>Ga0209848_1000370_pt1 | contig 20017 bp, 20 predicted proteins | sample OrgsoiDNA_201062_FD_185810 | JGI IMG/M metagenome (GOLD analysis project Ga0209848, IMG submission 185810) | Permafrost soil microbial communities from the Arctic, to analyse light accelerated degradation of dissolved organic matter (DOM) -... | ecosystem: Environmental > Terrestrial > Soil >...
CGCCCCAGCGGTCCTGGCGCAGGTTGGTGCGCGCGCACAGGAACTGGTTGAGCAGATAGCCTTCGCTGCCCATCACTTCGACGCCGTCGTAGCCGGCGTCGCGCGCCAGCCTGGCGCAGCGTGCGTAATCGGCGATGGTCCGCTCGATGCCGGCCTCGCTCAGCGCGCGCGGCTTGAACGGCGAGATCGGCGATTTTTTTTCCGACGCCGAAACGACGAAGGGTTGATAGCCGTAGCGGCCCGCGTGCAGGATCTGCATCAGGATCTTGCCTCCCTCCTCGTGCACGGCGCTGGTGACGCGCCGGTGGTTGAATACGTCGCCCTTGAAATTGAGCGTCCCGCCGAACGGCAGCAGCCACCCGGAGCGGTTGGGCGAAATGCCGCCGGTGACGATCAGACCCACGCCGCCGCGCGCGCGCTCGCGATAGAACGCGGCCAGCTTGCCGTAGTTGTAGAAGCGGTCTTCGAGGCCGGTGTGCATGGAGCCCATGATGACGCGGTTACGCAGCGTCGTGAAGCCGAGGTTGAGGGGCGCCAGCAAATGCGGATAGGTCTGAGTGCTCATTATGATTATTTTGGTGGACGTGACAATGTCCCGCATTACAACCTAAATCTCTAGACCTGGGGTTCTAAAGACAGCGCGGAAAAGCGCGCTCGCTCTTGTCACCGTGCCGTCATTTTTGTAACCATGACGCAGCACTCTTGTGTTCCGCCCCCCTTTCCCTTACGCTGGAAAGATGAAGCGAATTTTTCTGTCCCTGTTGATCTGCACCTGCGCCAGCAACCTCGCGCGGGCGCAAGCGCCCAAGCTGGAATTGCCCAAGCTGGAGGTGTCGGTCAACCGGATCGAGGTCGATGCGCTGCATATGTACGAAGTCGATTCGCTCGGCACCGTCAACGCCTCGCCGGCGACGGTGTGGCGCATCCTGACCGACTATGAGCACATGAATGAATTCGTGCCAGACCTGAATTCCTGCCGCGTGTTGTCGCGCAATGGCAATGAAGTCATTATTGAGCAATTGGGTACGGCGCGCTTTTTGTTCATGTCCAAATCCATCCACCTGATCGTCCGCGCCACCGAGCAGCCGATGACGTCGATCGATATCGCGCTGGTGTCGGGCGACATGAAGCACTACGAGTCGCATTGGGAGTTGATCCCGGTGCCGGAAACGGGCGGCACGCGGGTGGTCTACAGCGGCCGCCTGGTGCCGAATTTTTATGTGCCCGGCATCCTCGGCGCGAAGATCATCCGCGGCGACATCGAGCGCATGATGGGCGCCGTGCTGGCGCGCCTCGACAGCAAGCGCGAGGCGCCGACCCGCCTGCCGCGCCCGTCATCGGACTCCGACCTGGCGACGCCGGTGGCCGGCCTGCCGCAAGCCCGATAGCTCAAGCCAGATAGGTATCGCGGTCGCGCAGCTCGGCGAAGTTCTCCAGGCTGCCGATCTTGATCAGCACCGGATTCAAACTCAGCTTGCTCTGCATGGCGCGCCAGGCGAATTGCCACTCGCGCTCATCGGCCTCGGCGGCCGTCTTGGTGAAGGCGGCGCCCAGCGCGGCGCGCACGCCGTATTCGACGGCGCCGTCGATGCCGGCCCAGCTCGGCAGCGTGCGCTGCACGGCGCGGTGCAGGCGCTCGCCGAATTCCTCGGTGTTGTGGATGACCAGGCAGCTGTCGGCCGTGAACAGCTCGAACAGCTTGCGGTCCCAGGCTTGCGACAGGCTCAGCGTCAAACAGTTGGACGCCGGACGCAGGATGAACTGGCCCTCGGTCAGCGACAGTTGCAGGTCTTCGCGCACGCCGTAGCGGTGCAGGGTCGGGGGGCGTTGGTAATCATGCATGGCGGTACTCGGTTATTTCGCGGTGATTTCGCGGTTATTTAATGGCTACTTGCCAGTGCGGCGCACATGGCCGTGCGAACGCATGGCGGACGAGGCGATGAAAATCTCGCGCATCAGGTAGACGAAGCTGCCGATCAAACTCAGCATCGCGACGACGAACATGCCGGCGATGTATTTGTCGAGCGGCACATTCAGTATATCGCCGGTGAACAGCAGCGCGACGATCAGGCAGATCAGCAGCCCGCAGGCGGCCGACAGCGCGATCGCCACATTGATCAGGTGCGAGCGCCGGTACAGCGTGTCGAGCTCGTTCAGATAGTGGTCGTTATAACCATTGTCCAGCCGGTCCTCCAGCACGCGCGAGCGGTCGATGATGCGCGCCAGCCGGTTGGTCAGCACGATCAAATTGGTGCACACGCCCGACAGCAGGAACACCGGCGCGATCGCCAACTGAATGATGTGGCCGATGTCGCCGATCTGTAGATTCATGAATGCGCTGATGCTGGTGTCTCCGTGGTGGCTGGTGGTCCTTGTTATTGCACAGCTCAGGCGCTAGTGTAGCAGCCCGCGCCGCGCCGGGCCGCTTTCCGCCGCGTCAGGCGAAGCGGCCGGCGGCGCGGAACTGCTCGGTGGCCGCCACCAGCGCGGCGCTGATGCCTTTTTCCATGGCGCCATGGCCGGCGTCGGGGATCAGCTTCATCACCGCGCCCGGCCACGCCTGCTGCAAGCGCCAGGCCGACAGCGGCGGGCAGATCACGTCGTAGCGGCCCTGCACGATCACGGCCGGCAGGTGGGCGATGCGGCCCATGTCGCGGATCAGCTGGTCGTCGTCGAAGAAGCCGAGGTGGGCCATGTAATGCGATTCGAGCCGGCCGATGCCAAGGTCGAGCACGTCGGATGGCGCTTCCTCCGGCTGCGGCAGCAGGAACACGCGGCGGCCCTCGAAGCTGCTCCAGGCGCGCACGGCCGGCCAATAGACGGCCGGGTCGTCGCTCATGATGCGGCGCACGTAGGCTTGCAGCAGGTCGCCGCGCTCGGCTTCCGGTATCGGCGCGATGAAGTCGGCGTACAGCTCGGGATAGAACCATTGCACGCCGTGGAGGAACCAGTCGATCTCGGCCTGCGTGCACAGGAAAATCCCGCGCAGCACGAAGCCGAGGCAGCGCTCGGGATGGGCCTGGCCGTAAGCGAGCGCCAGCGTCGAACCCCACGACCCGCCGAACACCAGCCAGCGTTCGACGCCGAACAGCTCGCGCAGCGTTTCGATGTCGGCGATCAGCAGCTGGGTGGTGTTGTCGCGGCACTCGCCCAGCGGCGTCGACTTGCCGGCGCCGCGCTGGTCGAACAGGATCACGCGGTAGTGTTGCGGGTCGAAGAAGCGGCGGTGCTGCGGCGACACGCCGGCGCCGGGTCCGCCGTGCAGGAAGATCACCGGCACGCCGGCCGGGTTGCCGACCTCCTCCCAGTATATCGTGTGCAGCGCGTCGACGGCGAGCATGCCGTGGCGGCTCGGCACGATGGGCGGGAACAGGGGCGTGTGGGTATCCGGCATGGTCATCCTCGGTGGTGGAGTGGTGATTGTACCGCCTGCCGGGCGCTGCAAGTAAGGCCGGTGCGCGACGAAAAAAAGCCAGACCCGGCTTGCACCGGATCTGGCTTTGTCGCTGCCCTGCGGTCGTCGCTTAGGACATGTGCTGGCCGCCGTTGATGGCGATATTGGCGCCGGTGACGAAGGCCGCCTCATCGGACGCCAGATAGGCCACCAGGCCCGCCACTTCTTCCGGCTTGCCCAAACGGGCCATCGGAATTTGCGGGATGATCTTGGTGTCGAGCACTTCCTGCGGGATTTCCATCACCATCTTGGTGCCGATGTAGCCCGGCGAGATGGTGTTGACCGTCACGCCCTTGCGCGCCACTTCCAGCGCCAGCGCCTTGGTGAAGCCGTGCATGCCGGCCTTGGCCGCCGAATAGTTGGTCTGGCCGAAAGCGCCCTTCTGGCCGTTGACGGAGGAGATGTTGATGATGCGTCCCCAGCCGCGCTCGACCATGCCGTCGCACACCGGCTTGGTCATGTTGAACACGGAGTCCAGATTGGTGGCCATGACGGCGTCCCAGTTCGGCTTGTCCATCTTCTTGAAAGTCATGTCGCGCGTGATGCCGGCATTGTTGACCAGCACGTCGACCGGACCCAGTTCCGCCTCGATCTTGGCGACGCAGGCCTGCGCCGAATCGTAGTCGGCCACGTCGCAGGCATAGGCGCGGAAATTGAAGCCCATGTCGCGCGTCATCGCCAGCCACTGTTCCACTTTCGGATTGCCAGGGGAGTACGTCGTGACCACACAATAGCCCAGCGCGGACAACTTGAAACAGACCGCCTCGCCCAGACCACCCATGCCACCGGTTACCAATGCAACTCTTGCCATTTTCGTCCCCTCTTTTTATAACGACCGTAATAACAACGTAAATTCACTGCGTAAATTCACAACGTGATTGCACTACAACTTACAACTTACAACTGCACGACAGCCGGGTCGCAAGCGAGTTGCAACTTACTTGCACACTAGTTGCAACCGGCTTGCAATACCGGGCGCCGGTCAGTCCCGTTCGACCGCCAGCGCCACGCCCATGCCGCCGCCGATGCACAGCGCGGCCAGGCCCTTCTTGGCGTCGCGCCGCTTCATTTCGTGCAGCAGCGTCACCAGGATGCGCGCGCCGGACGCGCCGATCGGGTGGCCGATGGCGATGGCGCCGCCATTGACGTTGATCTTGCTGGTGTCCCAGCCCATGTCGCGGTTGACGGCGATGGCCTGCGCGGCGAAGGCTTCGTTAATTTCCATCAGGTCCAGGTCCTGCGGCGTCCAGCCGGCTTTTTTCAGGCACAGGCGCGAGGCCGACACCGGACCCATGCCCATGATGGCCGGGTCGATGCCCGACGAGGCGTAGGCCTTGATGCGCGCCAGCGGCGTCAGTCCCAGCGCCTTGGCCTGGCTGGCCGTCATCATGATGACGGCGGCGGCGCCGTCGTTGAGGCCGGAAGCGTTGCCGGCCGTGACCGAGCCGTCTTTCGAGAACGCCGGACGCAGGCCGGACAGCGCCTCGATGGTCGAGCCGGGCTTGATGTATTCATCGGCATCGAAGGTGACCGTGGCTTTTTTCGAGGCGATTTCCAGCGGCAGGATCTCGTCCTTGAACTTGCCGGCCTTTTGCGCCGCCTCCGCCTTCAGTTGCGACTGCAGCGCGAACTCGTCCTGCTCGGCGCGCGAAATCTCGAATTTCTTGGCGACGTTTTCCGCCGTCACGCCCATGTGGTACTGGTTGTAGACGTCCCACAGGCCGTCGACGATCATGGTGTCGACCATCTTGAAGTCGCCCATGCGGAAGCCGTCGCGCGAGCCGTTCATCGCGTGCGGGGCGGCGCTCATGTTTTCCTGGCCGCCGGCGATGATGATGCTGGCGTCGCCGCACTTGATGGCCTGGGCCGCCAAATGGGTCGCCTTCAGGCCGCTGCCGCAGACTTTATTGATGGTGTAGGCCGGGATGCTGTTCGGCAGGCCGGCCTTGATGACGGCCTGGCGCGCCGGGTTCTGGCCGACGGCGGCGGTCAGCACCTGGCCGAGGATGGCTTCGCTGATGGTGGTGGGGTCGATGCCGGTCTGCGCGATCAGGCCCTTGATGACGTGGGCGCCCAGTTCGGACGCGGGTATCTTGGCCAGACTGCCGCCGAATTTGCCGACCGCGGTGCGGGCCGCTGCAACGATCACTACTTCTTCCATTTGTTTCTCCAGAACGCCGGCCACGGCCGGCTGGGTTATCACACGAACTTCCGACGCGCACTGCTCGCTGTCAGTGAGCAAAAAAATGAGCAACCATCCCAACACACACATCAGACCGCTTCGACGGCGTGCGTCGCGCTGTGTGTCGCGCTGTGTGTCGATTAATCATACCCCTGAGCGCGGCCTTGTGTGTACTTTTCCGCCATTATTGAAGCGCCCGCCCGGGCAGCGACAGCAATTCCTGCGCCGCCACCGTGCCGGCGGCCAGCGTGGCGCGCAAGGCTGCGACGTTGCGCTCGGCCATCAGCACACCGCTGTCATAGGCCGCCAGCGCCAACATGCTGAAGTTGGCCAGCTGGGCTTCCAGGTAAGCCTGGCCGGCCTGCGACCATTGTTGCGCAATGGTAAACATGGTGTCTCCGTGCAAAGAGTGAGGTGAACGCTTGCGCCAGATCATGACGCGCGGCGGCGAATGCCCATCCTAAGTTCCCGCTCCGCTGCCGGCATTGATCTACATCAAAGCCTACACCGGCATTCTGAAGAAACAATGTCAATTTGTCACGACAATAATTTGATGCCGTCGAGGCTGGCGGCGCACTGTTCGCGTATCACATGGACGAAGTCGCGCACATAGGCTTTTTGCCCGAGCGGCTCGGGCACCGACACCACCAGTTCGCTCCACAGGCCGTGCTCGCCGACCGGCTTGGCGATCACATAGTCGTAGTCGACATAGTTTTTGATGGCCCAGTTGGGCAGCGCGGCGACGCCGCGGCGGCTGGCCACCAGTTGCAGTATGGCCACCGTCAGCTCGGCCGTGCGGCGCTCGAAGACGATGCCGGCCGGGCGCAGCACTTCGCGGATCAGGTCGACGCGCGCTTCCGCCACCGGGTAGGTGATCAGCGTTTCGCCGTCGAAATCGGCGGCGGCCAGCCGGCGCAGGCCTTGCAGCTTGTGCTTTTGCGCCATCACGACCAGGGTTTCAAAGCGGAACAAGGGAAAGTTGACGAACTCCGGCGAGCACGAGGAGCCGATGACGAGGTCGGCACCGCCGCTGCGCAACAGGTCGGCCGGCTCGCTGTGGAAGCCCGACACGAGGTCGATTTCCACCGCCGGCCAGCGGCGCCGGAACTCGTCCATCACCGGCATCAGCCAGTCGAAACAGGTGTGGCATTCGAGCGCCACGCGCAGCTGGCCCTGGTCGCCCTGCGACAGCCGCGCCACCTCGCGCTCGGCCAGCTCGATTTCCGGCAACAGCGTGTCGGCCAGCCGCAGCAGCCGCGCGCCGGTGGCGGTGAAGCCGATCGGCACCGACTTGCGCTCGAACAGCGGGCCGCCGTAACGGTCTTCCAGCAATTTGATCTGGTGCGACAGCGCCGACTGGGTCAGGTTCAGCAGCTGCGCGGCGCGCACCAGGCTGCCGGCCGAGCGCAGCGCGCTCAAAGTGCGGAGGTGGCGAATTTCCAACATGTCAGCGATGAAGATGGTTCATGTGTAGCCGCGAAATCTTTCGTTTTATTGATAAATGGCTCAGCCGGACACTCTAGCGCAGCAATGTGAAATGCGCATGACACGCCGCGCATGCGAAGCTCCCATTTCCGCGCCAACCACAGTAAAATGCACGGGCCTGCGCGTGCGCGACGTGATCGCGGCGGTGACACCGGGCGGCAAATCGGGCGCCTCCGCCTTTACCTGACCCATACTCTTTCGCCCATGTCCAAAAGCCAGTTCCACAAGCCGATCGAAATCAAGATTTCCACCGTCGTCGCCGTCTCGGCCATCCTGTCCACCTCGGACACGCTGGCGCTCGACGCGGCCCTGCATGAAATGACCGGCGGCAGCGCCGACTTTTTCGACGATGACCTGGCCGTCATCGACGTCGGCGCCCTGCCGGCCGACTGCGCGCCGGTCAACTGGGCTAAGCTGATCGCGCTGCTGAAAAAATACCGGCTCAACCCGGTCGCCGTGCGCAACGCCGCGCCGGACATGGCCGCCGCCATCGGCGCCCACTGCCTGAGCCTGGAAACCCCGCTCAAGCCGCGCGAGGAGGCCGAGGCGGCCGCCGCGCCGGCCGCCCCGGCGCCGGCCATCGTGGTGGTTCCGGCCGCCGCGCCGCCGCAGTCTCAGCCTGCCCCGCCGGCCGCCGCCGGCGTGATGATCATCGACACCCCGGTGCGCGCCGGCCAGCGCATCTACGCGCGCGGCTGCGACCTGGTCATCACGGCGGTCGTCAACAACGGCGCCGAAATCATCGCCGACGGCAGCATCCACGTCTACAGCACCCTCAACGGCCGCGCCCTGGCCGGCGCCTCCGGCAACGCCGAGGCGCGCATCTTCGCGCTGGCGATGGCGCCGGAACTGGTGTCGATCGCCGGCGTCTACCGCACCTTCGAGGACGGCTTCCCGCCCGAGTTTGCACGCCAACCCGCGCAAATTCGCTTGGTCGGCGACCGAATCGATATACTATCTGTCAATTCCGCATCCCGCGCTTGATGTCTACGCCAGGTCGGCCCGCGCGCGCGATGGCCGACCTCCATTGAAAAGGATTATTTGTGGCAAGAATTATTGTTGTAACGTCCGGCAAGGGCGGCGTCGGCAAGACGACTTCCAGCGCCAGCTTCTCGACCGGCCTGGCCATGCGCGGCCACAAGACCGCCGTCATCGACTTCGACGTCGGCCTGCGCAACCTGGACTTGATCATGGGCTGCGAACGGCGCGTGGTCTACGACCTGATCAACGTGATCAACAAGGAAGCCTCGCTGACCCAGGCGCTGATCAAGGACAAGCACTGCGACAACCTGTTCATCCTGCCGGCGTCGCAGACGCGCGACAAGGACGCGCTGTCGGAAGACGGCGTCGAAGTGGTGCTGCACGAGCTGATCAACATGGGCTTCGAATACATCATCTGCGATTCGCCGGCCGGCATCGAGCACGGCGCGCTGATGGCGCTGACCTTCGCCGACGAGGCCATCATCGTCACCAACCCGGAAGTGTCGTCGGTGCGCGATTCGGACCGCATCCTCGGCATCATCCAGGCCAAGTCGCGCCGCGCCCAGACCGGCGGCGAGCCGGTCAAGGAACACCTGCTGATCACGCGCTATTCGCCGAAGCGGGTCGAGGCCGACGAGATGCTGTCCTACCAGGACGTGCAGGAAATCCTGCGCATCCCGCTGATCGGCATCATTCCGGAATCGGAATCGGTGCTGCACGCGTCCAACCAGGGCAACCCGGCGATCCATTTCAAGGGCACCGATGTGGCCGAGGCGTATGAGGATGTGGTATCGCGCTTCCTCGGCCAGGAATTGCCGCTGCGCTTCACCACGTATGAAAAGCCTGGCTTACTGCAGCGTATTTTTGGGGGAAAGTGACATGGCTCTGCTTTCTTTTCTGTTCCCACCGAAACCGAAAACCGCCACGGCGGCCAAGGAACGGTTGCAGATCATCATCGCGCGCGAGCGCAATGGCCGCAGCGGGCCGGACTTTCTGCCGGCGCTGCACAAGGAACTGATCGAGGTGATTTCCAAATACACCAAGGTCAACGCCGACGACATCAAGATCTCGCTGGACCGCCAGGGCAACCTGGAGGTGCTGGACGTGAACGTGGTGCTGCCGGACGCGTAGTCGCGATACCAACGGTGGCGGCGGCTAGTTGGCGCCCGCCACCAGCAATTCCTGCGCCACCTTGGCGCAGGCTTCGACGTGCTGGTAGCCGATCTGGCGGAACAGCACGAAACTGAGCGCCGCCGCCATCACTTGCCCGGCGATCGGCACCAGCTTGCCGGCCTGCCGCGCCACCTGCTTGACGCCGCCGCGCGCCAGCATCCGCGTGACCAGCTCGCGCGTCACCACTTTACCGATCAGCATGCCGCCGATGCCGGCCGCCGCCTCGTAGGCCAGCAGCTTGAATTCCGGCCGCAACCGTTCGATCTGTTCCCCGGTCAGGCCGAATTCGCGGTTGATGTCCTCGATCAGCAAGCCGAACAGGCGGATGTCGGAAACGATGTCCAGCCCCGGCACCGGCAGCGCCGACACGCCGGCCGAGAACGCCGCGCGGCGCCGCACCAGCTTGCGGCAGCGCTCGCGCAGCTGCGCGATATCGCGCTGCGAGGCCGGCAGCAAGGTCCAGTCCGGTTCTTTTTTTCCGCCCATCATCGCCTCCCCTTTTTTGTCGTAACGCCAACATCATTGCTTGAATTTGCTATTTGGCCAGTGTACCGTGGAATGAAAAAAATGCCCGCACAGGGTGTAACATACATATCCAATGGGAAATAATTAGCCATTTTGGTAACTTATTTTGTAAATCTCTGTTATATTTCGAGTGACTATTCCTTAACATTTCCGGTTGACAGCGAAGATCCATGTCAGCCGCCCTACACTCCAATGAAACATGAGAATCGCCGTACTTGACAACGATCGCAGCCAGGCCGACTTGATATGCCAGGTTCTCACCGCCGCCGGCCACGTCTGCCACAGCTTCCAGACCAGCAAGGACTTGCTGGGCCAGCTGCGCAAGGACAGCTACGACATGCTGATCCTCGACTGGCAGGTGGCCGACCTGTCCGGCGCCGAAGTGCTGCGCCGCAGCCGCGACAAACTGCCCGACAACGCGCCGGTGCTGTTCCTGACCACCAGTTCCGGCGAGGATGACATCGTCGCCGGCATGGAGGCCGGCGCCGACGACTATATGATCAAGCCGCTGCGCCGCAGCGAGCTGGTGGCGCGCGTGCAGGCCCTGCTGCGGCGCGCCTATCCGAGCCAGAACGGCGCCGAGCAGCTGCAATTCGGCCAGTACGTGTTCGAGACCCGCCCCGGCCGCCTGCTGATGGACGGCGCCGTGCTGGACGTGACGCACAAGGAGTTTTTTCTCGCGCTGCTGTTTTTCCGCAACATCGGCCGGCCGCTGTCGCGCGCCTACATCCACGAAGCCGTCTGGATACGCGAAACCGTGATCCCGTCGCGCACCATGGACACCCACGTTTCGCGCGTGCGCAACAAATTGCAGCTGAAGCCAGAAAACGGTTTCCGGCTGGTGCCGGTGTACAGCTACGGTTACCGCCTGGAAAAACTGGGCGCCTAGGCCAATGGGATGGCGCCCGGCAATGACCGGGCACATCACGGTATAATGAAGCTTGATTTCCCTCCCATTGCCCGAAATGCAACTGCTTGCCGTCGGCCTCAACCACACCACCGCCCCTGTCTCGCTGCGCGAACAGCTGGCCTTCGCGCCTGACCAGCTCGGCCAGGCGGTGATGGCGGCGCGCGCCTGGTTCGGGCGCGTCGACGCTGGCGGCAGCGACGAGGCGGCGATATTATCGACCTGCAACCGCACCGAGCTCTACGCGGCCAGCGACATCGCCCAACCGCTCGACGCCGGCGCCCATTTCCTGGCCGATTTCCACCGCCTCAATTACGCCGAGCTGCGCCCGCACCTGTACATGCTGCCGCAGCACGACGCCGTGCGCCACACCTTCCGCGTCGCCTCCGGGCTCGACTCGATGGTGCTGGGCGAGACGCAAATCCTCGGCCAGATCAAGGACGCCATCCGCACCGCCGACGAGGCCGGCGGCCTGGGCACCTATCTGCACCAGCTGTTCCAGCGCAGCTTCTCGGTCGCCAAGGAAGTGCGCAGCACCACCGAGATCGGCGCGCACAGCGTGTCGATGGCGGCCGCCGCCGTGCGGCTGTCGCAGCGCATCTTCGACAAGATCGCCGAGCAGCACGTGCTGTTCATCGGCGCCGGCGAAATGATCGAGCTGTGCGCGACGCATTTTGCGGCGCAGAACCCGAAAAGCATCACCATCGCCAACCGCACCATGGAGCGCGGCGAAGCGCTGGCGCACCGCTACAACGGCCGCGCGATGCGCCTGGCCGAGCTGCCCGACAAACTGCACCAGTTCGACATCGTCATCTCCTGCACCGCCTCGTCGCTGCCGCTGATCGGCCTGGGCCTGGTCGAGCGGGCGATCAAGGCGCGCCGCCACAAGCCGATGTTCATGGTCGACCTGGCCGTGCCGCGCGATATCGAGCCGGAAGTCGGCCGCCTCAACGACGTGTTCCTGTACACCGTCGACGACCTGGGCAAGGTGGTGCAGACCGGCCGCGAAAACCGCCAGGCCGCCGTCGCGCAGGCCGAGGCCATCATCGAAACGCGGGTGCAGTCCTTCATGCACTGGGTCGACGACCGCGCCGTGGTGCCGGTGATCCAGAATCTGCAGGAAAGCGGCGAGGCGCTGCGCCAGATGGAACTGGAACGCGCGCGCAAGATGCTGGCCAAGGGCGAGAACATCGACGCCGTGCTGGAGGCCCTGTCGAAAGGCCTGACCGCGAAATTCATGCATGGCCCGCAGCAGGCGCTGCACCGTGCGCAGGGCGACGAGCGCGCCCAGTTGGCCGCGCTGCTGCCGCAGCTGTTCCGCGGCCGGCGTTAGCGCCGTCCTGGACGCATGCGCGTGCCGCCGCACGCCGCCCCGCAGCGCGCGGGAACGCATCGATCAAATCATCGATCCACATCATCGATCCAAAGTAAGCCATATGCCAGCTGCCTGCGTTTGAAGGTCGGCCAGCGCGGCCCCTAATTATTCTCTCGAATCGCTATGAAACCATCCATGCTGTCCAAGCTCGATCAACTGGCCAACCGCCTCGTTGAACTCGACGAACTACTGATGTCCGAAGGCGCCACCGCCAACATGGACAGCTACCGCAAGATGACCCGCGAGCACGCGGAACTGGGCCCGCTGGTGGCGCTGTACAACACCTACCGCGACGCGGAAAACGACATCGCCACCGCGCAGGAGATGCTGTCGGACCCGGACATGAAGGACTTCGCGCAGGAGGAAATCGAAGCGGCCAAGACCCGCATGGCGCAGCTGGAGCGCGAGCTGCAAACCATGCTGCTGCCGAAGGACGCCAACGACGAGCGCAACATCTTCCTGGAAATCCGCGCCGGCACCGGCGGCGACGAATCGGCGCTGTTCGCCGGCGACCTGCTGCGCATGTACACCCGCTTCGCCGAGCGCAATCGCTGGCAGGTCGAAGTGGTGTCGGCCTCGGAATCGGACCTGGGCGGCTACCGCGAAGTGATCGTGCGCCTGGTCGGCAACAGCGTCTACTCGAAACTCAAGTTCGAGTCCGGCGGCCACCGCGTGCAGCGCGTGCCGGCCACCGAGACGCAGGGCCGCATCCACACGTCGGCCTGCACGGTGGCGGTGATGCCGGAGGCCGACGAGGTCGAAGACGTCAACATCAACCCGGCCGACCTGCGCATCGACACCTTCCGCGCATCCGGCGCCGGCGGACAGCACATCAACAAGACCGATTCGGCCGTGCGCCTGACCCACCTGCCGACCGGCATCGTGGTCGAGTGCCAGGACGACCGTTCGCAGCACAAGAACAAGGCGCAGGCGATGCGGGTGCTGGCCACGCGCATCAAGGACGTGCAGCTGCGCGAGCAGCAGTCGAAGGAGGCGGCCACGCGCAAAAGCCTGATCGGCTCGGGCGACCGCAGCGAACGCATACGCACCTATAATTTTCCGCAGGGCCGGATGACGGACCACCGCATCAACCTGACCTTGTACAAGCTCGATTTCATCATGGACGGCGAGTTGTCGGAGCTGACCAACGCGCTGGCGGCCGAACATCAGGCCGAGCTGCTGGCCGCGCTGGGCGATTAAGCGGCAGCCGATACGTCGGCCGCGATTCCATCCCGCAGCGCCGCGCGCAGGCTCGGGCTGCCCGCGGGCGCCGACCGCGGGCTGGCGCAGTCCAGCCGTCGCTCAAGCGCGCCGCCAGCGTCCGTAAAACTTAAGCAAGCGCTAAGACCGGCGCTGGCGCTTTATGCGAGAATGACCAGCCTCGCGCGAGCGGCCGGTCCTCCGGCGCGGCGCGCGCCCTCGATAACCTGACCGGATCTTGTCCATGATACCAACGCGCTCCCTACTGCTGTCCGTCGCCGTCGCCTGCGTCGCCCTGATCGGCGCGGCCCTCTACCTGCAGCACGCGATGGACATGCTGCCATGCCCGCTGTGCGTGATCCAGCGCTACCTGTTCCTGGCCATCGCCGTCTTCTGCGTGATCGGCGCTTATGGTGCGCCGAAAGCCGGCGCCGGCCTGGCGCTGTTGTCGGCCATCGGCGGCCTCGGCACGGCCGGCCGTCACCTGTGGATACTGGCCCATCCCGGCCTGTCGTGCGGCATCGACCCGATGGAGACCATGCTCAACAAAGTCCCGACCGCGACCTACCTGCCCTTCCTGTTCCGCGCCGACGGCATGTGCGAGGACGCGCTGGCGCCGGTGCTGGGCATGTCGGTGCCGCAGTGGGCCTTCGTCTGGTTCGGCCTGTGCGCGCTGGCTTTGCTGTGGGCGCTGGTGCGCCGCCGCCACGCTTGATCGGCCGATGCAATGAGCGCGGCGCAATCAGCGAAACACGATAGGCGCGACCCGATGATCCCGAACGATGACCTCCACATGACGACTTTCACCGACGCGCGCATCGCCGCCGGCGTGACCATCGGCGCGCTGCAAATCGGCGCGCCGATGGACGCCGTCGACAACCGCATCCTGCTCTGCCACGCGCTGGGCCTGACGCGCGTGGGCTTGATCACGCAGTCGGAGCGCGCGCTGACGGCGCAGGAAGCGGCGCGCCTGTCGGCGCTGGTGACACGTCGTTTGCGCGGCGAGCCTATCGCCTACATCGTCGGCCAGCGCGAATTTTTCGGGCTGCCGTTCGAAGTCACACCGGCTGTGTTGATACCGCGTCCCGACACCGAGCTGCTGGTCGAACTGGCGCTGGAGCGTTTGCCGCCGTCCGGCCGCGTGCTCGACATGGGCACCGGCAGCGGCGCCATCGCCGTCGCGCTGGCGCATACGCGGCGCGACGCGCGCGTGACGGCGCTCGACGTCAGCGCCGACGCGCTGGCCGTCGCCGCGCGCAACGCCGCCGCCAACGGCGCCAGCGTGCGCCTGCTGCGCAGCGACTGGTTCGCCGCGCTCGATGGCGCGCCGGCCGATGCCGGCGCTGATGCCGATAGCGCTGCCGCCGCACATGCCGATGTCGAAGCCTATGCCGGTGCAGCCGACGCGCCTGGCGGCGCCGCCGAAAACGCCGCTGAAGCCCATGCCGCCGCCCCGCGCGCCACGCCCGCCATCTTCGACCTCATTGTCTCCAACCCGCCCTACATCGCCAGCGGCGACCGCCACCTGTCCGAAGGCGACCTGCGCTTCGAACCCAGCGGCGCGCTGACCGACCACGCCGACGGCCTGTCGGCGCTGCGCATCATCGTCGCCGGCGCGGCGCGCCATCTGGCGCCGCAAGGCTGGCTGCTGATGGAGCACGGCTACGACCAGGCCGCCGCCGTGCGCACATTGTTGAGTACTCAAGGATATACCCACGTGCAGAGCTGGCGCGACCTGGCCGGCATCGAACGCGTCACGGGTGCGCAAGCGCACTGACCCTCCCGGCGCAGCGCGCCATACTTTTGATAAAATGGACAACGATCTTCGGCCGGCATCGCGTGGAACGGCCGCGCTTTGAGCCGGCGCCGACGCGCTTCGCCGTTTTCGGTTAATCTCGCACCAATTATTTGTTAGATGCACTGAAAGGAAGATCAAATTGTCCACTCTTTTGACCCGCCGCCTGGCCCTGCTCGCCGATCCCGCGCACCACGCGCTGCTGGGAGGCCTGCGCGGCATCGAGCGCGAGACGCTGCGCGTGGACGCCGCCGGCCAGCTGGCCGCGACCGCGCATCCGGCCGCGATGGGCTCGGCCTTGACGCATCCGCAAGTAACCACCGACTACGCCGAGGCGCTGCTGGAATTCATCACGCCGGCCGAGCCGGACATCGGCATCACGCTGGATAAGCTCGACGGCATCCACCGCTACGCCTACAGCAAGCTGGGCGACGAGCTGCTGTGGAGCCAGTCCATGCCCGGCCAGCTGCCGGACGAGAAGGACATCGAAATCGCCTGGTACGGCCGCTCCAACCTCGGCATGCTGAAACACGTCTACCGGCGCGGCCTGGCGCTGCGCTACGGGAAAGCCATGCAGTGCATCGCCGGCATCCACTACAATTTCTCGCTCGACGAAAACCTGTGGCGCCTGCTGGCCGCGCAGGACCCGGCGGCGCAGCGCCTGTCGGCCAAGGCCTTCCAGTCCGAAAGCTATCTGGCGACCATCCGCAACTTCCGCCGCCACAGCTGGCTGCTGATGTATCTGTTCGGCGCCTCGCCGGTGCTGGCGGCCAGCTTCCTGCGCGGCCGCCCGCACAAGCTCGAACCACTGTCCGACGATACGCTCTACCTGCCCTACGCGACCAGCCTGCGCATGAGCGACCTGGGCTACCAGAACGACGCGCAGTCGGGCCTCAGCCCGCACGAGAATTCGCTCGACGCCTACGTCGCCACGCTGACCAAGGCGGTCAACCAGCGCTACGCGCCGTATGAAAAACTGGGCATCAAAAAAGACGGCGAGTGGGTGCAGCTGAACACCAACGTGCTGCAAATCGAAAACGAGTACTACTCGACGATCCGGCCCAAGCGCGTGATCCACACCGGCGAGCGGCCTATCCAGGCGCTGTGCGCGCGCGGCGTGCAATACATCGAAGTGCGCTGCATGGACGTCGACCCCTTCGAGCCGGTCGGCATCAGCGTCGAGACCGGCCGCTTCCTCGACGCCTTCCTGCTGTTCTGCGCGCTCGACGACAGTCCCGAGATCACGCCGGAAGAAGGCCGCCGCTACACCGAAAATTTCGCCCGCACCGTCAAGGAAGGCCGCCGTCCGGGCCTGACGCTGAACCGGGACGGCGCCGAGGTGTCGCTGCAAAACTGGGGCCTGGAGCTGCTCGAACGCATCCGCCCGGTCGCCGCGCTGCTCGACGCGCGCCACGGCGACAGCGCCCACGCCGACACGCTGGCCGTGCAGGCGGCCAAGCTGGCCGACGCCGGCCTGACGCCGTCGGCGCGCGTGCTCGACGCCTTGCGCGCCAACGGCCGCTCGTTCGCCGCCTTCGGCCTGGCGCAAAGCCAACAGCACGCGGCGTATTTCCGTGCCCACCCGCCGACGGCCGAGGAAGCGGCTTACTTCCAGCAGCTGGCCGCCAAGTCGCTGGAGGAACAGGCGACGATGGAGCGCACGCAGACCGGCAGTTTCGACGACTACGTCGAGGCCTACCGCTCCAGCAATCTGTGCCACCAGGTCAGCGACTGCGGCTGAGGCGCTTGCCGACGCCGATGCGGTATCGACCAGCGCGCACGACGCGACCAGCGCCCATCACCACGAGACGCCCTTGCTGACCTTCTATAACGAACTGCACGCCCAGCACCGCGGCCGCCACGAAATCTTCCGTGGCGAGCTGGTGCCGTGTTTCGAGACGCCGGCGCGCGTCGACAGCGTGCTGGCCGAGCTGGGACGGCGCGGCCTCGGGCGCATCGTCACGCCGCAGGGCGTGCCGCTGATGTCGCTGGAACGCGTGCACACGCCGCGCTACCTGCACTTCCTGCGCACCGCGTGGAGCGAGTGGACCGCGCTCGATCCGGCCAATGCGCAAAAGGACGCGTTTCCCTCGGTGTGGCCGATCCGCACGCTGCGCGACGATATCGAGCCGGACAACTTCGCCGCCAAGCTGGGCCTGTACTCGATGGACAGCGGCTCGCCGCTGACGGCCGGCACCTGGACCGCCGCCAAGACCGGCGCCGACTGCGCCGTCAACGCGGCGCACGCGCTGCGCCTGGGCGAGCGCTCGACCTTCGTGCTGTCGCGCCCGCCGGGCCACCACGCCGGCGCCGACTTCTACGGCGGCTACTGCTTCCTCAACAACGCCGCGCTGGCGGCCCAGCACCTGCTCGACGACGGCGCGCGGCGCGTCGCCATCATCGACATCGACTACCACCACGGCAACGGCACGCAGAGCATCTTCTACGGCCGCGACGACGTGCTGTTCATCTCGCTGCACGCCGACCCGCGCAGCGAATATCCCTTCTACCTGGGCCACGCCGACGAACGCGGCGAAGGCGCCGGCCTGGGCTACAACATCAACCTCCCGCTGCCGGCCGGCACCGGCGCCAGCGCCTGGATGGCCGCGCTGGAAACGGCCTGCATCCGCCTCGGCAGCTACGCGCCGGACGCGCTGGTGGTCTCGCTGGGCGTCGACACCTTCGGCGGCGACCCGCTGTCGCGCTTCACGCTGCACAGCGCCGACTACCTGCGCATCGGCGAGCGCCTGGCCTACCTCGGCCTGCCGACCGCCTTCATCTTCGAAGGCGGCTACGCCGTCAAGGAATTGGGCGTCAACGTCGTCAACGTGCTCGAAGGCTTCGAGACGGCGCTATAGGCGGCAGCAACAGCACCAGCAAGCTCACTGTCGAATCGCGCCACAGTACGATACAAATCGCGCGTGCATCAGCACCGCATTTGATGTATTTTTAGAACCATCCGTGCTGTTCAGATCCGTCAGTAGTGACAAGGAGCGCCATGCCTTATCCGCCTCTAGCCGACCGTCAAGTCAACTTACATACGATGCGCCCGAACGCGGTGCGCGGATGCGTTCCGCCGGCAGCATGAGCGCCCCGCCTTCCGACCAGCCCGACCAACAAGCCGACGCCGCACCAGCAGCGGCGGATGGACAGGAGCAGCGCGTTGGCGATCAAACCCAGGCATCGCCTGCCGACCAGCCACCGCCCGAAGAACACGACGGCAGGCCTGCATCCACCGATCGGCCATCACGGGAAAACCAGCGGGCATCAAGCTATCAGCCAGCGCCCGATAGCAAGCCCGGCTCCCCGGACCAGCCTGCGAACCAGCCACCCGACCAGCACCCGCCAAAATCCAGCCAGCCAGCGCCGCACCGCAGCCGCCGCTGGCTGTGGTGGCTGGCTGGCGCGATCGCGCTGGCGCTGGTCGTCTGGTTGCTGATACGCGTGTTCCACAAACCACCACCGCCGAAACCGCCGCCGCCGATTCCCGTGACCACCGCCGTGGCGCAGTCCGGCGACGTGCCGATTTATCTGGACGGCATCGGCACCGCGCAGGCCTACAACGCCGTCACGGTGCGGGCGCAAGTGGACGGCACGCTCAGCAAGATTGCCTTCGTCGAGGGCCAGGACGTCAAGGCCGGCGACGTGCTGGCGCAGATCGACCCGCGTCCGCTGCGCGCGCAGCTGGAGCAGGCCGTCGCCACGCGCGCGCGCGACGCCGCGCTGCTGGCCAACGCCAAGCTGGACTTGCAACGCTACACGACGCTGGTGGCGCAGGATTCGATCGCCACGCAACAGCTCGACACCCAGCGCGCGCTGGTGGCGCAATACGCGGCGACGGTGGCCACCGACCAGGCCCAGATCGATTACGCCAAGGTGCAGCTGGGCTACACCACCATCGTCTCGCCGATCAGCGGCCGCACCGGCGTGCGCCAGGTCGATGCCGGCAACCTCGTGCACGCGGCCGACACCACCGGCATCGTGACGGTGGTGCAGCTCAATCCCATCTCGGTGCTGTTCACGCTGCCCGAGGACGCCGTCGCCGCGGTGCTGGGCCAGATGAAAGCCGGGCCGCTGACGGTGTCGGCCATGCCGCGCGGCGCCACCGTGGCGGCCGCCAACGGCCATCTGCTGCTGGTCAACAACCAGGTCGACGCCACCACCGGCACGGTCCAGCTCAAGGCCACCTTCGCCAACCAGGACCATGCGCTGTGGCCCGGCCAGTTCGTCGACGTGCGCCTGCTGCTGAAGAGACGCCACAACGCCGTCACCATTCCGCCCGGCGCGGTGCAGCGCGGGCCGCAGGGCGAATTCGTGTTCGTGGTGCTGGCCGACGGCACGGCGCAGATGCGCGGCGTGCGCCTGTCGACCAGCAATCCCGGCGCCAGCTTCGCGCTGATCGATGCCGGCCTGGCGGCCGGAGAGCGGGTCGTCACCGACGGCCAGCTCAAGCTGCGCTCCGGCGTGCACGTGCGCGTGTTGCAGCCGGCGGCGGGCGCCGGCGCACCGGCCGCAACACCCGCGCCGGCCACCACGCCGACCACCAGTCCAGCCGCCGCGCCCGCCGCCTCCAATCCGGCCGGTGCGGCATCCGCAGCTGTGGCGCGCATGCCAGCGCCCGGCCTTTCGACATCGATAGCAGCGCCGACATCGTCGTTGGCATCCGTTTCAGCAAGGATAGCCTCGCCCAGGCGCGCGGCACCATCCGCGTTGCCGCTGCGGTCGATATGGGGATCGGTGGCAAGCGCGCCAGCAATGGCGGGCGCCGCTGGCAGGCCTGAACTAACGCTGCCGGCAGCCGCGCGCGCCGCCACGCAGGCGGCGCGCGCATGAACATCTCGGCGCCCTTTATCGCGCGGCCGATCGGCACGGCGCTGATCGCCATCGGCATCCTGCTGACCGGTGTGGTGGCCTTTCCGCTACTGCCGATCGCGGCGCTG
>Ga0209848_1000371_pt1 | contig 19997 bp, 22 predicted proteins | sample OrgsoiDNA_201062_FD_185810 | JGI IMG/M metagenome (GOLD analysis project Ga0209848, IMG submission 185810) | Permafrost soil microbial communities from the Arctic, to analyse light accelerated degradation of dissolved organic matter (DOM) -... | ecosystem: Environmental > Terrestrial > Soil >...
AGGCGCGCCCGCCCTGCACGATGACGGCGATAATGTCGACGTCGGCGTCGCCGCCCGTCTCCATGCTTTGCTGGTGCAGCACGCGCGACAGAGAAGAAATTTGATTGCGCACCCCGGCGGCCTGCTCGAATTTGAGTTCGGCCGCATAGCCGTGCATTTTCTTTTCCAGGTCGGCCAGCACTTCGCTCTGCCGGCCGCGCAGGAAGCGCGCGGCGTTGTCGACGTCGATCTGGTAGTCCTCGGGCGTGATCAGTTTCACGCACGGCGCGCTGCAGCGGCCGATCTGGTGCAGCAGGCAGGGCCTGGTGCGGTTGGCGTAGACGCTGTCCTCGCAGGTGCGGATCAGGAACACCTTCTGCAAAATCTGCATCGACTCCTTGACCGCCCACGAATTGGGGAAGGGTCCGAAGTACTGGTTTTTTTTATCCACCGCGCCGCGGTAGTAGACCATGCGCGGCGAGTCGCCGCCGGTGATCTTCAGGTAGGGATACGATTTATCGTCGCGGAACAGGATGTTGAAGCGCGGGTGCTGCGTCTTGATCAGGTTGTTTTCCAGGATCAGCGCCTCGGCCTCGCTGTGCGTGACCGTCGTCTCCAGCCGCGCGATGCGCTCGACCATCATGGCGATGCGCGGACTGCTGAGGTTTTTCTGGAAGTAGTTCGAGACGCGCTTCTTCAGGTCGCGCGCCTTGCCGACGTAGAGCAGCTTGTCGTTGCTGTCGAAATAGCGGTACACACCCGGCAGGTTGGGCAACTTGGCCACCGTCGCCAACACCTGCTCGCGCAGATCGGCCGTAGGTACGGGCGCGCTTTCGCGCAGCGCGGTCGCATCATCACCCAGGCTGGCCGCGCTCGCCGGCGCTGTTTCTTCGTTTTCTGTTACGTCGCTCATCTCACACCAGTGTCATGCCGCCTGTTCGACGATGACGAAAGCGACGGCGTATTCTTCCTCGTCGCTGACCGACACCTGCGCCGACAGCTTATTTTTTTTCATGAATTCATCGAGCACGCCGCTGCAGACGATCGTCGGTTTGCCGCTGGGCTCATTGAGCATCTGCGCGGCCGGCCAGGTCATCGGCATGCGGATGCCCAGGCCGATGGCCTTGGAAAAGGCTTCCTTGGCGGCGAAGCGCGTGGCCACGAAGCGGATGCCGCGCGCCGGGTTCTTGGCCTTGCGCGACAAATATTTGACCATCTCCTGCGGGCCGAGTATTTTTTGCGCGAAGCGGTCGCCGTGGCGGGCCAGCGCCGCTTCGATGCGCGGGATTTTGCAGATGTCGGTGCCGACGCCGTAGATCATTTCGCACCCAATCGGGTGGCGACCATGATGGCCTTCATTTCGCGCACGGCATTTTCCCAGCCGACGAAGACGGCGTGGGCGACGATGGCGTGGCCGATATTGAGTTCGGCGATATCGGGGATGGCGGCGATGGCTTGCACGTTGGTGTAGTGCAGGCCATGGCCGGCGTTGACCTTCAAGCCGCGCGCGACGCCGAACAAGACGCCGGCCTTGATGCGTTCCAGTTCGGCGGCCTGCTCGGCGCCGGCGGTGTCGGCGTAGCGGCCGGTGTGCAGTTCGATGACCGGCGCGCCGATGTCGGCGGCGGCGGCGATCTGCGCTTCGTCGGCGTCGATGAACAGGCTGACGCGGATGCCCTGCCCTTGCAGCTGCTTGACGGCGGCTTGCACGGCGTTGAAATGGGTGACGACATCGAGGCCGCCTTCGGTGGTGACCTCGGTGCGTTTTTCCGGCACCAGGCAGACGTCGGCCGGATTGATGCGGCAGGCGAAGTCGATCATCTCCTGCGTCACGGCCGCCTCCAGGTTCATGCGCGTGATGAGCTGCGGCGCCAGCGCGATGACGTCGGCGTCCTTGATGTGGCGGCGGTCTTCGCGCAGGTGCAGCGTGATGCAGTCGGCGCCGGCCTGCTCGGCCATCAGCGCGGCGCGCAGCGGGTCGGGATAGCTGGTGCCGCGCGCATTGCGCAGCGTGGCCACGTGGTCGATGTTGACGCCCAGGTCGATGACCGGGCCGGCTGGCTGCAGGTAGCTCATGGTTCTATACCGTTTATATGGTTTATATCGTTTATAACTGCGACAGGTCGATCAGGATCTGGCGCGTGTTCAGCGGCGCGCCGCCCAGGTGGTGCGCCAGCAGGAAGCGCATCAGCTGCTTGCTCTGGCCTTGCGTGGCGGCGTCGCTGTAGTCTTCGCGCTCCATGTCGAGCAGCGTCTTGCCGCTCACGCGCGGCCACGCATCGGAGACGCGCTCGGGACGCGGGCCGCGCTCCGGGTCGACCACGTACAGGCGCTCGGCCAGCACCGCCGCACGCGTGTCCGTGCAGCGCGTCAGGTCGGCGGCCACGCCCGTCTCTTTAAGTAAGGCCCGTTCGAATTTTCGCAAGACGATGGGCGGCGGTTCGTTGTGCGCCAGCTGGTTCAGGGTCGCGACGTAGTGGTCGAACAGTTTGGGATGGGCGTCATCGCGCGCCAGCAGCTTGACCAGCAGTTCGTTCAGGTAGAAGCCGCACAGCAGCGAGGTTTTTTCCAGCGGCAGCATGCCGCCGACCCACTCCGCGCCGGTCAGCGTGCGCAGCTCGGACTTGCCGGTCCAGCTGGACGACAGCGGCTGGAAGGTTTGCAGCACGCCGCGCAGCTGCGAGTGCGGCCGTTTCGCGCCCTTGGCGATCAAGGCCACGCGGCCGTAGTCGCGCGTGAACATGTCGATGATCAGGCTGGTTTCTTTGTAGGGGTAGCTGTGCAGCACGAAGGCCGGCTGGCCGGCGACCTTGGTGCCGATGGTGCGTTCGCGCGATGGTGCGCGTGGCCGCTTGGCGGCCGCTGGTGCCGCTGATGTTACTGCCACCGCGACTGCGGCAGTGGCGTCGACCAATTCATGCGACGCTGGCGCAAGCGGCGCCACGCGCGCGGCCGGCGCATCATTGGCCGACACCGCATCGTGCATATCCGCGTGCGCCGCAGCCGATGGCGTCTCAGGCGTGGCCTGGGACGATTCAGCGACTGCGGCTAGCGTGGAGGTGGACATGCGCGTGGAGAAGTCCCTGCCGCTTACTCGTAACCGTAGGCGCGCAGGCCGGCTTCGTTGTCGGCCCAGCCGGATTTGACCTTGACCCAGATTTCCAGGTACACGGGACCGCCGAACAGTTTTTCCATGTCCAGACGCGCCTGCGTCGATACTTCTTTCAGGCGCGCGCCCTTGTCGCCGATGATCATCGATTTGTGCGTGTTGCGCTCAACCAGGATGGCGGCGAAGACGCGGCGCAGATTACCCTCCTGCTCGAATTTTTCGATCAGCACGGTGCTGGTGTACGGCAGTTCGTCGCCGACGAAGCGGAACAGTTTTTCGCGCACGATTTCCGAGGCGAGGAATTTTTCGCTGCGGTCGGTGATGTCGTCCGGTCCGAAGATCGGGTCGTTCTCGGGCAGGAATTTCTTGATCTCGTTTTGCAGACCGTCGAGCTGGAAGCGCAGCTTGGCCGACACCGGCACGATGGCGGCGAAATTAAACTTCGCGGCCACCTGCTGCGCGAACGGCAGCAGCACGGCCTTGTCCTTGACGCGGTCGGACTTGTTGATGACCAGGATCACCGGCACTTCTTTCGGCAGCAGGTCCATCACTTGCTGGTCGGCCGGGCCGAAGGTGCCGGCTTCGATCACGTACAGGATCAGGTCGGACGAGATCAGCGTGTTGGTCACCGTCTTGTTGAGCGTCTTGTTCAGCGCGTTCGAATGGCGCGTCTGAAAGCCCGGCGTGTCGACATAGATGAACTGCGCGTCGTCCAGCGTCTGGATGCCGGTGATGCGGTGGCGCGTGGTTTGCGCCTTGCGCGACGTGATGCTGACCTTGGCGCCGATCAGCGTATTCATCAACGTCGATTTGCCCACGTTCGGGCGGCCGACGATGGCGATATAGCCACAACGGAAGTTGGCGGGGATGGGTGCGGTAGTCATGCTGTGTCGATTCAAAATGTGATGCGGATAAGCTGCAATGGGTGCTGCAATCAGTGCTGCAATGCGGGCGATTATTTGTTGGCGAGCTTGCTGTCAGGCTTGCCGTCCGTCGCGGCCGTGTCGCTCTGGATGGTGGCGATGCCGGCCAGCTTCATCTGCGCCGCGCGCGGCTTGGTCTTGCGGCCGGCGGCCGGCGTTTTCAACATGGCCTGCTCGGCCACTTCCAGCGCCAGCTTGGCGGCGGCCTGCTCGCCGGCGCGGCGGCTGCCGCCACGGCCGTAGACCTGCACGCCCAGCTTGGGCACCAGGCATTCGATCTCGAACTCCTGGCTGTGCGCGGCGCCATGCGTCGCTACCACATTGTACAGCGGTAGCGAGATCTTCTTCGATTGCAGGAATTCCTGCAGCAAGGTCTTGGCATCCTTGCCCAGCGTTTGCGGATCGACCGAGTCGAGGATGGGGATGTAAAAAGCGCGGATCACGTCGCGCGCCGGGTCGAAGCCACCATCGAGGAAGATGGCGCCCAACAGCGCTTCGAGCGTGTCGGCCAGGATCGACGGACGGCGGAAGCCGCCCGATTTAAGCTCGCCCTCGCCCAGCCGCAGGAATTGCGACAGCTCGATCTTCTGGGCGATTTCGTACAGCGACTGCTGCTTGACCAGGTTGGCGCGCAGGCGCGACAGATCGCCCTCGTCGATCAACTGGAAGCGCTCGTACAAAATCGACGCGACCACGCAGTTGAGGATGGAGTCGCCGAGGAATTCGAGCCGCTCGTTATGCAAACTGCTGTGGCTACGATGCGTCAAGGCTTGCTGCAACAGGCCGGCATCCTGGAACGTATAGCCTAGACGGGTTTGCAATAACTGAAGATTCATCGTTTCTCTGCTTGTGGTGACGGTGGCGTCATTGATCGGTCTTGGGCGCGACCGGGGCGCCATCCTTGGCCGTGCTGCCGGCGTATTCGAGCAGCAGGCTGGCCGGACCGAACAAGGGGATTTTCTTGTCGTAGGCGAAGCTGATTTCGGTTTCGCCGTTGTCCTTGGCGATCACCAGATCCTTGCCGCTGATCGAGCTGATGTAATTGACGGTGGCGCTGTTGTCGAACGATTGCTGCATTTCGCGCACGCTGCCGCCGGTCGCCTTGGCGGTCTTGATGGCGGCGACGACAGCGCGATACTCGCTGTAGGTCGGCACGATCTTCATGCCCAGCACGCCGATGAAGCCAAGGATGGCCAGCACGAAAATCAGGCCGGACAGCGATACGCCAGCCTGCTTGTTGATGGTTTGCACCGTTACGTTTTGCATCGTCTTGCCTCTCCCGAGCGTGTGTGACTGAGTAACTTTAATGGATGCCGCCGATGCGCCGCAGGTTGCCCAGGTTCATCCACACGAAGAAGGCCTTGCCGACGATGTTCTCGTCCGGCACGAAGCCCCAGTAACGGCTGTCGGCGCTGTTGTCGCGATTATCGCCCATCATGAAGTAATTGCCTTGCGGAACAACGCAAGTGAAACCTTCGTATTTATACGTGCAATTCTCGCTGTGCGGGAAATCCTTGACGTCGGCCAGGTTCAGCGTCGCCGCCTTGTCGTTGTTGAGGATTTTATGCTGCACGCCGGTCAGGTTTTCCGTGAACTGCTTGTAGTACTCGGGCCGCTCGTCATCCAGGTAATCGTCCATGGCGGCGTAGGTGATAGCCTGGCCGTTGACCGTCAAGCGCTTGTTTTCATAGGTGATTTTATCACCGGGCACGCCGATGACGCGCTTGATGTAATCCTGCGTCATGTCCTTGGGATACTTGAACACCATCACGTCGCCGCGCTGCGGGTTGTTGATCTGGATGACTTTCTTGTTCAGCACCGGCAGGCGGATACCGTAGGTGAATTTATTCACCAGGATCAGATCGCCAACCAGCAAGGTCGGCACCATCGACGACGACGGAATCTTGAACGGCTCGTACAGGAAGGAGCGCAGGAAAAACACCAGCGCGATGACCGGGAAGAAGCTGCCCGAATACTCAATCCACGTCGGCTGGCGCAGCAGCGCGGCCTCGATGGCGGCGCGACTGTTGGAGCTGTCGAGCTTGATGCCGTCGGCCGTCAGCTTGGCGTTGCGGCTGTCGTACTCGGCCAGCGCGCGGTCGGCCGCGAGGCGGCGCTGCTTGGCGAAGTAAAACACGTCGAGGCACCAGATGACGCCGGTGACCACCATCAGCACAAACAAGATCAATGCGAAATTTCCCAAAATTACTTGCAGGTTCATTTGTCGTCCACTTGTAGGATTGCCAGGAAAGCTTCTTGTGGAATCTCGACGGAGCCCACTTGCTTCATGCGCTTTTTACCTGCTTTTTGTTTTTCCAGCAGCTTCTTCTTACGGCTGATGTCGCCGCCGTAGCACTTGGCCAGCACGTTCTTGCGCAGCGCCTTGACGTTTTCGCGCGAGATCACGTTGGCGCCGATGGCTGCCTGGATGGCCACGTCGAACATCTGGCGCGGGATCAGCTCGCGCATCTTGGCGGCCACCTGGCGGCCGCGATAGGCGCTGTTGGAGCGGTGCACGATGATGGCCAATGCATCGACTTTTTCGCTGTTGATCAGCATGTCGACCTTGACCACGTCGGCGGCGCGGTATTCCTTGAACTCGTAGTCCATCGACGCGTAACCGCGCGAGGTCGATTTCAGCTTGTCGAAGAAGTCCAGCACGATCTCGCCCATCGGCATTTCATAGACCAGCTTGACCTGGCGGCCGTGGTAGCTCATGTCCAGCTGCACGCCGCGCTTGCCGATGCACAGCGTGATCACCGAGCCGACGTATTCCTGCGGCATGTACAGGTTGACGGTGACGATGGGCTCGCGGATTTCTTCGATGCGCGACGGGTCCGGCATGCGCGATGGATTGTCCACCTTCAGCACGCTGCCGTCGCGCATCACCACTTCGTACACGACGGTAGGCGCCGTCGTGATCAGGTCCATGTCGAATTCGCGCTCCAGGCGCTCCTGCACGATTTCCATGTGCAGCAGGCCGAGGAAGCCGCAGCGGAAGCCGAAGCCCAGCGCCTGCGACACTTCCGGCTCGTACATCAGCGCGGCGTCGTTGAGCTTCAATTTTTCCAGCGAATCGCGCAGCGCGTCGTACTGGTTGGCCTCGACCGGGAACAGGCCGGCGAACACCTGCGGCTGGACTTCCTTGAAGCCCGGCAGCGGCGCGGCGGCCGGACGGTTGGCCAGCGTGATGGTGTCGCCGACCTTGGCGACCTTCAATTCCTTGATGCCGGCGATAACGAAACCCACCTGCCCGGCCGACAGCGCTTGCAGCGACACCGAACGCGGCGCGAACACGCCGACGTCCTCGACCAGCTGCACCGAATCGGTGGCCATCAAACGGATCTTGTCCTTCGGCTTCAGCGTGCCGTTGACCACGCGTACCAGCATGACCACGCCGACATAGGCGTCGTACCACGAGTCGATGATCAGCGCCTGCAGCGGATCGTCCTTGTTGCCCTTCGGTGGCGGTACGCGGGCGATGATCGATTCAAGCACGTCCTCCACACCCAGGCCGGTCTTGGCGGAGCAGTGCACGGCGTCGGTCGCCTCGATGCCGATGACGTCCTCGATTTCGGCGATGGCGGTGGCCGGGTCGGCGTTCGGCAAGTCGATCTTGTTCAGCACCGGCACCACTTCGACGCCCAGTTCCAGCGCCGTGTAGCAGTTGGCCACGGTCTGCGCCTCGACGCCCTGCGAGGCGTCGACCACCAGCAGCGCGCCTTCGCAGGCCGACAGCGAACGCGACACCTCGTAGGAGAAGTCAACGTGGCCCGGCGTGTCGATCAGATTCAGGTTGTAGATTTGGCCGTCGCGCGCCTTGTACGACAGGGCGGCGGTCTGCGCCTTGATGGTGATGCCGCGCTCGCGCTCCAGATCCATCGAATCGAGCACTTGCGCCTCCATCTCGCGGTCGGACAAGCCGCCGCACAATTGGATGATGCGGTCGGCCAGGGTCGATTTACCGTGGTCGATGTGGGCGATGATGGAAAAATTGCGTATGTTGTTCATTAACAGATATAAAAAACGGATTGAGACGACAGCGGGCACAGGCCGCACACTAAGGAGCGTTCAGCCTGCGCGCAACACAAAAAAAGCGCTCCGAGCGGGGCGGTATGCCCTGGCGAGCGCCTTTGATACGACCGGGAGTACGCAGAACAGCAGCTTTTCTACCCCCGCATTTTACCGGATTTCAGAGTGGAAAGCCCGTCTTATGACGCGTGCGGCATGGGAAAGTGTGTTTTTAATAATGTTATTTGGCAAAAATGCCAGCGATCCGTGCGGAAATTGCTTATTAATCAAGCAGTTTCGGCAGCCAGCGCCTGCCGCACCCGGGCCGCGTCGAGGTGGTAGTGGCACAGTTCAGGCTGATCCAGGGCGGCGTACAACACCGGCACCAGCTCGTCGAAACGGGCCACCAGCGCCGCGTCGGCGTCGACATCGACCACCGCGACGGTGAACGGCCGTTCGGGCGTCTGCAGCAGTTGCAGCGCGTCCAGCATGTCCTGGCAGAGGTGGCAGTAGCTGCGGCTATACAGAGTGAAATGCATGGGAAGATGGCGCGGGGCCGGCCGGGTTCGCGCGGCCGGCCCCTGTGGACGATTACTTGGCCGAAGGTTTCAGCGAGACAAACTGCGCCACGTCGCCGCGTCGCACCAGCACCACCGACTGCTTCTTGGTATCGAGCTTGGCGACGGCGGCGTTGAACTGCTTGGCGTCCTTGATCTCGACATTGTTCAGTTGCAGCACCACGTCGCCGGCGCGGATGCCGGCCTTGGCCGCGACGCCATCGACCTCGTCGACCACGGCGCCGCCCTCCAGGTCCAGCTCCTTCTTCTGCGCGGCGCTCAGGTCGCTGACCTTGAAGCCCAGCGCGTTGGAGGCCGCCTCGGCCTTCGGCTTGTCCTTGCCGGCGGCCACCTTGGCCGGCTTGTCGGACGGCAGCTCGGCTATGGTGACGGGCAAGTCGAGCTGAGCGCCCTTGCGCCAGACGGTGACCGTGGCTTTGCTGCCCAACTCGGTGCTGCCGACCAGGCGCGGCAGGTCGGACGAGCGGCCGATGTCGGCGCCGTTGAATTTCAGGATGATGTCGCCGGCCTTGACACCGGCCTTGTCGGCCGGACCACCCGGCTCGACCATGGACACTTCGGCGCCCTGTGCGCTCTTCAAGCCCAGCGATTCGGCCACTTCCTTGCTGACTTCGCCGATCTGCACGCCGATGCGCCCGCGCGTCACCTTGCCGCTCTTGCGCAGCTGGTCGGAGACGCGCATGGCCTCGTTGATCGGCACGGCAAAGGAGATGCCGTTGTAACCGCCGGACAGCGTGGCGATCTGCGAATTGATGCCGATGACTTCGCCGCGCATATTGATCATTGGGCCGCCCGAGTTGCCGGGATTGACGGCGACGTCACTCTGGATCAGCGCCAGGTAATCGCCGGTGTCGCGCGCCTTGGCCGAGATGATGCCGGCGGTGACCGTGTTTTCCAGGTTGAACGGCGAACCGATCGCGATCACCCATTCGCCGACGCGGATCTTGCCCGAGTCGCCCATGGTCAGCGTCGGCAACTTCGCGCCGTCGATCTTCAGCAGCGCCACGTCGCTGCGGGCGTCGGCCCCCAGCACCTTGGCCTTGAACTCACGCTTGTCGGTCAGGGTGACATAGACCTCGTCGGCGCCGTCGACGACGTGGGCATTGGTCAGCACATAGCCGTCGGCCGAGATGATGAAACCGGAGCCGATGCCGCGCTGCACCTCCTCGTCGGGCGGCGCCTGGCGGTGGCCGCGCGGCGATGGCTGGGCCGGCGCGGGAGTCGCCTGCCCGCCGGGCGCGTTACCGCCGAAGAAGCGGCGCAGGAATTCGCGCATCTCGTCTTCGTCGGGCATGCCCTGGGCACCCTCGGCGCCGGCCTTCAAGTGCTCGGTGGTGCGGATGTTGACGACGGCCGGGCCGACTTTATCGACCAGCTCGGTAAAGTCGGGCAGGCCGGTCACCACGGGTGCCGCGGCCTGGGCGGCAGGCGCCGCCAGCAACAAAGCAGGCGCCAAAACGGGCGCAAAGGAAACGCTGGCACTCAGCATCAGCGCCGTCAGCGTCTTGCCAGCAACAGAAATTTTAGTTGTCATGAAGGTGCATCCTGATGTCATAGGTGGCGTGGGTGGCACGAGCGCGCGGTCGCATGGCGCCGCGCGGCAACGCACATGGTAAGCGAAAAATGGCGTCGCCGCCTATCCCGCACAGGGCGGTCATCAAGTTTTTCGGGAGCGGCCGGCGCCGCTGGATGGAAGCGCGCTCAGGGCAGCGTGACGGCGGCGTCCGGCAAGGCGCGGTCGGACTCGGGACTGCGCGCCTTGGCCATCGCCCGCAACGGCGCTTCGGACGCCAGCCGGGCCGCCAGCCGCTGCGCGCAGCCGTCGTCGAGCCCGTCGACCGAGGCCTGGGCACGCAAGGCGTCACCGATCAGGTGGTAAGCCTGCCACGCGGCACGGCCCTCTGCACTGTCGAGCGCCGCCAGCGCGAGCTCCAGCTCGCTGTCAGCCAGTTCGCCGTCCGCCAGCGCCGAGATATTTTCATGCAGTCTTTTCAGGGTATCCATCACGTTTCCAGCAAGAACAAAACTCTCTGGCCCGCACCAAGCAAACGCGGCAGGACGGCGTCCATTGCCATCATTGCCGTGCTACCAGCGCTTGTCAACCGGCAGGTCCAACATGGGGCGCAATTTTTCCGCGATCACTTCGCGGGCGCGGAAAATGCGGCTGCGCACGGTGCCGATGGGACAGGCCATGATCTCCGAGATCTCTTCGTAACTGAGACCTTCGATTTCGCGCAGCGCGATCGCAGTGCGCAAGTCGAACGGCAAGGCATCCATGGCCGCGTTGACGGTGCGGGCGATCTGCTTGCTGGCCAGCATGGACTCCGGCGTGTTGATGTCGCGCAGCTGCTCGCCATCGGCGTAGCCCTCGGCCTGGTCGGCGTCGTTGTCGGTCGACGTGGGCGTCCTCCCCTGCGTGACAAGACAGTTCTTGGCCGTATTGATGCCTATCCTGTACAGCCAGGTGTAGAACGCCGAGTCGCCGCGAAAATGCCTCAGGGCCCGGTACGCCTTGATGAACGTCTCTTGCACCACATCCTCAGCCTCCGCCGTATCGTGCACGATACGGGACACCAGGCGCATCAGGCGACGCTGGTATTTCGCCACCAGCAAGTCAAACGCCTTCTTGTCCCCTGTCCGCACCCGCTCGACCAGCAGTTGATCACACTCACGTTCTGTCGTCACTCCCGATCCTTGGCGGCCAGCGGCACGGTTACAGTCGTCCCGACAAGCGCGGCGCGATGACGGTACGCGGACACACGCCAACTTTGACGGCTACTTAGTGATAGAGTTTGTCCGCCGCAATAAGTTCACGGCGTCCCCGATTTTTTATTCCTGCGTTTTTCCCATGTCTTTTTTTGCATACACTCCTGCTCGGCGCTGCGGGCCGCGATCGCGCGGCAGGCCAGCGCCAGCGGCCTGAACGCCGTTTCATCCACCGTACCGGGCAGCACCAGCAGCGCCGTGGCCGCACCGCGGGCTGGCCCCAGCCGCAGCAATAAGAGCCGCGGCCACAGCGTCGAACCAGCCAGCAAGCTCACCGGAACGGCGGCATGCGCCGACCCTGCATGCTGGTATACCGTCAAGCGCAATTGCCCAACATCGAATATGTCAATCCGGCTCGCCTTTGCTTTTTTGAGTCCGCGCAGCATGCCCGCCAAGCCGCCGATGACGCACATCACAGCGCCCACGCGGCCGTCGCACCAGGCGGACGAGGCGATGGCGGCGCAGCAAAATCCGGCCTGCAACAGCCGCACGCAAGACGAAGGCCGGACGACGGCAGACACCGCGATCGACATGACGAAATACCAGCGCAAGCGCAGTAAAAAACGGAGGGAGATATTCCAGGAAGCGCCGGCCGATGACCGGGCAAATCAGGTGCCGACGAATGCCGGCACCGAATCAGCGCTCACCTTGGATAGGACCAAGGTGAGCGCTAAAAAGTTCAAACTTTTGCGAAGATCAGACTGCCGTTGGTGCCGCCGAAGCCGAACGAGTTCTTGACCGCATACTCGATCTTCATCGGCCGCGCCGCGTTGGCGCAGAAGTCCAGGTCGCACGCCGGATCCTGGTTGAAGATGTTCATCGTCGGCGGGGCGATCTGATGATGGATCGCCAGTACCGTGAACACCGCCTCCAGGCCGCCGGCGCCGCCCAGCAAGTGGCCAGTCATCGACTTGGTCGAGCTGATCACCAACTGCTTGGCGTAGTCGCCGAACGTGCGCTTGACGCCCATCACCTCAGCCTTGTCGCCCAGCGGCGTCGAGGTGCCGTGCGCGTTCAGGTATTGGATCTGGTCCGGGTTCAGGCCGGCGTTGGCCAGCGCGGCCACCACCGACTTGCTGCCGCCGCTGCCGTCTTCGAGCGGCGACGTCATGTGGTAGGCGTCGGCGCTCATGCCGAAACCGACCAGCTCGGCGTAGATCTTGGCGCCGCGCGCCTTGGCGTGCTCGTACTCTTCGAGCACCATCACGCCGGCGCCCTCGCCCAGCACGAAGCCGTCGCGGTCGGCGTCCCACGGCCGCGAGGCGGTCGCCGGGTCGTCATTGCGGCTCGACAGCGCGCGCGCCGAGGCGAAGCCGCCCAGGCCCAGCGGCGAGATCGTCGCCTCGGCGCCGCCGGCGACCATCACGTCGGCGTCGCCGTATTCGATCATGCGGCCGGCCGCGCCGATGCTGTGCAGGCCGGTGGTGCAGGCCGTCACGATCGACAGGTTAGGGCCGCGCATGCCGTACTTGATCGACAAATTCCCGGAGATCATATTGATGATCGAGGCCGGCACGAAGAACGGCGAAATGCGGCGCGGGCCGCGTTTGTCGTAGTCTTCCTTGGTTTCTTCGATCATCGGCAAGCCGCCGATGCCGGAACCGATGATCACGCCGATGCGGTCGGCGTTCTCTTCGGTGACGACCAGACCTGCGTCCTGGATCGCCTGGATGCCGGCGGCCATGCCGTAATGGATGAAGGTATCCATGTGGCGCGCTTCTTTGGCGGGGATGTAATCCTCGATATTGAAGCCTTTGACCTCACCGGCAAAGTGGGTGCTGAACGGGGTCGCGTCGAACTTGGTGATCTTGGCGATGCCCGACTTGCCCTCGATGATTGCGTCCCACGTTTCGGCAAGGGTATTGCCGACGGGCGAAACGCAACCCAGGCCCGTAATCACGACACGACGGTTTTTAGAACGGCTCAAGCGATTCTCCTGGAGTCGACCAAATGTTGCTTAGGCCTTGACGTGGGCAGTAGCGTAATCAATCGCTTGCTGCACGGTCGTGATCTTTTCAGCTTGTTCGTCAGGGATTTCCATTTCGAACTCATCTTCCAGGGCCATGACCAGCTCAACGGTGTCGAGGGAGTCGGCGCCCAGATCGTCAACGAACGACGATTCGATTTTGATGTCTGCTTCGGCGACGCCCAGTTGTTCAGCGACGATTTTCTTTACGCGTTGTTCGATATCCGACATGTTATGGCTCCATTATGTTTGTTACGGAAAGCGCGCATTTTATCAGGTTTGCGCACTCAGGAACGAATTTCGATGACTGCTGCAAAAACCACCGAAATCCCTGCTAAAAGACGTGAACATGCGGCTTACAGCCGCGCGCCCACATCAATTCATGTACATACCACCGTTCACATGGAGGGTGGTACCGGTAATATAGGCGGCCTGCGGCGAGGCGAGGAAAGCGACCGCCGCGGCGATATCCTCGGGCTTGCCCAGGCGCGCCAGCGGAATCTGCGTCAGCAGCGCGGCGTGCTGCTCTTCACCCAGACCTTTGGTCATGTCGGTGTCGATGAAACCGGGCGCGACGCTGTTGACGGTGATGTTGCGGCTGCCGATCTCGCGCGCCAGCGCGCGGCCCATGCCTTCGACGCCGGCCTTGGCGGCGGCGTAATTCATCTGGCCCGGATTGCCGGACGAGGCCACCACGGAGGTGATGTTGATGATGCGGCCGGTCTTGGCCTTCATCATGCCGCGCAGCACGGCGCGCGACAAACGACCCACGGCCGACAGATTGGTGGCGATCACATTGTCCCACTCCTCGTCCTTCATGCGCATGGCCAGCTGGTCTTGCGTGATGCCGGCGTTGTTGACCAGGATGCCGACCGCGCCGACCGTCTTGCTGATGTCGTCGATGATGGCGGCGCAGGCGGCCGCGTCGGTCACGTTCAGGACCGCGCCCTTGCCCGCGTCAACGCCGATCTCGGCCAGGTAGGCGCTGATCGCCTCGGCGCCGGCTTCGGTGGTGGCGGTGCCGATCACGCGCGCGCCCTGACGGGCCAGCTCTTGCGCAATGGCCTTGCCGATGCCGCGCGACGCGCCCGTGACCAGGGCGACTTGATTTGCTAAATTCATGAAGATCCTTAACGTAAAGAAGAATACTGCCCTAAGCGGCGCAAACTTATTTGAGCAAGCTCAACACGCGCTCCAAAGATGCCTGATCGAAGATGGCGTCGCCGACCAGTGTCGCATCGATGCGCTTGGCAAGGCCCATCAGCACCTTGCCGGGGCCGCATTCGACCACTTGCGTGATGCCGTCGGCGGCGACTTTCTGCATCGTTTCGACCCAGCGCACCGGGCTGGCGGCCTGACGCACCAGCGCGTCCTTGATGGCGGCCGGATCGTTGAGCACGGCCACGTCGACGTTGTTGATCAGCGCGATTTGCGGCGCCGAGAATTGCAGGTCGGCCATATAGTCGCGCAGGCGGTCCGACGCGGGCTTGAGCAAGGTCGAGTGGAATGGCGCCGACACCGGCAATTTCATGGCGCGCTTGGCGCCCTTGGCCTTGGCCAGTTCGCAGGCGCGCTCGACGGCGGCCACGTGACCGGCGATCACCACCTGCGCCGGCGCGTTGAAGTTGACCGGCTCGACCGTCAGCGACGGATCTGCCGCGACCGCTTCGGCGCAGGCCGCGCGCACGTCCTCATCGGACAAGCCCAGCACGACGGCCATGCTGCCCTGCCCGACCGGCACGGCTTCCTGCATCGCTTGCGCGCGGAAACGCACCAGCGGCACGGCGTCCTTGAAGGAGATCACACCGGCGGCGACCAGCGCCGAATATTCGCCGAGGCTGTGGCCGGCCACCACCGACGGCAGCGGGCCGCCGGCGGCGATCCACGCGCGATAGGCGGCCACGCCGGCGGTCAGCATCACCGGCTGGGTGTTGGTGGTCAGGTCCAGCGACTCCTTCGGACCTTCGGCCATCAGCTTGCCGAGGTCGAACTGCAAAGCGTCGGATGCTTCGGCGATGGTTTGCGCCACCACCGGATTGCCGGCGAAACCATCCATCATCGCGATCGCTTGCGAACCCTGGCCTGGAAATACGAATGCAAATTTAGTCATGCTCTATCCATCTCATTTTTATCAAAAGAGTAACCGCCGCCGACCTTACACTGAGATCGTTGCAGCTCTGACAACCCTAGAATACTAATTCTAAATTAAGACCGCGAAATTACATTACATCGTTACAAGGACCGCACCCCAGGTAAATCCACCGCCGACGCCTTCCATCATGACATTGTCGCCCTTCTTGACGCGGCCATCGCGCACCGCGAGGTCGAGTGCCAACGGAATCGACGCGGCCGACGTGTTGCCATGCTGATCGACCGTCACCACCATTTTTTCCAGCGGCAAGCCGAGTTTCTTGGCGGTGCTGTTCATGATGCGGATATTGGCCTGGTGCGGGATCAGCCAGTCGATCTGGTCCGACGTCATGCCGGCTTTTTCCAGCGTTTCGTGGGCGACTTTTTCCAGTACCGAGACAGCCAGCTTGAACACGGCCGGGCCATCCATATACAGGAAGGCGCTGCCCTCCACCGCGCCGCCGGAAACGCCACCCGGAATGCTGAGGATGTCGGCATGGCGGCCGTCGGCGTGCAAGGCGGTGGCGCGCACGCCGGGCTCGTTCGACGCCGTCATCACGACCGCGCCGGCGCCGTCGCCGAACAGCACGCAGGTGCCGCGGTCGTCGAAATTGAGGATGCGGGAAAACACTTCGGCGCCGATCACCAGCACGTTCTTGTGCTCGCCCGCCTTGATGAAGCTGTTGGCCGTGGAGACCGCGTAGACGAAGCCGCTGCACACGGCTTGCACGTCGACCGCCGCGCAATTGTTGGTCATGCCCAGCTTTTGCTGGACGATGCAGGCGGTGCTGGGGAAGCTGCCGAAGAAGTCCGGAGTCGAGCTGGCGACGATGATCAAGTCGATGTCGTTGGGCTGCAGGTCCGCCATCTCCAGCGCTTTTTTGGCGGCATGCACCGCCAGGTCCGACGATTTCTGATCCGCTGCCGCGTAGTGACGCGCCGAAATGCCGCTGCGGGTGACGATCCATTCATCCGAGGTCTCGATACCCTTGGCGGCGAGCTGGTCGGTCAGCTGCTGGTTGCTCACGCGCTGTTCTGGCAAATAGCTGCCGGTGCCGATAATTTTGCTGTACAAGGTCATGCCGTCATCCACTAAATAGTTGAGCTTGGTACTTCCGCTGTGACTGTGCCGCGCGGCATCAGGTCCGTGATCATGGTCGAAATATGCGCCAGCACATCGTTCTGTGCAGCATCATACGCCCGCTTGATGGCCCACTCGAAAGAATAGGCGTCGGCGCCGCCGTGGCTCTTGAACACCAGGCCGCGCAGGCCCAATAAACTGGCGCCGTTGTAGCGCGAGGGCTGGAAGCGGGCCTTGATGGCGTTCAGCGCGCCGCGGCCGATCAAGGCGCCCAGCATGGTCATCCAGTTGCGTTTGAATTCGGCGCGCACGGTATCGCCGAAGAAGCGCGCCACGCCCTCGATCGCCTTCAGCGTGACGTTGCCGACGAAGCCATCGCAGACCACCAGGTCGGTCGTGCCCTTGAAGATGTCGTTGCCTTCGACGTTGCCGTGGAAGTTGAGCGCGCCGCGTTCGTGGTCCTGCTGCAGCAACTTGCCGGTGGCCTTGACCACCTCGTTGCCCTTGATGTCCTCGGTGCCGACATTCAGCAGGCCGATGGTCGGGCGGGCGATCTTTTCCATCGCCGACACCAGCACCGAACCCATGATGGCGAACTGGTGCAGGTGATGCGGTTCGCAATCGACGTTGGCGCCCAGGTCCAGCATATAGGTCGGGCCGCCCTTCTGGTTGGGCATGATGCTGCAGATGGCCGGACGGTCGACGCCGGCCATGGTCTTGAGCACGTAGCGCGACACGGCCATCAAGGCGCCGGTGTTGCCGGCCGAGACGCAGGCCTGCGCCTTGCCGTCCTTGACTTGCTCGATCGCCACGCGCATCGACGAATCCTTCTTGCGGCGCAGGGCCACTTCGAGCGGGTCGTCCATCGTCACCTGCTCGCTGGCGTGCAGCACCGACAGTTGCGGATGCGCGTCGGCGTGCTGCTTTTTCAGCTCGGCACGGATGACGTCTGCCAGCCCGACCAGCACCAATTCGGCGTTCGGCTCACTTTTAACGAAGGAAATTGCTGCGGGGATAGTGACTGAGGGGCCGTGATCGCCACCCATGCAGTCGATAGAAATTTTGATTGTCATTGTTTTGATTCAGTACCACGTTCCCGTCCCGATCGGACAAGCTGCGGCAAGATGCGGATCACTAAATTTCCTGATCGACGCGTTTCAAAATGACGGTGTGCAAATGAGGATTGCAGCCGATGAATAGAAAAAAGCGGCGCCACGCCGGTATATACCACGTCGCACCGCTTTATCTTAGCCCACTAAAAACGTCGATTACTCGTCGTTTTTGGTTTTCAGGACTTTACGACCACGATAGAAGCCGTTAGGGCTGATATGGTGACGCAGGTGGGTTTCACCGGTGGTAGGCTCGATACCCAGTTGTGGTGCAACCAGGAAATCGTGCGAACGGTGCATACCGCGCTTCGACGGGGACTTCTTGTTCTGTTGAACGGCCATGATGACTCCAAATACGTAAGTTCTAAAATTTTAACACATTCGACCGGCAAATACATGCGAATCGAGTATCCCAGCGGCAAAACTTTACCGCACATTAACTGCCTGCACTACTTTCACTACACACTGCCATACTCGATTACCACACGCGTTTGACACGTTCTTTACCACTACTTATTCTGATTTCAAGCCCTTGAGGGCGTCGAAGGGCGATTTCTTCTCGCTCTTGGCCGCGTCGAGCAGCGCCGACTCCGGGCAAACATCGTGCTTCGGTGTATTCGGCAAAGCCAGCAGCGCTTCGTCTTCGACCAGGTCCATGACATCCATGGCGCGACTGCCGACGATCACGTCTATCGTCTCGTCGTCTATCATTTCCTCGATCTCGTCGGCCTGCTCGTCATCCTTACCGAGCAACAACGAGGTCGAAGCATCTATATGGTACGCGTACGGGGTCAGGCAGCGCTGGCATACCAGCTGGACCGTGCCGGATACCGACAGGGTCAATTCAGGGAAACCCATCTTGCCGGTGCCGCCGACGACTCGCCAAGCCAGCGTGCCGGAATTATCCGCGCAATCCTTCGTCAACCGGGTCATTTCAGCGACAGGCGTGACGCCTTCGCGGCTCCCGTTGATGCGACTGAATTCAAAAGCGTCGATCACAAAAGCATTCATTGGTAGAAATTTTCCCCGGAAAACCTGCGATAATAACAGGGTTTTCCGCACCAAGTCAAAGGCTTAGCGCTTTTTCCTTATTTTTTTGCCGCTGCAAGCAGCTTAACGGGCGTGAAAAGCCCGGCGACAGAGCATATAACATTTCTTCCCCGAGGGCCAGCATTCTGGCCGATTTAGCACAATGACACCACCATCCGCCACACCCAGCCTCGTTCTAGCGTCCAGCTCCGCCTACCGCAGGGAGTTGTTGTCGCGCTTGCGGCTGCCCTTCGACGTGGCCGTGCCCGACATCGACGAAAGCCCGCTGCCCGGCGAGACGCCGAGCGCCACCGCGCTACGGCTGGCGCGCGAAAAAGCCGCCGCCGTCGCGCTGCGCCTGCCCGGCCGCATCGTGATCGGCTCCGACCAGGTCGCCACGCTGGATGAGCTGCAAATCGGCAAACCCGGCAACCATCAGGCCGCGCTGGCGCAATTGCAGCTGATGCGCGGCCGGGAAGTCGTGTTCCATACCGCGCTGTGCGTGTGGGACGGCCGCCAGGCGGACCCGGCGGCCGCCGCGCAAGTCGCGGACATCCAGACCGTGGTCACCTTCCGCGACTTGCCCGACGCCGAACTGGACGCCTACCTGCGCATCGAACAGCCGTATGATTGCGCCGGCAGCGCCAAAAACGAAGGCCTCGGCATCGCCATCCTGGAACGCATCGCCAGCAGCGACCCGAGCGCCCTCACCGGCTTGCCGCTGATCGCGCTGACCGGCATGCTGCGCAACATCGGCGTCGCGTTCTTTGCCTGAACACCGCACCAACCCTATCAACCAGAACAACTATTCCATGACCGGCACACTCTATCTGATCCCCAACACGCTCGGCGACACCGAAGCCTTGTCCCATGTCATCCCCGAGCACGTGCAAGCGATTACCGCGCGCCTCGATTATTTCGTCGCTGAAAACGCCAAGACCGCGCGCGCCTTCCTCAAACTGATCGACGCCCAGCATACGCTGGCCAAGCCGCTGCAGGAAATCACCATCGCCGAGCTGAACGTGAATACGCCGGCGCAGGCGCTGGCGGGCCTGCTGGCGCCGCTGCTGGCCGGCCGCGACGCCGGCCTGGTATCGGAAGCGGGCGTGCCGGCGGTGGCCGATCCCGGCGCCGACCTGGTACGGCTGGCGCACCAGCATGGCGTCACGGTCAAGCCGCTGGTTGGACCGTCGTCGCTGCTGCTGGCCGTCATGGCGAGCGGCCTGAACGGCCAGAGCTTCGCCTTCAACGGTTATCTGCCCACCGACGCCGCCCAGCGTAGCAAGCGCATCAAGGAGCTGGAACAACGCTCGCGC
>Ga0209848_1000375_pt1 | contig 19865 bp, 8 predicted proteins | sample OrgsoiDNA_201062_FD_185810 | JGI IMG/M metagenome (GOLD analysis project Ga0209848, IMG submission 185810) | Permafrost soil microbial communities from the Arctic, to analyse light accelerated degradation of dissolved organic matter (DOM) -... | ecosystem: Environmental > Terrestrial > Soil >...
GACAGCTGGTCGAGATGCGCCTGCGCGGCCTCGGTCGCCGCCGCCTCCATGTTGCGGAAGTGCGCCAGCGCGGCGAGGCCGTCCTCGGTCAGTTGCGCGCCGCCGCCCTGCGCGCCACCGGCCGCGCTGTGCACCAGCGGTTTTTGAAAACAGCGGTTCATCACATCGACCAGCAACCATGCCCGCCGATACGACATGCCCATGCTGCGCGCCGCGCCGCTGATCGATCCCGCTTCCGCGATCGCCTCCAGCAGGTCGGCCTTGCCCGGTCCCATGGCGACCTCTTCATCGCGCATCAGCCGGAGTTTGAGATTGAGCTTTAAGTCCATGCGCCGATTATAAGGCGGCTATCGTTTCGCCGCTCCCCGATGGCGCGGGGTAAGGAGGAAAGCTCCCGCTGCGCCGGCATCGACTATCAGCTTATCTCGCCGATGCCAGGCCGCGCTGTTGATCCAGCAGCCACTTCGCGCGCGACATGCCGTACACCGCCACGTCCATTTCATACCAGTGCTCGATGCTGATGAAGGACATGCCGAGGCGCTTCATCACGGCGGCCGAGTCGCCGTTCTCCTGATGACAAACGGCACACAGCAGCTGTGCGTCCAGCGTTTCAAACGCGAAGCGCGTCATCTCGCGCGCCGCTTCCGACGCGTAACCCTTGCCCCATTTGTCGGGGCGCAGGCGCCAGCCGATTTCCAACGGATTGACGGGATTGCGCTCGATGTTCTGGATGCAGCCGACGCCGATCATGTCGCCGCCTTCTTGTTCGATGAGGGCCCACCACGAATAGCCGTGCTGCGCCCATTGCGCCTTGGTGCGCTCTATCATCGCCGTGGTCTGCTCCGGCGTGTCGGGTTTGCCGGTCAGGTAGCGCATCACTTCGGGGATGCGGTTGATCGCGTACAGTCCATCAAAATGCCGGTCGTCGAGTGGTTCCAGGCGCAGGCGCGCGGTGTTCAGTATCGTCATGCTTATTGGGCCGGAGTTTTAAGCTGGTCGACCAGGCTGGCCAGCGGGATGTCGCCGTCGCCGTCATGCGGCAACGTGGCGATCTGCACGCCGCCGACGGTTTTGAATGGCTTCGACTCGAAAAACGCCACGCCGTTTTTCTGCGCCAGTTCCGACCAGCGCAGCGTGCCCGCGTCGGCGTGGATCAGGATGTCGCCGGCCTGCAGCGGCAGCGATGGCCGGCCCCATTCGCCCAGGCGGGTGGCGATGATAATGGTCGCCGGCTGCGGTTTGCCCAGCAGCGTATGACTGACCTTGATGGTCGCTTGCTGGCAGCCGCCGTCGTTCGAGATGACCACGCGCTGCGCGCCGTCGGCACTCTTGCTGGCGGCGGAAAGGTCAGGGCAGTGCTCCGAGCCGGCGGGCAGCAGCAGGATCGATACGACGTGGCCGGACACCAGCAGCTCGTCGGCGGCGGCGGCCGAGGCCAAGGTACTCATGCCGATCAGCGCGGCGACAAGGACAGCGGATTTGTTCATATGGGCTCCAGACTCCAAACGTTTATTTGATGCAGACCGCGCGCACCATCTTGATGTCGGTAATACCGAGTAATACTTTCTCGATGCCGTCCATCTTCAGCGTCAGCATACCGTCTTCCAGCGCGGCGGCCAATAGCTGCGCCACGCGGCTGTGCTCCTGCAGCAGTTTCTTGACCTTGTCGGTGCCTATCATCAGCTCATGCAAACCGACGCGCCCGCGATAGCCCTTGTTGCACTCGTCGCAGCCGAGCGCGCGGTACAGGGTGAACTGGCCGTCCTTGTCGGCGTAGCGTTCGCGCCAGCCGGCCAGCACGGCGGCGCGGCCGGCCTTGGCGTCCTTGATGAAGCTCTCGGTGTTGAGCAGCTCCGAGCAAAATTCGGTGAGCAGCAATTCCACTTCGGCTGCGTCGGGATGGTAGGCCTGCTTGCAGGCGCTGCACAGGCGCTTGGCCAGCCGCTGCGCCAGAATGCCGAGCAGCGCGTCGGCGAAGTTGAACGGGTCCATGCCCATGTCGAGCAGGCGCACGATCGATTCCGGCGCGCTGTTGGTGTGCAGCGTGGCGAACACCAGGTGGCCGGTCAGCGACGCTTCGATGCCCATGCCGACGGTTTCCTTGTCGCGCATTTCGCCGACCATGATGATGTCGGGATCGGCGCGCAAAAAGGCCCGCATCACGGTGGCGAAATCGAGGCCGGCCTTGCGGTTGACCTGCACCTGCCGCAGCCCCTTCTGCGTGATCTCGACCGGGTCCTCGGCGGTCCAGATCTTGGTGTCGGGCGTGTTCAGGTAGTTCAGCACCGAGTGCAGCGTGGTGGTCTTGCCGGAGCCGGTCGGGCCGCAGACGAAGAACAGGCCATATGGCTTTTCCACCGTCGCGCGCAGGCGTTGCAGGTTAAACGGCAGCACGCCGAGTTTGTCGAGCGGGATAGGCTCGCCGGCCGCCAGGATGCGCATCACCACATCTTCGACGCCGCCGGTCGAGGGGATGGTCGCCACCCGCAGCTCGATGTCGAGCGGGCCGTATTTCTTGAATTTGATCTTGCCGTCCTGCGGCTTGCGGCGCTCCGAGATATCCAGGTCGCACATGATCTTGATGCGCGCCACCAGCGCGCTGCGGTAGCTGGCCGGGATCTCGATATAGGGCACCAGCGAGCCGTCCTTGCGGAAGCGGATGCCGGTCTTGCCCTTGCCCGGCAGCGGCTCGATGTGGATGTCGGAGACGCCCTGGCGATAGGCGTCGACGATGATCTTGTTGAGCAGCTTGACCAGCTCATTCTCGACCGCTTCCGATACTTCGGCGGAGCCGCCCTCGCCATCCTCGTCGCCGTCCTCCATGCCCAGCAACAGGTCGCCGACGCTGCCCGATTCGCTGGACGCGCCGAAGAACTGGTCGACCATCTGGCGGAATTCATGGTTGCTGGTGACGCGATAGGTGGCCTTCGCCTTCGGGAAGATCTGGTTGACGATATGCGTCTGGCAGACGCGCTCGGGGTCGAGCGCCACCACCGTCAGGCCTTCCTTGTTGTCCTCCAGCGGCAGCCAGCCGCATTCCTCGATGTAGCTGCGCTTGAGGTTTTTCAGCAGGTCGATCGGCTTGATGCGGTCCGGCTTGAACGGCTCGTACGGCACCGAGAAAAACTTGGCCAGCGACTGGCCGATGGCCGGCAGCTTGATGTCGAATTCGACCAGCAGCACGTCCTCGATGTCGATGTCCTGGGTGCGCGCCGAGCGCGTGGCCAGTTCCAGCTCCTGCGCCGACAGCAGCGCGTCGGTGACCAGGTTGTCGTATTTGCTGCGCACCATCTGCGGCGGCTTCAAACGCTGGCTGAAGGCCACCGACAGCGTCTCGCACAGCTGCTTGACGCCGTCCTCGCAGATTGTTGAAAACGGCCCGCCGGCGCGGTTGTTGATGAACTGGACCACGCCCAGCAGCTCATTCGACTGCACCGTCACCAGCGGCGCCACCAGCATCTGGCGGGTGCGGTAGCCGGTGCGCTGGTCGACGCCGCGCTGGAAGCGCAGCTCCGGCGACAAACGCGCCAGTTCGGCATCGTCGTAGACGTCGGTGATGTTGACGGTCTTGCGCGACTGCGCCACATAGCCGGCGATGCTGGCCGGCGTCACCGCCAGCTTCAAATCGCGGAAGGTGGTCAGCCCGGTCTTGACCTTGGAGACGATGTAATCCTTTTCGTGGTCCATCGCGTACAAGGTGAAACGGTCGCAGTGGAACAGGTCGCAGAATTCCATGCCCAGGTCGAGCATGATCTCGTCGAGGTTGTTGGTGGCGTGGATCTTGGTGGTGACTTCTTGCAGCTTCTTGAAAAAAGCCAGCCGCAGATCGACGTCGGTGGGGACAGGGTTGGTGCTGCCGGCGTCGTTCATGGGGTGGGCTCTCAGGCTTCAGGCATCGGGCATCAGGCGACGGCCACTTCCAGGCCTTCGTAGGCGAGGAACACTTGCATGTCGCCGAGCTGTCCGGCGTGGCGCGCCATCACGTCGGCGAACACCACTTCGAGTTCATCGTCGCCACGGGTCGGCTCGTGGTGGGTGCAATACAGTTGTCTGGCGCCGGCGCGCAGCGCCATCGCAAAGGCGCTGTCGAAGGTGCCGTGGCCCCAGCCCTGCTTGGCCGGATATTCCTCGCGCGTGTACGAGCAGTCGACGATCATCACGTCGACGCCGCGCACGGCCGCGTCGATGGCGCGGCTGCGCTCGTCGATGTGGCGCTGGTAGGCCGCGTGCTCGGCATGCTCGCTAGGGTAGATGTTGTAGTGCGGCTCGTGGTCGCCGGTGAAGAACACCGATTTGCCGTTGCACTCGACGCGGTAACCGAGGTCGGTCACCGGATGGTTCATCACCACGTTGTGGACCGTGGCGTCGCCCACCGTCACCGGCTCGCCGATGTAGAGCGTCTTGTATTCGATGGTCGCGTCCATCTGCGTTTCGCTGACCGGGAAGTAGCTGTTTTGCAGCTGCACGCCCATCACGTGTTCGATGCCGTTGCCGGTCACCGGGTCGGTGATGCCATGCAGCCGCACGCGGCTGCCGCGGATGAACAGCGGCGTGAAGAACGGCAGGCCGTGGATGTGGTCCCAGTGGCTGTGGGTGATGAAGATGTTGGCGTACACCGGCAGCTGTTGCCTGGCGATCAGCGACTGGGCCAGCGCGAAGATGCCGGTGCCGCCGTCGATCACGATCAGGGTGTCGTCGTCGCTGCGCACTTCGATGCAGGTGGTGTTGCCGCCGTAGCGCGCGGTGCGCGGCCCCGGCGAGGGAATGGAGCCGCGCACTCCCCAGAATTTGACTTTCATGCTGTGCCCCTAGTCGTCATGCGACGCTCTCGTTTTGGTGGACGGGTGCCGCGTCCGAGGCACGGTCCGACCTGTTGTTTTTCCTGCATCCTTCATGATAGAAGAGGCAAGTGGCGATCCCCCGATAATAGCCTCTTTTGCCGCGTTTCTGGTGCGATAGTTGCGCCGCGATGCTCTTGCTGGTGGGAATTGCCGACACTTCCATGGCGAATTTGCATTTGCCGATGTACAGAAGCTTGCACTAGAGCTACACTTCAAAAAATAAGTATCTGGATTGCTCAGTGTTGCATTGATCTGTATCAGCGATCTGCATCGACGACATCGAAGGCGCCGCCGCTCCCTGAACAGCGGCGAGGCGTGTTTTGGCGCGATACAACGATACCCTCTCTCTACAGGCAAATCAGAACCAACCATGCAAGAGTTGAACCCCACGCAAATTGCCCAGAGACTAGACCAGCTCACCGAGTTGAGCGTCGAATTGGGCGCCGGCGGCAACGTCGACGTGCTGCTCGAACGGATACTGATGGTGGCCAAGAACATGACGGCGGCCGACGGCGGCACGCTGTACCGCCCCAGCGAGGACCGCCGCCAGCTGCGCTTCCAGATTTCCGTCAACGACACGCTGGGCATCTACCAGGGCGGCGCCGGCGGCGAGGCGATCAACCTGCCCAGCGTGCCGCTGTTCGACGAGCACGGCGCACACAATCTGGCCTCGGTCGCGGCCTACGCGGCCAACCGCCGCCAGTCGGTCAACATCGAGGACGTCTACCAGGCCGACGAGTTCAACTTCTCCGGCATGCGCTCCTTCGACCGCCACTACCATTACCACTCGCAATCGTTCCTGACGGTGCCTATGCACGACCACGAAGGCGAGCTGGTCGGCGTGCTCCAGCTGATCAACGCCAAGGAGGAGGGCGGCGCCATCCGCGCGTTCTCGCCGACCGACCAGCGCTTCATCGAGGCGCTGTCGGCGCAGGCCGGCATGGCCATCACCAACCAGCAGCTGATCGCCCAGCTGGAGGAGTTGCTGGAGTCGCTGGTCAACCTGATCAACATCGGCATCGACGAAAAGTCGCCGTACACGGGCCGCCACTGCCAGTTCGTGCCGGAGCTGACGATGATGCTGGCCGAGGCCGTGCACAACACCGAGACCGGCCCGCTGGCCGCGTTCCGCATGAGCGACGCCGACCGCAAGGAACTGTGGCTGGCCGGCCTGCTGCACGACTGCGGCAAGATCACCACGCCGGTGCACGTGGTCGACAAGGCCACCAAGCTGGAAACCATTTTCGACCGCATCCACATGGTCGACACGCGCTTCGAAGTGCTGCTGCGCGACGCCGAAATCGCGGCGCTGAAACGCCAGCTGGCGGCGGGCGCCGAGCGCGACGCCATCGCGCTGATCGACATCGAGCTGGCCGAACAGCAGGCGACGCTGCGCGCCGAGCGCGACTTCCTGCGCTTGGCCAACGTCGGCGGCGAAGGCATGGCGGCGGCCGATCAGGACCGCGTGCGCGCCATCGCCCAGCGGCGCTGGATCGGCCCGGACGGCGTCGAGCGCGACTTCCTCGACGCCGGCGAAGTGCAAAACCTGACCATCAAGTTCGGCACGCTGACCGAGGCCGAGCGCAAGGAAATCAACAACCACATCTCGGTGTCGATCCGCATGCTGGAGTCGCTGCCGTGGCCCAAGCACCTGAAGAACGTGCCCGAATACGCCGGCGGCCACCACGAGCGCATGGACGGCAAGGGCTATCCGCGCGGGCTGACCAAGGACCAGATGTCGGTGCAGGCGCGCTTGATGGCGATCGCCGATATTTTCGAGGCGCTCACCGCGCGCGACCGGCCGTACAAGAAGGGCAAGCTGTTGTCGGAGTCGCTGCGCATCCTCGGCAATTTCGCGCTCAACGGCCACATCGATCCGGATCTGTTCGACATTTTCATGCGCAGCAAAATCTATCTGCAGTTCGCCCACAAGAATATGGACGAGCGCCAGATCGACGCCATCGACGAGAGCAAAATCCCCGGCTACACGCCGTAGTTCCAACCTCTCTCCCAAAAGGTAGACCGGCGTGCGCCCCAATCTCCAGCAGCTGAAAAAAATCGGATTGAAATACGGCGCGCGCTGGCTGCTCGGACTGGCGCTGACCACCATCGCCGTGTTGCAGGTGTCCGGCAGCATCACCATCGACTCCATCGAGCGCATGGACAGCTTCTTCGCCGGCCTGCGCATGCGGCTGGTCAAGCCGGTGCTCGACCCGCGCATCGTCATCGTTGACATCGATGAAAAAAGCATCGCCGAAATCGGCCACTTCCCGTGGAACCGCAAGATCGTCGCGCAGCTGGTCAGCCAGCTGACCGACCATTACGAGGTGCAGGCGGCCGGCTTCGACATCGTCTTCGCCGAGGCCGACAACAGCTCCGGCTACGAGGTGCTCGACAAGCTGGCCGCGCACCAGCTGAAGGACGTCAGCGGCTTCCGCGGCCAGGTCGACGCGCTGCGCGAGTCGCTCGACTACGACGGCCTGCTGGTCAAGGCCCTGCAGGACAAGCCGGTGGTGCTGGGCTATAACATCGCCGACGGCCAGCGCAAGGGCATGCTGCCGGCGCCCTTCTTCACCACCGACACGCTCAACGGCCGCACCGTGCCGGCCATCGAGTCGAACGGCTACCTGGCCAACCTGGAGCGGCTGCAAAAGGTGGCGGCCACCGGCGGCATCTTCACCGCCATCACCGACGCCGACGGCACGCTGCGCCGCTCGGCGCTGGTGATGCGCATCGGCGACGGCTATTATCCGACGCTGTCGCTGGCCACCGTCGCCGTGGCCTTGAACGCGCGCGCCATCTCGCCGTCGTTCTCGAAGAACGTGGCCGATATGTCGGCCTCGGAGCGCGCCAACGGCGGCCTCGATAAATTACTGATGTTCGTCGGCCAGGAAAAGGCGCCGCTGGTGATACCGGTCGGCGAAAACCTCACCGACGTCATCGAATTCCGCGGCAGCGGCGGGCCGAAAGGCGGCGCCTTCACCTATGTGTCGGCGGCCGACGTGCTGGCCGGCCGCGTCAAGAAGGACGTGCTGGACGGCCGCATCGTGCTGGTCGGCACCACCGCGCCGGGGCTGCTCGACTTGCGGCCCACGCCGGTCAACAACGAATATCCCGGGGTCGAGGTGCACGCCAACCTGATCAAGTCCATCCTCGACGAGCGCTTCAAGCTGCGGCCGGATTTCGCCGACGGCATCGAGGGCTTGCAGGTCGGCGTGGTCGGCGTGCTGCTGGCCATCGCGCTGGCGGTGATGTCGCCGCTGCGCTCGATCGCGCTGGCGGCGGCCGTGGCGGCGGGCGTGCTGGGCTTGAACTACTGGGCCTACACCGAGCAGGACTGGGTGCTCAAAATGGCGATGACGCTGGTGCTGATCGCCTGCGTGTTCGTGCTCAACGTCGCCTGGGGGTATTTCTTCGAGGTGCGCAAGGGCCAGGCGCTGGTGTCGCGCTTCGGCGAATACGTGGCGCCCGAGCTGGTCGCCGAGATGGCCGAGAACCCGGAAAAATACAATATGGACGGCGAGAGCCGCGAGCTGACCGTGCTGTTCGTCGACGTGCGCGGCTTCACGACGATCTCGGAAGGCTTGACGCCGAAGGCGCTGCGCGAATACATCAACCTGTATCTGACGGCCATGTCGGAAGACATCCGCGACAGCCATCGCGGCACGCTAGACAAATACATAGGCGACGCCGTGATGGCGTTCTGGGGCGCGCCGGTGGCCTTTGCCGACCACGCCAGCCGCGCCGTGGCCACCTCGCTGCTGATGCAGGCCAGCGCCCACCGCCTCAACGACGATTTCGTCGCGCGCGGCTGGCCGCCGCTGAAGATCGGCATCGGCCTGAACTCGGGCCTGATGCACGTCGGCGACATGGGCTCGAAAATCCGCCGCGCCTACACGGTGATGGGCGACGCCGTCAACCTCGGCTCGCGGCTGGAGGGCATCACCAAGGTCTACGGCGTCGGCATCACGGTGGGCGAGGCCACGCGCGCGGCCGCGCCCGAATTCGCCTACCGTGAGCTGGACCTGGTGCGCGTGAAAGGCAAGAACGAGCCGGTCGCCATCTTCGAGCCGCTGGCGCTGGAGCGCGACATCGACGAGGCCACCCGCGCCGAGCTGGCGCGCTGGGCCGACGCGCTGGCCGCCGTGCGCGCGCAGCGCTGGGACGAGGCGGTCGCCATCATCGGCGCGCTGCAGGCGGCGGCGCCCGGACGCGGCCTGTACGCGCTGTACCTGGAGCGCATCGCCTATTACCGCGACCATCCGCCGGGCCCGGGCTGGGACGGCGTGACCACCTTCGAGACCAAATAGCCGGCCGGCAGGGAAGTCGGCGCGTCGTGTGCGCGTCGTGTGCGTAAACCCGACGGAATTCCCAAAAATTTCTGACGGCCCCGCCAAAGCGGACTAAACTTTAAGAAAGAATAGTTCCTACTACATAGAAATTTTCGTAGCCTAAAGGTAATTCAGATGAGCTTACGGTGCGCGCATCTGATGGCCATGGCGGTGCTGGGGGCCGCCGTCGGCGCGGTCGCTGCGGCCGAGCCGGACGGCGCATCCGCGCCTGAGGATCAACCCGCCAAAAAGGTTGGCATGAAGCTGCAGAGTGCAAGCCAGGACGATGACGCCACGCCGGACGTGGCCGACCAGCGTGCGTGGAGCGCCGCGGTCCACGCCGATAACTCGGGCAGCGGCGCGGCCGGCCGCGGCCGCGCCGGCGTGTTGCTGCAAAACGAAGGGCTGGGCGGCCAGGACCACGTCGCCAGCGTGCAGGCCACCACGTCGACCGGGCAGCCCGGCACGGCCAGGCTGTACGGCGCCGGCTACCACGTTCCGTTGCCCGCGAGCGGCGCTGCGCTGGACTTCTACGGCAGCTATTCGAACGTCGACAGCGGCAGCGTCGCGGCCGGCGCGCTAGACCTGGCCGTCAGCGGCAAGGGCGCCGTCTACGGCGCGCGCTATCAGCAGAGCCTGGCCCGGCGCGGCGAGCTCGATAGCAGCCTGGCCTATGCCATCGACTACAAGGCCTTCAAGAACACGGTGCAGCTGTTCGGCCAGCAGGTCGGCAACGACGTCACCGTCCACCCCTTCAGCGTCACCTACCTGGGCAACTGGAACTGGGCCGGCACGCAGGCCAGCGCCGCCGTCACCGGCGTGCGCAATATCGCCGGCGGCGACAACGGTAGCCAGGCCGACTTCAGCCGCGCGCGCGGCGGCGCGACGGCCAATTACAACATCCTGCGCCTGGCCGCCAGCCTGAGCCACATCCTGCCGCGCGACTGGCAGGCGCGCATCATGCTCAAGGGCCAGTACAGCAACGACGCGCTGATCCCCGGCGAGCAGTTCGGCGCCGGCGGCGCGACCTCGGTGCGCGGTTTCGCCGAGCGCGAGATCGCCGACGACATCGGCCTGGCCGCCAATCTGGAGTTGTACACGCCCAATCTGTGCGCCGCCCACGCCGGCTGGAACTGCCGCGCGCTGAGCTTTTACGACAGCGCCTACATCAAGCGCAACCGCGAGCAGGCCGGCGAATTGAGCAGCACGGCCATCGGCAGCGTCGGCGTCGGACTGCGCATGCTGGTGAGCGCGGCGGTCAACCTGCAAGTCGATTACGGCCATGTGCTGCGCGCCGGCGCCACCGACAACGTCGACGCCAACCGCATGCATTTGCGCATAAGTCTGGCCTACTAGGCCGTCACACGCCGCATCCACGTTAAATTCCGACGCCATAAAATCGCATAAATCAGACACATTTTTAAATGATACCGAGAAACAAGAATGTTTCCTTGCGGACATGATAATATTGCAATGAGCTGCGCCGTGCTTCTTGGGACCGTGCGCGCCAGGCGTCAGGAGACGCTTCGACCATGCGCCGTCCACCGACCGCCTGGCATTGCCATGATAAAAATTCTTAGAGTCGATCCATGAATCAACGCATAGTGCGCCTGCTCGCAGGCTCCGTTCTGGCTGTCGCCGTTTCGGCCGCCTGGGCCGCCGACAACGACGGCGGCGTCCTCCATTTCGACATCAGCCGCTTCGACGTGAGCGGCAACACCTTGCTGCCGCAGCAGCTGGTCGACCAGGCGGTGGCGCCGTTCACCGGCAAGCAGCGCGATTTCGGCGACGTCCAGCGCGCGCTCGAGGCGCTCGAGGCGGTCTACCACCAGCGCGGCTACGGCGTGGTCACGGTCGAGTTGCCGGAGCAGGAGTTGCAGAGCGGCGTGGTGCAGTTGAAAGTGATCCAGACCAAGGTCGGCCGCGTGCTCGTCAAGGGCAATACGCATTTTTCCGAAACCAATATCCGCGCCAGCGTGCCCGAGTTGCAGGAGGGCCGGACGCCGAACCTGAACCTGGTCTCGACCAGCCTCAAGCTGGCCAACGAAAACCCCAGCAAGAAGGTCACACTGAAGCTGGCCAGCGGCGAGCAGGACGACGAGGTCGACGCCACGCTCAACGTGGACGACCAGAGCGTCTGGAAGGGCATGTTCAACGCCGACAACACCGGCACCGGCTCGACCGGCAAGAACCACGTCGGCGTGGTGCTGCAAAACGCCAATCTGTTCGGCCTCGACCACGTCGCCAGCCTGCAGTACACCACCACCAGCGAAGAGCCCAGCCGCGTCAAGGTCTACGGCGCCGGCTACCATATTCCGCTATACGCGCTGGACGACTCCATCGATTTCTACGGCAGCTATTCGAACGTCGATTCCGGCACCGTCTCGGCCGGCGTGTTCGACCTGGCCGTCAGCGGCAAGGGCGCGGTCTACGGCGGGCGCTACAACCACAACCTGACCAAGCGTGGCGACTACGAATCCAAAATACTCTACGGCGTCGACTACAAGGCCTTCAAGAACAACGTCGAGCTGCTCGGCCAGGAGCTGGGCAATAACGTCACCGTCCATCCGCTCAGCGTGGCCTATGTCGGCGTGCTGGGCTTGCCGGGCGGCGAGGCCGGCGGCTCGGTCACGCTGATGCACAACATCTCCGGCGGCAGCAACGGCGGCCAGGACGATTTCACGCGCGCGCGCGCCGGCGCGACGGCCAATTACACGCTGCTGCGCATCGCCGCCAACTATACCTACGCCATGAAGAGCGACTGGCAGTGGCGCGCCATCCTCAACGGCCAGTACACCAGCGACGCGCTGATTCCGGGCGAGCAGTTCGGCGCCGGCGGTTCGACGTCGGTGCGCGGCTTTACCGAGCGCGAAATCTCGGACGATTCGGGCGCCACGCTGAACCTGGAATCGTACACGCCCAATTTCTGCCGGCAGCGCGCCGACTGGAATTGCCGGGCGCTGGCCTTTTATGACGCCGGCTACGTGTCGCGCAACCATGCGCTGGCCGGCGAATTACACAGCAGCTTCATCGCCAGCGCCGGCCTCGGCCTGCGCGTGGCGATGAGCAGCTATGTGAATGTGCAGCTCGATTATGGTCATGTGCTGCAGGCCGGCGCCACCGGCGACACCAATGGCAACCGCCTGCATATGCGCCTGAATCTAGCCTATTAAGTGATACCGATCGCCTTACCGAGTTCGAACCAGTTGAACAAGTTGAACATCATGAAAAATATCGCACAGAAACGCATCCCGGCGACTTTGAACAGCTCCCAGCCCTTGCAGCGCAAGGTGCTGGCGGCCGTGGTGGCGGCCTGCTTCATCAGCGCCGCGCAAGCCAATCCTGCGGCGCCGCAAGTGGTGGCGGGCCAGGCCAGCTTCAACCAGCAGGGCAATCTGTTCTCGATCACGAACACGCCGAACACCATCATCAACTGGCAAAGCTTCTCGATCGGCGCCAACGACATCACGCGCTTCATCCAGCAGAGCAGCGACAGCAAGGTGCTCAACCGCATCACCGGCCAGGATCCGAGCCAGATCCTCGGCGCGCTGCAGTCGAACGGCAAGGTGTTTTTGATCAATCCGAACGGCGTCATGTTCGGCGCCGGTTCGCGTGTCGATGTCAACGGCCTGGTGGCGTCGAGCCTGAACATCAGCGATGCCGATTTCCTGGCCGGTAAAAATAATTTCGTCGGCAGCGCGGGCGCCGGCAAGGTCAGCAACCAGGGCACGATCACCACGCCGGGCGGCGGGCAAGTGTTCCTGATCGCGCCGAACGTCGACAACAGCGGCATCATCACCTCGCCCAACGGCGAGATCATCCTGGCGGCCGGCGCGAGCGTGCAGCTGGTCGACTCGTCCAATCCGGACGTGCAGGTGCAGATTTCCGCGCCGACCAACCAGGCGCTGAACCTGGGCCAGATCGTCGCGCAGGGCGGGCGCGTGGGTATCTACGGCGCGCTGATCAACCAGCGCGGCCACATCAGCGCCGACAGCGCCGTGCTTGGCGACGCCGGACAAATCATGTTGAAAGCCAGCGGCACCACGCTGCTCGAAGCGGGCAGCACCACCACGGCCACGGCCGCCAACGGTAGCGGCGGCAAGGGCGGCAGCATCGAGCTGCTCGGCCAGCAGGTCGGCCTGACCGGCAACGCCAAGGTCGACGCCAGCGGCGCGGCCGGCGGCGGCACGGTGCTGGTCGGCGGCGATTACCACGGCCAGAATCCGGCGGTGCAAAACGCCCAGTCCAGCTATGTCGGCGCGGACGCGGTGATCGCGGCCGACGCCGTGCAAACCGGGCAGGGCGGCAAGGTCATCGTCTGGTCCGACCAGGCCACGCGCGCCTACGGCAGCATCTCGGCGCGCGGCGGCGCGCAGGGCGGCGACGGCGGCTTCGTCGAAACCTCGGGCGCCTATCTGGACGTGGCCGGCATCAAGGTCAGCACGGCCGCCGCGCATGGCAAGCTGGGCCAGTGGCTGCTCGATCCGGATGACATCGTGGTCGATAACAGCGGCGCCGCGACGCTGGACGGCGACATCACCTTCGGCGGTTCTGGCACCAGTACCATCGCTCCAAGTGCGTTCGACGGCAGCACGAGCAGCGTGGTGTTACAAGCCAATAACAGCATTTCGTTTAATAGTCCGGTTGCCATGACGGTGGCCGCCGCCGAACTGACTGCGCGGGCCGGCGGCAATATTTCGGTCAACTCCACCATCAGCACCAACAACGGCGCGGTGACGCTGACGGCCAATTACACTTTGCCATACCCTTTGCTAGCCACCGGCACTGGGGCGATGCACGTCTCCAGCGGCGGCGCGATCAACACCAATTCCAGCGGCGGCGGCGGTGCGGCCATCTCGCTAAGCGGCGCCACCGTCACGATCGAGGACCAGTTGAACGCCGGCAGCGGATTAATCGCCCTGAGCGCCAACGGCGGCAGTAGCCCGAGCGCTGGCAATATCGTCGTCGCCGCCGGGTCGACATCCGATATGGTCACGTTGACGTCCGGTACGATCACGCTGGTGGCCAGTAACGACATCACGCTCAATGCCCCGGTCAACCTTAGCAATCAGTCGGGCACGGCATTTGACGCTTACGCCGGCAACAATATCACGCTCGCCACCGGCTCCCGCATCACCACCGCTGGCGGTGGCGTTTCCCTGCAAGCCAACGACGGTACTTACTCTGCCGCCAGCGGTACCGGCGTCCTCGCCGTCAACCCGAACAGCGGCGGCATCAGCACCAACGGCGGCAACGTGCTGATGTCTGGCGCCAGCTTGATGTTGGAGGACAATGTCAACACCGGCACCGGCAACTTGCAGCTGTACGCCACCGACGGCGACATCACCCTCAATGGCGCGTTGACGGCCGATACGGCCAACCTGACCGCCACCCATGACATCATCTTCAACAATTCGGTCAACGTGACCCACGTGCCGGCGCTGGTGACTGGGCCGGACCAACCGCCCCCGACATTTAACGCCCACGCCGGCAACACCATCACGCTCACCGCCACCGGCAGCATCACCACCGCCGGCGGTGACGTTGAATTGTCTGGCACCAACTTCCAGTTGGCCGGCAATACCAACACCGGCGTCGGTACACTGAACGTGCAGTCCGACGTGGCCGGCGGCGCGATCACCATTGCTTCCACCTCCACCTTGGCGGGCAACGCTGTCAATCTGGTCGCCGACAGCATGCAACTGGGTGGGCATATCAATACGGGGAACGATGTCTGGATAGGCAGCTACTCGCCCAACGCCACGATCAATCTCGGTGCCAGCGCCACCAACAGCGGCGCCGACGGCGTCTACGTGCTGGGCTTGACCGATACCGAGTTAAACACCATCAGCACCCACCAGCTGCTGATCGGCGACGTCCTTTACGGATACACCGGCATAGTCAATGTGAACGACGCGCTCAATCTGACCGGCATCACCGGTTTAAGCCTGATGGGTGGCAACGTCGGTATCCATGCAGCGCTGAGCGGGCCGAACTCCATCAATCTGCAGTCGGTGGTGGCCGGCGGCGCGATCAGCGTCGACTCCGGCGCCACGGTCAGTGCCAGCTACAGCTACCTGCAAGCCGACAACATGGTGCTGAACGGCCATATAAGTTCAAATTCGCTAACCGGCTCGGTGACGATCAGCACCTATTCGCCCACTTACGGAATCAATCTGGGCGCTGGCGCCACCAGCAGCGCTGCCGTCATCGCCAACGGTGATGTGCTGGGCAAGCCGGGCGTGCTGGGCCTGACCGATACCGCGCTGGGTAACATCAGCGCCCCGTATGTCCAGATCAGTACTGCCGGCGCGCTCGACGTGACCGGCGCGCTGAACCTCGTCGGCGGCACGGCCGCCACCAACGGTTTGCAGCTGGCCGGCAGCAGCATCGCTATCAATGCGTCGCTGAGCGCGACCCAGAACGTGTCTCTGCGGTCGCTGGGGGCCGGCGGCGCGATCAGCATCGACTCCGGCGCCACGGTCAGTGCCAGCTACATCTCCCTGCAAGCCGACGACATGGCGCTGAACGGCCATATAAATTCAAATTCGCCAACCGGCTCGGTGACGATCAGCACCTATTCGCCCACTTACGGAATCAATCTGGGCGCTGGCGCCACCAGCAGCGCTGCCGTCATCGCCCACGATGATGTGCTGGGCAAGCCGGGCGTGCTGGGCCTGACCGATACCGCGCTGAGTCACATCAGCGCCGACAGTTTGACGATCGGCGGCGTCTCTGATAACTACACCGGCACGGTCAGTGTGAACGACGCGCTCAATCTGACCGGCATCACCGGTTTGAACCTGATGGGTGGCAACGTCGGTATCCATGCAGCACTGAGCGGGCCGAACAGCATCAATCTGCAGTCGTTGGTGGCTGGCGGCGCGATCACCATCGATCACCTCGATTCCGGCGCTACGCTGGCTGCCAGCTACATCTCCCTGCAAGCCGACAGTATGGTGCTGAACGGCCATATAAATTCAAATTCGCCAACCGGCTCGGTGTCGATCAACACCCTTTCGCCCAATTACGGCATCAATCTGGGCGCTGGCGCCACCAGCAGCGCTGCCGTCATCGCCAACGGTGATGTGCTGGGCAAGCCGGGCGTGCTGGGCCTGACCGATACCGTGCTGGGTAACATCAGCGCCCCGTATGTCCAGATCAGTACTGCCGGCGCGCTCGGCGTGACCGGCGCGCTGAACCTCGTCGGCGGCACGGCCGCCACCAACAGTTTGCAGCTGACCGGCGGCAGCATCGCCGTCAACGCGCCGTTGAGCGCGAACCAGAACGTGAATCTGAGCAGCAGCGGCGGCAACATCGCCGTCAATGCGTCGCTGAGCGGGACCCAGAACGTGAATCTGAGCAGCATCGGCGGCAATATCGCCATCAATGCCTCGCTGAGCGCGACCCAGAATTTGTATTTGAGCAGCGGTGGCAATATCACCGAAAACTGCAACGGCATAATCAACGCCCCGAGTCTGTCGTTCGTAGGCGCTTCCTCGGTGAACCTGGGCGGCAACAACAATGTCAGCTATCTGGCAGGCTGGGCCAACGGGGGCAATTTGCGGTTCAACAACGGCGGCACCGGCAGCCTTCTTCTGACCAAGGTCGACGGCAGAAGCGGCCTGCAGGCGTCAAATCACACCGTGACGCTGACCAGCGGCGGCGACATCAGCCAGGACGCCTATGGTTATGTGGTCGCGTCCAAGCTGGTGCTGAACACGCTGGGCAGCGTCGACCTGACCGCCGCCGGCGGCACCAATATGATCGGCGAGCTGGAGGCGCAGAACATCGGCAGCCTGAAGCTGACGCAGTCGAGGATACCCGTGACGCTGGGCGGCAGCGGCGACGACGTCAATGGCGTCACGCTCAGCACGAGCAGCATCAGCGGCCGCTCGATCACCGTCAGCGACGGCGATGGCATCACTGTGGCGCAGCCGGTCGACGGCAACGGCGCGCCGGTCTCGCTGTTCGGCGGCACGGGCGGCATCACGGTGAACGCGGCGCTGAGCGCGAGCACGCTGGGCCTGACCGCGGACCACATGAGCTTTAGCGCCCCCCTGACCGCCCAACTGGCCAGCTTCACCAACGCCACCGCCAACTTGCCGATCCACGTCGGTGACGCCGGCGGCTCCTGCAGTCCCTACCTGGCGTTGAACGATCTGTCGCAGGTGTCCGCGGACGCCATCAGCATCGGCGCCGCCAGCGGCAGCGCCGTCTCGGGCGCGATCAAGGTGGGGGGCTTCGGCACCGTCATTCAGCCCCTGGTGTATGGCGTACCGACGACGTCCACACTGACTTTGTTGACCGGCGCCGGCATCACGCAGACCGGCCCCATCGTGGTGCCCGCGCTGGGCGTGCAGGCCGGCGGCACGGTCACGCTGACCGACTCCGGCAATGCGATCAACAGTGTGGCGGCACAGCTGACGGCCGGAAACTTCACCTTGGCCACCACCACCGACCTGTCGCTGGTCCGCCTGACGGACACCCTGTCGTCTTCCGCGCTGTATGACCTGAACGGCATCAGCACGCCGGGCAATGTCAGTCTTAACTCGTCCGGCGCGATCACGCGCGGCAGCACCACCTCCGGCGACGCCGGCATCACGGCGCACACCCTGACGCTGCAGGCCGGCAACGGCATCGGCGCCGACGGCGCGCCGCTGGTGACCAGCGTGCTGACGCTGAGTGCGCAAAACCAGACCGGCGGCGACGGCGGCAGCAGCCCGATCAACATCAAGAACACCGACCAGGCCGGCGGCGCCCCCTTAATGACGCTGACGCGGGCGTGGCAGAGCGCCGATGGCGAGGGGGTGAACAGTGGTTCGATCACGATCGAGAACACCGGCGCGATGGTGGTCAGCGGCGGTGACAGCTCCGGCGTACAGACCAACACCGGTGCGATCACGCTGTTTACCCACAGCCCGCTCACTATCAATGGCCAGGTCGGCAGCACCAGCGGTGCGATCGCCTTGTCGGCCGGCGCTAGCGGCGGCAACAACGACACGCTGACCATCGCCAACGGCAACCTGGTGTCGACCAGCGGCCCGATCACGCTGGCCGCAGGCGGCAGCGTCAACGTCACCACCGGTACCGTGTTGGGCAATGTCACAAGGTTGGCCAACCAGAATACACCGGGCCTGTCGACTTGCATCGCCAATCCAAGCATCAGCGGTTGTTCGACCGTGCTGCCGTCGCTGTCGAGCTGCACCAGTAATCCGGGCCTAACCGGTTGCTCGGTCGTGCTGCCGTCGCTGGCTAGCTGCACCAATAGTCCGGGCCTGGCCGGCTGCTCGGTCGTGCTGCCGTCGTTGTCGAGCTGCACCAATAATCCGGGGCTGGCCGGTTGCTCGGCCGTGCTGCCGTCGCTGGCTAGCTGTACGACCGCGCCGACCCTGGATGGCTGCGTGGCCGTGTTGCCATCGCTGTCGAGCTGCACGACTAACCCGACCCTGGCCGGTTGCTCGGCCGTGCTGCCGTCGCTGTCGAGCTGCACCACGACGCCGGCCCTGGCCGGTTGCTCGGCCGTGCTGCCGTCGCTGTCGAGCTGCACCACGACACCGACTGTGGCCGGCTGCTCGGCCGTGCTGCCATCGTTGTCGAGCTGCACCACGACGCCGACCCTGGCTGGTTGCTCGGCCGTACTGCCATCGTTGTCTAACTGCACAACCACACCGACTCTGGCCGGTTGCTCGGCGGTGCTGCCGTCGCTGTCGAGCTGCACCACGACGCCGACCCTGGCTGGCTGCTCGGCCGTGCTGCCGTCGCTGTCGAGCTGCACCACGACGCCGACCCTGGGTGGCTGCTCGGCGGTACTGCCGTCGCTGTCGAGCTGCACCACGACGCCGACCCTGGGTGGCTGCTCGGCCGTGTTGCCGTCGCTGTCGAGCTGCACCACGATACCGACCCTGGCTGGCTGCTCGGCCGTGTTGCCGTCGCTATCGAGCTGCACCACGACGCCAACCCTGGCTGGCTGCTCGGCCGTGCTGCCATCGCTGTCGAGCTGCACCATCACGCCGACCCAGGCTGGCTGCTTGGCTGTGCTGCCATCGCTGTCGAACTGCACCACGACGCCGACCCTGGCCGGCTGCTCGGCCGTGTTGCCGTCGCTGTCGAGCTGCACGACTACGCCGACCCTGGTCGGCTGCTCGGCCGTGCTGCCGTCGCTGTCGAGCTGCGCGACTACGCCGACCTTGGCCGGTTGTTCGGCCGTGCTGCCATCGCTGTCGAGCTGCACCACCACGCCGTCGCTGGCTGGCTGTTCGGCCGTGCTGCCGTCGCTGTCGAGCTGCACCAGCAATCCAACGGCCGCCGGTTGCTCGGCAGTGCTGCCAACGCTGGCCAGCTGCACCGCCAATCCAACGGCTCCTGGTTGCTCGGCCGTGTTGCCGACGCTGTCCAGCTGCACCAGCAATCCAACGGCCGCCGGTTGCTCGGCCGTGTTGCCGACGCTGGCCAGCTGCACCAGCAATCCAACGGCCGCCGGTTGTTCGGCCGTGTTGCCAACGCTGTCCAGCTGCACGATCGATCCAACGGCCGCCGGTTGCTCGGCCGTGCTGCCGACGCTGGCCAGCTGCACCATCAATTCAACAGCCGCCGGTTGCTCGGCCGTGCTGCCGACGCTGTCCAGCTGCACCAGTAATCCAACGGCCGCCGGTTGCTCGGCCGTGCTGCCGACGCTGTCCAGCTGCACCAG
>Ga0209848_1000380_pt1 | contig 19720 bp, 16 predicted proteins | sample OrgsoiDNA_201062_FD_185810 | JGI IMG/M metagenome (GOLD analysis project Ga0209848, IMG submission 185810) | Permafrost soil microbial communities from the Arctic, to analyse light accelerated degradation of dissolved organic matter (DOM) -... | ecosystem: Environmental > Terrestrial > Soil >...
TTCAGGCTTTCACGCGTAAATTGGGCGACTAATGTTCGCCGTTTTTCTCAGCCAGTTTCAGCGCATTCTTCTCATCATTGATTTCCTGCGGCGTCTTAGGTAACAACGGCGCGACAGGTTTATCGGTGATGCGGGTGACCAGCAGCTGATCAATTTTATAACTGTCGATATCAACGACTTCGAATTTGTAACCGGAGAATTTCACAAAATCGGTACGTTTCGGGATTTTGCGCAGCATGAACATCATGAAACCGCCGATGGTTTCATAATTCCCGGCTTGCGGGAACGCTTCAATATGCAGTACGCGCATCACGTCTTCGATTGGCGTACCACCTTCGATAAGCCATGAATTCTCATCACGCGCGACAATCTGCTCTTCCATACCCTGACCGACCAAATCACCCATCAGCGTGGTCATAACGTCATTGAGCGTAATAATCCCTACCACCAATGCATATTCATTGAGGATCACGGCGAAGTCCTCACCTGCCGCTTTAAAGCTTTCCAGCGCCTCAGAGAGCGTCAGGGTATCCGGCACAATCAGCGCCGAACGGATTTGTACGCCGCTGCTGAGCATCAGGCTTTGATTACCCAGCACGCGGTTCAGCAAATCTTTGGAATCGACATAGCCAACGACCTGATCAATATGGCCGTCGCATACCAGGAATTTAGAGTGGGGATGGGTAGAAATCTTCTCTTTAATACTGTCTTCGCTTTCGCGCAAATCAAAGAAAATAACGCTTTCACGTGAGGTCATGGATGACGGCACGGTGCGCGACTCCAACTCAAACACGTTTTCAATCAGCTCATGCTCCTGCTTACGCAGCACACCGGCCAGCGCCCCGGCTTCCACTACGGCATAGATGTCATCAGAGGTGATATCGTCGTTGCGCACGGTTGGCAGTTTGAACAGGCGAAAAATGACGTTAGCCAAGCCGTTGAAGAACCAGACCATAGGCCGACACACGAACAGGCAGAAACGCATCGGGTTGACTATACGAACGGCAACCGTTTCGGGTGAAATCATACCGATGCGCTTCGGAGTCAGATCAGCAAACAAAATGAACAGGCTGGTGACCAGCACGAAGGAACAGATAAAGCTGACCTGGTCGGCCATTTCTGGCGACAGGAAACGGACGAAGAACATCTGAAAAGCGGGAGAGAACGCCGCGTCGCCGACAATACCACCGAGGATGGCGACGGCGTTAAGCCCGATTTGTACGACGGTAAAGAACAGGCCAGGAGTTTCTTGTAATTTCAGTACACGCGAGGCGTTGATGTTTCCTTCATCGGCCAGTACTTTCAGTTTAATTTTTCGGGAAGCGGCCAGCGATATCTCCGACAGGGAGAAAAAGGCACTGATCGCGATAAGTAAGAGAATCAGTAAAATACTGTTTAACATAATCTATCCGTTTAACACCGATATAATGACCGGCAGGGAAGGGCACTTAGTGGGTTGCTGTATAAAAGAAAACATCATTCAGGGCGAAAAAATCAAAGATTACAGCCAGAAATACGTTTATCGGGCCACATTTGCGGCCCGCATAGTATAGCAGTAGCACCAAGATTGCCGCCAGCGCTTAAAAAACCCCCTGCATCCTTCAAATTGCAGGGAGTTCTTTTATTGAAGGGGTAAGCACACACCGATACCGCCCAGGCCGCAATAACCTTCCGGATTTTTGTAGAGGTATTGCTGATGATCGTCTTCGGCATAATAGAACGGCAGCGCTTCGGTAATTTCCGTGGTGATGTGGCGTTTGTCACCTGCACTGTCCATCGCCTGCTGGAAACGTTGCAGGCTGGCGCGCGCGGCCTCCTGTTGTTCTGCGCTTAACAGGTATATTGCTGAACGATATTGCGTACCCAGATCCCCGCCCTGGCGCATACCCTGCGCCGGGTCATGGTTTTCCCAGAAGATCTGCAACAGTTGGTTATAGCTGATCACTGCCGGGTCAAAGACCACGCGAACCGCTTCTGCATGGCCGGTCTGGCCGCTGCACACTTCGCGGTAGGTCGGGTTAGGCGTGAAGCCACCGCTATACCCTGCCGCTGTGCTGTAAATGCCTTCCTGCTGCCAGAACAGGCGTTCTACTCCCCAGAAGCAGCCCATCGCAAAAATGGCCACCTCCATATTGTCCGGAATATGGGTCATTGAATGACCGTTTACCACGTGGGTGGTTGCGACCGGCATGGGGGTAATGCGGCCTGGCAAAGCTTCTTCCTGCTTCACAATCTGGGTTTTATCAAAAAGGTTTTTATCGGAATGTTGCACCACAGGAGACTCCAGCTGTTTATTTAATAACCGGTTTCGGCCAATAGGCCATGGTTAGTTGTATCTGATTGCGACTTTGCACACAATACGGGTAACGTTGCCCTACGGTTGATAAATTTCCGGCGATTAGCACTAAAATGCGTTAATCAGATTTTAAACAGGTGAATCTGCCAGGCTTTGGCATGAATTCCCTGACGGGCATCTGATATTTTAACAGGACAGCAAAACCAGCAGGAGCGCTCGTGCCACGATACCCCCGTAAACTTTTTGTGTTAGGTCTGTTGCTGGCTCCCTCGCTCTCTATGGCTGCGAAAGTACGCTTGCAGTTAGAAGGTCTCGAAGGCGACCTGGAAAAGAACGTGCGTGTTCGGCTCTCCTCGATTCAGAGTGATGAAGTGGGTGCTGACGGGCGGTTTCGCGCCCGCGTCAGTGCGGCCATTGAGCAGGGTTTAAGACCTTTAGGTTACTACCAACCGACCATCGATTTTGATTTCCGTCAGACGCCTCCTCCTGGCCGTCCGGTATTGATAGCGAAAGTGACGCCGGGTACGCCAGTGAAAATCGCCGGCACCGACGTGGTGATTGAAGGACAGGCAAGTAAAGACAATGAGTTCGAAGAACTGAAGAAAAAATGGGTGCCTGCCGTGGGAACCATTTTGAACCATGGCACCTATGATGGCTTCAAAAGCGCCCTGACCGGCATGGCTGTGCGCAAAGGGTACTTTGATGCTGACATGCTGAAAAGCCAGCTCGGCGTGATAGAAGACGAGCACAAGGCATTCTGGGATATTCAGTTCGACAGCGGGCAGCGCTACCATTTTGGTCCGGTGAACTTTCATGGCTCGCAGATTCGCGAAGAGTACCTGCAAAACCTGGTCCCTTTTCATCAAGGTGATTATTACAGTTCGTCCGATTTGGCTGAGCTGAACCGACGGCTTTCCGCCACTGGCTGGTTTAACTCGGTGGTGGTTTCGCCGGAATTTACGGATGCAAAGACCACCAAAGTGTTGCCGTTGGACGCCGTGGTGACTCCGCGTACTCGCAATACGTTGGAAACCGGGGTGGGCTATTCCACTGATGTCGGCCCTCGTTTGAAAGCTAACTGGAAAAAACCCTGGGTCAACGATCGTGGTCAGAGCCTTGAGAGCTCGGTCAGCCTTTCGGCTCCGGAGCAGTCACTCGATCTAAGCTATAAAATTCCACTGCTGAAAGATCCTCTTCAGCAATACTATCTGGTGCAGGGCGGCTTTAAGCGTGAAGATCTCAATGACACCAAATCAGACTCCAGTACTGTCAATCTGGCGCGTTACTGGGACCTGGACAGCGGCTGGCAGCGTGCGGTAAACCTGCGCTGGAGCCTTGACCACTTTACACAGGCCAGTGTGACTAACACCACTATGCTTATCTACCCTGGCGTGAACGTTAACCGCACGCGTCAGCGTGGCGGGCTGATGCCTACCTGGGGCGATTCCCAGCGCTATTCTCTTGATATCTCCGATACCACCTGGGGATCTGACGTCGATTTCGCCGTGATTCAGGCGCAGAACGTCTGGATCCGTACCCTGGCTGAGAAGCACCGTTTTGTCGTGCGGGGCAATTTGGGGTGGATTGAAACCAATGATTTCGAACGTGTACCGCCATCCCTGCGCTTCTTCGCCGGGGGTGACCGCAGTATCCGCGGTTATAAATACAAATCCATTTCACCAAAAGATGATGATGGCAAGCTGACGGGGGCATCCAAGCTGGCTACCGGCTCACTGGAATATCAATACAACGTCACCGGCAAATGGTGGGGCGCCGTGTTTGTTGACTCCGGTGAGGCGGTTGATGATATCGCAAAAAGCAATATCAAAACCGGTGCCGGGGTAGGCGTCCGCTGGGCCTCACCGGTAGGTCCGGTTAAGTTGGATATCGCGGCGCCAGTCGGTGATCAGGACGAACATGGATTGCAGTTTTACATCGGTTTGGGTCCGGAATTATGAGTCTGTTTAAAAAGATCTGCCTGGGTTTTCTCATTGTCCTCCTGTTGCTGGTTGGCACAGTGGCTTTCCTTATCGGCACACAAACCGGTTTGCATCTGGTTATCAATGGTGCGCAGCGGGTTGTTCCCGGCCTGAATATCGCAAGCGTCGAAGGTGGTTGGCGCAATCTGACGCTGAAAGGGCTGCATTATGAAATGCCCGGTGTTGACGTCAAAGCCGGCGAGTTCCACTTGTCGGTCGATCTTTCCTGTTTTAAAAACAGCGCCCTGTGTATCAATGCGCTGCGTCTGAGTGATGTCAATGTTGCAGTGAATACTAAGGAGATGACGCCAGCGGCGCCTGTCCCTGAGCCTGAGAACAGCCAGCCACTGACGAATCTCAGCACGCCTTATCCGATCACCCTGCGCGTACTGACGCTGAATAATGTCAACGTGACTATCGATGATCGTGCGATTTCTCTGGGGGAGTTTCGCACCGGTGCGCAATGGCAGGACCGTGCATTGCATTTGCTGCCAACCCACATTGGGGGCCTGTTGATTGCCCTGCCAAAAAACCCGGTCAATCCGTTGCCGGAGGTTGTGCAAGTGGCACAGGATAACGCTGTCGAGAAAGTGACCGAAAAAGCCACCGGGAAACCGGCGGAAAAACCGGTGGCAGTGCCAGAAAAACCGCTTGGCGAAACGCTGCAGGAACTGTTTGCTAAGCCTTTGTTGCCAGAACTTCCTGACTTCCGCCTGCCGTTGGATCTTAATATTGATCAGATCACCGCAGACAATTTGCGACTGACCGGCGACACCGACGTATTAATAACCCGTTTCCTGTTGAAGGCGAGTACGCAGGATCAGGCGGTGAAACTTGATGCTCTGCAGGTACGTTCACCGCAAGGGTCGCTGGACGGTATTGGACAGGCCACGCTCAACGGCAACTGGCCGGTCAATATGACGATCAATACCGCGCTGAATGTCGATCCTATCAAGGGCGAGAAAATCAAATTGAAAGTTGGCGGTGCTCTGCGCGAGAAGCTGGACGTGGGCCTGAATCTCTCCGGCCCTGTGCGGGCCGAGTTATCTCTGGAAACTCAGCTGGCCGAAGCCGGTCTGCCGCTGAATCTGGCGCTGGAGAGCAGTGCACTGCAATGGCCGCTGGCGGGCACGCCGCAGTTCCAGGCTAAAGGCTTTAAACTGAAATTCAGCGGCAAAGCGACAGATTATGTGCTGTCGCTGCACTCTGATTTCAGCGGCGATCAAATCCCACCTGCGACGCTCAGCGTAGACGGTAAAGGGAATGTCGAGCAATTCAACCTCACCTTGTTGCGCCTTGCCGCACTCCAGGGGACGACAGATCTGACCGGCGTAGTGGACTGGAGCAAAGCCATCAGTTGGAATACGTTGCTGACGCTGAATAATATCAATACTGCCAAACAGTATCCGGATTGGCCTGCGAAGTTGCAGGGAAAAATTGCCACCCGCGGTAGCCTGTATGGCGGCAGCTGGCAGATGCAAGTGCCGACGCTGGAACTTGATGGCAATGTGAAAAATAATCTTGTGAAAGCCCGCGGTAACCTGCGCGGCAACAATTACGGCCAATGGGATATCCCTCAACTGCATCTGGAACTTGGGCGCAATAATATCGATGTGAAAGGTAAACTCAGCGACCAGTGGAATCTGGATGCCAACATCGATGCACCGCACCTGGACGGCGCGCTGCCGGGGCTAGGCGGTGTGGCAAAGGGGATGGTACAGGTACGCGGCGAGTTGAAGGCGCCAAAACTGTTGGCAGACCTTACCGCCACGAATCTTAAATGGCAGGCATTGGCCATTAGCCGTGTCAGTATCAAAGGTGACGTCAGCTCTTCTGACCAAATTCAGGGCAATCTGGCTGTGCGAGTACAGCAGTTAAAACAGGATGCCTTGCAAATAAGCAACCTGACGCTGGATGCTAAAGGTAATGAAAAACAGCATGATCTTAAGCTGAATATTGAAGGTAAGCCGGTGTCTGGCCGTCTGGCACTCAGTGGCAGTTTCGACCGTGCCACCGAGCATTGGAAAGGCAATATCAACAATACGTTGTTTGATACGCCGGTGGGTGAATGGCGTCTTAGCCGTTCTATTGCACTGGATTATTTCAACAAAGAGCAGCGGGTAACCGTCGGGCCGCATTGCTGGCAAAATCCCAACGCGGATTTATGTGTGCCAAAAAACATTGATGTGGGAGCCAGCGGACAAGCCAGCTTGCTGCTCAACCGTTTTGATCTGGCGATGCTTAAACCCTTCCTGGGCGATGAAACGAAGCTCAGCGGCATCTTCAGCGGTAAGGCAGATGTGAGCTGGAAGGCCGATGGCGGTTTACCGCAGGCCAGCCTGTCGCTGGTGGGCAAGGGCGTTAAAGTGCAGCAACTGATTCAGGGCAATCCGCTGCCGGTCGCTTTTGATACGCTCAACCTCAATGCCGGGCTTAATAACGGGCGCGCGAATCTTGATTGGCTGATTAAGATTGCTAACAACGGCCAGCTCGACGGCAGTATTCAAATTGCCGATCCGCAGGGGCGCCGTAATCTGAGCGGCAGCGTTAACATCAACAAAATTTCTATGGCGTTACTGCAACCGGCGCTGATGGAGGGGGAGAAAGCCTCAGGTATTCTCAATGCCAATCTGCGTCTGGGCGGCAATGTGCAGAAACCGCAGGTCTTTGGCCGACTGGCGCTGACGGATGTTGATTTTGACGGCCAGTTCATGCCGTTCGATATCACTAATGCCAATATCAACATCAATTTCAACGGCATGTCATCGCTGATGGACGGAGTGATCCGCACTGCCCACGGACAGTTAGCACTTAATGGTAACGCTGACTGGAGTGAGCTGAATGCCTGGCGTGCGCGGATTGCGGCGAAAGGAGACCGCGTGCGCGTTTCGGTACCGCCAATGGTGCGTCTGGACGTCTCGCCGGATCTGGTGTTTGAAGCTACGCCTCAGCTCTTCTCGCTCAATGGCCGGGTAGATATCCCGTGGGCGCGTATCACGGTGCAGGAACTGCCGGAGAGCGCGGTCGGCGTCTCATCGGACGAAGTGATGCTGAATAACCAGGGGCAGCCGATAGCACCGGCTTCGACGTCCATTCCGATCAACAGCAATCTGATTGTGAATATCGGTGATGATGTACGCCTTGATGCCTTCGGTCTGAAAGCGCGCCTTAAGGGGGCGCTGAAAGTGGTGCAGGATAAACACGGATTGGGTCTGAACGGGCAGATAGATATTCCTTCAGGGCGTTTCCATGCCTATGGCCAGGATCTGCTGGTGCGCAAAGGCCAGTTGCTATTCTCCGGGCCGGCCGACCAGCCGTTGCTGAATCTGGAAGCCATCCGTAATCCGGATTCCACAGAAAATGGCGTTATTGCCGGACTTCGCGTTACCGGCGAGGCCGATGCCCCTAAACTTGAAATATTCTCAGATCCGACCATGTCCCAGCAGGAAGCCTTGTCCTACCTGCTTCGCGGACAAGGTTTGGACAGTTCCGGAGCCGACAGTGGGGCCATGACCTCGATGCTTATCGGAATGGGGGTTGCACAAAGTGGTAAACTTGTGGGTAAAATCGGCGAGGCATTCGGTGTCAGCAATCTGGCCCTGGATACGCAAGGCGTGGGAGACAGCTCTCAGGTGGTAGTTAGCGGCTATGTTTTACCTGGATTGCAGGTCAAATATGGCGTCGGGATCTTCGACTCGCTGGCAACCTTAACCCTGCGCTATCGTCTGATGCCGCGATTGTATCTGGAAGCCGTTTCCGGTATCGATCAGGCGTTAGATGTGCTTTATCAGTTTCAGTTTTAACCCATGTGACTTTTACTATACGAAACCAAACATGCGAATAATTGTTTATGGCAGTTTACGACGCAAGCAAGGCAACAGTCATTGGATGACTAACGCTCAGTGGTTGGGTGACCACGAGTTGGACGGGTATGCGCTCTATAATCTGGGGCACTATCCGGCAGTAGTTCCAGGGGACGGGAAAGTCTATTGTGAAGTTTACCGCATCACGTCGTCTATCATGGCTGAACTGGACGAACTGAAAAGTAATACAAAAGATTATAAACGTGAACTGATTTCCACGCCGTACGGCAGTGCCTGGATCTATCTTTACATACGTGCACTTGATGGAGTGCCGCGTATTGAAGGGGGGGATTGGGTAAAACGTGCGGGTGATGTGAAGTGAGAACTCTGAGCAAAGTCGTTTAATACGTTGCCCCATTTTCTCTTCTACCAGGGAGAGAGACATACAAAAACACCGTCCAGTGGACGGTGTTTTTCTTTTATCCAACCGCAAAAACGATTATTTGTTTTTAGCGCGTTCGAAAGAGGTCACGATCTCAGCTTTAGCGGCTTCGGCGTTATCCCAACCTTCAACTTTTACCCATTTGCCTTTTTCCAGCGCTTTATATTGCTCGAAGAAGTGGGTGATCTGTGCGCGCAGCAGTTCTGGCAGGTCGTTCACATCTTTGATGTGATCGTACTCTTTGCTCAGTTTAGTGTGCGGAACCGCAACCACTTTGGCATCTTCGCCAGATTCATCGGTCATTTTCAGTACGCCAACTGGACGGCAGCGAACGACTGAACCAGGTTGCAGCGGATAAGGTGTTGGGACCAGTACGTCAACCGGGTCACCGTCGAGAGACAGAGTGTGGTTGATGTAACCGTAGTTGCACGGATAGAACATCGCAGTAGACATGAAGCGGTCAACGAAAAGCGCGCCGGTGTCTTTGTCTACTTCGTATTTGATTGGGTCGGCATTGGCCGGAATTTCGATAACAACATAAATATCTTCTGGCAGGTCTTTACCGGCCGGTACATTCAGTAAGCTCATTTGGGGTTCCTTCGTTGAACCAGGAATGGAGTGCCGCACATTATAGCCAAGTCAGCCGCGAATTCCTGTCATTTTCGCGGTTGGTGTTTCTGGTCGATCTCTCTTTTTCTCCCCGTTAAATCCTACCGGCTTGGCAGGAAAGTTTCCCGTGAATAAGGTTTTCCCTGTAACTGCCTGTTTTATGGTTTTTTATCAAGAATTTCGCAGGATTGCCGATAACACTTTACATAAAAACTCTGTATGGCCTACGAAGTACCTCTCTCGCTTTTTCCTCCGTTTCCTAAACAACCGGGTATTACAGCATGTTGAATAAATTGAGCGTAAAGGCGGGATTGATCGCCTTGTTAGTCGTAATGACACTGATTCTGTTATTGGTCAGTTTTTTGGGTGCCAGCGCTATCCGGCAAAGTGCCACTTCGCTAAAGCAAATTGATCGGCTTCAGGGTGAGGAACTTGGGGCGTTAGCCAATAGCTACAGTTTTTCCCTGCGCGCGCGCGTTGCCAGTAGCGTCGCGGTTCGTCAGATGGAAATTGGCATGATGGATGATTCGAAAGAGACGGCGGGACGGGTCGCGGATTATATCAAACAGGCCGATCAGCAGGTGGCCGCGTTTATGGCGATTAACGATGAAACCCAGCGCGGCGAAGATTTATCCACGGCGGTAAAAGTTGCCTATGACGCCTATAAACAGCATGGGCTTGAGCCCGCGCTGGCTGCTATTCAAGCACAAAGTACCGACGGTTATTACGACGTGCTGGAAAATAAAATGACGCCGTACAGCAACGCCTACGATAAAGCGCTGGCAGATTTCCGGTTGTATGCCAACGAAACGGCCGATCGCCATATTACTACCGCTCAGAAGCAGGCGCGGATCCAGGTGATCATTATTATTGTTGCCTGCCTGATCGCCATGTCTATTGCGCTTCTGTCATGGTTTGCCCTGCAGAAAATCATCATGCATCCACTGAATGCCTCTATCGCACAGCTGGAGTTTATTGCTGCGGGCGACTTAACCCACGAAATTGATGACTCCCGTAGCAATGAGATGGGGCGATTGATGCGGGCGATGAAAAAGATGCAGGATTCGCTGTCTGCCTCGGTCGGCCGCGTCCGCGATGCGGGTAATCAGATTGATGTTGGCACGCGTGAATTGGCGGCAGGTAACGTACACCTGGCACAGCGCACTGAAGAGTCTGCTGCCTCCCTCGAAGAGACTGCTGCCAGCATGGAACAGCTGACTTCAACCGTGCGCATGAACGCCACTAATTCCGAACAGGCTAATCAGCTGGCGAAAAGCGTGTCCGGGATTGCCGACAAAGGCAGTAAGGTGGTGCATCAGGTTATGGACAAAATGCATGCCATCACCGACAGCTCCAAACGTATTGCAGACATTATTACCGTGATTGACGGTATCGCCTTCCAGACCAATATCCTGGCGCTCAATGCTGCCGTCGAAGCGGCACGTGCTGGTGAGCAGGGGCGAGGTTTTGCGGTCGTTGCCGGTGAGGTCCGTAGCCTGGCACAGCGCAGCGCGCAGTCGGCCAAAGAGATTAAAGCGCTGATTGATGATTCAGAAAACCGGGTTTCAGAAGGAGAGGCGATGGTGAAATCCGCCGCTGCTACCATGACCGAGATCGCCAGCGAAGTGCGCCGTGTCACCAGCCTGATGAATGAAATCTCTATTGCGACCAGCGAACAAACCCACGGTATCGAACAGGTAAATATTGCCATTACCCAGATGGATCAGGTGGCTCAGCAGAATGCTGCGCTGGTAGAAGAGGCCACCGCTGCTACACGTTCTCTGGAAGAACAGGCGCAGTTGCTGGCACAAAGCGTCTCAGTATTTAAACTCAATCAGCAGAACTTCGTCTGATCGGCAATTGCATAAAAAAGGGTTCAGCCTGAGCTGAACCCTTATGGATAAGTGACAGAGATAAGACGTTGTTATTGTGGGTAGGCATCATCCGGGAATTGCGCAATAAAGCGTTCTGCGTCTTCAACCATTGAACGGTTACCGACGAAGAAAGGTGCGCGTTCGTGCAGTTTTTGCGGAATGATGTCCAGAATGCGGTTTTTACCGTCACTGGCTTTACCGCCGGCTTGTTCGGCCAGGAACGCCATCGGGTTACATTCATACAGCAGACGCAATTTACCGGTCGGGTGACTTGCAGTACTTGGGTAAATGTAGATGCCACCTTTGAGCAGGTTACGGTGGAAGTCAGCAACCAGCGAGCCAATGTAGCGCGAGGTGTAAGGGCGTTGCGTGGCTTCGTCCTGCTCCTGACAATACTTAATGTACTTTTTAACGCCGAGCGGGAATTTGATGTAGTTGCCTTCGTTGATCGAGTACATGCTGCCCTTGGCAGGGAAACGCACTTTTTCATGTGACAGGCAAAATACGCCAAGTGATGGATCATAGGTAAAGGCGTGTACACCGACACCCGTGGTATAAACCAGCATGGTGGAAGAGCCATAAACCACATAACCTGCGGCGACCTGACGGTTACCGGGTTGCAGGAAATCGGCTTCAGTGACTGACTGGCCCAGCGGAGTAGTCCGGCGGTAAATTGAGAATATGGTGCCCACGGAGACATTCACGTCAATGTTCGAGGAGCCATCCAGCGGATCCATCAGGATCACGTATTTTGCATTTTCAGCACGCTCCCCTTCAAAGATGACGATCTCATCTTCTTCTTCAGACGCGATACCGGCAATTTCACCGCGCGCCTTCATGGCGGCTTTTAACTTTTCATTGGCGTACAGGTCGAGTTTCATCTGAACTTCGCCCTGCACGTTCTCCACACCACTGACGCCGAGGATATCGACCAACCCGGCTTTGTTGATGTCTCGGTGAATAATTTTTGCGCCGAGCTTTATTGCTGAAAGGAGGGCGGTGAGTTCACCAGTCGCATGTGGAAAATCCTGCTGCTTTTCAACAATAAATTCGCCTAACGTTTTCATGACGCATTCCCTGAATCTAGGATGGATAACGGTTTGTTAATAAACCCTTTACATTAGCGCTGGCAGTTTAGCCCAAATATATGGATGAATCCTAGGCAAATCCATTTCTTCTGGAGGATTCTGAGCGGTAGAATAGCGGCTGACTTAAAGGCATTAATGGAAAACATATGCGCATTCATATTCTTGGGATTTGCGGCACCTTTATGGGCGGGCTGGCAATGTTGGCACGTGCACAAGGGCATCAGGTTACCGGTTCAGATAACAACGTTTATCCACCAATGAGTACGCTACTGGAAAATCAGGGTATAGAACTGATCCAGGGCTACGATCCTTCCCAGTTGGATCCACAGCCGGATCTGGTGATTATCGGTAACGCCATGACCCGCGGCAACCCTTGCGTGGAAGCCGTGCTGGAGCAGGGTATTCCTTACGTATCAGGGCCACAGTGGCTGCACGACCACGTGCTCCCAGGCCGTTGGGTGATCGCGGTTGCAGGTACCCATGGTAAAACGACAACCGCAGGAATGGTGACCTGGATCCTCGAAGCCTGTGGCTATGAGCCTGGTTACGTCATCGGCGGTGTGCCGGGGAACTTCGACGTTTCTGCGCGTCTGGGCAATAGCCCGTTTATGGTGATTGAGGCCGATGAGTACGATTGTGCGTTCTTTGACAAACGGTCGAAGTTCGTTCATTACAGTCCAAGAACGTTGGTCCTGAATAATCTCGAATTCGATCACGCCGATATTTTCGACGATCTCAAAGCGATTCAAAAACAGTTCCACCATCTGGTCCGTCTGGTACCAGGTCAGGGTAAAATCATCTTGCCTGAACATGACACCCCGCTGAAGCAAGTGATGGCGATGGGCTGCTGGAGTGAGCAGGAGTTCGTGGGCGAGACTGAAACCTGCGCGTGGGACGCCAAGAAGCTGACCCCGGATGCCAGTTCATTTGTCGTCTCGCTGCAGGGGGAAAACGTCGGCGAAGTACACTGGTCGCTGGTGGGTGAACACAACATGCACAATGGCCTGATGGCGATCGCTGCTGCTCGTCATGTGGGTGTGAAGCCAGAAGATGCCTGCAAAGCATTGGGTGATTTCATCAATGCCCGTCGCCGTTTAGAGCTGCGAGGCGAAGCCTTTGGTGTCAGCGTCTATGATGATTTTGCTCATCATCCAACGGCTATTCTCGCCACATTAGCCGCACTGCGAAGCAAAGTGGGCGGTACCGCACGTATTCTGGCCGTTCTGGAGCCGCGCTCAAATACCATGAAAATGGGGTTGAGTAAAAACGAACTGGCACCAGCGCTGGGCCGCGCGGACGAAGTTTTCCTATTGCAGCCACAGCACATTCCATGGCAGGTGGCTGAAGTGGCCGAGCACTGTATCCAGCCTGCGCACTGGAGCGCTGATGTGGATTCACTGGTGGATTTGGTGGTGAAAGCCGCGCTGCCTGGCGATCATATTCTGGTGATGAGTAACGGTGGGTTTGGCGGTATTCACAACAAACTGCTGGAGGCGCTGGCTGCCAAGGCAAGCGTGGTCGAAGAGTTCTAATATTGTAAGTGGATAATTGAAAAAACAAAACACAGCTTCGGCTGTGTTTTTTTATGTCAGAAATCTGGCATGAGAAAGTGTAAAAAAAAAAGGCTCCCGCAATACACGGGAGCCAAAGGGTGTCGTCGGACAGGACGACGAGGGTCTGGGAAGCAAGAGAGCACGGCAGTGGCAATGTCAGCTCTCTTTCCAGCCTCAACAGCGTAGATTTTTATCGCTGGTTTGTGGCTGTTGAACCCGGTAATACTTAAGCATGAAGGGCTTAATAAAATGAGTAATCAGTGGCTTATGCAGAGCAGAGATCTTATTGGTAGATTTCTGCTGTCGCGTGATAGGCCCCATCATTATGAGCTTCGATCACGCGGTAAGATTTCGCGCCCATGCTGTCGGCTTTATCGGACAATTTTTGGCGGATATCCATAGAGACGCCATTAACGCCGCTGACGTTAATCACGCCCATTGGCTGTAAATTCTGTGCCTGATCGTTGGTGATCAGTTGCGCTGCTGACGCGCCAAATGAAACAGCGGTGAACAGGCTTAATGCAGCGAGAGTAGTAATGATTTTCATGATAATTTCCTGATATTTTGACGTTGATGTCCGGTGGTCTTAGCACCCTATAACAACGTCGTTTCATGTATTGGATTCATCAGGTCTGTATCTTCAAGTTTGAAGGGCGCTTTAACGCTCTGGAAGCTTGGTATGGTGCAGCGATAAATCCGTTCGGTATGACATCCGTACTTCGCAGGCCTGGCTTTTATCAGGCCTCTTCGCTTCAACTACCCGTTGGTCTTATTGGTAGATTTCTGCGGTGGCGTGGAAGTTGCCTTCTTCACGAACTTCGATCACTCGAAATGCTTTAGCACCTTGTTCATCGGCTTTTGCTGACAGTGCCTGACGGATATCAGAGGGTGCACCGGCGACGCCGCTTACGCTGATCATCCCTACAGATTGCAGATGTTGCGCCTGATCCTGTGTAACGGGTTGTGCTGCAAAAGCACCAAATGACAGAGCAGAGAGAATGCTTAACGTTGCGATAGCAGTAGTAACTTTCATGATTAACCTCGTCGATTTTATTATGCGTCCGAACAAACAGTGATTCACATCACGGAAATGAGTATACATCTAGTAACCTGGAATATTAATAGTTTGCTAATAGTTTTTTGAGTTGTTATAAGTGTGATCTGTTGGGTTTTAATAACTAAAAGGCATAAAAACTGACGTGAAAGTGAACTATTAGATAGTTTTTTATTAAAAAACAATGCATTAAGATGAATTGACTATTTGTGCGCTATACGGCAGTTATTCGCACTAATGAAACTGCATTGTAACGACGATGTGACTTGTTGGTGGCAGTTTGGAAGTAAAACTCGCTGCGGTGGCATGGGGTAGGCAGAGATAAATCAATTATACGGGTAGATAATGAAATTATAATGAGCATTACTTATATAGAGAGGTTTGCAGGGTACCTTAAGAAGATATTTGACAGTAACCTGCATGTATTGAGCGCGGAATTTTAATCGAACCGTGAAGAAGAGAACGGAGCTTTTACAGCTCTTGTTCGAACAGGCTGAGGATAGCTTCATACAACTGTTTAACGCTGAAGCCACGGGCTGGTGTGGTGAATATGGTGTCATCGCCGGCTATGGTCCCCAAAATGCCTTCTGATTTACCTAAAGAGTCCAGCAGGCGTGCAATCAGCTGCGCTGCTCCAGGGCTGGTGCGTATAACGACGACGGCTTCATTGTAGTCAATATCCAATACCAGGTTTTTCAACGGGCTGGTCGTGGTTGGAACACCAATTTCGGCAGGAAGACAGTACACCATTTCCATTTTGGCATTGCGGGTACGTACCGCGCCAAACTTGGTCAGCATGCGCGAAACTTTGGATTGGTTAATGTTCTCGAAGCCATCTTCCTGTAAAGCGAGGACGATTTCACCTTGAGAACTGAACTTCTCTTCCTTCAACAAAGATTTGAAGGCTTTGATCAGATCTTCCTGTTTGGCAGGATTACGCATTTTGCACCCTAAGGTCATAACGATAGTGTTGTGGATTATGCATATATTTGAATTTTTATGCAATAACCCTTCAGCTAAGAACGATGAATTATCGGGAATATAAGGTTTTAAGCACAGCGTGCAATCGATTAAATGTGATGAATATGCCAATTTCGTGCATTACTTTCTTTGCTGTTGGTAAATAAATTGTTATGAAAATGATATTGTCCTGATGTTAGCTTCGGGTGTAATGTAACCGCCGGTTAACCTGTCGTGTTTCGTGACGCTATTTTGGATATCGTTGTTTTATGCTGCTGAAGCATAAGCAAAATAATCTTAAATTAAGCCGACATACAATCTTAATAATGCGTGGCTTCTCACTATCTGGGTTCGATGATTGTGTTTGGCCAGTCAGTAGATTAAGGTCATAACTAGATGAATTCACGGCGCTTTTTAAGTTTATGATAAAAAAGGAGTATAGGATGAAAGTTGCGGTTCTCGGTGCAGCTGGCGGTATTGGCCAGGCCCTCGCCCTTCTACTCAAGACTCAGTTACCTTCAGGTTCAGAACTCTCTCTCTATGACATTGCGCCGGTAACGCCGGGCGTGGCTGTCGACCTCAGTCATATCCCTACTGCTGTAAAAATCAAAGGCTTTAGCGGAGAAGATGCCACCCCTGCATTAGTGGGTGCTGATGTGGTACTGATTTCTGCCGGTGTTGCGCGTAAACCAGGCATGGATCGTTCTGACCTGTTTAACGTTAACGCGGGCATCGTTCGTAACCTGGTTGAGCAAGTCGCGAAGACCTCCCCAAAAGCCTGCATTGGCATCATTACCAACCCGGTTAACACCACGGTGGCCATCGCTGCAGAAGTGTTGAAAAAAGCCGGTGTGTATGACAAAAACAAATTGTTTGGCATAACGACACTTGATGTCATCCGTTCAAACACCTTTGTTGCTGAACTCAAAGGTAAACAGCCACAGGATATCGAAGTTCCGGTAATTGGCGGCCACTCAGGCGTGACTATTTTGCCATTGCTCTCGCAGATCCCTGGTGTCACCTTCAGTGAAAGCGAAGCGGCTGATTTGACCAAACGTATCCAGAATGCGGGTACGGAAGTGGTTGAAGCGAAAGCTGGCGGCGGATCAGCCACCCTCTCTATGGGCCAGGCTGCAGCTCGATTTGGCTTGTCCCTGGTTCGTGCTCTGCAAGGCGAAAGCAACATTGTTGAGTGTGCCTATGTTGAAGGTAATGGCGAATATACACGCTTCTTCGCTCAGCCAATTCTGCTGGGTAAAAATGGCGTCGCTGAGCTGAAAAGCATCGGGAAATTGAGTGCATTTGAGCAGAGTTCTCTGGACTCAATGCTCGACGTGCTGCGTAAAGATATTGAGCTGGGTGAAAACTTCATCAATAAGTGATCGAAGTTGCGCCAATACTGATGAACCGCCGGATTTACCGGCGGTTTTTTTATGAGCGCGATTTCAGTTTTTGTTAGGCATTCTGATCTTTCGCTCAATGCGTTGTGACGTTACTGCGTCGAAATAACGGTTTGGCCAAATCATCGACGGATGAACGCCAATGGCATCTGCAATGATACGTTCACCTTTTGGCCATGGCCTTGACAATGCATTTGCCAGCGTTGATGAGCTCAACCCTGCGCTACGGGACACGGCTGCCAGAGTTGTTCCTTTTTTTCTCAGCGCGGCGATGATGTCAGCCTGATGCCAATTGTCTTTACGTCCTTTCATGTTTATTCCCTTTTATTATCGGCAAGATGTTCAAAGTTATTTCATTTCGGTGCAACTATGGAATCGAGATCTGAAATATTGCTTTTCATAATTGATGTTTCTGTTTCTAAAAAATATGTTGATTATTTTCGGGAAAATATCTCTTTCTGATAGTTAACGCAAATACATAATTGATATTTTTACTGATTAGTCCTGAGTGGTATTTTAAAATATTTGATTTTTAATGACATGTGCGGAAATAATTATTTTTTCTATTAGTTGTTCGATTTAGAGATGTCTCTAATAAAAGAGTATTTATATAAAAATTTTAGATGTTTCTTAACACTCTTTATTTTTAATTGTTTATGTGGATATTTGTTATGTTGTTGTATTCTATGTTTATTATCTTTGTTTCTTTCGTCAGAAATGGCTGGCAGGCTACTTGTTTCTGAAAAATGTAATTTTGACTCTTCTCTCTTTCATAAAAAAGTTTCATCAAAAGCCAATAGGTGCGTTTTTAAAAGTGGGTTAATAATAATTCATGTTTATTGTTTCTATTAAGTAGTGCTATAAGTTAGCTGCAGTTTTAATGTGAGTACTTAAATGGAAAAGTGAATGTTCTCTATTCTTGCTTTCACTTCCTCAGGGATTTCTAACATATTCTTATGGCCTGAGCGCCAGATGAAAAGGACCGTTATGAAAAAAGAGTGGTTTGCAGCAAATGAACTCATTGGCTTTGATGGGTTGCCTTCGTCAACTCAGGGCATACACGGTATGGCGCGGCGGAATGCCTGGGTCAAACGCCGCCGGCATGGAGTTCAGGGAAAGGCCGTTGAATATCACATTGATAGCCTGCCCCTAAAAGCGATGGGGAGTCTCGAGATGAAAGAACAATCTGCGGAATACGTCTATTCCTCTCATCAGGATCCGTTGGCTATTTGGATTGAAAGCTATAAACAACTCAAGGAGCACGAGCGAGAAGTGATTATAAAATTTATTGTCAGAGAAGGGCTCTCAGAGGTGCTACAACGTTTACGGGCGGGGAGTGATGCCTGAAGTAGCATCTTGATGGCAACATGTACCGCACAGAGGCGGTACATGTTCATCAAAACCGCTCAGCGGCAGTTAGAAGTTTCTTCTGACAGCAATATGAGCCAGCCCTTCCAGCGCAGTACGATACTCCGACTCAGGCAGAACTTGCAGGGCAGTAATTGCTTTATCAGCTTCCTCTTCAGCACGTGCGCGGGTGTGCTCCAATGAACCCCATTGATGCATTGCCGCCAATACCGGTTCCAGAAGGTGACGCCCGTTTCCTTCTTCAATCGCTTTACGGATCATAGCCGATTGCTCTTCATTGCCATTTTTCATCGCATGAAGCAGAGGGAGTGTCGGTTTCCCTTCATTCAGATCATCTCCGGTGTTTTTCCCCAAAGTTTCGCCATCTGCATCATAATCGAGCAAATCATCGATCAACTGGAAAGCTGTGCCCAGATAACGACCGTAATCCTGCAAGCCTTGAATCTGCTCTTCAGTGCCACCCGCTAACATGGCGGAAGCCTGTGCTGCTGCCTCAAATAGTCGGGCAGTTTTACTGTAAATGACCTGCATGTAGCTTTCTTCGGTAATATCCGGATCATTGCAGTTCATTAGCTGCAGCACTTCGCCTTCCGCGATGACGTTGACCGCTTTGGCCATTAATGCAAGTACTGGCAATGACTCCAGATCAGTCATCATCTGGAATGCTCTCGTATAGATAAAGTCACCGACTAAAACGCTGGCTGCATTACCAAAAGCCGCATTAGCTGTCGCTTTGCCGCGACGCATATCAGATTCATCCACCACGTCGTCATGCAAAAGCGTGGCGGTATGGATAAATTCAATAAGTGCCGCGACGGTGACGTGCTTGTTACCCTGATAGGACAAGGCTCGTGCAGCCAGAACGGCGATCATTGGGCGAATTCGTTTGCCTCCGCCACTAATGATGTAATATCCCAGTTGATTGATGAGCGATACATCAGAATTCAACTGCTCAAGTATGGTTGCGTTTACCGCATCCATGTCCTGCCCGGTGAGATCGATTATCTGTTCTAGGTTCATTGTGTTTTTTCGGCTGTGTTTCTCTTCACCGCAATGAGGTCTGGCTCACATTGGCACATGGCACTTACTGTAAAGGGGATTGTACTTGAAAAACAGTGCAGATAAATGCCATCACAAGAACTGCGCTTTTTTTCTTCTTTTGTGGTGAATGTGCTCTTGTCTTATGCTGATTTTTTGCGTAGAATTCGCGCCCTATTGTGAATATTTATAGCGCCCTCTGGACTATACAAAGTTGAGTGCGCGGAAAGCGGAGTTTTATATGTACGCGGTTTTC
>Ga0209848_1000391_pt1 | contig 19193 bp, 18 predicted proteins | sample OrgsoiDNA_201062_FD_185810 | JGI IMG/M metagenome (GOLD analysis project Ga0209848, IMG submission 185810) | Permafrost soil microbial communities from the Arctic, to analyse light accelerated degradation of dissolved organic matter (DOM) -... | ecosystem: Environmental > Terrestrial > Soil >...
CTGGCTGGTCAACATCATTTCGCCCAGCGCGGCACCGGCGACCACGGCGTCGTTCGGCAGCAGCGGCGCGGCGGCGCCGGCGACGGCGCCGCTGGCGTCCAGCGGCTGCTGCGACGACACCACGTAGGCCACGTCCGGATTGGCCGCGTAGGCCTGCAGCATGGCCATCAGCTTGTCGGGCATCAGCAGCGCGCCGTCATCGAGCACGTTGACGAAATTGCCGCGCGACAGGGCCAGGCAGTGGCGCAGGTTGTCGGCCACGTTCAGGCCGGGGCTGCGCGCGTAGCGGATGCGCGGATGCCCGGCCAGGTAGGGTGCCACGCGCTGCTCGCAGCGGTGGTCGGCGTTGCTGTCGCAGATGACGATCTCGACGTGGTCGTAAGTCTGCGCCAGCGCGCTGTCCAGCGACTGTTCCAGCATCGTCATCGGGCCGGCCAGCGGCACCAGGATGCTGACCAGCGGCCCGGCGTGGCGCTGCTGCGGTTCGGCGTCCGGCCGCAGCGTGCCGCGCGCCACCGTCAGCAGCGCGTCCTCCATGTCGCGCACGAAGCGCGGGCTGTCGAACAGCGGATAGTTGTCGCGGTTGTCGGCCAGGCGCTGGCGCAGCGCCGCCAGTTCGGCCGGCGCCTGCGCCAGCCGGACGGCCAGGTTTTCATATTCCTCTTCGGAATAGGTGATCAGCTCCGGCAGGCCGACGGCCTTCAGCAGGCTGCCCGCCATGCGGCCGGCGAAGCTGCGCCCGGCCCGCGTCAGCAGCGGCAGGCCGGCCCACAGCGCGTCGCTGGCGGTGGTGCCGGCGTTGAAGGGCAGCGTGTCGAGGAACAGGTCGGCGGCCTGGAAGCGCGCCAGGTAATCGACCGGCATCACGCGGCCGGCGAACACCAGGCGCGCGCGCCCGATGCCGTGCGCCTCGGCCGCCGCCAGCAGGTTTTCCTGCACCTCGGCGCTGTCGGCCAGCAGCCATAACAGACTGTCGGGCGCGCGGTGCAGGATGCGCATCCAGCTGGCGAACACCTCGGGCGTGAATTTGTGGTTGTTGTTGAACGAGCAGAAGACGAAGGCGTCTTCCGGCAGGCCGCAGGCGGCGCGCGTCGGGCGCACGCCGATGGCGCGGCGGCGGTCGTTGATCTGGAAGCAGTTCGGCAGGTACAGCGGCTTTTCGGTGAAGTGCGGCGCCAGCTCCGGCGGCAGCACGAATTCGTCGGCCAGCACGTAGTCGACGCCGGGCAGCGCGGTCGGGCCGGGGAAGCCGAGGTAGGTCATCTGCACCGGCGCCGGGCGGTAGGACAGGATGTTGGGCCGCGCGCCCAGCGTCAGGCCGTGCAGGTCGATGAGGATGTCGATTTCGTGCGAGCGGATGCAGGTCGCGGCCTGTTCATCGCTCAGGCCGCCGATGCGGATGTAGTGGTCCATCGCGTTGACCACGCGCGCGCGCAGCGGCGAGCCGTCCTCGTTGCTCCAGCTGAAGGCGTAGACCTCGACGCGCTCGCGGTCGTGCAGCTCGAACAGTTCGGCCGTCAGGATGGACACGGCGTGCGAGCACAGGTCGGACGACAGGTAGCCGATGCGCAGGCGGCTGTGGACATAGCCGTCCTGGCTCGCCATCGGCGCGATGCCGTCGGTCGACATGACCTTTTCCTTGACGAAGCGGCGCGCCGCGGCCAGCTGCGTGGCCGGGTCGTCGGAGGCGCTCAGCGTCGCCAGCGCCGACGTGGCGTCTATCATTTCGCGCACCGTGATGCCGGCGCGCGGCAGGTAGACCGGCCATTTGCACTGCTTCTGGCGCAGGTGCACCACGTGGGTGATGACGTTGGGCTGCTGCGGATTGAGGTCGAGGCTGCGCGTCAGCATCTCCTCGGACTCGGGATAGCGCTTGCGGATCTCCAGCAGGCGGCCCAGGTTGTTCAAGGCCTGCACGCGCAGCGCGACCTGGTCGGCGCGCGCCATGTCGATGCGCACCAGCGCGTCGCGCCACGTCACCAGGGCCAGCTCCGGCTGTTTGGCGCGCTCCTGCAGCGAGCCCAGATTGAGCTGTGCCTCGGTGAAGTCGGGCTTCAGCGCCAGCGCGGTGCGGTAGGCTTCCTCGGCGCCGTCGACGTCGTCGACCGACGACAGCAGCACGGCCAGGTTGAAGTGCGCGGCGTAGGCCAGCGGCGACGGCGTCTGGCGCAGCCACAGTTGATACAGGGCGATGGCCTCGTCGTTGCGGCCGGCCGCCGACAGCAGCGCGGCGATGCCGAACAGCTCCATCAGCGGCAGCGCGCCGCGGCCGGCCAGGGCCAGGCCCAGCGTGGCGGCGACGCCGTGCTGGCCGGCGCTGAGCGCCTGTGACAGCTCCTGCATGGTATCGGTGGGGGAAGTCGGTGTCGTCATGGCGTGGTGGTGTGAAGGGGAGGGCGGGGGATGGCAGCATGATGCGCCATCGGCAGGCTATTTTAAACGAAAAGCACAGCGGTAAAAGTCCTTCCGCGCGGCGGCCGGCGGCGGCCGCGCTCAGGCGATGGCGACGCCGTCGGGCAGGTATTTTTTGTAGTGGGCCAGTGTCTGCAGGATGGCCTCGTGGGGCATCTCGAAGTAGACGTTGTCGTCGTCCTCGCCGGTGGCGACGGCGCCCAGGCGCAGGTGGAACTGGCGCACCGACGCGTTCTCGCGGCGCACGTCGAAGTGGGCGCGGCGGAAGCCCAGGTGTAATGCATAGCGATACACCATCAGCGCCGATTCGATGCCGAAGTTGGACGGCGCGGCATCGCTCTTGATCCACGAACCCCAGCAGAACGAATCGCCGCGCTGGTCGTACAGGCGCACCGTGCCGACCGGCGCGCCGGCCAGGTTGGCGATGATGAAGTAGATCTGGCTGTCGTCGCCGGCGTAGGCGGCCATCCAGGCGCGCTGTTTACCCAGGTCGGCGTCGGTGGCCGACAGGTAGCGCGCTTTTTGTTCGTCGGTGCGCAGGCTGAGGATGAATTCCGCGTCGCCGACGGCGGCGTCGCGGAACACCAGCTGCTTGCCGGTGACGCTGCGCGGTCGGGTGAAGCGGGGAACTGACGTCGTGGTCATGGCGGTGCTTTTTTCGGTCGGGGCTGCGGCATATATGCCGCATAATACGCACGATTATAACGGCGCGCTGCCCTGCCTGCACGCGCTGTCCCGCCGACCAGATAGAAAGCCGCGCACCGTGATAGCAAGACCGTTCAGGATATTGGGCATCCAGCAAATCGCCGTCGGCGCCGCGTCCAAGGAGCCGTTGAAGACGCTGTGGATCGACATGCTGGGATTGACGCCGGCCGGGAACTTCCGCAGCGAGAAGGAGAACGTCGACGAGGACATCGTGGTGATCGGACACGGGCCGCACCAGGTCGAGGTGGACCTGATGCAGCCGCTCGATGCGCAGCGCAGCCCGCGCGTCGACCAGCCGGCGCTCAACCATGTCGGCCTGTGGGTCGACGACCTGGCGCGCGCGGTCGAATGGCTGACGGCGCAGGGCGTGCGCTTCGCGCCGGGCGGCATCCGCAAGGGGGCCTCGGGGCACGATATCGTGTTCCTGCATCCGAAGGCGAACCAGCAGTTTCCCATCGCCGGCGCCGGCGTGCTGATCGAACTGGTGCAGGCGCCGCCGGCGGTGATCGCGGCGCTGGGCGGCGCTTAGCGGGCCGCCGCCGCGATGCAACCCAGGGGCGCAAAACCGCGGTTGATGGGAGCCAGCGGCGCGCAAAGTGCGCCGCTCATTGCGTCGAGCGGAACGCGTCGAGCAGCCAACGCGCCGCCGTCGCCGGACTGGCCGCGCCGTCGCTCACTTGCCGCATCATCTCCGGTAGCGCATCGCGCACCGCGTCATGCTGGCGGAAGCGCTGTCGCAGCCCGTCCTCGATCAAGGTCCAGGTCCAGGCCTGCGCCTGCTGCCGCCTGCGCTCCTGCCACGCGCCGGCTGCGTGCAGCACGTCGCGGTGGCGCAGTATCGTGTCCCACACCTCGGCCACGCCGGCGCCGCTATGGGCGCTGGCCTGCATGACCGGCACCGCCCAATGCGGCGACGCCGGCCGCAGCATGTGCAGCGCCGCGCGCAGCTGCCCGCAGGCCAGCGCCGCCGCACGCGCATCGAGATCGGCCTTGTTGTAGACCACCAGGTCGGCCAGTTCCAGTATGCCCTTCTTGATGCCCTGCAGTTCGTCGCCGGCGTTGGGCAATTGCAGCAGCACGAAGACGTCGCACATGCCGGCCACCGCCGTTTCACTCTGGCCGACGCCGACGGTTTCGACGATCACCACGTCGTAGCCGGCCGCCTCGCACAGCAGCAGCGCCTCGCGGCTCTGGTGGCCGACGCCGCCCAGGGCGCCGCGCGCCGGCGACGGCCGGATGAAGGCGGCCTCGTTCTGCGCCAGTTTTTCCATGCGCGTCTTGTCACCGAGGATGGCGCCGCCGGTCAGCGGCGACGATGGGTCGACCGCCAGCACCGCCAGCCGCTGTCCCTGCGCGATCAGGTGCATGCCGAGCGCCTCGATGAAGCTCGATTTGCCGACGCCCGGCACGCCGCTGATGCCGACGCGCAGCGCGCCGCCGGTGTGCGGCATCAGGTGGTCGAGCAGCGCCTGCGCGCGCAGCCGGTGTTCGGGCAGCGTCGATTCGATCAGCGTGATGGCTTTGGCGAGGGCGCGGCGCTGGCGCGCGCGCACGCCGTCGGCCAGCGCGAGATCGGATATGGACAGCGCGGCCGTTGGCGGCGCGGCCGCGTCGTGCCGCGCAGCGGCGCCGCCGTTTGCGGCGCCAGCTTCGTCAGCGGCATCGGGCGAGGCCATCGTCGTCAGACGTTCAAGCCGGCGCGGATCTGGCGCAGCACTTCTTCGGCGCACAGCGGGATCGGCGTGCCGGGTCCGAAGATGCCCTGCACGCCGGCCTGGTACAAGGCGCCGTGGTCCTGCGCCGGCACCACGCCGCCGACGAAGACGACGATGTCGTCGGCGCCCTCGGCGCGCAGCGCGGCGATCAGCGCCGGCACCAGCGTCAAATGGCCGGCCGCCAGCGTCGACACGCCGACCGCGTGGACGTCGTTTTCGATGGCCTGGCGTGCCGCCTCCTCCGGCGTCTGGAACAGCGGCCCGAGGTCGACGTCGAAACCGAGATCGGCGAACGCCGAGCCGACCACCTTGGCGCCGCGGTCATGGCCGTCCTGTCCCAGCTTGGCGACCATGATGCGCGGACGGCGTCCCTGTTCTTCGGCGAACCGTGCGACGTCGGCTTTCAGGCGGGTCCAGTCGGCGTCGTCGGCCAGTCCGGCGCCGTAGACGCCGGAGACGCTTTGCGTGGTGGCGCGGTGGCGGCCCCACGACTGTTCCAGCGCGTCCGAGATTTCGCCGACGGTGGCGCGCAGCCGCGTCGCGTGGATCGCCAGTTCGAGCAGGTTGCCGGTGCCGTCGTAGGCGTGCTGTCCGAGCGCGGCCAGCGCCGCGCCGACGGCTTGCTGATCGCGCTTGGCGCGGATCTGGGCCAGCCGCGCGATCTGGCCCGCGCGCACGGCGGTGTTGTCGATGGCGCGCGCCTCGACCCGCTCGTCGGCCTGCGCCGGACTCTGGTATTTGTTGACGCCGACGATGACGTCCTTGCCCGAGTCGATGCGCGCCTGCTTGTCGGCCGCCGCCGCCTCGATCTTCAGCTTGGCCCAGCCGGAGCCGACCACCTCGGTCATGCCGCCCATGGCTTCCACCTCCTCGATGATGGCCCAGGCCTGGTCGGCCATGTCCTGCGTCAGCTTTTCCATCATGTAGGAGCCGGCCCAGGGGTCGATGACGTTGCAGATCTGCGTTTCCTCCTGCAGGATCAGCTGGGTGTTGCGGGCGATGCGGGCGGCGAACTCGCTGGGCAGCGCGATGGCCTCGTCGAGCGAGTTGGTGTGCAGCGACTGGGTGCCGCCGAACACGGCGGCCATGGCCTCGATGGTGGTGCGCACCACGTTGTTGTGCGGGTCCTGCACCGTCAGCGACCAGCCCGACGTCTGGCAGTGGGTGCGCAGCATCATCGACTTGGCGGCCTTGGCGCCGAAGTCCTGCATGATGCGGCACCACAGCAGCCGTGCCGCGCGCAGCTTGGCCACTTCCTGGTAAAAATGCATGCCGACGCCGAAGAAGAAGGACAGCCGGCCGGCGAAGTCGTCGACGTCCATGCCGCTGCGGATCGCCGTGCGCACGTATTCCATGCCGTCGGCCAGGGTGAAGGCCAGCTCCAGCGCCGGCGTCGCGCCGGCCTCCTGCATGTGGTAGCCGGAGATCGACACCGAATTGAACTTCGGCATGTGCCGCGCGGTGTAGGCGATGATGTCGGCGACGATGCGCATCGACGGCGCCGGCGGATAGATGTAGGTGTTGCGCACCATGAATTCTTTGAGGATGTCGTTCTGGATGGTGCCCGACAGTTGTGCCTGCGCCACACCCTGCTCCTCGGCCGCGACGATGTAGCCGGCCAGCACCGGCAGCACGGCGCCGTTCATGGTCATCGACACCGACACCTGGTCGAGCGCGATGCCGTCGAACAGGATCTTCATGTCCTCGACCGAATCGACCGCCACGCCGGCCTTGCCGACGTCGCCGGCCACGCGCGGATGGTCGGAGTCGTAGCCGCGATGGGTGGCCAGGTCGAAGGCCACCGACACGCCCTGGCCGCCGGCGGCCAGCGCCTGGCGGTAGAAGGCGTTCGATTCCTCGGCGTTGGAGAAGCCGGCGTACTGGCGGATGGTCCACGGTCGCGTCGCGTACATGCTGGCCTGCGGCCCGCGCACATAGGGTGCGAAGCCGGGCAGCGTGTCGGTGTGGGGCAGGTCCTCAACATCGGTCCGCGTGTAGAGCGCCTTGAGCGTGATGCCGTCGGCGGTCTGCGTGTCGAGGCGGGCCGGATCGCCGCCGGGCACGGACTTGGCGGCGGCCCGGCGCCACTCCTCCAGCGAGGCTGTGGTGACGGTGGGCGCGGCGCGGGGGTCGGTCATGGCGAGAGCTTTCTGCTGGCGATGTTGGGTGGATTGTACCGCGCCAGCCTTGCCTTTCCTATCAACCGTTGTTTAGCATGTGGGGCGTGAATGTAAGCCACGTTTACGGCGCTGTTTCGGCTACCGCAGGGGTACCGTATATGATAAAGTCCCAACTTCCGCCGGGTGCTGTGCCAGGCTTGTTGTGTTTAATGTCAGAGCCATGCCAGAAACTCCAATCTTCACGCTCGACCGCGACCGTTACCCGGGCCTGACCCGCATGGCCAGCACGTTGCGCGCCAAGCACCGCTTCGCGGCCGATATCGTCGATCGTGGCGCGGCCTTGTTCGGCGCGCCGTGGGCCGACCAGTTCGAGCCGGTGCTGAACGCGCTGTTCCCGACCGAGGAGGCGATAGCGGCCGCCGTGAAAGGCTACGCCGGCTTCGCCATGCAATCGATGCGCTTGCAGGCGGTGTTCGAGCGCGAACGCGAATACAAGGCCAAGACCCACGAGCAGGCGTCCAGCGAAGTCTATTTCAACGAAGCGCACATGATGCAGGAATACCTGCCTGGCCTGCTGCTGTCGCACTTCCTGTGGCCGCACCACTACCGCCAGCTGCAGTTCTTCGACAGCGCCTTCGTGTCGGCGATGCGCCAGGCCGGCGCGGCGTCGTTCATGGAGGTCGGCATCGGCACCGGCCTGTATTCCGGCCTGCTGCTGCGCCAGCTGCCGCAGATCCACGGCGTCGGCCTCGATATCAGCCCGTCGTCGAAGCGCTTCACCGAGACGCAGCTGGCGGCGCTGGGCGTCGGTCAGCGTTATCGCGTCGAGCTGCGCGACGTCACCGCCGAACCGCTGGAGACCAGGGCCGACTGGCTGGTCTGCGTCGAAGTGCTGGAGCACCTCGACGACCCGGTGGCCTTCCTGCGCGGCCTGCGCCGCAACATGGCGCCGGGCGCCAAGGCCTTCATCACGGCCGCGCTGAACGCCGCGCACGCCGACCACATTTACCTGTACCGCAACGGCGACGAAGTGCTGGCCCATTTGCTGGAAGCCGGCTTCACGCTGGAGCAGTCCTTCATCGGCGCGGCCTATCGCCCGTCCGCGCCCGGCGTGCCGGTGCCGCAGGCAGCGGCCTTCATCGTCACCTAGAGAAACCGTCATGACGCACGACACACTGCAAGGCCAATTCGTCAACCTGCGTCCCTTGAACGTGGCGGACGCCGCGCTGACGCTGGACTGGCGCCGCGCCGCCCGCGCGCGCTTCCTCAATGCCGGCGCGGCCAGCGTCGAGCAGCAGGCCGCGTGGATCGCCGCTCGTCCGGCGTCCGAATACAACTACATCATCGAGCTGAAAAACGGCCACGCCATCGGCATGCTGTCGCTGACCGGCATCGACCGCGCCAACCGCCACGGCGAACCAGGACGCTTCCTGATCGGCGACGAGGCGGCGGCGCAGGGCGTGCCGGCCGCCGTCGAGGCCATGAAGCTGCTGTACGAACTGGCCTTCGACCAGCTTGAACTGGTGCGCGTCTGCGGCATCGTCGCGGCCAACAACACGCTGATGGTCAAGTGGCAGAAGTTCATGGGCATGCAGGAGGAGGGCCGTCTGCGCAACCATCTGTGCCAGGACGGCGCTTTCCACGACGCCGTGTTCCTTGGCCTGCTGGTCGAGGACTATCGCAAGGTCACGCTGCCGCGTATGAAACTGCTGATCGCCGCTGCCCAGCCCAAAAAATAAACCTCAAGGACATTCCATGCTGAACCAAGACGCAGTACACGCCATCATCCTGCAAGCGCTGAACAACATCAACGACGAACGCGGCCCGGACGAGCAGCTCGTCATCAGCCTCGATACGCGCCTGTTCGGTGCCGACGCGGTGCTCGATTCGCTGTCGCTGGTGTCGGTGATCGTCGACGTCGAAGCGGCCATCTCGGATGCGTCTGGCCGCGAGATCAGCCTGACCGACGACCGCGCGATGAGCCAGGCCGTGTCGCCGTTCACCGACGTCAACGCGCTGACGGCCTACATCCTGCTGCTGTTGTCGGAAGCGGCATGACCGAAGCAGTGACTTTGCCGGCCGCCGGCGCTTATGCCGGCAAGCTGGCACTGATCACCGGCGCGCGGCGCGGCGTGGGCCGCATCATCGCCGAGCATATCCTCAAGCACGGCGGCCGCGTGGCCGGCTTCGCGCGCGGCGAGTCGAGCATCGCTCATCCCGACTACTTCCACTTCCAGGTCGATATTGGCGATCCGGCCTCGGTGCAGCAGGGCTTCTCGGCGCTGCGCAAGGTGACGGACGCGGTACACATCGTCGTCAACAACGCCGCCGTGCTGACGTCGCAATACGCGATGATCATGCCGCCGTCCGCCGCGCAGGCGATGCTGAACACGAATTTGATGGGTGCCTTCATGGTCTCGCGCGAAGCGTCGAAGATGATGCGCAAATCGAAGTGGGGCCGCATCATCAACATCGGTTCGATGGCGGTCAGCCTGGAGCCGATCGGCGATTCGATGTATGCCGCCACCAAGGCCGGACTGGCTTCGCTGGCCAACGTGATGGCCAAGGAGCTGGCGCCGTTCAACGTCACCTGCAACACGCTGGGCATCACCGCGATCCACACCGACATGCTGTCGCAGCTGCCGCAGGATAAGATCGCGCAGGTTATTGCCGGCCTGCCGATACCGCGCTTCGCCGAGGCCGATGACATCCTCAACGTGGTCGATTTCCTCGCCTCCGAACGCAGCGCCTACATCACCGCGCAGACGATCTATCTGGGCGGAGTGAACTGAGATGGCCAGCATCGTCGGCAACTGGGGCGGCGGCGCGGTGTGGCGCGTCACCAGCGGCGTATTCTCGTCGAACGCCTATTTCTGCCAGGCCGACGTGGACGGCGGCGGCATCCTGATCGACGCCGGCCTCGATGGCGCGACCATCGACGCGGAGCTGAGCGAGCACGGCTTGCGGCCGCATGCGCTCTACTGCACCCACGGCCATTTCGACCACACCGGCAGCGCCTCGCATTTCCAGAAAAAATACGGCTGCCAGGTCTTTCTGCACAAAGCCGATACGCGCATCATGAAGTCCTCGAACTTCATGCTCATGGCCATCAAGATCCCGCACAAGGTCACGTTGGCCGACGTCACTTACGTCGATGACGATTTCAGCACTATCGTCGGCGGACAGCAACTGCGCTACGTGGCCGCGCCGGGGCACACGCCCGGCTCCTGCATCATCGAATTCGGTTCCGCGTGGTTCACCGGCGACACGCTGTATAGCCGCGGCGTCGGCCTGTCGCACCTGCCGGGCGAGAACCACGAGCAGCTCAAGGCGAGCATCCTGAACCTGTGGCCGCGCCTGAGCGCGGACCGCACCATCTATCCTGGCCACGGCGACGTCGCCGACGGCGTGTCGGTCCGCACCGGCAACCAGGCATTGTTAAACTTTTTAGGGTTGGCCGCATCGTGAGCACCACCGCAATCCCGGGCATCATCATCGCCGGCGTCGGGCATCATTTGCCCGAGTACGCCGAGGACAACGCAACGCTGTGCCAGAACCTGGACGTGACGCCCGAGTGGATCGTCGAGAAGACTGGCATCGAGCAGCGCTACATCGCCGGGCCGGACGAATCGGCGTCGCAGTACGCCGTGCTGGCCGGCCAGCGCGCGCTGGCCATGGCCGGTGTGGCGGCCGACCAGGTGGATCTGATCATCGTCTGCACCTTCTCGGGCGACTACATCTTCCCGCCGGTGTCGGCCAAGGTGCAGATGGAGCTGAAGGCGAGCAACGCGCAGATCTTCGACATCCAGGCCAATTGCACCGGCTTCGTCACCGGCCTGACCGTGGCCTCGGATCGCATGAAGGTGGATGCCAGCGTGCGGCACGCGCTGATCATCGGCGTTGAGTTTTTGTCGCGCTATATCGACCGCACCGATGTCAACACCGCGATCTACCTGAGCGACGGCGCCGGCGCGGCCGTGTTGAGCCGCAGCGACGACGCGGCCGACGGCATCCAGTCGTCGGCCTTCCACACCGACAGCTCGAACTACGAATCGGTGCGCCTGCGCGGCGGCGGTTCCTCACACTCGCTGAAGGGCCGCGAGTTCGACGCTGCCATCGATTTGATGGAAATGAACGGCATCGCGACCTGGAAGCAAGCCATCACCCACTTGCCGCGCGTGGTGCGCAAGGCTTGCGAGAAAAGTGGCGTGGCGTTGACGTCGGTGGACTTTCTGCTGTTCCATCAGGCGAATTTGCGCATGATCGAATACATCGTCCGCAAGATGGGCTTCGACCTGTCGAAGACCTATACCAACGTGGCGCGGGTCGGCAACACCGGCTCGGCCTCGCTGGCGATCGCGCTGAGCGAGGCGGTGCAAAAGGGCTTGCTGAAAAACGGTGACGCCGTAGTGCTGGCGGCAGTCGGCGCCGGCTTCAATTTCGGTGCGTCGCTCTGGCGCTGGCGCATGAACCCTATCGAGGTGGCCCATGTTTAAGGACTTCGACGCGATCCAGGTCGGCGATACGCAGACCCTGGTCAAGCACATCACCGAAGCGGACGTGCGCAAATTCGTCGAGATGACCGGCGACGACAACCCGCTGCACGTCGACCGCGCCTACGCCGAGACGACGGCCTTCAAGGACATCGTGGTGCACGGCATGCTGGGCGCCTCGTTTATTTCGACGGTGATCGGCACCAAGCTGCCCGGCACCGGCGCGCTGTGGGTGGCGCAGAACATCGAGTTCCTGCTGCCGGTGCGGCTCGGTGATCACCTGACCATCAGTTGCACGGTGCTCAAGAAGCACGAGCGCGAACGGCTGCTGGAGCTGGACACGCGCATCGTCAACCAGAACCAGCAACTGGTGTTGAGCGGCAGCGGCAAAGTCAAGGTGCTGACCACGGCCGCGCCGGAAGTCGCGCCCACGGCGGAGCAGCGGCCGCGCGTGGCCATCGTCACCGGCGGCGCCGGCGGCATTGGCAAGGCGATCTGTTTGCGGCTGGCCAGCGACGGCTATCACGTCGTCGTCAACTATCGCGGCCAGGCCGACCGCGCCGCGCAGATCGCGGCCGAGATCAACGACGGCAAGAAAGTAAAAGCTATTGCCGTGCAGGCCGATATTTCGACCGAGGCCGGCGCGCAGGCCCTGTATCAAGCGGCGGTGCGGGCGTTCGGCGCCGTCTCGGTGCTGGTGAATAACGCCTCGCCGCACATCAATCCGAAACCGTTCGCGGCCACCGCCTGGAACGACGTGCAGCAGCAGATCGACGTGCAGGTCAAGGGCGCGTTCCTGATGACCAGCGCCGTCGTGCCGGAGATGAGCGCGCGTCGCTGGGGGCGCATCGTCAACATCACCTCGCAGGTGCTGGACGGCCAGCCGTCCGTCAGCTGGACCGGCTATGCGATGGCCAAGGGCGCGCTGGCGGTGTTCTCGAATTACATGGCGGCCGAGCTGGGACCGCAGGGCATCACCGTCAACTGCGTCTCGCCGGGCATGTGCGAGACGACGCTGATCGGCGACATCTCGGAAAAGGCGCAGCTGATGATCGCGCGCCAGACGCCCTTGCGCCGCCTGGCGAAACCGGCCGACGTGGCCGCCGCCGTGGCGTATCTGGTATCCGACGATGCGGGCTTCGTCACCGGCGACACGGTTGCCGTCAACGGCGGGATGGCGATGCGATGAGCGACGCAGTCGTGAATCCGGTCACCGATCCGCAAGCGGCCGCGTTGGCGGTGCTGGCCAAGAGCGACAGCACCATGATGCAGCTGACGCAGGCCATCGCCACGCTGGAAAAAGACGAGCAGGCGCGCACGGTGAAGATCGGCGTGTCGTCGTCGGCCACCGTCGATTTGCTGGGCACTTATCTGCGCAAGCACGGCCTGCTGGCCGGCGCGCGCATCGAGATCGTGGCCGGCAATTACGACGATCCGATCGGCGACGTGGCGCTGTTCCAACGCGCTGGCGTGGAACAGATGGTGCTGCTGCCGTTCTTCGACAATGTGCAGCCGTCGTTCGAAGCGCAACTGGGCACGCTGTCGCCGGAGGCGGTCGACGCGCGCGAGGCCGAGCTGCGCCTGCGCTACCGGCTGGCTTTCGAACAGGCGCGCGCGATGCACACGATTTATCTCGGCACCTTCCACCGCATGGGCAGCGCCGCCGACGCCGGCGGGCAGGACGCGGTGGCGCTGGTGCTGGCGCGCTTCAACGCGGCGCTGCGCGAGGAGGCGGCGGCGTTTTCGAATATCCGCATCATCGACGCGGAAGACATCGTGCGCGCCGTCGGCCAGGTCGCGGCCTTCGACACGCGCTTTTACTTCCGCAGCAAGGCGCCGTACACCGGCGTCTACATGAACGAGCTGGCGCGCCGCATCGCCGCCGCGTCGCGCGGCTTCGGCGCGCATTTCTACAAGGTGCTGGCGCTGGACTGCGACAACACCTTGTGGGGTGGCGTGATCGGCGAGGATCTGATGGCCGGCATCAAGCTCGGTCCCTACGATTATCCGGGCAATATCTTCTGGCGCATGCAGCACGAATTCGCGGCGCTGGAGCGGCAGGGCATCTTGCTGTGCCTGTGCACCAAGAACAATCCGGCCGACGTCGACGAAGTGCTGCGCGAGCATCCGGACATGGTGCTGCGCGACGCGCAGATCGTGGTCAAGAAAATCAACTGGGAAGACAAGCCGTCCAATCTGCGCGCCATTGCGCGGGAGCTCAACGTGGGCCTGGACAGCATCGTCTTCCTCGACGACTCGTCGTTCGAATGCGAGGCCGTGCGCCAGCAGCTGCCGATGGTGAAGACGATACAGGTGCCGGCCGCGCTGCCCGATTACCCGCGCGTGGTGCGCGAGTTGAAGGAGCTGTTCCTGGCCGGCGGCATCGCGGCCGACAGCCGCGCCAAGACCGAGCAGTATCGCCAGCGCGCCGGCGCCGAACAATTGAAGGCGCAGTTCGAGTCGCAGGATGAGTATCTGGCGTCGCTGGAACTGAAGGTGGCATTGAGCCGCAACGCGCGCGCCAGCGTGGCGCGCATCAGCGAGCTGTCGCAGAAGTCCAACCAGTTCAACCTGACCACGCGGCGCTACAGCGTGGCCGAAGTCGAACAGATGATGGATAGCGCCGACCATGCCATCTATTCGCTGGTGGTGTCCGACAAATTCGGCCCGGCCGGACTGACTGGCGTGGCCGTGATGCGCTACGACGACGGCGTCGCCCATGTCGAAAATTTTTTGATGAGCTGCCGCGTCATCGGCCGCGGCGTGGAGACCGGCGTCTGGCCGCGCATCGTCGCCGACGCTGTCGCGCGTGCTTGCACCGAGCTGCGCGCGGAATTCGTGCCGAGCGCGAAGAACGCGCAAGTGGCCGATTTTTATGATCGCCTCGGCCTGCCGCTACTGGCCGAAACGCCCGAAGGTGTGCGACGATACGCTATACACGCGGCCGACTTCGCCGCCCCCGCAACCACCTGGATAGAGATGACTTATGTTGAATGAAGACGCGCTGAAACAAGTAATGGCCACCATGCTCAACGTGGACGTGGCCGATATCGGCCCGGACGCCAGCATGGACACCATCGCCAACTGGGATTCGCTGCGCCATATGAACCTGGTGCTGGCGCTGGAGGAGGAATTCAAGGTGCAGATTCCCGACGAAGACGCGGGCAATATCACGTCCTACCAGCTGATCAAGCTGGTGCTGCAAGACCTGCTCAAAGCGCAGGGCTGAGGCATCATGGACTGGTTGATAGAGCGGTTCGCGAGCACGCCCGAAAGCGTCGCCTTTATCCACGAGGGCCGCGAGGTGCCATATGGCGCCGTGGTGTCGACGGTGGCCGCGTTCCGCCAGCGCGTGACGGCGGCCGGCATCGCGCGTGGCCAGACCGTGGCGGTGCTGGGCGATTATTCGCCGGAGGTGTTCTGCATGCTGCTGGCGCTGGCGCTGGAGGGCGCCATCGTCATTCCGCTGACGCGCAGCTCCGTGGTCGAGGAGTCGGTGGCGCTGGGCGTGTCGGGTTGCGACTGGTATGTGGAATTCGATCTGGCGGGGCTGGACTTCAGCGTCGCGCAACGCGATCTGAAAACCGATAACCCGCTGCTGGCCGAATTCCGCCAGCGCGGCGTGCCGGGACTGATCCTGTTCTCGTCCGGCTCGACCGGCAAGCCGAAAGGCATACTGCACGACTTCAACCAGGTCAGCGAAAAATTCCGCAAGCAGCGCGCGCCGGTGATCGCGATTCCGTTCTTGATGATCGACCATTTCGGCGGCATCAACACCATCCTCGGCATCGTCGGCAACCTGGGCACCGTGGTGACGGTGGCCGACCGCTCGGCGGCCAATATCTGCGGCGCCATCGCGCGCTACAAGGTCGAGCTGCTGCCGGCCACGCCGTCGTTCCTGACGCTGTTGATGGCGTCACAGCTGCATAGCCAGTTCGACCTGTCGTCGCTCAAGCGCATCACCTACGGCACCGAGGTGATGCCGCAGTCGACGCTGGACCGCGTGCGCGCGGCCTTCCCCGGCGTGAACCTGCTGCAGACCTACGGCCTGTCGGAAGTGGGCGTGCTGCGCTCGCAGTCGCGCGACGACGGCTCGCTGTGGGTGCGCATCGGCGGCGAAGGCTTCCAGACGCGCATCAAGGACGGTGTTTTGTGGATCAAGTCCGAGTATGCGATGGTCGGCTATCTGAACGCGCCGTCGGAGTTCGATGCCGATGGCTGGTTCAATACGCAGGACCAGGTGGAGGTCGATGGCGATTATTTCCGCATCCTCGGACGGGTGACGGATCTGATCAACGTCGCGGGACAGAAGGTGTACCCGGCCGAAGTGGAAAGCGTGATCCTCGACCTGGATAACGTGCAGGACGTGGCGGTGTTCGGCGAGAAGCATAATCTGCTTGGGCAGATCGTCGTCGCCAAGATCGTGCTCGATCAGCCGGAGGCGGTGGAAAGCGTGAAGAAGCGCGTGCGCCAGGCTTGCCTTGCGCAGCTGGCGTCGTTCAAGGTGCCGGCCAAGGTGGTGCTGGCCGAGGGCGTGCTGCACAGCGCGCGGCAGAAAAAAATCCGCCGCGAGTAGCGAGTCACATCGCAGCGATAAAAAACCAGTTCACGATGAACTGGTTTTTTTATGCGCGGTCGATTATGAAGCGCGCTTCTCGCTGTCCAGGTGCGCCATCGCGTGGGCCGGATAGCGCTCGCCGGCGACGGCGCCGGTCGGCACCGCGTCGGCCAGGCGCGCCAGGTTGGCGGCCGACAGCGTGACGTCGTTGGCGCCCAGCGCCTCGGCCAGCCGCACGCGGGTGCGCGCGCCGACCAGCGGCACGATGTCCTGTCCCTGCGCCAGCACCCAGGCGATCGCTACCTGGGCCACCGACACGCCCATCTCGCCGGCGATGGCGCGCACCTTCTCCACCAGCGCCAGATTGCGTTGCAGGTTGTCGCCCTGGAAGCGCGGGCTGTGGCTGCGGAAGTCGCCATCCTGCTGGCGCTGCGCGTTCCAATGGCCGCTGATCAAGCCGCGCGACAGCACGCCATAGGCCGTCACGGCGATGCCCAGTTCGCGGCAGGTTTGCAGGATGCCGTCCTCGATGCCGCGCGAGATCATCGAGTATTCGATTTGCAGGTCGGCGATCGGATGGACGGCGTGGGCGCGGCGGATGGTGTCGGCGCCCACTTCGGACAGGCCGATGTGCCTGACGTAGCCGCCTTGAATCAGGTCGGCGATGGCGCCGATGGTGTCTTCGATCGGCACGGTCGGGTCGAGGCGCGCCGGGCGGTAGATGTCGATGTGTTCGACGCCGAGCCGTTGCAGCGAGTAGGCGGCGAAGTTTTTCACCGAGGCCGGGCGGTTGTCGACGCCGCCGAAGCCGCCGGCCGGGTCGCGCAGCGCGCCGAATTTGACGCTGATCTGCGCGGCGTCGCGGCTGCGGCCCGCCAGCGCCTCGCGCAGCAGCAGTTCGTTGTGGCCCATGGCGTAGAAGTCGCCGGTGTCGAGCAGGGTGACGCCGGCGTCGAGCGCGGCGTGGATGGTGGCGATGGCTTCGGCGCGGTCGGCCGGGCCGTACCAGTCGTGCGACATGCCCATCAGGCCGAGGCCGATTTGCGCCACTTGCGGGCCGGTGCTGCCGAGTTTGCGTGTTTGCATGCTGATCTCCAGAGTAGTGTTCAAGGTCGCGTCCCGCTATCGATCCGCGTTGGAAACCATTATGCTATTATCGATTAAAGTAATAAATACCGGTTTTTGTATAAGTTTATTCGAATAAAGGTAATAATGGATCAGCTCAAGGCCATGCAGATCTTTCGCGCCGTGGCCGACTGCAAGAGTTTCACGCAGGCGGCCGAGCAGCTCGGCCTGCCCAAGCCCACCGTCACCAACGCCGTGCAGAGCATCGAGTTGCAGCTCGGTGTGCGGCTATTGCAGCGCACCACGCGCAAGGTCAGCCTGACCGTCGAGGGCGCGCTGTATCTGGAGCGCTGCCAGCGTCTGCTCGGCGACCTCGACGACATCAACGCGCTGTTCATGGTCGACGGCCGCAAGCCCGGCGGCGTGGTGCGGGCCGAGTTTCCCGAGCGGCTGGCGCATCTGGTCGTGATCCCGGCGTTGCACGAATTTTTCGCCTTGTATCCCGACATCCAGGTCAAGCTGGGCGCCAACGATCGCTTCGCCGATCTGGTCGGCGAGGGCATCGACGTGGCCGTGCGCGGCGGCACGCTGCGCGATTCCAGCCTGATCGCCCGCCGCATCGGCGACATGGAGCAGATCAACGCCGCCTCGAAAGCCTATCTGGACCGGCACGGCCGGCCGCGCACGCCGGACGATCTGGCGCGGCATTACGCGGTCAATTTCTTTTCGACGCAGAGCGGGCGCGATATGGACTGGGAATATCTGGATGCGGCCGGTGTGACGCGCACGGTGGCCATGCGCAGCTGGGTGTCGGTCGGCAGCAGCGAGGCGTATCTGCAAAGCTGTCGCGCCGGATTGGGCCTGGTGCAGGGGCCGGCGATCGGCATGTTGCCCTTGATCGCGGCCGGTGAACTGGAGGAGGTATTGCCGGATTGGCGGCCGGCGCCGATGCCGCTGCAGATCGTCAGCACGCACCATCGACACACGTCGCCGCGCGTACGGGTGTTCGTCGATTGGGTGGCCGGGCTGCTGGCGCGGCGGCTTGTGTCAAAATAGCGCTTAAATGAAGGAATGACATGAACAAAATCGACGCCATCAAGCGCATCAACAGCCGCCTCGGCAAGCCGGTGCTGACCGACAAGAATACCCATTTCGCCGACATTGGCAATTACGGCGGCGAGGCCGGCTGGTGGTTGAAAATCCCTTTCCTCGGCTTCAAGCAGGACCTGCATTTCATCCTCAACAATGAAAAAGGCACCACCTTCCAGCACCTGAAGATCGACGGTGGCAAGATCCTCAGCCCGGCCAAGCAATTCCGCGCCGGCGATGGCGCGGCCGAAGCCTTCCTGCCGTCGGCCAACCCGCGCCGCCTTGCCGACGCGCTGCCCGGCGGCAGCAAATACAACTTCACCAAGCATTTCGTCGCCGATTACAAGCATTGAGCTAAATGGTTTATATCGTTTAGTTCAATCCGGCGCGGCGAGCGCGCTGACCATGACGTAGTAACCGTCGGGGTCGCGCAGCGCGAATTCGCGCGTGCCGGTGGCGGGATTGAAATGCGGCTGCTCTTCCAGCGTGGCCGTCAGCGCGCGGGCGCGCAGCAAGGCCGCATCGAAGTCGTCCACCCGGAAGAACAAGAGCAGGCCGTTGCCGGGCCGGGCATGGGCGGGACTGGCCAGCGTCGGATGGTCGTGGCTACCCCACAGATGAAGGCACAGCAGGACGGTTCCGTCGCTGTCGACGATTTGCCCGAAGTGCTCATGGGCGGGATTGGTTTTGCTGAGTCCCAACAGCGACTGGTACCAGCTGAAGCTGCTGGCGACATCGGCGACGCCGATGATGGTCCATATGCGTTTCACTACGTCCTCCTGCGGGCTGGCATGTCTATCCACCGCTTCAATATAAACGATAGACATCGTTTTATTCAAAAATAAATTTGCTTGAAATGCAAGGTGGCCGCCCCATCTGCCTTGCACCCCGATCATGGGGCTCAACCGGGGAGCGGCCCATGCAGCCTTTAGTAGCAGGCCTTAGGCCTGATGTGAAATTCAGCGTGGCGTACACGCGGGCCGAATATGTCAGCATCGTCAGCGAGATCGTGACGGCGCAACTGGCCAGTCAGCGG
>Ga0209848_1000392_pt1 | contig 19144 bp, 17 predicted proteins | sample OrgsoiDNA_201062_FD_185810 | JGI IMG/M metagenome (GOLD analysis project Ga0209848, IMG submission 185810) | Permafrost soil microbial communities from the Arctic, to analyse light accelerated degradation of dissolved organic matter (DOM) -... | ecosystem: Environmental > Terrestrial > Soil >...
TTGTACGACAGGCTGCGCGTGGCCATTTCGTCGGCCACGGCCAGCAGGTCGGCGCCGTCCTGCGCCGCCAGCGCGTCGAGCAAGCGGATCAGGTACGACTGGTCGAGCGCGCCGAGCATGCCCTGCACCGCGTCCAGCGTCACTTCGCCGGCGGCGTAGGCGATGGCCTGGTCGGTCAGCGACAGCGCGTCGCGCATCGAGCCGTGCGCGCCCTGCGCCAGCAGGCGCAAGGCCGGCTGCTCGAAGGCGATGCCCTCCTGCCCGAGAATATTGTCCAGATGGCTGATGATGTGGCCGGGCGGCATCTGCTTCAAATTGAATTGCAGGCAGCGCGACAACACCGTCACCGGGATCTTTTGCGGATCGGTGGTCGCCAGGATGAACTTGACGTGCTCGGGCGGCTCCTCCAGCGTCTTCAGCATCGAGTTGAAGGCGTGGTTGGTCAGCATGTGGACTTCATCGATCATATAGACCTTGAAGCGCGCGTTCGACGGCGCGTACACGGCCTGCTCCAGCAGCTGCGCCATCTCGTCAACGCCGCGGTTGGACGCCGCGTCCATCTCGATATAGTCGACGAAGCGTCCCGCGTCGATCGCCGTGCAGGCTTCGCAGACGCCGCAGGGCGTGGCCGTGATGCCGCCGTTGCCGTCCGGGCCGATGCAGTTGAGCGACTTGGCGAGGATGCGCGACAAGGTTGTCTTGCCGACGCCGCGCGTGCCGGTGAACAGATACGCGTGGTGCAGGCGGCCGCTGTGCAGCGCATGCGTGAGCGCGCGCACGACGTGCTCCTGGCCGACGAGCGTTTCGAAATTCTTGGGGCGGTATTTACGGGCGAGGACTTGATAGGACATGCTGGGATTTTACCGTAGATAGTGGGTGCTGCGGTCATTCCCGCGCCTGCCGCGCGGGCGTCGTGACCAAGTCGCCGGGTTCGTCAAAGCAGCGATTGTAACAAGGCATGACCGCCTTGGCTAACTGCGCGCGCCCGGTCTACAATTTGTTTTTCTTTTAACATGACGAAAATGAAAAACTTACTCGTGCTGCCACTGCTGGCCCTGACCTTCTCCGCCCACGCCGACGAGCGCGAATGGCTGCCATATAAGAAGCTGGTGGAGGAACTGCGGATCGATAAATTCTACGCGATCGCCCCGGCCGAGCGCGACAAGCTGACTTTGTATGTGAGCGTCACGCCGGCCAACCAAGCCATCAAGCCGTCCGACGTGGCGCTGAGCGTGGTCACGGCCGAGGGACGCCAGCCGCTGCCGATGAGCGATGGCCGCCTGCTGCTGACGCCGAATTCCAAATGGATGAACGACGACGCCAAGGTCTGGACCAATGTACCGAAGGGGGAAAAGACCAAGCTGGAATACGTGGTGACGACGCCGGTGCCAGCCGGCCTGCAGTGGAATTATGCGTCGCTGATGAGCAGCGTGCCGCAAGCGAACAGCGCGGTCAAGAAGATGGCCGGCATGTTCAGCATGATGGCGCCCAAGATCGAGGTCGTGATCCTGAAATTTGCCAAGCCGGCCGAACTGAAGATCCAGACCAGGGACGGCGTCAAACTCTATAGCAGCGATGCCAAGCAGGCGATCAAGCTGAAGTTCGACGCGGCCATGCTGAAGGATAATCCGACGGTGACGGTGTCGGAGCGCCCGACCGAGGCGGAACTCGACTCGCTCGATTGAGTGTATTGAAGTAAGCCGCAAAAACAAAAAGCTGCCGATGGCAGCTTTTGTTTACTACTATCCCGAAGGAGGCGAGCCTGATCTGCGGCACTCATGGGTAACAGCCGTGGCTGCTTCGTTCCCGACCTGACCAGGTTAGCCGTGCCACAATGCGCAGGGGCCCGCCGGGTGTGATTATAACCGACCCGGCGCCGGCGTGGAAGACATTACACTTGCTTACAAGCCCAGCGTCTGCCAGATCTCGTCGACGCGCGCGATCACGGCCGGCGCCATGGCGATGGTCGTGCCCCACTCGCGCGTGGTCTCGCCCGGCCATTTATTGGTGGCGTCGATACCCATCTTGCTGCCCAGACCGCTCACCGGCGAGGCGAAATCCAGGTAATCGATGGGCGTGTTGTCGACCAGCGTCGTGTCGCGGGTCGGATCGACACGGGTCGTGATGGCCCAGATCACCTCTTTCCAGTCGCGGATATTGACATCCTCGTCGACCACGACGATGAACTTGGTATACATGAACTGGCGCAGATAACTCCAGATGCCGAACATCACCCGCTTGGCATGGCCCGCGTACTGCTTCTTGATCTGCACCACGGCCATGCGGTAGCTGCAACCTTCCGGCGGCAGGTAGAAATCGGTGATCTCCGAAAACTGCTTTTGCAGCAGCGGAATGAAGACCTCGTTCAGCGCCAGGCCCAGCACGGCCGGCTCGTCCGGCGGCTTGCCGGTATAAGTGGAGTGGTAAATCGGATCGCGCCGCATGGTGATGCGGTCGATGGTGAACACCGGGAAGGAATCCTGCTCATTGTAATAACCGGTGTGATCGCCGTACGGGCCTTCCAGCGCGTGTTCGTAGCCGCTCGGATGCTTGGCGTCCGGATAGATATGCCCCTCCAGCACGATCTCGGCCGACGCCGGCACCCGCAGTTCGCTGCCGATGGCCTTGACCAGCTCGGTGCGGCTGCCGCGCAGCAGGCCGGCGAACTGGTATTCGGACAGGCTGTCCGGCACCGGCGTCACCGCCCCTAATATAGTGGCCGGATCGGCGCCCAGCGCCACGCAGACCGGATACGGCTTGCCCTTGCTCTGCACCGCGTGCTCGCGGAAGTCCAGCGCGCCGCCGCGATGCGCCAGCCAGCGCATGATGACCTTGTTCGGCCCCAGCACCTGTTGTCGATAAATGCCCAGGTTCTGGCGCTTTTTATTCGGCCCCTTGGTGATCACCAGGCCCCAGGTAATCAGCGGCGCGACATCGCCCGGCCAGCAATGCTGGATCGGCAGCCGCGACAAATCGACATCGGCGCCCTCCCAGACGATTTCCTGGCACGGCGCGCCGCGCAATTCCTTGGGCGACATGTCCCACACCGCCTTGACCAGCGAGCCCAGCCCCAGCAAATCCTTGAAATCCTTGGGCGGTTCCGGCTCCTTCAGGCGCGCCAGCACGTGGCCGATCTTGCGCAGTTCGCTGACGTCCTCGGCGCCCATGCCCAGCGCCACGCGGCGCGGCGTGCCGAACAGATTGCCCAGCACCGGCATGCTGTGTCCGGTGGGATTCTGGAACAGCAAAGCCGGTCCGGCGGCCCTTAAAGTGCGGTCGCAGATCTCCGTCATCTCCAAATTGGGCGAAACAGGCGCCAAAATGGGTTTAAGTTCCCCCATTCGTTGCAGCTGAGAAATAAAATCTCTTAAATCCGAATATTTCATAGTTTTTTAATTTTTTTTGATGGTGGAACGGTTGGGCTAAGAAAACCGGTCAAGTGATTGATTTTATTGGTTTTAGCTGGAAAGCAAGCGAAAAAGTCAGACATAAAAGTTATAACACACGAATTCGTTAGTATTGACTTGATATAAAACGGCTTCTACAATTTGCCCTACTTGAAGAGCGGCATGGTTTTCGTAACCACATTGTGCGCCGCTTATTCATTCACGGAGTCGGGGCTCCACATGACATTTTAAGGAGTGTTTTCAAAAGGCGTCTGCCTTACCCCCGAAAAAAGTTGTATTGCGACTGGTCGAATACCTCAGGGAAAGATCAGCTCAGGCAAGCAATGACGGCGTCCAACGCGCGCTCCCAGCGGCGACGGACGATGCTATTTCTGATGCACGGCAATGGCGATTCTCGCTGCGATCTACCGCGGCAGGGACGCGTTCGTTACGGACATTTCAGGGGAATTCTATGACCAATCGTTTCATCGGCGCAACAACGTTTGCCCAACAACTGGCTCGCCTGCCAGGTGCCGCGTATTTCACGCAGCGCGTATCGGCCCGTGGTGTCTTGACCACCGCACAACACAGTCTGACCGTTTTGGGCGTCACCGCCCTGGTAGTGATCGCCGTTTTATTCGCCCGTCCGGACCTGGCCAAGCAACTGAGCTTGAACCTGTCCGGCAAGCCTGCCGCCGACGCGGTGCCCGCCGTCACGGCGCCGGCCCTGTCGGCACTGATGGAAGCGCCGGCAGCGCCGGCCGTCGCCAGCACCGAACCGCTGACGCCGGAAGAAAAAGCCCTGCTGGGCACGCAGAAGCAGCAGCAATGGGTCACCTCGTGGCTGTCCAAGCGTTACCGCGTGGCCGGCGACGCGGCCAATATGCTGGTCTCGACCGCCTACCTGACGGCGCGCGAGATCAAGCTTGACCCGCTGCTGATCCTGGCCGTGATGGCGATCGAATCGGGCCTGAATCCGTTCGCGGAAAGCCCGGTCGGCGCGCAAGGCCTGATGCAAGTGATGTCCAAGGTGCACCACGAGCGCTTCGAGGAAATGGGCGGCGTGCAGGCGGCGCTGAACCCGGTGGCCAACATCCGCGTCGGCTCGCTGATCCTCAAGGATTACGTGACCCGCGGCGGCTCGGTCGAAGCCGGCCTGAAAACCTACGTCGGCGCGGCAGCGTTTGAAAACGACGACGGCTACGGCTCGCGCGTGCTGGCGGAATACTACCGCTTGAAGCAAGTATCGGCAGGCAAGAAAGTGCCGACCACCAATCCACAGCCGATGATGGCCACGGCCCCGGTCGCACCGAAAACGGTCGCCAGCGCGGACAAGATCATCAAGTCGGAGCAGATCGCCGGTTTGTAATCACACTAATATATACAGCAGCATCCGAAAGCCACCGCGAGGTGGCTTTTTCACGTCCCCGCCAAGCAACAGCTGTTCCGACGCTACCCTGCTGTGGCCCTGCTTTGTTGTTTTCTCTTGCCTCGGCATATATTCCCAGGATGACGGGATCGCGACCATGTGTGCGGACGCCGCCAGCGATGCGGGCCAGGGATGATAAACTTGCCGTTTCCCCAAAGAGCACGGAAACGCCCATGCAGATTGCATTCGAAACCCCGGATCAACCCGACGTCCACGCGCTGATCGGTGAGCTCGATGCTTACCTGTATTCGCTTTATCCGCCAGAAAATGTCTACGCGCTGGACTTGTCCTCGCTGCTGCATCCGAGCGTGCTGTTTGCCGTGGTGCGCGATGCCGCCGGCGCCTCGCTGGGCTGTGGCGCCATCGTCATCAAGCCGGAATATGGTGAAATCAAACGTATGTACGTCCGCCCGCAGGCACGCGGCAAGGGCCTGGCGCGCCGGCTGATTGAAACCCTGGAAGCGAAGGCCGTGGAACTAGGTTGCCAAACTTTTATGCTGGAGACCGGCCCGACGATGCCGGAAGCCCTGCTGCTCTACGAACGCCTCGGTTACCGGCGCTGCGGCCCGTTTGGCGATTATCCAGACGACCCGCTGTCGGTTTTCATGCAAAAGAACGCGGATTAGAGTCCGGCCGCGCAGGCCGTCGCGATGCGTCAAAATGCCGGCGTAAAAAAAAGCCACCGGGGCTCGCTCCCACGGTGGCTTTTTTCATGGCCGCGTCACTTGCCGCAGGCGACGATCTTGGTGCGGATGCCATCCTGGAAGGGATCGCGGCCCCCCGTCAGCGCATTTGACTCCTTGTAGGCGCACATGGTGCCGGCCGGCGTATGGATCTTGGTCATGTGGCGGCCATCGGGCAGCGTCAGCTCCTCGTACGTGACGGAGTCGGGACCGGTGTAGGCGGCGCCCAGCGCCTGCGCCAGCGCGCCTTGGTCGTTGGCGATGAACTTGTCGCGCGGGTTCCAGCTTTCCTTGCGCAACTGCTTATCTATGGCGCCGGCACTGCGCCGGGCTTGCTGCAACAGCGGGTTGGTTCCCGCCGGTGGCGACTCGGGTGGCAGATCAAATGGGTCGCGCGCGGCCGGTGCCGATATGGGTGCCGTGATCGCCTCCGGCGTTGCCGGCGGGGCCAGCGGTGCGGCCGGCGTCACGGCGCCCTCTGCCGCCCGTGCCGGCGGCGCCGTGGCGCGCCGAGTGGCGACCGGCGGCGGCAACACCGGCCACGATGCCGACGGCAGCGTCAGATAGATCATCCGGCCGATGGCGCTCGGGACAGGACTGGCGGCCTCGCGAGGCGCGGACGGCCAGCAGACGAAGGCCAGCACATGCAGTCCGGCCACCAGCGCCAGCAAGCCCTTGCGCCGCCACGGCGTCGGTTGCGGATACACCAGCGCCGCGGACAAAGAAAAAGCCACCGGGGAGGACTCCCACGATGGCTTTGTTGCTGCGACCGGATCGCAATCCACGGATCAGCGTTTCTTGTCGGCCGCCACTTCGTCGGCGCGCAGTTTCGGCGCCAGCTTGTCGAGCACGCCATTGACGTATTTGTGCCCGTCGATACCGCCGAAGGACTTGGTCAGCTCGACCGCCTCGTTGATGACGACGCGATATGGAATATCGAGATTGTTCTTCAACTCGTAGGCACCGATCAGCAGTACGCCGTGCTCGATCGGCGACAACTCGTTGATGCCGCGGTCGACCAGCGGCGCGAAACTTTCGCGCAGCGCCACGCAATCCTTGATGGCGCCGTACAGCAGCACGGTGAAATGGTCGCCGTCGGCCTTGTCGAAGCCGTGGGCCGCGCGGATGTGGTTGACCACGGTGGCCGCGTCTTCATTGTTGAGCAGCCATTGATACAGGCCCTGCAACGCAAACTCGCGCGCGCGGTGGCGCGGTGTGCGATTCTTGCTGGGGTTGGCGTGCAAAGTTTTCTCTATCATGGTTTCTTACCTGTTCTATTTACGATACTACAAAATCCGGCGGCAGCGCCGGCAATGGGACCGGCGCCGCTTGCTTGCTCGCCGTTGTTACTCGTCGACGTCGCCGCCGTCGTCCTGGCTCAGTTCTTCCAGCGCGATCGACAAGTTGGCCATCTCGACGGCCACGCGGGCCGCGTCGGCGCCCTTGACGGCCATGCGCACTTCAGCCTGCTCGTCGTTCTCGGTGGTCAGCACGGCGTTGGCGATGGGAATGCCGAAGTCCAGGCCGATGCGGGTGATGCCAGCGCCCGATTCGTTCGACACCAGCTCGAAGTGGTAGGTTTCGCCGCGGATGATGGCGCCCAGCGCGATCAGGGCGTCGAACTGCTGCGACTCGGCCATCTTTTGCAGGATCAGCGGGATTTCCAGCGCGCCCGGCACGGTCACGTGCAGCACGTCCTCATCGGCCACGCCGAGGTGCTTCAGTTCGGCCAGGCAGGCCGACAGCAGGCCGTGGCAGACGTCTTCGTTGAAACGGGCTTGCACGATACCGACGCGTAATCCTTCGCCGGACAAATTGGTTTCGTAGCTTCCTACGGTCATGGCATGCCTCTTATCTGTGTGGGTGATTGATATAAACGATATAAATTATTGCGCTGCCGATTAGGCCGGCTTCGGCACGTAGCCGGTCACTTCCAGGTCGAAACCGGTCATCGACGGCATCTTGCGCGGGCTGGCCAGCAGCTTCATCTTGCTGACGCCGACGGCGCGCAGGATTTGCGCGCCGATGCCGTAGCTGCGCAGGTCCATGCTGGCGGCGCGGCCCTTGGGTTTCGCCTCCGGCTGGCCCAGCGCGGCGAACTGGGCGAACATCTGCTCGGCCGTCTCCTCGCAATTGAGCAGCACGATGACGCCGCGCTCGGCCGCCTTGACGGCCGCCAGCGACGAGGAGATATTCCACGAGTGCGTGGTCGCCTCCGATTCCAGCAGGTCCAGTATCGACACCGGCTGGTGCACGCGCACCAGCGACTCCAGGCCCTCGCCCATTTCGCCGTGCACCAGCGCCAGGTGGGCCGAGCCGCTCGGTTTGTCGCGGAAGGCGATCATGCGGAAGGCGCCGTGCGCCGTGTGCAGCGGCCGCTCGGCGACGCGCTCGATCATGCATTCGCTGCGGCTGCGGTAGTGGATCAGGTCGGCAATCGTGCCGATCTTCAGATTGTGTTCCTTGGCGAACTCCAGCAAGTCCGGCAGGCGCGCCATGGTGCCGTCGTCCTTCATGATCTCGCAGATCACCGAGGCCGGCGTCAGGCCGGCCATGGCGGTCAGGTCGCAGCCGGCCTCGGTGTGGCCGGCGCGCATCAGCACGCCGCCCTTTTGCGCCTTCAGCGGGAAGATATGGCCCGGCTGCACGATGTCGGACGCCTGGGTGTCCTTGGCCACGGCCACCTGGATGGTGCGCGCGCGGTCGGCGGCGGAGATGCCGGTCGTCACGCCCTCGGCCGCCTCGATCGACACCGTGAAGTTGGTGCCGAAGGCGGTGCCGTTGCGGGACGACATCATCGACAGCTGCAACTCGTCGCAGCGCTCCTCGGTCAAGGTCAGGCAGACCAGGCCGCGCGCGTGCTTGACCATGAAGTTGATCGCTTCCGGCGTGACGAAATCGGCGCCTAGCACCAGATCGCCTTCGTTTTCGCGGTCTTCCTCGTCGACGAGGATGACCATGCGCCCGGCGCGGATTTCGGCAACAATTTCTTCGGTGCTGGAGATCGACATTTTTTCTATTCCTTCGTAACGGAGCATAAATACTTCCTAACCCTCTATTTTAAAGGATTTGGCGCATCCCAACCGCAATTAAGCACTTTCCAGCGTCAACGGCCGGCCGGGATTGCAATAAAATCATGACTCCCGGGCCGGGATCGACAAGCGACGGATTTTTCGGGCATAGTATCGTCTCACTCGACTACCCGGAAGCGCCACGTGACTACTCCTACCCTGACTCCGCAATTGCTCTGGCCGCTGGGCGCCGAACTGGGCGAAGGCCCGATGTGGCACGCCGCGCAGCAGCGCCTGTACTTTGTCGACTTGAAGGGGCACACGCTGCACGGCTACGACGCGGCCGACGGCGCCCGCCACAGCTGGCCCATGCCGGCCGAAATCTGCTGGCTGATCGCGCGCCGCGACGGCGACGGCTTCATGGCCGGCGTCGGCAACGACATCGTGCGGCTGTGGCTGGAACCGGCACTGCGCATCGAAAAAGTCGCCTCGCCGGTCGCCGCGCAGCCGGGCGTGCGCCTCAACGACGCCAAGGCCGACGCGGCCGGCAACCTCTGGACCGGCTCCATGCACGACAGCGAAGTCACGCGCCCGGACGGCAAGCTGTTCCGCCTGGCCGCCGACGGCACGCTGACGGTCGCCGTCGAGAATTACCAGATCTGCAACGGCCCGGCCTTCAGCCTGGACGGCACGCTGCTGTACCACAACGACAGCCTGCCGTCGCAGGTCCACGTCTACGACGTCGCCGCCGACGGCACGCTCGGCCCGCAACGGTTGTGGCGCCAGCTCGGCGGCGAGCAAGGCTCCCCCGACGGCATGACGGTCGACAGCGAAGGCTGTTTGTGGATCGCGCAATGGGGCGGCGCCCGCGTCTGCCGCTACGCGCCGGACGGCACGCTGCTGGCGACGATCCAGATGCCGGTCACGCAGCCGACCTCCTGCGTCTTCGGCGGCTCCGACCTGAAAACCCTGTACATCACCAGCGCCCACCAGGGCATGAACGCCGAACAGCGCGCCGCCGATCCGCTGGCCGGCGCGCTGTTCTCGGTGCGGCTGGAGGTGGCCGGCGTGGCGGGCGCGACTTACGGCTAAGGCCGGACAATGCGGGCTTGATTAGCGCGGCGCCGAGATCGGCACTCTCCAGCGCCGCGCCGGCAACTGTCGCGGCCATCGGGGTCAGTTGCCGCCCCCGATCTCAGGTTCCGGGCCGCAGGGGCGCGGCCGGTTTAATCGACAAACACGACATCATCCTTGGCCTGCGGCGGTATTTTGATCGCGATGGACTTGACCGGCCCGCTGCTGACCAGCGTTCCGCCGTGCGCCGTCCCCTTGGGGATGATAATCAGCGTGCCCGGCTTGAACTCCCTGCGCTCACCGCCCAGCCACATTGCGCCGCTGCCCTCGATGATGTATTGAATTTCATCTGTCTTCGGATGGAAATGCTTGGCGATATTGCCCGATTGGATGCTGATCGTCGCGCCCTCGGCGCTGACCAGCATCCTGGAATTGAGTTCCGGATTGCCGGTGCGCGGCAGCGACGCGTGCGTGATCGCGGCCAGGTCTATCATGGCCGGCGACAAGGGCGCCGCCTCGGCGTGGGCCTCGGCAAACACGCGCTGCGCCAGCGGCGAGGCCGCCAGTCCCGCGACGAAGGCGGCGCTGACGGCCAGGGTCAGGACGGTGGTGTACTTGCGCATAAAAGTCCGATCGGTGATTTTATGGTCAATTTAATATCCCGATGAATAGTAGCATCCAATACCACTGTACGTCACGTGATCATGCCAGACGCTGACGTCGAGCTCCTCGGTATAGCTTACACCGCGCTGCCAAGACAGGCGCCTGGCCGACTCACCAGATGCGCGCGCGCTGCTCGGGTGCGAGGTACAGCGGATCGCCGGCCTGGACGTGAAACGCCTCGTACCACGCGTCGATATTGCGCTCCGGCGTGCTGCCGCGATACTGCCGTGGCGCATGCGGGTCGCTGACCACCTGATTGCGGATATAGTCTTCGCGGGCCTTGCCGCGCCATGCTTGCGCCCAGCCCAGGAACACCCGCTGATCGCCGCTGAAGCCGTCGAGCACCGGCGCCGGCTGGCCGTGCAGCGAGGCGCGATAGGCGTCCAGCGCCAGCGTCACCCCACCGAGGTCGGCGATGTTCTCGCCCATCGTCAAGTCCGGATTGACCTTGGCGCCGGGGTATGGTTCGAACTGGGCATATTCGGCGCCGAGCTTGGCGGCGCGCGCCTTGAAGGCGTCCGCGTCGGCGGCCGTCCACCAGTCGCGCAGCGCTCCCGAGGCATCGATGGTGCGGCCTTCGTCGTCAAAGCCGTGGGTCAGTTCGTGGCCGATGACGCCGCCGGCCGCGCCGTAATTAATGGCCGCATCGGCGTGGGGGTCGAATATCGGCGCTTGCAATATGCCGGCCGGGAACACGATGTCGCGCAGGCTACCGTTGTAGGCGTCGTTGGTTTGCGGCGTCATGATCCAGTCCGACCGGTCCACCGGTCCGGCGTAACGGCCGCTGTAAAAAGCCCAGTCGGCGGCGGCGCTGCGGCGCACGTTGCCGACCAGGTCGTGCGGGTCGATGCGCAGCGCACTGTAGTCGCGCGGACGGTCGGGATAGCCAACCTTGATGGTGTAGGTGTCGAGCTTTTGCAGCGCCTCGCGCTTGGTCGGTGCACTCATCCAGTCGAGGTTTTCGATGCGCAAGCGATAGGCCGCCTTGAGATTGACCACCATGGCTTCGATTTGCGTCTTCACCTCGGGCGGGAAATAGCGCGCCGTGTACAGTTCGCCGACGCCGAAGCCCAGTGTGCCGAAAGTGCCGAACCGCTCGCCGGCGGCAAAGTCGCCGCCGCTGACGGCGGTGATGGCGCGTTTCCAGCGCAGCGCCTGCTGCTGCTGGCCGGACAGCGACTTGCCGTGCAGTTCGAAATGGGCATCCACAAAGGCGGCCGGCAGATACGGTGCGGCGTTGTCGGCGATATGGAAAGCGTGCCAGGCCTGGATGGTCGCGATGGGCGTCTGGCGATAAATCGCGACGAGTTGCGGGAATGCGCTCTTTTCGGCGATGACCACGCGCTGGAGTTTTGCCATGCCGGCCTGGCCTAACATGCCCTTCCAATTGAATCCGGGCGCGTAGGCTTGCAATTGATCGACCGTCATCGGATTGTAGGTCGCCACCATGTCGCGCTGCTGTGCCTTGCTCCAACTCGCTTGCGCCAGCCGCGTTTCAAAAGCGACCACCTCGCTGGCGCGCTGCCCGGCTTGCGGCCAGTTTAACAGCCGCAGCAGCGTCGAGATGTAGTGCTGATAGGCCGCTTTCTGCGGCGCGAACGACGGCTTCAAATAATAATCCCGATCCGGCAGGCCCAGGCCGGCCTGGCTCAGATAGAAGGAATAGCGCTGGGTATCCTTGAGGTCGACGTCGATATTGTAGTTGAACAGCGTCGATATGAAGTCGGTTTGATTGCGCCCCATCAAGGCCGCCAGCGCGTCCCGCGAGGTCGCCTGGCGCAGCTCTTTTAATGCCTGCGCGATCGGGGCCGTACCCAGCCGCTCGATGGCGGCGGCGTCCATGAAGGAAGAATAAAATCCGCCCACCTGACGCTCCAGCGTGGACGCCGCTGGCGTTGACGGGGACACCGATTGTTCCATGATCTCATGCAAGCGCTGCTCGGTCAGGTCGGACATCGCCAGCCGCAGGGAATAGCTGGGCTTGTCCGGCGGGATTTCGGTCTTGTCCAGCCAGGTGCCGTTCGCGTAGCGAAAGAAATCCTTGCCTGGGCTGCTGTTTAAATCGGCGCCGGCGAGGTCGAAACCCCACTCGCCCAGCAAGGGCTTGCCAGGCGCGGCGTCCGCTGCGCAAGCCGAGTGCGGCAACCCCAGGAAAGCAAACCAAACGGCTGCGAAAACCAGAGGTCTAGACATGGCAGTCCTTCAAAAGAGGCTGGAACAAGTGGGGTAGATATCAAGAATACAACAAAATCGATGGCATTGCCATCTATACGGAAGTATGTGGTGCGGATACTGCGATTATAAAACGGCGCCCTACGGCGCCGTTAGCCCCCGGCCGCGCTGGGATCAGCGCCTGCCGGTGCGGGGGCTGGCCTTGATCGCTACGGCCAGCGTCAGGAAGTAGATGGTTTTTACTTGCCCGCGATGAGGCTGGACACCGATATCATCCGTTCCACGTAGCGCGCGATCAAATCGATTTCCAGGTTGACCTTGCTGCCGACGCTCAGGTGCTTGAGCGTGGTCATGGCGATCGTGTGCGGGATCAGGTTGATCGAGAACTGGCACACCAGCGCCGTGCCGCTGCCGATGTCGGTGACGCGGTTGACCGTCAGCGACACGCCGTTGACGACGATCGAACCCTTGAACGCCAGGTACTTGGCCAGGTCGTGCGGCGCCTCGACCACCAGCTCCCACGATTCGCCGACGGACTCGAACTTGCGCACCACGCCGAGGCCGTCGACGTGGCCCGACACCAGGTGGCCGCCCAGCCGCTCGGCCAAGGTCAGCGCTTTTTCCAGATTGACTTCGGTGGTCGTGTCGAGGCCGACGGTGCAGTTCAGGCTTTCGCGCGAGACGTCGACGCGGAAGCCGCGCTCGTCTTTTTCGACCACGGTCATGCAGGCGCCGTTGATGGCGATCGAGTCGCCCAGCGCGACGTCGGCCAGCGGCAGGCCGCCGGCGTCGATGTCCAGGCGCACGCCCGCGTCCGCGCCGCCGTCGAGCGGGGTGACCGAGCTGATTTTGCCGATGGCGGCGACGATACCAGTAAACATAGTGAACCTATTGATTGTGAGTGGGGAATCTGGCAAGGATACGCAAATCGGCGCCGATCTGCTTGACCTCGTGGAATTTCAGGCGCTGCTGCTGGTCGAGCGAGGTCAGCGCCGGCAGCGCGAACATGCGCTGCGCGTCGCCCAGCACCGTCGGCGCCAGATACACCAGCAACTCGTCGACGCAGCCCTCGCGGATCAGCGAGCCGTTCAGCTTGCCGCCGGCTTCGACGTGCAGCTCGTTGATCTGGCGCCGGCCCAGCTCGCGCATCAGCTCGGGCAGGTCGACCTTGCCGCCGGCGTTGGGCAGGACGATGATCTCGGCGCCGGCGGCGGTCAGCGCCGCTTCCTTGTCCGGGTCGCGCACGGCCGCCACGATCCACGTGCCGCCGCCGGCCAGCACGCGCGCCGTCGGGCTGATGTCGAGCCGGCTGTCGACGACGATGCGGCGCGGCTGGCGCGGCGTCTCGACGGCGCGCACGTTCAGCTGCGGATCGTCTTCCTTGACGGTGCCGATGCCGGTCAGGATGGCGCAGGCGCGGGCGCGCCAGGCGTGGCCGTCGGCGCGCGCCTCGGCGCCGGTGATCCACTGGCTCTGGCCGTTGTGCAGCGCCGTCATGCCGTCCAGGCTGGCGGCGGTTTTCATGCGCACCCACGGCAGGCCGCGGCGCATGCGCGAGAAAAAGCCGATGTTCAGTTCGTAGGCCTGTTCGGCGCACAGCCCGGTCGAGACGTCGATGCCGGCCGCCGCCAGCTTGGCCATGCCCTGCCCGGCCACCAGCGGATTGGGGTCTTCCATCGCGGCGACGACGCGGCCCAGGCCGGCGCGCACCAGCGCGTCCGAGCACGGCGGCGTGCGGCCGTGGTGGTTGCACGGTTCCAGCGTGACGTAGGCGGTGGCGCCGCGCACGTCGTGGCCGCGCGCGGCGGCGTCTTTCAGCGCCTGGATTTCGGCGTGGTCGTAGCCGGCCGGCTGGGTCACGCCGGCGCCGATCACCCGGCCGTCCTTGACGATCACGCAGCCGATGTGCGGATTGGGCGAGGTCGTGTACAAGCCCTTGGCGGCCCATTCCAGCGCCAGCGTCATGCCGGCCAGATCGTTGTTGATTTCCACGCTATCCTTCGTTATCGGCTTGCTCGGCCCCATAGGCCTAATCGGCCGCGCTGTCGCAGCCGCTGGTCTGCACTTGCGGATCGCAGACGCGTACCCGTCCCAGCATATTGATTTTAATGTTGCGCGTCGCCCCGCCCTGCACCAGCGACAAGGTGCCCCAGTGCGCGGCCAGGCTATTATCGGCGACACAGCTGCGGCCGGCTCCATTATAAGAGAGATAGAAAGGCGGTGCGCCGGAAGAAAACGCCGAGTGGATGGCGATGCCGTCGGCCACCGGACCTTGCTGATAAATCAGCTCCTCGCCGGGATCGCGGCGGCGGTTGCCGTTGTCGTCGACGAATACTTGCCAGCCCTGCTGCCACGCGACGCCGGCCGGATCGAGCGGCACCAGCGCCACGCGCCGGCCGCGCGCGATGGCCTGCGAGCGCGTCAGGTCGATGGCGGAAAACAGATCGCTGACGGCGGTGCGCAGGCGTTGATGATCGAGCAGCGACTGATAGGTCGGCATGGCGATGGCCAGCAGCACGGCGCCGATCAGCACCACGGTCAACAACTCGACCAGAGAAAAACCGGCCGGCGCGCGCCTCATGGCCAGCAACGCGCGGCGGCGCCCGAGGCCAGGCGCAGGCCGTTGCTGATCAAGGTCAGCCGCTGACAGTCGTCGTCGCGGAATTGGCGGTCGACCTGGTCCGTGCCGGGCGTGGCGATCAACTGGATGCAGTCAGTGATCGGCGCGTCGTCGCAGGCCTTGCCGAGCAGCTCGTAGGCGCTGGTGGCGGCGCTGCCGCCGCTCCACCATTTGAAGGCGCGCGCGGCCGGATCTTGCGCATCGGACGCAAACGCGATGTAGCTGTTGTTGAGGGTGTAGTAGCGCTCCTGCTGCTGCATCAGCTGTTCCAGCGCGGCCTCGGCTTCGGCGCGCTTGGCGCGGATCACGTAGCGTTGATAGGCGGGCAGCGCCGCCGCCGCGAGGATGGCCGCGACCGCCAGCACCATCATCAACTCAATTGCAGAAAAGCCGCGCCGCGTAGCATGCGTTTGATCCACCATCTGCGGCCTCTCTTGAGCGCCTGCCCGACTTAGGTAGCTTGTGTCGTTCATCTTCACCTCCTCCATCGCTACGTTGATCGCCCACGTCGTCGTTATTTCACGGCCGCCGCATGCAGCTCGCTCCAGTTGGCGATCTCGCGCCAGCTCAGGCGGCCGGTCGGCAGCAACAGCACCACAGCGCCGGTCGTCAACACATGCGCCTTGCCGGTCGCACCGACATCGACCACGGCGACGTTCCTGGTTTGCGTGACGTGGCCGTAGGCATCCGGCGCGCCACTGCTGGCCGACAGCGTCAGAAGCGCTGGCGGACTGTTGACGTAGTCGCTTTCCATCACGCCGGTCGTCACGGCCGGCGGCGACGTGCCGCTCAACGCATCCATGCGATAGCTGCGGCTCAACGAGGTAGCGCAGGCATCCGCTCCCGGCACCAGCGTATTGAAAAACAGCTGGCCGCCGCTGACGACGGCGCTGCTCACGCTGCGCTCGCCACTGTGCGAGGCATCCGGAAAATCCACGTACCAGCCCAGATCGCCCGCCGTTAAAGGACTGCCGCTGATCGTGAAATTGGACGCATCGGTGGCGACCAGCGTGCGCCTGGCCAGTTGGCTGCGGCTGATCTGCACGGCCGGCGCGGATAAGCGATCAAGAATCGCGTAAAACGACTGCGGCGAAAATCCGCTGGGCGACCGGTCGGCGCTGGACAGCATCTGCCCCGTGCCGAATAAAACCAGATAGCCGCCGCCGGCCGCGTAGACGACTTTCGGCTGCGTGCTGATCGGCTGGCGCGTGCCGCCCGCATCGCGGGCGACAAACAGCGGCACCTTGCCCGCGACGGGGCCGACGACGGCGCTGGCCGGCGTGTTGCCGGAAAAATCGAAGCGCCACAGATTGCCTTGCAAGTCGCCCGCGTAGGCGTAGCGCACGGCGCCGTCGGCATCGCTGACCAGGGCCGGCGTGCTCAAACCGGAGGCCAGCGCCGAGTCGGCAAGCGGCGTCACCAGCCGATAATAGTTGACGTTGAGTTGCCACGGCGTGGCCGGCGCTTTGTCCAGCGCCAGCAGGAACAAGGCGCCGTTGCCGGCGCTGGTGCGATGGCCATCGTCGGCATCGTTATCGAGCCCGCTGGCGACGACGGCGAAATAGCGCATGCCGGACGCACCCGCGCGGAACTGGGCGATCTGCGGCAGACCGACCACGTTGCCCATGTCCGGATCGTCGCGGTCGGTGAATTCCCACAACGCGCCGCCGCCGGCGGCAAATTGCTGCGGGTCGCTGACGTCGAGCGCGAACACGCCCTGCGCGCCGCCGCCCATGCCGGACACCAGCACAGTCTTCCACACGCCGTTGACTTGCGCCTCGGCCGCGCTGGCCAGTCCGTCGACGTAGGCCTGGTGGACGTAGGCCGGACTGGTCAGGTCGTTGAGCGTGGCGATCAAGGCATCGGGTACGTAGGCGAACAATTCGCTGCCATCGACAACATCGAAGGCGTGCAACATGCCGTCGTTGGCGCCAAGATAAACGGCGGCGCGGCGCAATTTGCTGCGCGCATAAAACGTCGCGTAGCCGACGCCCTGCACGGCGGCCGACGCGACGCCGACATACACGGGCGCGCTGTGGACCGAGTCGCCCAGCACGCTGACGCGGCGTCGAAATGGCGCGCCTTCCAGGCTGCGGTCGCCGCGCAGAAAGGCGACGCGCTGCGCGCCGAGGCCGTCGCTCTTTTTCCTGGCGGCGAACGGCGTCATATCCAGCAAGGCTTGCTGCGCGCCGGTCAAATCGGGCCATAGAAAGGGGACGGTGATGTTGCTGCCGTCGGTCTGCAAAGTGTAGATGCGGCGCGACTCCGGCGCGGGCCTGGCGGGACGGCCGGCGCCACCGGTAAGGATGTCGCCAGCGTCCCACAACGACGGGCCGGCGCCGGCCTGCCCAGCGCTGAACGCGAGCGTGTAGTCATCGAAGTGGCCGCCACCGGCATCAAAGCTCGCCTGGAACAGCGAGGTGCCGGACTGCGTCAACAACAGTGGCGGACCGCTGCCCGTGCCGCGCAGGCCGGCCGGCGACGATGCCGTGCAAGCGGCGGCCAGCGGCTCGGCGGAGATCGGTATCAATGGCGGACTGGCGTGGCAGTGCAGCGGCACGGACGCACACAGTAAAGCCGCCAGCAACAAACGTATCGATGACCGCTGCAATCGCAACAGCGATGGCTGCCGGCACAACGGCGACAGTGGCGGCAATGGCGATCTTGGTCGCGGCGATGGAGGCAATCGCGGCGACGGCGATGCCAACGATCGAAGCGGCGACAGCGACGCCAACGGCCGCTGCAATGGCGGTGACAGCAGCGGCGATGACAATCGCGCCAACGCTTGTCGCGACAAAGACATCGACACCGGCGAGCACCTCGTCTGCATGGACATGGAAACAAAACAGCGCGGCATCTTCATCTCCTAATCCGGCTTGCGATAGACCGATTGCAGCACCACCTGCGTCGCCGGTCGCGCGCCGAAGCCGATCGCGGTCACGCGATAACAATAGCTGGGCGGCGTGCTGGCATCCTCGCCCGCGCGATGGCAGACCATGCGCTCGACGATGTAGCGTGGCCGTTTGAATGGCAGGAATCCCTGCCCCGTCTGCATCGTCGCGCCGGTGTATTGTCCGTAGCCGACCGTGCGCGCTTCATCGCCGGACAGGTCGACGCTCTGCCACGCTGGCGGCGCGCCGGCGGCGGCATGCCGACATAGGCCGAGATTGGCGCCATCGTCACCGACGCCGCAGCCGTCGACAAAACCAAGCGCGCTGTCCGGCGCGAACATCGCGGCGCGCGCGGCGTCGCCGCCCGATCCGTCGGCGTCGATATCGCGTTCAGCGTCGAGCAAGCCATCCTCGGCGGCCTGGAACGCCATCTGCCGGTCGCGCTCGGCCCGCGCGGCGCGCTCGTTCTGCAATGCCAGCCGCGCCGCCGACGCGCCCACCAGCAGCACCGCAATCAAAATCAGCAGCGACGCGATCATGGCGACGCCGCGCGCCTCGCGGCAATAGGTGAGCATGGACATCATCCCGGTCCCCGGTTGCGCAAGGCGATGGTGGCCACGAACAGCTGGCGCGCCCGCTGTTGCAGCGGCGCCGGCAAATCCGCCTCGACGATGCGCACGCCGCGATCGCCCGCCGCCGCGTCGGCATAGGCCGGCCCGAACAGGTCGAAACGCAGCGAGCCGCCATCGGCGCGCGAGCCGGTGTCGCCATGCAGCAGCAGCGCCAGCTTGACGCTGGTGACACGCTTCCACCAGGTCTTGCGGTTCTTGTCGCGCGCCTGCTCGGCCGGCGTGGCGCCGCTCAGCACCAGCGCCGCGTCGAGCGCATCGATGGCGCTGGCGTTCACATATTGATTGGCGACGCCGTCGGCCGGCGTGTCGGTGTCGAGGCCGTACAGCACCTGGAAACTGTCGACGCCGCGCACGATGGCGTCGGCGCCCCAGCTGTCGGCGCCGCGATATTTGCAGCGCAGCTCCGGCTCGCCATCGGTGTCGGCGGCGACGTAGAAAATACTCCAGCCGCGCTGCTCGGGCGTGGCCGCCGCGCCGACGCCGAAGCCGGCGCAGTTGAGGATGGAGCCGTCACCGTTGCCATCCGCGCCCGTGCCGGCGAAACGCAGGGCCAACACATCGCTGCCGTTGGCCGCGTCCGGCA
>Ga0209848_1000393_pt1 | contig 19113 bp, 29 predicted proteins | sample OrgsoiDNA_201062_FD_185810 | JGI IMG/M metagenome (GOLD analysis project Ga0209848, IMG submission 185810) | Permafrost soil microbial communities from the Arctic, to analyse light accelerated degradation of dissolved organic matter (DOM) -... | ecosystem: Environmental > Terrestrial > Soil >...
TTTTGCCACCGAGGTGGCTGATATCGTCTTGTGAGTGCCCACACAGATTGTCTGATAAATTGTTAAAGAGCAGTGAGTTACGCGCTTTCGCTTGGCAACTCGAGGTGGCGTATATTACGCTTTCCTCTTTCAGTGTCAACCGTTTATTTCATTCGGCTGCCGCTGTTTTTAATCTTTCCGACCCGGTTACTTCGTGATGTTGTTCACGTTGTTCCCTGTCGATGGAGCGGCATTATAGGGATCCGAGATTTTTCCACAAGCCTTTTTTCCAATAAAAAGATCGACTGCGTCTTTTTCCACCCTTTCGTTGTGATCTTGCACGATCAGCTTGTTTGTTCATCGATCCTGACTACGGTAAGTTTGTAATCCTCCCCGCAAAAGCTATATTGCCAACAGGTTAAGATCTCAAACACGAGGTAAATTCTCTATGTCTCATCCTTTACGTTCTTATCAGGGCTTAGCGCCTTCACTAGGTGAACGCGTTATGGTCGATCCTTCCAGCATTATCATTGGTGATGTAGATCTGGCTGACGATGTCAGCATTTGGCCACTCGTTACTATCCGGGGTGATGTAAACAATGTCGTGATTGGCTACCGAACAAATATCCAGGACGGCAGCGTATTACATGTGACTCACCAGTCGAGTCACAACCCTGAAGGTTTCCCTCTCATTATAGGAGACGACGTGACTGTAGGACATAAAGCAATGTTGCACGGCTGCTCTATCGGGGATCGCGTTTTGGTGGGAATGGGATCTATTTTGCTAGATGGTGCGATTATTGAGGACGACGTTATGATCGGCGCTGGCAGTCTGGTGCCGCCGGGTAAGAGATTAGAGAGTGGCTACCTCTATTTAGGAAGCCCGGTGAAGAAAATCCGCGAGCTGACGACAGATGAACTGGCTGGACTTACCTATTCATCTAACAACTACGTAAAATGGAAAGATCTTTACCTGAGCGACGCAAGCCAGAAGTAAAGTTTAGCCCACTCCTATATAGGAAGGTAACGGGCTACATCAGTAAAATGCTCCGCCCGTTGCCCTACTCTTTACTTCAGCTTTGTAAATCCAGCTTGAGTTGAGCAAGGACTGGCTCAATATCGGGCATTACGCCATGCCACAGGTTAAAAGCATGGGCAGCCTGGCCCACCAGCATTCCCAACCCGTCAGCATAATGAACAACGCCATGATTTTTTGCCCATGTAATAAAAGACGTATCACCGGCCTGATAGTACATGTCGTAGACCCGGGTTTGAGGATCCAGCAACGCAGCAGGTAATTGGGGGATATCGCCCTTAATACCGGATGCGGTCGCATTAATCACCAGATCGAATTTCTCATGATCCAGTTGGTCCATTGGCAATGCCAGGATATGGCCTTTGTCTTCAAAAATGCGGCATAAATGCTCTGCGCGCTCATAGGTACGATTCGTGACAACGACCTGACAATGATACGAGAGAAGTGGCAGAATCACACCGCGCGCTGCACCTCCTGCGCCCACCAGCAAAACGCGCTCACCCTCATTCAACATCTTCAACCGCACAAGATCACTGAGCATACCAATGCCATCAGTGTTATCACCAAGCAGGCGACCATCATCGAGCTTCTTCAGCGTATTTACCGCTCCGGTCAGCGCTGCCCGTTCCGTCAGCTCGTCCGATTCGGCAAATGCCCGCTCTTTAAAAGGCGTCGTGATATTTGCACCCTGGGCTCCCTTCGCAAAGAAAGAATGAAGATATGCTTCAAATTCACTATGCGGAGCAAGGACAGTCCCGTAGAGGTGATTGATCCCGGTTTGTTCAGCAAACAAAGCATGGATCCGTGGTGACTTGCTGTGCGCAATAGGATTGCCAAATACAGCGAAAGAAGACATGACGTAATTCCTTAACCTTGACGAATAAGATGGCCCGTCAAAGCATCTTTGATTTCTGAAGGGTTTTCGCGGCCACCAACATTGCCTGCTAATACTGGAAAATCATGGCCAAATTGTTGTTTAACTTCATCAGCCAAGCGACAAGGCGGCTGACCATTCAGATTCGCGCTGGTAGATACCAAAGGCTTACCAAATTGGCGACAGAGTTCTTTGACTAAAGGATGATCAGTAACTCGTACAGCCAAGGAAGAGTACTGTCCCGTTAACCAGTTGGGTGTCGTTGCCTTGGCAGGCATTACCCAGGTTACCGGACCTGGCCAAGCGGCAAGAATAGTCTGCAGCTGACCGTGGCTAAGCGCTGTCTCATCGATATAAGGCAGCAATTGCTGAAAATTATCAGCAATAAGGATCAGGCCTTTCTCACGAGGACGATGCTTAAGTGCCAGCAAAGCTTCGACGGCAGTCTCACTGTCAGGATCACAACCCAAGCCAAATACGGCTTCGGTTGGATAAGCGATAACACGCTGTTGCTCTAATGCACCCAGTACGCTTGAAAAATTGTTTTCTATCTCTTTATTCATCTTGATCTTTATTTGTAATGTCTGCGCCTTTACCACATAACTTGCTGGCACAAAAAATCTTAACGCCTTGCGCCGTTCTTTTTTCCATTAACAAAGGGTACTGGCAGTAAATACATGTTCCAGCCACGGGAGTATTGTTAATAGCAAACTGGCATTCAGGATAACGATCGCAGGCATGGAATACTTTTCCAAATCTGGATTTACGCTGTAGAAGATGCCCCTGCACGCACTGGGGGCACTGAAGTGTTGTTTCTTCTGGTTTATCAATGACTTCTTTGTGGTCACATTCAGGATAATGACTGCAACCGATAAACATGCCATAACGCCCCTGCCGCAAGGCCAGCGCTGCCTGACATTTCGGACAGAACTGCCCCTCGAGGATCTTAACAATATGGCCGTCAGCCTGTGCTTTCAGCGGACGAATGTACTGACAAGCTGGGTAGGAAGAACAGCTAAGAAAGGGGCCATGGCGACCACTACGGATCACCAAAGCGGCCCCGCATTCTGGACAGTTTTCATTTTGCTTTTCAGCAAAAAGCGCTGTTTTTGTCATACGTTGTACTTTACCCGTTATCTCTAATGCAGATAACCTTCATTAACTTCAAATAACAGCTCTTCCATTTGCTGATAAGCGCTTTCATATCCGGGAATATTAAAGAGTACCATCAGCACCACCCACTTAAGATCTTCGAGATCAAACTCTTCAGTGTCGAGAGCCATAACGCGATCGATAACCATCTCCCTGGTATCGAAATTCAATACTTTTATCTGTTCAAGAAACAATAAAAAACCACGACAGCTGACATCTAACCGATTCGACTCCTCATCGGTATAAATTCGTAGTGCAAAAGGGTCAGCATCCATCAAATGTGATGGCGTTTCACCCTCTTGCAGGTCAGCAAGTTTTTCAAGCCAATTCAACGCATTGTTGATATCAGTCCGATGAAATCCCGCTTCAGCCAAATCGTCCGTTAACCTATCCTGGTCAACATTCATCTCCGCTTCGTTATGAATGTAAGTTTCAAATAAGTACATTAGTACGTCGAACATGGCCTGCCCTCCTAATTCGGACATAGCCGCCGGGTACAGCTGCGATCCATCCTGCTAACTCCAGTTCAAGTAGTTTACCTACTACCTCTGGCACAGGTTGGCCGGCACGTTCGGCGACGACGTCAACAGGTGTCACCTCATATTCTACGTTAGCCAACACATCAGTAAATGGCAATTCAACTTCGTCGTCTTCTGCACAAATAATCTCATCAGAGATTGATTTGTTTCTCTGGGGTATAAAATCGGCCTGTTCAGAACTTGAAGTGGTGGGTATCCATGTCAAGCCACTGCCAATCTGCTCTGCTACATCGTTAGGTTCTGTGACCAGATAAGCCCCCTGTTTGATCAACCAATGCGTTCCTTCACTCGTTACGCTATCAATAGGTCCTGGGAGCGCAAACACCTCGCGATCTTGTTCCAGCGCATAACGCGCAGTGATTAACGATCCACTACGCAATGAAGCCTCTACCACCAGCACACCAACACTCATCCCACTGATGATACGGTTACGCCGGGGGAAATTGGCTGGGATGGCAGCGGCACTGACTTCCAGCTCGGACACAAGCGCACCACCTTGTTCCAGAATTCTGCAAGCCAGATGTTCATGCCGCCGTGGATGAATACGCGCCAGCCCGCTACCCAGTACAGCAATTGTTGTTCCCCCGCTATCGAGGGCGGCTTCGTGACATATGCCATCAATCCCCAGAGCCAACCCACTGGTGATAGTAAATCCGCTCCTCACGAGTCCAGCAGAAAAGTAGCTCGCCCACTGTTCACCATATTCAGTGTATTTCCTGCTGCCTACCATCGCGAGCTGAGGCGTCGCCAGCGCGGAAAGATTCCCCTCGACAAATAGCACCAAAGGTGCGGAGGCAATTTGTTTTAACATCATGGGGTAACGATGGTCAGTTATTGGCACAAGATAATGGGACTCGTGCTCAAGCCAGCGCAACGAGGCACGTAGTTGCTGGGGATCCCGTTGGAAAAATGCGTTGACCTGTTCTGCAGTCATTCCACTTTCAGCAAGCAAAATGGGGTTATGACTTTCCCCGCGAGTCATAATATCGGCCACACGACATGCAATCCTCACATCCAGTCGCTTTACCGTGGATAAGCGTAGCCATACTTCCTGTTGATTCATCAATGCATTCCCTTACAACACCCGTGCCTACTGGTTCAATTGGTAGAGGATGCTGTCAATCAGAGCAGGAAATGTCTAGAATAGAGTCTATATATCGTCAATCAATTGAATAAAGATCCATAAATTTATGTCCGTATTACACATCTTACATTTCCCAGACGAGCGTCTTCGCATTACTGCCAAGCCGGTCAAAGAAGTTAACGCCGAAATTCAGCAAATCGTGGATGATATGTTTGAAACCATGTATGCCGAAGAAGGTATCGGCCTGGCTGCGACGCAGGTAGATATTCATCAACGAATTATCGTTATCGATGTTTCGGAAAACCGCGATGAACGTCTGGTATTGATTAACCCTGAACTGCTTGAAAAAAGCGGCGAAACGGGTATTGAAGAGGGTTGCCTGTCAATCCCTGACCAACGTGCTCTGGTCCCCCGAGCTGAAAAAGTGAAAGTTCGTGCGCTTGATCGTGACGGAAAAACATTTGAGCTCGAAGCTGATGACCTGCTAGCGATTTGTATCCAGCATGAAATGGACCATTTAGTGGGTAAATTGTTTGTTGATTATTTGTCCCCACTGAAACGTCAACGCATCCGTCAAAAGATGGAAAAAATGGCCAAGCTGAACGCTCGACCTGAGTGATTTTCATTCATAACAGGAATTAGCTTTGCGAATAATATTTGCAGGAACACCTGATTTTGCAGCGCGTCATCTTGACGCGCTTTTGGCGTCTGGGCACCAGGTTGTCGGTGTATTCACTCAACCCGACAGACCTGCGGGACGTGGTAACAAACTCACCCCAAGCCCGGTCAAAGTACTCGCTGCCGCACATGATATTCCCGTCTTTCAACCTAAATCCCTGCGTCCCGCTGAAAGTCAACAATTGGTTGCCGAGCTTAATGCCGACATCATGGTTGTGGTGGCTTACGGATTGATTTTACCGCAGGCAGTTTTAGATATGCCGAAGTTGGGTTGTATTAACGTGCATGGATCGCTTCTTCCGCGCTGGCGTGGGGCAGCACCTATTCAGCGTGCCTTGTGGGCAGGTGACAGTCATACCGGTATTACCATTATGCAGATGGATATCGGTCTTGATACCGGCGACATGCTGCACAAAATCGTATGTGCCATTGAGCCAGAAGATACCAGCGCTAATCTCTATCACAAACTGGCAGAGCTCGGCCCAATCGGTATGTTGACCACGCTCGAGCAACTGGCTACAGGTTCTGCACATGCGGAAGCTCAGAATGAAGCGCTGGTCACCTACGCTGAGAAGTTGAGTAAAGAAGAGGCTCGCCTTGACTGGTCACTACCCGCCAGCCAACTGGAGCGCTGCATTCGTGCTTTTAATCCGTGGCCAATGAGCTATTTCCTCATTGATGAGCAGCCGGTAAAAATCTGGCAAGCCACAGTTATCAATGAGCAACCGCAGGTTCAGCCGGGAACGCTAATAACGGCAACCAAAGGTGGCATTCAGATCGCCACTTCTGAAGGCATTCTGAATATTTTGCAGTTACAACCTGCCGGTAAGAAAGCGATGTCTGCTCAGGATATCCTTAATTCTCGTCGCGAATGGTTCACCGAGGGCACCGTTTTCGCCTGACCATTCCGATAACGCCCGGCAATACGCCGGGCCCTATCCTTTTAATAAAACTGAGCTTTTCCAGCCCTTCTGACTATGAAAACATCCTATAATCTCCGCAGCATCGCTGCAAAAGCAATCAGTCAGGTTCTTGATCAGGGCCAGTCACTGTCAGCAGTGCTCCCCGGACTGCAAAAGAACATTTCGGATAAAGACCGCGCGTTATTGCAAGAGTTGTGCTTCGGAACCTTAAGGGTTTTGCCACAACTGGAATGGTGTCTGCAGCAGCTGATGGCAAAACCACTGACAGGTAAGCAACGTACCTTGCATTACTTGCTCATGGTTGGCATTTATCAACTCTTGCATACCCGAATCCCTCCGCATGCCGTACTGGCAGAAACAGTTGATGGTGCCGTTGCACTGAAAAGACCTCAGTTGAAAGGTTTGATCAATGGCGTATTGCGACAATGCCAGCGCCAACAGGACGACCTGATCCAGCGGATGGAGAATACGGATAGCCGTTATCTTCACCCCAGCTGGTTACTGAACCGCATCAAGAAGGCCTACCCAGAACAGTGGCCACAAATTGTTGAAGCAAATAATCAGCGCCCACCAATGTGGCTACGCGTTAATCGCCTACACCACTCTCGCGCTCAATACTTAGCCCTGTTGCAACAAGCCGGTATTGAAGCGGTTGCTCATCCGAGTTACACCGATGCATTGCGGTTAGTTAGTCCATCACCGGTGAATGCCTTGCCCGGGTTTGCTGATGGCTGGGTGACAGTACAAGATGCTTCCGCACAGGGAAGCGTTGATCTTCTAGATCCGAAAGATGGAGAGATGATCTTGGATCTATGCTGTGCTCCGGGTGGTAAGACAACCCATATATTGGAAGTTGCACCCAAAGCTCATGTGCTTGCCGTAGATGTTGATAAACAGCGCCTGACTCGCGTGCATGAAAATCTTCAACGCCTCAAACTTAATGCTGAAGTTAAGCAAGGCGATGGCCGAGAACCTCAGGCTTGGGCTGGCGATCGGCAATTTGATAAAATTTTGCTCGACGCCCCCTGCTCTGCCACAGGCGTGATCCGTCGCCACCCTGATATCAAGTGGTTGCGCCGTGATAGCGATATTACTGAACTTGCAGCGTTACAATGCGAAATTCTTGAAGCAATCTGGCCAAGACTCAAATCCGGCGGTGTGATGGTCTATGCGACGTGTTCTATTCTTCCTGAAGAGAACAGCGAGCAAATAATGACATTCCTCAAAGCACATCCTGAAGCTATGTTGGCTGAAACCGGTGATTTGACTATACCGGGTAGACAAAATCTTCCCCATGCCGAAGATGGCGACGGGTTCTATTACGCTAAACTGATTAAGTCGGCGTAATAGTTCTGCCCTTAATCACAGGGCAAACTGAATTAAGGCGAGAATGAGCAGCTATGAAAATAATAATTCTTGGTGCTGGGCAAGTTGGCGGAACGTTAGCTGAGAACCTGGTAGGTGAGAACAACGACATTACCGTTGTTGACACCAACACGACAAGGTTACGACAGCTTCAGGATAAGTTCGACCTTCGTGTTGTTCAGGGACACGGATCTCACCCACGGGTTCTGCGCGAGGCGGGGGCCGAAGATGCTGACATGCTGGTTGCGGTCACCAACTCGGACGAGACAAACATGGTGGCGTGTCAAATCGCCTACTCATTGTTCAATACACCAAATCGTATTGCCAGAATTCGTTCTTCGGAATATATCCGCGAGTCAGAGAAACTTTTCCACCCGGAAGCAGTACCCATTGACCACCTTATCTCACCAGAACAACTGGTCATTGACTATATCTATAAACTGATTGAATACCCAGGGGCCTTGCAAGTAGTTAATTTTGCAGAGGGTAAAGTCAGCATTGCCGCTGTTAAGGCCTACTATGGGGGGCCGCTGGTTGGAAATGCGCTATCCTCCATGCGCGAGCATATGCCACATATCGAGACCCGTGTCGCAGCGATTTTCCGCCAGGACCGACCTATCAGACCACAGGGATCGACCATCATTGAGGCAGGTGATGAGGTCTTCTTCGTTGCCGCTTCTCAGCATATACGCGCAGTGATGAGTGAACTTCAACGTCTGGAAAAGCCTTACAAGCGCATTATGATTGTGGGCGGAGGTAATGTAGGTGCAGGTTTGGCACATCGCCTCGAGAAAAACTACAGCGTTAAGCTCATAGAAAAAAACCAACAACGAGCTGCAGAGCTAGCTGAACTACTTCAAGATACTATTGTGTTCTATGGCGATGCTTCTGATCAGGAGTTACTGGCAGAAGAACATATCGAACAAGTTGACGTATTTATCGCCATTACTAATGATGATGAAGCAAACATCATGTCAGCCATGCTGGCCAAAAAAATGGGTGCAAAGAAAGCGATGGTGTTGATACAACGCAGCGCTTATGTAGACCTCGTGCAAGGTAGCGTTATTGATATTGCCATTTCACCACAGCAAGCCACCATTTCTGCCTTGCTGGGACATGTGCGTAAGGCTGACATTGTCAGTGTGTCATCACTACGTCGGGGGGTAGCTGAAGCCATCGAAGCCATTGCACATGGTGATGAAAGCACATCTAAAGTTGTCGGCCGCACTGTAGAGCAGATCAAACTTCCGCCAGGAACAACTATAGGCGCGATTGTCAGAGGTAATGAAGTAATTATTGCCAACGGTACCAGCCGGATTCAGCAAGGAGACCATGTGATCATGTTTATCACGGATAAGAAATTTGTTCGCGACGTTGAGAGACTCTTCCAGCCAAGTCCATTCTTCTTGTAATATTCATCTGTAATTTGAATAATTATCAGTAGATTAGATTCAAAGTGGTAAGTTTTGTAGCGCATATGCTACAAATAGTCTTTACTTTGTTTGACATGATTTATGGATTTTCCAAGGAGTGATTTTATGAGTTTTATGAAAGAGTTTCGTGAATTTGCCATGCGTGGCAATGTTGTTGACCTCGCGGTTGGTGTCATTATTGGTGCTGCGTTTGGCAAGATCGTATCATCTCTGGTCGCCGACATTATTATGCCCCCATTAGGACTGCTAATCGGTGGCGTGGATTTCAAACAATTCGCCTGGATAATACGCGAAGCCCAGGGGACAGTACCCGCCGTCGTGATGAAATACGGCATCTTCATTCAGAATATTTTTGATTTCCTCATTGTGGCTTTAGCCATATTCTGTGCCGTGACATTAATGAACAAAATGCGCCGGAAAGAGGAAGCTGCTCCTGCTGAACTGCCTAAGCCAACGGCCGAAGAACTGCTTTTAACTGAAATTCGTGATTTGTTGCAGCAGCAGCAGACGCCTAAGCTCTAAATTTTGGTTCTATCCGTTATAAAAAAGCCATCTTACGATGGCTTTTTCGTTAGAAGGACAGTGTTAAAAATTCTACCGAACACTTAACACTGCCCTCCTGATAACTTCCCTTCCCATTCTTTTCTTTGCGGCAATAGCTGCCTTTCCCTTTAAGATTCTTTTCCACACGTTGGCGGAATAGCGGATCATGCAAGAGGGCTTGTATTGCATTATCCTGAATAACGCCTTTGTTATGTTTGTATGCACTCATAATTACCTCATATTGAAACGTATTGAGTTTGTTGCTAAAACTGTCGGGGAAATCACTTAACTTTCCCAGCGCCAGCTTCGAGTGCTTCAAGGATAGAGCAACTTGCACTGGAATGTGAAGTCCCACAGCACGCGTTGCTAAGTCGCTTTAAGGAGTCTCTCATTCTTGCCAGTTCACTCAGCTTGTATTCCACTTCTTCAAGTCTGCTATCAACGATAGATTTTGATTCATGACAGGTATGATGGGCAGGATCAATTCTCAATGAAAGTAATTCCTTGATAGCTTCCAGTGTAAAACCGATTGTTTTAGCGTAACGAATGAAACGTAAACGCTGTACATCAGAGTCACTGTATTGACGATAGCCTGAATTATTTCTTTCGCCACAAGACAACATCCCCTGTTTTTCATAGTAGCGGATGGTATCTGTCGTAACGTCAGCTAACTTGGCCAGTTCGCCTATTTTATACATTTCATACACCTTTCAGTTTTTCGATTAATCGCGTTTGATACTCAGCCCTAAGAAAATCAGTACTCACGCCAGCCTGCTGTAATCTCAACTCAAGTACCCGTAATCGCTTGCCCGCTAAATGGAAGTCAGGGTCATTGGGTGTCAGGACGTCTAACATATCCCTCAGCTCTATCGCCTCTTTGCGATCTTGCAGTTCGGGAGGCAAATACCCTGCATTTTTCAAAATACGATATGCCAGGCGTAACTCCTCAGGTACTGCGCTGTCGTCATCCAGGAACAGAGGTTTCCCGGCACCGGGCAGATTGGCCAGTTCACCCTTTTTAATGGCCTCAGCAATTTTCTGCTCGGCCAACACATCGGCAAATGACATAACAATTCCGAAAACAAAAGTATTTGTACAAGATTGCAGGATAACGCCTGCACAAAGAAAAGTAAGTCAAAATTAAATCTGGACGGGGGAAGGGGGCAAAATTTGGATGTAAAAAAACCGGGCAAGCCCGGTTTTTTCATGCATCTACAGATTATTCAGCAGTTGCTACTTCTGCTTGTGACTCTGCACGATCAACGAGCTCGATGTATGCCATCGGCGCATTGTCGCCTGCACGGAAACCACACTTAAGAATACGAGTGTAACCACCGGCACGGCTCGCGAAACGCGGGCCCAGTTCATTAAACAGTTTTGCCACGATCTCGTTATCACGAGTACGGGCGAATGCCAGACGACGATTTGCAACGTTGTCGGTCTTGGCAAGAGTAATCAGCGGCTCAACAACGCGACGCAGCTCTTTCGCTTTCGGCAGGGTCGTCTTGATGATCTCATGACGAACCAAAGAGCCGGCCATGTTACGGAACATAGCCTGTCTGTGGCTGCTGTTACGGTTCAGTTGACGACCACTCTTACGATGGCGCATGACCTTATCCTTCTCAGTAAAACCTTAACCTGTGATCCGGTTACTCGTCAGCAATACTTGCTGGTGGCCAGTTTTCTAGGCGCATGCCCAGAGACAAACCACGGGAAGCAAGTACGTCTTTAATCTCAGTAAGAGATTTTTTACCAAGGTTAGGCGTTTTAAGTAGCTCAACCTCAGTGCGCTGTACCAGATCACCGATGTAGTGGATTGCTTCTGCTTTGAGGCAGTTAGCAGAGCGGACAGTCAATTCCAGATCGTCAACAGGGCGCAGCAGGATTGGATCGAACTCCGGCTTCTCTTCTTTGACTTCCGGTTGACGTACATCTCGTAAATCAACGAAAGCTTCAAGTTGTTCAGCAAGAATGGTTGCCGCACGACGGATCGCCTCTTCAGGATCGATCGTACCGTTGGTTTCCATTTCGATAACCAGCTTGTCCAAATCAGTACGCTGCTCTACACGCGCTGCTTCAACATTGTAGGCAATTCGCTCTACAGGGCTGTAGCATGCATCTACTAACAGGCGACCAATTGGGCGCTCATCTTCTTCCGAATGAATTCGGGCAGACGCCGGCACATAACCACGACCGCGCTGAACTTTGATACGCATGCTGATAGCAGCGTTTTCATCGGTCAGGTGGCAGATAACGTGTTGCGGCTTGACGATTTCGACATCACCATCATGGGTAATATCGGCTGCAGTCACAGGGCCAATGCCAGACTTATTCAGGGTAAGAATAACTTCATCTTTCCCTTGAACTCTCACCGCCAGCCCTTTCAGGTTGAGCAGGATCTCCAGGATGTCTTCCTGTACGCCTTCTTTGGTGCTGTACTCATGCAGTACACCATCAATCTCAACCTCGGTCACAGCGCAACCCGGCATGGATGAAAGCAGAATACGGCGCAGTGCATTGCCTAAAGTATGGCCAAAGCCACGCTCTAAAGGCTCAAGGGTCACCTTGGCGTGCGTCGAGCTAACTTGCTCGATATCTACCAGGCGCGGTTTTAGAAACTCTGTCACAGAACCCTGCATTGTGTCCTCTCTTTGGTACTAAGCTTTACTTAGAGTAAAGCTCGACGATCAGGTGTTCGTTAATGTCCGCGGACAGATCAGTACGTTCAGGCTGACGCTTGAACACACCTTCCATCTTAGTGACATCAACTTCAAGCCAAGTCGGCTTTTCACGCTGTTCAGCCAACTCCAAAGCGGCCTTAACGCGAGATTGCTGTTTAGCTTTCTCACGGATGCTGACAACGTCACTTGGAGATACCTGATAAGAAGCGATGTTAACAACGCGACCATTTACCATAATAGCTTTGTGGCTAACTAACTGGCGCGATTCCGCACGAGTAGCGCCGAAGCCCATACGATAAACAACGTTGTCAAGACGCCCTTCAAGTAATTGCAACAGGTTTTCACCGGTGTTGCCTTTAAGGCGAGCTGCTTCTTTATAATAGTTACGGAATTGACGCTCTAAGATGCCATAAATACGGCGGACTTTTTGCTTTTCACGTAACTGCACACCATAGTCAGACAGACGCGGTTTACGCGCACCATGCTGACCAGGAGCTTGATCGATTTTACACTTGGTATCGATCGCGCGAACGCCAGATTTAAGGAATAAATCTGTGCCCTCACGACGGCTAAGCTTGAGCTTAGGACCCAAATATCTTGCCATTTTCTCTCTCCAACAATCCTAAAAGCAGCGTTATACGCGGCGCTTTTTCGGTGGACGACAACCGTTATGAGGGATAGGAGTCACATCAGTAATATTAGTGATGCGGAAACCAGCCGCGTTTAACGCGCGGATAGTAGACTCACGACCAGGACCAGGTCCTTTAACCATAACTTCCAGATTCTTGATACCGTATTCTTTCACTGCATCTGCGCAGCGCTCTGCTGCAACCTGAGCTGCGAACGGAGTGGATTTACGAGAACCACGGAAACCGGAACCACCAGCTGTTGCCCAACCCAAAGCATTACCCTGACGATCGGTAATGGTAACAATGGTGTTGTTGAAAGAAGCATGGATATGAGCCACGCCGTCAGAGACTTGTTTTCTTACACGTTTACGTGTACGAACAGGTGCCTTTGCCATTTATTCAATCACCCCGATTATTTCTTGATCGGTTTACGCGGACCCTTACGGGTACGTGCGTTGGTCTTAGTACGCTGACCGCGTACTGGCAGACCACGACGATGACGCAAACCACGATAAGTTCCAAGGTCCATAAGACGCTTGATGCTCAGGGTGACTTCACGACGCAGATCACCTTCAACAATGAACTTGGCAACTTGTTCGCGCAGCTTTTCGATTTGCTCTTCAGACAGCTCACTGATCTTAACATTTTCAGCAATACCGGATGCAGCACAGATAGCCTGTGAGCGGGTTTTGCCGATGCCGTAGATCGAAGTTAATGCGATCACGGTATGTTTCTGATCAGGAATGTTAATGCCTGCTATACGGGCCACTATGCACTCCTACTATTTATATACGGCAACACCATTCTGAAAAGCCCGTTTTCAGGATACTCAAACAGTGTTGCAGCTTACATACAAAAGATTGGCTGGCTAATCTAGCCAGCTCAACCCAACTTTGCAAGAAAAATATGCGAGATAATCAGCCTTGACGCTGTTTATGCTTCGGTTCTGCGCTGCAGATTACGCGAACGATACCGTTACGCTTAACAATTTTGCAGTTACGACATAATTTCTTGACGGAAGCACGAACTTTCATTTTTACTCTCCGTAACTTCGCAAACGCACCAGATTAGCGGTTATAGCCTTTCAGGTTTGCTTTCTTCAATGCAGACTCGTACTGACTTGACATCATCAGAGTTTGCACTTGAGCCATAAAGTCCATAATGACAACAACTACGATAAGTAGTGAGGTACCACCAAAATAGAATGGCACTTTCATTGCGTCACGCATGAACTCCGGGATAAGGCAGATGAAAGTAATATACATCGCACCAATTAAGGTTAAACGAGTCATCACTTTATCGATGTACTTCGCCGTTTGCTCTCCCGGACGAATTCCTGGTACAAATGCACCGGACTTCTTCAGGTTATCTGCTGTCTCACGAGGGTTGAAAACCAACGCAGTATAAAAGAAACAGAAGAAGATGATTGCAGTCGCATAGAGTAACACATAAAGCGGTTGTCCAGGCTGCAAATACAGCGAAATCGTAGTCAGCCAGTTCCAACCAGTTCCGCCCCCGAACCATGATGCAATCGTGGCGGGGAACAGAATGATGCTGGAAGCGAAAATCGCAGGGATAACCCCGGCCATATTCACTTTCAACGGTAAGTGCGTGCTCTGTGCTGCATAGACACGACGACCTTGTTGACGCTTAGCGTAGTTAACGACGATACGGCGTTGACCACGTTCCACAAAGACAACAAAGAAAGTCACTGCAAACACTAAAACTGCAACCAACAGCAACAGGAGGAAGTGCAGGTCGCCTTGCCGAGCTTGTTCAATAGTATGCGCTACTGCCGGCGGGAGACCCGCTACGATACCAGCAAAGATTATGATTGAAATACCGTTGCCGATACCACGTTCAGTAATCTGTTCACCCAGCCACATCAGGAACATTGTCCCGGTAACTAAGCTCACAACTGCAGTAAAGTAGAAGGCAAAGCCTGGATTTAACACCAGGCCCTGCATACCAGGCATGTTCGGTAAACCGGTAGCAATACCGATTGACTGAAACACAGCTAATACCAGCGTACCGTAACGGGTGTACTGACTAATCTTGCGACGGCCAGCCTCCCCTTCTTTCTTGATTTCCGCCAACGCTGGATGAACCACCGTCAGTAACTGGATAATGATCGATGCCGAAATATACGGCATGATCCCCAGAGCAAAGATAGAAGCACGGCTAAGTGCACCACCAGAGAACATGTTAAACATTTCAATGATGGTGCCTCTTTGCTGCTCGAGCAATTTGGCAAGTACAGTGGCATCAATACCAGGGATCGGAATAAAAGAGCCGATACGGAAAACAATCAACGCACCGATAACAAACAAAAGTCTGCGCTTCAGTTCGCCTAGTCCACCCTTGGCACTTTGGAAATCTAACCCCGGTTGCTTAGCCATCTGCTACTTATTCCTCAATTTTACCGCCAGCAGCTTCGATAGCAACACGAGCGCCTTTAGTGACACGCAAACCACGCAGAGTTACCGCACGACCAACTTCGCCGGAAAGGATAACTTTCGCGAATTCGATCTGGATACCAACTACGTTAGCGGCTTTCAGCGTGTTCAGGTCGATTACGTCGCCTTCAACAAGTGCCAGTTCAGACAGACGAACTTCTGCCGTGATCATAGCTTTGCGAGAGGTGAAGCCGAATTTCGGCAAACGACGATATAAAGGCATCTGACCACCTTCAAAACCACGACGTACGCCACCGCCAGAACGTGAGTTCTGACCTTTGTGACCACGACCAGCGGTTTTACCCAGGCCAGAACCAATACCACGACCTACACGCCTCGGCGCTTGTTTGGCACCTTCAGCCGGAGACAGAGTATTTAAACGCATCTCTTACTCCTCAACCTTAACCATGTAGGAAACTTGGTTGATCATACCGCGTACAGCAGGAGTATCCTCACGCTCTACGGTGTGACCAATGCGACGCAGACCCAGACCGAGCAGTGTAGCTTTATGCTTCGGCAGACGGCCAATGGAACTGCGAGTTTGTGTAACTTTAATAGTCTTTGCCATGGTTAATTACCCCAGAATTTCTTCAACGGATTTACCACGCTTGGCAGCGACCATTTGTGGGGATTTCATATTTGCCAGAGCATCAATAGTTGCACGAACCACATTGATAGGGTTTGTAGAACCATAAGCTTTAGCCAATACGTTATGCACCCCAGCGACTTCCAGGACGGCACGCATTGCACCACCGGCGATAATACCGGTACCTTCGGAAGCCGGCTGCATGAACACACGGGAACCCGTATGAGCACCTTTAACAGGATGCTGCAGGGTGCCGCTGTTCAGCGCGACATTCATCATGTTGCGACGGGCTTTTTCCATCGCTTTCTGTATCGCTGCCGGAACTTCGCGTGCTTTGCCGTAGCCAAACCCAACGCGACCGTTACCATCACCAACAACTGTCAGTGCGGTAAAGCTGAAGATACGGCCACCTTTTACGGTTTTAGATACGCGATTTACCGCGATCAGCTTTTCCTGCAGTTCGCCAGCTTGTTTTTCGATGTGAGCCATCTTAAACCTCTTCCTTAGAACTGAAGGCCAGCTTCACGGGCAGCATCTGCCAGTGCCTGGACTCGACCATGATATTGGAAACCGGAACGGTCAAAGGATACTTTCGTGATCCCTTTTTCCAATGCGCGTTCTGCAATAGCTTTACCTACAGCAGTGGCAGCATCTTTGTTGCCGGTATACTTCAGTTGCTCAGTGATAGTTTTTTCTACAGTAGATGCAGCAACTATTACTTCAGAACCGTTTGGTGCAATGACCTGTGCGTAAATATGACGCGGGGTACGATGTACCACCAGACGTGTCGCACCCAGTTCTTTGAGCTTACGGCGTGCGCGGGTCGCACGACGGATACGAGCAGATTTCTTATCCATAGTGTTACCTTACTTCTTCTTAGCCTCTTTGGTACGCACGACTTCGTCGGCGTAACGGACACCCTTGCCTTTATAAGGCTCAGGACGACGGTAGGCACGTAAATCTGCTGCAACCTGACCAATAACTTGTTTATCAGCGCCTTTCAGCACGATTTCAGTTTGGGTCGGACATTCAGCAGTAATGCCTTCCGGCAGTTGATGATCGACCGGGTGAGAGAAGCCTAAGGCTAAATTCACCACGTTGCCTTTAACAGCAGCACGATAACCAACACCTACCAGTTGAAGCTTTTTAATGAAGCCATCGGTAACACCAACAACCATTGAGTTCAACAGTGCACGAGTAGTCCCCGCTTGGGCCCAACCGTCTACAGAGCCTTCGCGTGGAGCGAAAGTCAGAGTATTTTCTTCCTGTTTAACTTCAACGGCGTCATGGATAGTACGTGACAGCTCGCCGTTTTTACCCTTTATCGAAATAACCTGACCGTTGAGTTTTACCTCTACGCCGGCAGGAATGACGACGGGTGCTTTTGCAACACGAGACATGCTTTCCTCCCGATTAAGCTACGTAGCAGATAATCTCGCCACCAAGACCAGCCTGGCGAGCTGCACGATCAGTCATAACACCTTTAGAGGTAGAAATAACAGCGATACCCATACCGGCCATAACTTTTGGCAGCTCATCTTTTTTCTTATAGATGCGCAGACCTGGACGGCTGATACGTTGAATGCTTTCTACCACTGACTTGCCCTGGTAGTACTTAAGTACTAATTCCAGTTCAGGTTTGGTGTCGCCTTCGATTTTAAATTCTTCAATATAGCCTTCTTCCTTCAGCACGTTGGCAATAGCCACTTTCAGCTTGGAGGAAGGCATGGTGACCGCAACTTTGTTCGCGGCTTGACCGTTACGGATACGGGTCAGCATATCCGCGATCGGATCTTGCATGCTCATCTGTCTTTACTCCCGTGATTCAATTGGTGACAATTACCAGCTAGCCTTCTTAAGGCCCGGAATTTCACCGCGCATAGCGGCTTCACGGACTTTAATACGGCTCAACCCGAACTTCCGCAGGAAAGCATGCGGACGGCCAGTTTGACGGCAGCGGTTACGCTGACGAGACGGGCTGGAATCACGCGGCAGAGACTGCAGCTTAAGAACAGCATCCCAACGTTCTTCGTCGGATGAGTTCACACCAGAGATAATAGCTTTCAATTCCTCGCGTTTAGCGCGGTATTTGTCAGCCAGTTTCACGCGAACGACTTCGCGTGCTTTCATGGATTGCTTAGCCATTAGTAACCCTGCCTTACTTGCGGAACGGGAAGTTAAAGGCAGCCAGTAACGCACGGCCTTCATCATCGGATTTCGCAGTAGTGGTGATAGTAATATCTAAACCACGAACGCGATCGACTTTATCATAATCGATTTCCGGGAAGATGATCTGTTCACGCACGCCCATGCTGTAGTTACCACGACCATCGAAAGACTTAGCAGACAAGCCGCGGAAGTCACGAATACGTGGAACAGCAATGGAGACCAGACGCTCAAAGAACTCCCACATGCGTTCGCCACGCAGAGTTACTTTACAGCCGATCGGATAGCCCTGACGGATTTTGAAGCCTGCAACTGATTTGCGTGCTTTGGTGATCAGCGGTTTTTGACCGGAGATTGCTGCCAAGTCAGCTGCTGCATTATCCAGCAGTTTCTTGTCAGCGATCGCTTCACCCACACCCATATTCAGGGTGATCTTCTCGACCCGAGGGACTTGCATGACAGAATTGTAACCAAACTCAGCCATGAGTTTTTTTACGACATCGTCTTTGTAGTAATCATGCAGTTTCGCCATCGTACTACTCCAAATTACTTGATAGTTACGCTGTTAGATTTGAAGAAACGGACTTTTTTGCCGTCTTCGAATCTAAAGCCTACACGGTCAGCCTTGCCGGTTGCCGAGTTGAAGAGTGCAACGTTAGAAACTTGAATTGCAGCTTCTTTTTCAACGATGCCACCTGGTTGGTTCAGGGCCGGTACAGGCTTCTGATGTTTTTTAACCAGGTTGATACCTTCAACAATGACCTTACCAGAAGACAGGACATTTTTAACTTTACCGCGCTTACCTTTATCTTTACCGGTAAGCAGGATAACTTCGTCATCACGACGGATTTTCGCTGCCATGTTTCGCTCCTTAGAGTACTTCTGGTGCCAGAGAGATAATTTTCATGAACTTCTCATTACGCAGTTCACGAGTTACCGGCCCAAAAATACGCGTGCCGATAGGCTGCTCGCTGTTATTGTTTAAAATA
>Ga0209848_1000398_pt1 | contig 19045 bp, 16 predicted proteins | sample OrgsoiDNA_201062_FD_185810 | JGI IMG/M metagenome (GOLD analysis project Ga0209848, IMG submission 185810) | Permafrost soil microbial communities from the Arctic, to analyse light accelerated degradation of dissolved organic matter (DOM) -... | ecosystem: Environmental > Terrestrial > Soil >...
GCAGGAAGCGCGTGAAGAACGGCGCCAGCGCGGCCTGTTGTCCGGATGCGGCGACGAACTGCGACGCGTCGCCGTTGGCCAGCACGTCGGCCTTGATGAAGCCGAAGGCGATGGTCTGCGCGCCCGCTCCCGCCTGCGCCGTCGCACCGGCCGGCGCCGCAGCCAGCGCCGCGCCGAATGCGGCGACGGCGATGCCGGCCTGCGTCGCGCTCAATCCCGCGCCGACCGCCGCCGCGCCCTGCGCGCTGGCGCTGGCGCCGCTGGCCGCCGCACCGGCAATCGCCAGCGCGCCCGCCTGCGACAACGCGGCCGTCGCGCCGGCCGTCGATGCCGCGACGATGGCCGCAGCCACCGCGACATTGCCGCCCGCCGCCACCGCCGTGGCGCCGATCGCGGTGGCCAGCGTGGTGATCGAATTCAGCGCCAGCAGCGTGGCGACGGCCTTGCTGCCGTCGAGGCCCATGCGCAGCAGCGACACTTCGTTGCCCCACAATTTCCAGGTCGCCGTGGACGACTTCATTTTATCCATCCACCAGGCGCGCTGGGTGGTGCCCAGCATGCCGCACACGCTCAGGGGATCGAGGCCGATCTGCGTCGCGCCGGCCAGTTTCTGCGCCTCGACACTGTTGAACAGATCCTCCGGCACCAGATAGCGCGAGCCGATGCGGCCCAGCGGCTTGCCGGTGGCGGGGTTGATGCTCGACTCCGGGATCACGTGGTCGGAGCGGTACAGGCGCTCGTCGGTCATCACCAGCTGCATCAGCTTGCCGAACTGGAAGTCGCGATAGATCTGGATGTTCTGGAAGCCGGGATTGGCCAGGTCAAGATTGACGTCGGCCGGCATGTATTCGAACCAGGCCTGGTTGGCGCCGCGGCGGCGCGCCGGCTGGTGCAAATCGCTGCCGTCGGCGTTGAAAGTGCCGTCGTAGGTGATGGCGTCCTGCCAGCAGTCGTCCGAGAACTCGTGGTCGTCCCAGATCGCGATGAAGGCGAAGCGCTCGTGCACGGCCTGCAGGCGCGTGTCGGTGCGATATTTTTTGTACAGGTAGCGGTAGTCGGCCAGCGTGGTGGCGTATTTTCCGCCCGAGTTCCCGCTGAGGAAAGTCCCATCGGGCAGCGTCAGCGCGGTGTGGCGCGCTTCGACGGCGCCGACCTGGAAACTCTCGCCGACGGTTTCGTAAATGTAGTCGCCGACGTGGACGATGAAGTCCAGCGTCTCGTTGGCGGCGATGTTGGCGAACGCGCCCCAGTGGTTGATGCTCCAGTCCTGGCAGGTCATGTAGGCGAACTGCAGCTGCGCGACGTCGTCGGTGGCGGCGGGCGCGGTTTTGCAGCGGCCGATGTTGGAGCGCACGTCGCCGGCGATGAACTGGTAGAAGTACACCTTGCTGGCGCTCAGGCCCGTGACCTTGTGGCGTATCGTGTTGTCGAATTGCGATTGCAGCGTGACGGTGGTGTCGACCAGCGCGGTGCCGCTCAAGGCGGCGTTGGTGCCGAGGGCGGCGCTGTTGTCGGCGTCGGTGAAGACCAGGCGGATCGCCGTGTCGGGCGCGCTCGGCACGGCGGCGGCCACGTCGAGCGTCGCCGGGATCGCGCGCGTCCACAGCATCACGCTGTCGGCGCGCGGGTCGCCCGAGGCCACCGATTGCGGGAACAGCCAGTTGGCGCCGGTGGCCGGCGGCGCGGGCGGCGTAGGCGGCGTGACGGGCGCGGTTTCGCCGCCACCGCCGCAGGCGCTCAGGCCCAGCGTGGCGGTCGATACGGTGATGAAGCCGCTGTATTTGAGGAACTGCCTTCTGTCCATGTTCTGGTCTCCGCCTGTGATAACAATGTCAAAAAAATAAACTTTAGCACGCGTCTATGACAGCCCGCCGACAAGAAATGGAGTGTCACTTCTATTAATGTGCTTGCAAGGGCGGCCCGGCGCGGCGGCGGTTTTCCAGACTGACCCTATGTTAAAATGTCGCCCTCACCGACTTACCGCCTAAGGAAGACCGAACATGGCTGGACACAGCAAATGGGCCAACATCAAGCATAAAAAAGCCGCGACGGACGCCAAGCGCGGCAAGATCTGGACCCGATTGATCAAGGAAATCACGGTCGCCGCGCGCATGGGCGGCGGCGATGTCGCGGCCAATCCGCGCCTGCGCCTGGCCATCGACAAGGCGGCCGACGCCAATATGCCGAAGGATAACGTGGCCCGCGCGATCAGCCGCGGCACCGGCGGCGAGGACGGCGCGGCCTACGAGGAGGTCCGCTACGAAGGCTACGGCATCGGCGGCGCGGCCATCATCGTCGACTGCATGACCGACAACCGTGTGCGCACCGTGGCCGAGGTACGCCACGCGTTCAACAAACATGGCGGCAATATGGGCGCCGAAAATTCGGTGTCCTTCATGTTCAAGCACTGCGGCCAGTTCCTGTTCGCGCCCGGCGTCAACGAGGACGCGCTGATGGAAGCGGCGCTGGAAGCGGGCGCCGAAGACGTCATCGCCGACGAAGAAGGCGGCTTTGAAGTGCTGTGCCCTCCGCTCGATTTCGCCGCCGTCAAGGACGCGCTGGACGCCGCCGGCTTCAAGGCCGAAGTGGCCGAGATCATCATGAAGCCGGCCACCGAAACCGTCTTCACCGGCGACGACGCGATCAAGATGCAGAAGCTGATGGACGCGCTGGAAAACCTCGACGACGTGCAGGAGATCTACTCCAACGCGCTGATCGAAGACTAACGCGCTCCTCCTCCAACGGCGGCCGCGCGGCCGCCGTTTTCCGCTCTCATATTCAACATATAGAACGAACGGTATTATGAAAATATTGGTAGTCGGCTCCGGCGGCCGCGAACACGCCCTCGCATGGAAACTGGCGCAATCGGAACGGATCCAGATGGTGTATGTCGCGCCGGGCAACGGCGGCACGGCGCGCGACTCGCGCCTGCAAAACCTCGCCATCACCGACCTGCACGAACTGGCCAATTTCGTCGTCCAGGAAAATATCGCGCTGACCGTGGTGGGACCGGAGACGCCGCTGGCCGGCGGCATCGTCAACCTGTTCCGCGCGCGCGGCCTGAAGGTGTTCGGCCCGACCAAGGAAGCGGCGCAGCTGGAATCGTCGAAGGACTTCGCCAAGGCCTTCATGCAGCGCCACGGCATTCCGACGGCCAGCTACCAGACCTTCTCCGACGTCGCTCCGGCGCACGCCTACATCGATGCGCATGGCGCGCCCATCGTCGTCAAGGCCGACGGACTGGCCGCGGGTAAAGGCGTGGTGGTCGCGCTGACCTTGGAAGAAGCCCACCAGGCGGTCGACGACATGCTGGCCGATAACCGCTTTGGCGACGCCGGCGCGCGCATCGTCATCGAAGAATTTTTGGCCGGCGAAGAGGCCAGCTTCATCGTCATGTGCGACGGGAAGAACATCCTGCCGCTGGCCACCAGCCAGGATCACAAGCGCCTCAAGGACCACGACGAAGGCCCGAACACCGGCGGCATGGGCGCCTATTCGCCGGCGCCCATCGTCACGCCGGCCATGCATGCGCGCGTGATGCGCGAGATTATCCACCCGACCATCCAGGGCATGGCGAAAGACGGCATCGTCTTCACCGGCTTCCTGTACGCCGGCCTGATGATCGACGCGGCCGGCAATCCGAAGACGCTGGAATTCAACTGCCGCATGGGCGATCCGGAGACGCAGCCCATCATGTCGCGCCTGAAGACCGACCTGGTTGCCGTGATGGAGCACGCCGTCAACGGCACGCTCGACGCGATTGAACTGGAATGGGACCGCCGCACCGCCGTCGGCGTGGTGATGGCGGCCGATGGCTATCCGGACCATCCGGTCAAGGGCGCCGTCATCGAAGGCATTCCGGCCGAGACGCCGGAGTCGGTCACCTTCCACGCCGGCACGCAGGAAGTGGACGGCCAGCTGCAGGTCAGCGGCGGCCGTGTGCTGTGCGTGGTCGGCCTGGGCGACAGCGTGCGCATGGCGCAGAAGCAGGCTTACGAATCGGTCGACCAGATCCGCTTCGACGGCATGCAGTTCCGCCGCGATATCGGCTGGCGCGGCTTGAAACACTAAGCGCTCCAAACGCTGCATTGCGTCGTTCCCGCGCGGACGGGAACGACGCAATCAACCCCGCCCTATCACAAAAACGCGCAACAGGGTACAATCGACCCTCAGTTTTTTATCCGCCGCGCGCAATGTCGTCATCTCCGTCCCCTACGGCCGTCAAGGCCTACCTGCTCGATCTGCAGAACAGCATCGTCGCCGCGCTTGAAGCGCTGGACGGCAAGGCCTTCCTGCGCGACGCGTGGGAACGTCCGGACGGCGGCGGCGGCATCTCGCGCCTGATCGAAGAAGGCCATGTGATCGAGCGTGGCGGCGTGAATTTTTCGCACGTCGCCGGCGCGGCGCTGCCGCCGTCGGCGTCGGCGCACCGTCCCGAATTGGGCGGCCAGCCGTGGCAGGCGATGGGCGTGTCGCTGGTGCTCCATCCGCGCAATCCGCACGCGCCGACGGTGCACATGAACGTGCGCTTCTTCACCACCACGACGGCCGACGGCACGCCGGTGTGGTGGTTCGGCGGCGGCATGGATTTGACGCCGTACTACGGCTACGCGCAAGACGCGCGCCACTTCCACCAGGCTTGCCGCGATGCGGTGGCGCCGTTCGGCGACGAGCTGCATCCGCGCTTCAAGCAGTGGTGCGACGAGTACTTTTATCTGAAACACCGCAAGGAAGCGCGCGGCATCGGCGGGATTTTCTTCGACGATTACAACGCCGCCGGTTTCGAGCAAAGCTTCGCCATGATGCGCAGCGTCGGCGACGCTTTTGTGACGGCCTATCTGCCGCTGCTGGAGCGCCGCAAGGACATGCAATACGGCGAGCGCGAACGCGACTTCCAGGCTTACCGGCGCGGCCGCTACGTCGAGTTCAATCTGATCTTCGACCGGGGCACGCTGTTTGGCTTGCAGTCGGGCGCCGGCCGCACCGAGGCGATCCTGATGTCGATGCCGCCCATCGTCAAGTGGCGCTACGACTGGCGGCCGGAAGACGGCACGCCGGAAGCGTCGTTATATACCGACTTCCTGCCGCATCGCGACTGGCTGGCGACGTGACCGCATGCGTCGCCCTGCTGGGAGGCAGCTACGATCCGGTGCATCCAGGGCATGTCGCGCTAGGCGTTTATTTCGCCCAGCTGCTGCAAGCCGATGAACTGCGCGTGATACCGGCCGGCCTGCCGTGGCAGAAATCCGGCCTGCAGGCCACGCCGACACAGCGCGCCGACATGGTGCGACTGGCCTTCACCGGCCAGCCGTTCCGCGTCTCCGTCGACGACCAGGAAATTGAACGCAGCGCGCGCGGCGTGCCGACCTACACCGTCGACACGCTGCGCCAGATCCGCGCCGAAGTGGGACCATCAACGTCGCTGGTGTTCCTGATGGGCGCCGACCAGTTGCAGCGGCTCGACACCTGGCATGCATGGCAGGACCTTTTTAATTATGCGCACTTCTGCGTGGCGGCCCGTCCCGGTTTCGCCATCGACCCAGCCGGCTTGCCGCCGGCCGTCGCCGCGGAATTCACGCGCAGGCTGGGAAGCCTGGAACACATCCGCAGCACGCCGCACGGTCTGACTTATCTGGCACAAGACTTCGCGGTGGATATCTCCGCCACCCAAATACGTGCGGCATTACAACGGGGCGATAAGGCAAACTCGCTTATCTCCCCGCTAGTGCTAGACTATATTGAACAACATAATCTATACAAAAGCTAAATGGACATTAAAAAACTGCAAACCCTCGTCGTTGACGCTCTGGAAGACATCAAGGGTCAGGACATCGCCCTGTTCGACACCATGCACCTCACCAGCCTGTTCGACCGCATCGCGATCGTCTCGGGCACCTCGAACCGCCAGACCAAGGCGCTGGCCGCCTCGGTGCGCGACAAGGTCAAAGCCGCCGGCGGCGAAGTCTACGGCATGGAAGGCGAGGACACCGGCGAGTGGGTGCTGGTCGACCTGGGCGACATGATCGTCCACATCATGCAGGCGCCGATCCGCGCCTACTACCGCCTCGAAGAACTGTGGGGCGACAAGCCGGTCAAGCTGGGCGCCGCCAAGCGCGCGCCGAAGGACGACGAACCGAAGAAGATCAGCAGCCACATGGCCGCCGGTAAAGTCGCGGTCGACGCCAAGCCGGTGATCGAGAAGAAGACCCCGGTCAAGAAAGCCGCCGCCGCCAAACCGGCAGCAGCCGCCAAGAAGCCGGCCGCGAAAAAAGTCGCCGCGCCGGCGGGCAAAGTCGTCAAGGTCGCCTCGACCAAGAGCGCCACCGCCGCCGCCACCGCGCTCAAGGCGCTGCCGCCGAAACGCAAGGCCGCCGTGAAAAAAGTCGATGCCGAAGCGCCGGCCAAGACCGTCATCAAGCGTATCAAAAAAGTCGAAGAGTAAACACCGATGCAGCTTATCATCGCTGCAGTCGGCCACAAGATGCCGGCCTGGATAGAGACCGGCTTCGCCGAATACGCCAAGCGCATGCCGCCGGAACTGCGCATCGTGCTCAAGGAAATCAAGCCGGTCGACCGGTCCGGCAGCAAGACGGCGGCCACCGCGATGGCGCTCGAACGCGAGCGCATCGAGGCGGCGCTGCCGAAATCGGTGCGCATCATCGCGCTCGATGAACGCGGCAAGGACCTGACGTCGGTGGGCCTGTCGCAGCAGCTCGAAACGTGGCAGCAGGACGGCCGCGACACGGCCTTCCTGATCGGCGGCGCCGACGGCCTCGATCCCGAATTGAAGGCGCGCGCCGAAGGCTTGATCCGCATTTCCAGCATGACGCTGCCGCATGGGATGGTGCGCGTGATGCTGGCCGAGCAGCTGTACCGCGCGTGGTCGATCACGCAGAATCACCCTTATCACCGCGTTTAGTATCTACACCTTTAAAAGCCTTCGATGAAACCGGTCGAAAAAACCATTTACCTCGCTTCCAAAAGCCCGCGCCGGCGCGAGCTGCTGCGCCAGATCGGCATCGATTTCGAATTGCTGCTGCTGCGCAGCGACGGCCCGCGCGGCGCCGACGTGACCGAGGAAGTCATTCCCGGCGAGGCGCCCATCGACTACGTGGCGCGCGTGGCCAGGGAGAAGGCGGCCTTCGCGTGGGGCCTGGTGCAGAGCCGCCATCTGAAACCGCGCACCGTGCTGAGTGCCGACACCACCGTCACCATCGATGGCGCGATACTCGGCAAGCCGGCCAATTACCAGGAGGCGGTCGACATGCTCAAGCAGCTGTCGGGCCGCACCCACCAGGTGCTGACCTCCATCGCCGCCCACAACGCCGACTTCCACGGCCAGATCACGCAGGTGTCGGAGGTGCGCTTCGGCGCGCTGTCGGACGCCGCCATCGCCGCCTATTGCGCCTCGCAGGAACCCTACGACAAGGCCGGCGGCTACGGCATCCAGGGCTCGGCCGCGCTGTTCGTCGAGCATATCGAAGGCAGCCACTCGGGCATCATGGGCCTGCCCCTGTACGAGACCGCACAATTGCTGCGCCAGGCCGGTTTGCCGTTGCCCTGAGCGCGTGTATGATCGTCCTTCGCCGCCACCACTAAAACAACAGGCATAGAAGAGACATGAACGAAGACATACTGATTAACGTGACGCCGCAGGAAACCCGCGTCGCCCTCATCCTGCAGGGCGCCGTGCAGGAGCTGCACATCGAGCGCACGCTGACGCGCGGCCTGGCCGGCAACGTCTACTCCGGCAAGGTGGTGCGGGTGCTGCCGGGCATGCAGTCGGCCTTCATCGACATCGGTCTGGAACGCGCGGCGTTTTTGCACGTGGCCGACATCTGGGAAGCGCGCCCGCACGACGGCCCGCAAAACGCGCAGGCGGCGCCGACGCCGATCGAAAAAATCCTCTTCGACGGCCAGGTGCTGACGGTGCAGGTCATCAAGGACCCCATCGGCACCAAGGGCGCGCGGCTGTCGACGCAAATCTCCATCGCCGGCCGCATGCTGGTCTACCTGCCGCAGGACTCGCACATCGGCATCTCGCAGAAGATCGAAAAGGAAGCCGAGCGCGAAGCGCTGCGCACGCGTTTGCAAAGCCTGCTGCCGGCCGACGAAAAAGGCGGCTACATCGTGCGCACGCAGGCCGAGGACGCGTCGGACTCCGACATCGGCGCCGACGTCGATTACCTGCGCAAGACCTGGGCCACCATCTGCCACGGCGCGCGCACCAAGCCGGCCACCACGCTGCTGCATCAGGATTTGAGTCTGGCGCAGCGCGTGCTGCGCGACTTCGTGCACGATGAAACGGCGACCATCCAGGTCGACTCGCGCGAAAACCACCTGGCCTTGTCGGCGTTCGCGCAGACCTACACGCCGAGCGTGCTGCCACGCTTGCAGCACTACACGGGCGAACGGCCGCTGTTCGATTTGTATGGCGTCGAGGAGGAGATCCTGCGCGCGCTGGGCCGCCGCGTCGACCTGAAATCGGGCGGCTACCTGATCGTCGACCAGACCGAGGCCATGACCACCATCGACGTCAACACCGGCGGCTTCGTCGGCGGGCGCAATTTCGCCGACACGATATTCAAAACCAATCTGGAGGCGGCGCATGCGATCGCGCGCCAGCTGCGGCTGCGCAACCTGGGCGGCATCATCATCCTCGACTTCATCGACATGGACAACGCCGAGCACCGCAACGCCGTGCTGCTGGAATTGAAAAAGACGCTGGCGCGCGACCGCACCAAGGTGTCGGTGTCGAACTTCTCGGCGCTGGGACTGGTGGAGATGACGCGCAAGCGCACGCGCGAATCGCTGGCGCATATCTTGTGCGAGCCGTGTCCTGCCTGCGCCGGCAAGGGCCAGGTCAAGACCTCGCGCACCATCTGCTACGAAATCCTGCGCGAGCTGCTGCGCGAGGCCAAGCAGTTCAACCCGCGCGAATTCCGCATCCTCGCGTCGCAGGAAGTGGTCGACATGTTCCTGGAGGAGGAGTCGCAGCACCTGGCGATGCTCGGCGATTTCATCGGCAAGAAAATCTCGCTGCAGGTGGAGACGGCGTATCACCAGGAGCAGTACGACGTGATTTTGATGTAAGTAAAAATACATTTAAAATCAATTAGTTACAAATTAAAATCCTAGAAATACCTAGCTAGCCACACAGCTAGCTACACACAACTCATAGGCTGTCTGAGTCGTTCCATCTTCTCTGAATCCAGACAGTCACCTGAGTTGAAGGGGCTCCCACTCAAGATAATCGAGAGGCACCAGTTCCAAATAGCCCGACTCCATCATTTGGATAGCGGCACGCTGGTCCTCTCTGATTGTTCTAATTCTTCGTGCCCTTTCCTCCGCAGTCTGCACCTTACCATTCCGGAAATCTTCGGGATACAAAACTCGCATGAGCTCCTCGTCCGTAGCACTTTTCCACATCGCGTCACACATACGTAGTCGCGGCAAAAGTTTATCCAAACGAGGCTTGATAGTTCTCGAAATGGATTCGCCAGCCTGATTTCGTGCTTCCTCAAATTTTTCAAGTTCACTGTAGAGGTCTATTCTTGCATTCGCAATCATTGAACTAAGAGCAGCCTGGACGCTCATCAAACGTTGAAAGCGCTGCCGGTAACATTCCCACCAAAGTTTCAAGAATTGATCGATACAGCGCGGAACAGTCCAAATCGGAGCTTGATTAAGCTGGAATCTGCGGCAAAGCTTAGCGCGATGGGCACTTCTACAGTGTGGCGCGACGTTAGCCGAAAAACCTTTGTGCCTCCGATTCGCATCTCGAGCCACAGCGTCGCCTGGGTATCTCGGCAGTCACGTTTGGTGATTGCCGAGATAGACTCCGCGTCAATTCATCTTCTGGATTTAGCTCGCGAGGAGCTCGCGCACTGGCAGTGAATCAGGCCGGCGCCGGGAAATTGGTCGAGCCAGCGTCGTCCCTTTGAGCCTCGACCGAAGCCAATCGCTCCGACAACGCCTTATGAATCATCCCAAAGGAATCGCTACCCATGACAATCCGCTTCGGCGCGGGCTCCTGATCAGCACTGGCGATGATCTTTGCCGACATCTTTTCAGGGTCGCCAGGCGCAGGGCGCGACGTGTCCTTAATCATCACATGGACAAACGCCGCCGGCGTGCCCTTGTAAGCGTCCATTTGCTCACCGAGCTTGACGCTGCCACCCCGGAAGTTTGTGCGGGCGCCGCCCGGTTCAACAATCGTGACTCCGATGTTGAAGGGAGCAAGCTCTTGGCCGATCGAGTCCAGGAAACCTTCCAGACCCCACTTGCCCGCGTGATAGAGCGAGCCGCCCGGTAGAGCCGCCTGACCGCCGAAGGTCGATAGACCGATGATGCGGCCGCCACCCTGCGCCCGCAGATGCGGCAAAGCTGCACGGATCAGCATGATCGGGCCGACCAGATTGGTGTTCAGCTGATGGATGATCTGATCGTCGCTCAGTTCTTCGGCGGCGCCGAAGAGGCCATAGCCGGCATTGCTCACGACAACGTCGATCCGGCCGAGATCCGCAAAAGCCTTGCCCACCACGTGCTGAAGCGCAGGCGTGTCTGTCATGTCCAAATGGCTCAGCCAAAGCAGATCGCCGTACTGCTCCTTGAGATCGTCCATCGTATCCATTTTGCGAACAGTGCCCGCAACACGATCACCTCGCGCGAGAAGTTGCTCGGTCATGTGCCGGCCGAAGCCACTGTTCACGCCAGTGATGAACCAAGTTCTTTGTGTCATATCAATTCCCATGAATAAAAGTGTCGAGAGGCCGCGAACGGATAGTTGATTATAGGATGGCAAATCCAGACTTTGAATGCTCAATAGTCTGTAATGCTTTCTCCAAAGTCTGAAATATGCGTTTATCTAAACTGACGGGCAAGACCCGGTGCATGACTGCCATACGCGAGGAATGGCCCTGTGAAGACGCGAATAAATCTACTATTTGCGCTGCTGCTGCGCCGGTGATAAGATGAGAAAATCAGACTTTAACTATGTAACGGCCCGGGAAATTTTCTCCATAGTCCGAAAAAATGCCTGGTCACTCCTATAATTCCACTCCAAATCCATGACTGGCGATCCCTTCTCCGATGTGCTTGACCTGATCCGTGCCAAGTCGGTCGTTTCTGGCAGCTTGGTTGCGGGCGGCGCGTGGTCGATTCGCTTCCCGGCCTCCGATCTCATCAATTTCTGGGGTATTGCGCGGGGCGAGTGCTGGTGCCTCACCGAAACAGCCAACGCTCCTTTGCACCTCAAAGCCGGGGATTTTCTTTTGCGCACCGCGTCTGAATCGGCGGTATTGGCAACTGATCTGGACATGGCTCCAGTCGATTTCCAGGAAGTGCTGGCATCAGGCACAGAAGGCAGGCTGCACCATGGCAGCGGCGACCAGTTCCTTATGATTGGCGGCAAGGTGGAACTGGATGCAACACATGGAGCAGCGCTCCTCAACTCGTTGCCGCCATCGATACACATACGCCAAGGATCAACGCACGCGGCGATCCTGGAGTGCCTGCTCGCACAGCTCGTACGAGAGCGAACGGAAGGCATGCCAGGGGTCGCAAGCGCATCGGCACAGCTTGCTCACTTGATGTTCATCCAGATTCTTCGTGCCCATCTCGACTTGGGCGCGATGCTCGCGCCGGGCTGGTTGCGACTGGTGGGAAACCGGCGCTTGGCACCTGCACTGCGGCTGCTTCACGGCGAACCAGCTCGGGCCTGGGGACTGGATGAGCTAGCTCGTGAATGTGGCATGTCTCGCGCAACGTTTGCAGTCCACTTCAAATCGAGCGCCGGGACTACGCCGCTTGCGTACTTAGCGCAGTGGCGGATGCGCTTGGCCGAACGCGCGTTGCGCGATGGCGACGACGCGATTTCATCGCTCGGCTACTCGCTGGGATATGCCTCGGAAAGCGCATTCAGCAATGCGTTCAAAAGGGTTGTTGGCGAGGCTCCGGCACGCTACCGTGCCAACGCACGAGTTAGCCAAGTTCGGGTTTAGAGGGCCGAGGACAGTCGATGATGGATGGAGCCTTCTCTGTCAGTTTCCCGTTTTTGCTCGCCCTCGATCAGCCTTATGCGCACGTCAAGATCACCAGATCAAGTCAAAACGAGTAAACACTATTTCTATAATAAGCTTGGAATCTTCCTCTTCGCAACCGGCCGGATGTACCGCGCCAGCGTCACGTCAGATCGGTGGCCCGTCTGTTCCCGAATTTGATATGGTTGCAATCCCACCATTGTTGCTTGGGTGACAAAGCCAGCGCGAAGTGAATGCCCCGCAACCATCTTCGCTGCCTCCTCACCCGACATCATTCGCACAGATGCCTTGACTACGAGCGCGACCGACTGCGCAGTGAGGCCCTTGCTTCCAACAATCTGGTCGTGCCGGTTGATCGGTTTGAACAGCGGACCAGCTGCAATCCCAGCCAATTCGAGCCAAGTCAGAAGCGCTTTCACGGGGCAGCGTTTACCGCGCGCATAGGGAATAAATACGGTACGCCCTGCGCCCTCCTGATCGGTCTTGGATCGCCTAATCAGCAACTCCAGTCCGCTATCAAATAGCGTCATATCCTCGTATCGCAACGCCATCAATTCGGAACGCCGGAACGCACCGGCGAAGCCAATCGACAACAGCGCCTTGTCGCGTGCTGCCTTCATCGGCATCTGCTGATCGATGTGGACCATCAATTCCACAATATCATCTTTCAGCAAGGCCGTTACTCGCCGTTGCTTGGTACCTAGCGTGCGACGGATGCCTTGCATGGTCCGCTTGACCAAGTGATCCATCATCGGCGATGACAGGCCGCGGTCGGTATGTGCCCGGTGAATTGCGATCAGGCGATGCTGAAGAGTTGCGACCGCAAGGGCTCCGGCAAAGTTGGCAAGGTATTCTGCCACCATGGCCGCCGTCGCTGGAATCGTGCCGCCGTACTGTTTAAAATGCCGAATGCCCATACCGCTTCCTTGATCAGCGGCGCGAGCCAGATGAATTGGGACTCGCGCTACGATTTTTATATGGCATGTCTAACCGCACTCAAAATACTATGGCGATTTTGATGCGGATGATTCAAGCCTGGCCCAGCGCCCGGCGGGCGTCCGCGTGCGGGAACAGCCAGCGGCGCCGCATGCAGGCGACCATGTCCTGCGGCGGCATCGGCCGGGCGATGTAATAGCCCTGCGCCTCGTTGCAGCCGAGTTCCTGCAGGATCTCCAGCTGCCGCAAGGTCTCGACGCCCTCGGCCACCACCGACATGCCCAGCGCGTGCGCCATCGACACGATGGCCTGGAAGAACACCCGGCCCTCGTTGGAGTTGCCCAGTTCCGAGGTGAAGGCCTTGTCGACCTTGAGCACGTCCATCTTCAGCTTTTGCAGCTGCGACAGCGACGAATAGCCGGTGCCGAAATCGTCGACATGCAGCTTGACGCCCAGTTCGCGGATCGCCGACAGCTGGGCCAGGATGGCGTCCTGCTCGCCGAGCATGGCCGACTCGGTGATTTCCACTTCGATCAGGCTGGCGTCCAGATGATGTTTGGCCATCTGCATCGCCAGCTGGCGGTGAATGCCGCCCTGGCCGAACTGCTTGGGCGACACATTGATCGACACCGGCACCAGCGCCAGGCCCTGCGCGCGCCACGCGGCCAGCTGGGCGCAGGCCTGCGCCATCACCAGCTCGCCGATGCGCAGGATCAGGCCGCTCGCCTCGGCCAGCGGGATGAATTCCAGCGGCGGGATCAGGCCCAGTTCCGGATGGATCCAGCGCACCAGCGCCTCCATGCTGCACAGCTCGCCGGTGCGGGTGTCGACGCGCGGCTGGTAATACAGCTGCAGCTGCTCGCGCTCGATCGCTTCGAGCAGGTTGTGCTTGAGGCGGGCGCGCGATTTGAGCTGGGTGAGCAGCGCCGGATCGAAGAAGCGGTATTGTCCCTTGCCTTCGCTCTTGCCCGAATACATGGCGATGTCGCCGTGCTTGATCAGCGTGGCCGGGTCGCTGCCGTCGCGCGGGAACACGCTGATGCCGATCGACGCGCCCACCGACTGCCTTTCGTCGACGATGGTGAACGGCTGGGTGAACGCCTGCAGGATGCGCCCGGCGACGGCGGCGCTGTGGGCGTCCGAATCGGCCGGGCTGAGCACGACGACGAACTCGTCGCCGCCGAAGCGCACCACGCGGTCGCTCGGCCGCAGCAGGGAGCGCAGCCGGACGGCCGCCTGGCGCAGCAGCTCGTCGCCGGCCGCGTGGCCCTGCGTGTCGTTGACGTGCTTGAACTCGTCGAGGTCGATGAACAGCAGCGCCACGGCGTGGCCGGCGGCGGCCGCGTCGGCCAGCGTGTGCTGGAAGAACTCGTTGAGCCAGTGGCGGTTCGGCAGGCCGGTCAGCGCGTCCTCGTTGGCCAGCCTTTCCAGCTCGCTTTCATGCGCCTTGCGCTCGCTGATGTCGGTCAGCGTCACGGCCAGGCCATTCCCCACGCGCACCAGGCGGCGGTGGCCCCAGCGCAGGTTGAGTCGCTGATCGGGCGGCATCTCGCGGTCGTCTTCGAGAAAGCCGCGCTCCATCGCCGCCACATAGGTATCAAGCAGGGTCTCGCCGAACAGCTGGGTCGACAGGCTGGTCAGGCGACGGCCGATCAGGTCGCCGCGCGCCATGCCGTAGAAATGCGCACCGCGCTCGTTGCAGTCGACGATTTCGAAATCGACGATGCGGCCGTCGGCGGCGCGCAGCGGCGCGGCCATGTAGAAGCCGTCGTTGGCGCTTTCGGTGGCGGTGCGATAGGCGCGCCGCACCTCCTCTTCCGCGTGGCGGCGTTGCAGCGAGCGGCGCGTCCACACGCTGCCCCACGAAGCCAGCAGCGCCAGCGCCAGAGTCGACAGCAGCGCGTTTTGCAGGCGGCTGCGGCTGGCCGCGTCGGCCGCGCCCATGATCTCGCTCTGCGCCAGGCCGACGCAGGCGATCAACGGATAGGCCGCCGATTTGTGCCAGCCGAGGATGCGCGCCTTGCCGTCGCTGAAGCCGTCGCCGTCGAGCAGGCGGGTGCCGTCGTCGGCCTTCAGGTCGGGCTGGGCCAGCAACAGCGACACGTCGTCGGCGCCGGCGCTGCCGCCGCCGTGCTGTTCCAGCCGCAGCGTGCCGCTCTGGCCCAGCAGCGCCACCATGCCGTCGCGGCCCAGCGTGTGGGCGCTGTAGAAGGCGGTGAAATAGTCGGCGGTCATGGTCAGGATGACGACGCCGGCGAAGGCGTCGTCGGGGCCGTCGAGGCGACGCGTGAACTCGATGGTGTTTTGCGTCGCCTGGCGCTGCTCGGCGGGCACGTTGATGCGCAGCGCGGTCGAATTATTGTCGCGGTGGTAGAGGAAGTAATCGGCATGGGCGATGTCGGCCGGCGCGGCGCGGCGGCGGGTCGAGCTGAGGATGGCGCCGTCGCGGCCGGCGATGGTGACGGAGATGAAGGCGGTGTCGGTGAACATGCCGTCGCGGTGCAGATCCTCCAGGTTCAGCGCGGCGCCCGACTGTTCCCAGCTCTGCTTGAGCTGCATGGTGACCTGGTCCATCTGCGCCACCGAGCGGGTGACGTATTGCTCGTAGGCTCCGGCGTAGGCGCTGGCGTCCTTCAGCGCGGCCAGCTCGGCGCTGTGGGTTTCGCTGCGCCCCTTGATCAGCGTGAAGGTCCACAGCGCGGCGATCAGCAGCAGGGCCAGGCCGGGCCACAGCAACACCAGGCGCCCTTGGCGCGCGTTCAGGGCAGCGGTCTGCTCGTGGATGGACATAAAAGTGGCGGAATCAGCGTAGTGTTCGCCTACTTTACGCGCCGATTATGACCATGCAATTACATTGAAGAAATAAGTATTTCCCAAGAAAAAATATCCACACGGCCGCCGCGTTGACATGCCGCGGACATATTCGGGCGCTAGAATTTCTTTCCAGCACGATAGAAAGAGCCGCCATGCCCACAGCCGAAGTGACATTTACCCGGCGCCCCGAAGCGATCACGATCACCCTGCGCATCGCCGGGCAGCTCGTGGCAGAGAGCCCCAGCCAGGAATCAATAGCGCGCGAGCTGCAGCTGCGGCAGGTGCGCACGCTGTCGATAGAAAACCGCTACACGACCCAGCTGCCGACGTCGGCACGGACACTCGAACAAGCCGGCCAGGTCGATTTCAGCGAGCCGATGGCCGCGCTGAAGCTGATCGCCGCCTGCGCCGCGTTCGGCGACGTCGCCCTGTTCCGCCATCCCGAGCGCCGCCGCAAGCCCCGCGCCGTCGTTCCCGCGAACCAAGCGCCGACGCGGTCTTGACGCGCGATGGCGTGCAATGGCTCGCTACCGATTGCTTATCGCCTGATACAGGCGCCCATCACCAGCCGCACCCGCTGCGCATGCAGGTTGCGGGCGAAGTTGGCGCTCATCTGGCCGAAGCGCGGCCCCATCACCAGCGCCACTCCCGGCGACGGCGACGCCGGCCGTGGCCGGCCGAACCAGGCGATGGACTCGGCGCTGACGTCCTTCCATATATGCGGCTGGAGGCCGGCCAGCCCCAGCGCCGCCCGCGTTTGCGCTTCCGTCAGCAGGAAGCTGGTGGCGGCGCTGGCGGACCATGGCACCGGGTAATCCGGCGCCGGCTGGCCTTCGACCGCCAGCACGTCGTAAAAGCCGAAAGTGCCGCCCGGTTTGAGCACGCGCGCGATCTCGCCGTACAGCCGCGCGCGGTCGGCGATGTTCATCACCACATGCTGGGTATAGACGACATCGAACTGCGCGTCCGGGAAATCGAGCGCCAGCAGGTCGCCGGTGCGGTAGTCGACCAGCTGGTCCATGCCGGTGCGCTCGGCCAGCAGCGTGGCGACGGCGACGAAGCCGGGCGTCAAATCGACGCCGCTGACGCGGCAGCCATGCGTTTCGGCGACATAGCGGGCCGGACCACCGAGGCCAGAGCCGGCGTCGAGCACGCGCATGTCCGCCGCGATGTCGAGCAGGCCGATGAAGTCGCGGGTGGCCTCCAGGCCGCGCACGTGGAACTGGTCCAGCCCGGCCAGCTCGGCGCCGCTGAGCGGGCCGGGGCGCTGCGCCAGGAAGTGCCGCACCTGGGCCACTGGATCGGCCTCGGCGGCCTGATAGTGTCGTCGCACCTGTTCGTCGTTCATGCCGCCGTCCTTATTTAGAAAATCCACAAAATCTAAATTTAGATTAAACTAAAACTCTAAATTTGACAAGCGGATTTTCAGCAAGGTGGCCTCAGCCTTCGCGCAGCTTGAACACGCCGACGATGTCGGCCAGCCGCACCGACTGTTGCTGCATCGATTGCGCGGCCGCGGCGGCCTGCTCGACCAGCGCGGCGTTTTGCTGGGTGGCGCCGTCCATTTCGGCGACGGCGTGGTTGACTTGCTCGATGCCGGCGGCCTGCTCCTCGCTGGCGCGGCTGATTTCCTTCATGATGCCGGCCACGCGGCCGATGCTGCCGACCACTTCGTGCATCGTCGCGCCGGCCGCGTCGACCAGCTTGCTGCCGGCATCGACCTTGCCCACCGAGTCGTCGATCAGCAGCTTGATTTCCTTGGCGGCGGCGGCCGAGCGCTGCGCCAGGTTACGCACCTCCGAGGCGACGACGGCGAAGCCGCGCCCCTGCTCGCCGGCGCGCGCCGCCTCGACCGCCGCGTTCAGCGCCAGGATATTGGTCTGGAAAGCGATGCCGTCGATGACGCCGATGATGTCGACGATTTTCTTCGACGAGGCGTTGATCGAGCCCATCGTGCCGACCACCTGGCTGACCACGCTGCCGCCGCGCTCGGCCACGTCGGCGGCGATCTGCGCCAGCCGGTTGCCCTGGTGGGCGTTGTCGACGTTTTGTTTGACGGCCGAGGTCAGCTCATCCATCGACGAGGCCGTCTCCTCCAGCGTGCTGGCCTGTAGCTCGGTGCGCGACGACAGGTCCAGATTGCCGCTGGCGATCTGATGGGCGGCGCCGGCGATGCTGTGGGTCGCTTCATGCACGTTGTTGACCATGCGCGCCAGCTGGTCGCGCATGGTCTGCATGGCGAACAGCAGGCTGTGGCGGTCGCCCGGCCGCAGCGCGATCGGCACGCACAATTCGCCGTGGGCGATGCGGCCGGCGATTTCGGCCGCGTAGTCCGGCTCGCCCCCCATCTGCCGCAGCAGGCTGGCCGTGATGCGCCAGGCCAGCAGCGCACCGAGCACGGCGGCGGCGGCCGTCAACAGCACCGTCTGGCCACGGCTGGCGCTGTGGGCGGCGGCGGCGGCGCGCGCGGCCTGCTGCATCCGCGCCTCCTCGTAGGCCACCATCTCGTCCATCGCGTCCAGCGTGGTGCGCTGCAGCGGCTGCAGCTCCTTGAGCAGCACGTTGACGCCGCCGGCCTTGTCGCCGGCCGCCGTCAGGTCGGCCATTTTTTTGACGACGGTGATGGAGGCCGAGCGCGTCGCGGTGATCTTGTCGAGCGCGGCCCGCTCGGCGTCGGCGGCGACCATCTTGTCGAGCGCCGCGTAGCGCTGGGCGTAGACGGCGCGGTTGTCGGCCAGGCGGCGGCTTTCGGCGTCGACGTCGGCGGCCTCGGTCATCAACGCGATGTTGCGGGCGTTGAGGATGGCCTCCATGACGGACTGGCGCATGGCGACGATGTGGCCGACCTTGACGTTCTCATTGTTGACGATGTTGTCCAGCGTGGCCTGCATGGTGGCCATGCGCAGCAGGCCGACGACGGCCAGCACCACCATCATCAGCAGCACCAGGGCGAAGCCGGCGCCCAGCCGGGTGCCGATCTTGAAACGGGAGAGGTCCATGGGGATAGGCGTCCGCAAAAAAATCGCGACCCCGACCATCGGCGTCGCGTTGATGAGCAGGAAACGTACGCGATTTCCGCGCCCACCGCAATCAGAACCGCGCGTCCCTCCCTTATGGCCAGGCGCGCGGCGCGGCGTTTATTTGGAGATGCGCAGGATCGCCGAGGCCAGCTTGGAGAAGCACGGCGTGAGGTCGTTGGTGGTGGCGGCGTAGCAATACAGGCCGGTCGGCTGGCTCGGCGTGACGCAGCGCGC
>Ga0209848_1000404_pt1 | contig 18501 bp, 14 predicted proteins | sample OrgsoiDNA_201062_FD_185810 | JGI IMG/M metagenome (GOLD analysis project Ga0209848, IMG submission 185810) | Permafrost soil microbial communities from the Arctic, to analyse light accelerated degradation of dissolved organic matter (DOM) -... | ecosystem: Environmental > Terrestrial > Soil >...
CGTTCCACTGCACGCGCGCCTGTTCCTGCGTGTGCAGCTGCAGGTTGACCATCTGCGCGGCGCCCAGGTCGGGGCCGGCGTCGGCCGGGCGCGGCGCGGCGGTGGCGGCCTCCAGCATGCGCTGCATCTGCGGCTCGCGCGTCAGGTCGGGCAGGCTGAGCTCGCCCTTGATCCAGTCGCTGACGTGGGATTCGTAGAACAGGCCGCTTTGGCTGACGGTCTCTTGCAGCACCTTGGCCAGTTGGCCGGCGTCGGGCGGGCCGTCGGCGAGCAGCGGGATTTTTCCGGTCAAGACCATCGGCGTGCCGGGCAGGCTTTGCGCCGCGCTCAACATGATGGTCAGCGCGCGGGCCGTACTGCTGAGGGCGGCGCCGGGTGTGCCGGCGTTCAGGTCGGGCAATTGATTGGACGGCGTCAGCGGCGCGCGGCCGAGCAGGGTGGCGGCCAGGCTGCCTGGTTTCTGTGCGTCGCTCGCGGCCGTGGCGGGCGCCGCCGCGCCGGCGGCCGCTGCTGCCGCGCCCGGCGCCGCCGCCGTGGCCGCCAGCGTGGTGTCGGCGCCCGCTGTGGCCGCCGGCGCGCCGTCGGCGCCCGCTTCGATGCCGGCGGCGATGGCGGCCAACAGCGTGTTGATGGCGGCTGGTGGCGTGGCGGTCGCGGCGCCAGGATAGGCCGCTACATTCGCTGGCGGATTGAGCGCCGGAGTGGCGGCCTGGCCGGTCGCTGGATTGCCGGCGGGGTTGCCGGCTGGACTGGCGGCGGAATTTGTTGCTGGATACGCGGCCGGAGTCGTTGCGGCATTGGTCGCCGGACTGTCGGCCGGGCTGGCTGGCGTATCAGCCGGCGGATAGGCCGTAGCGGGCGCCGCAGCAGCGGGGGGCGTGGTCGCAGTGGCCGTCGCGTTTGCTGCCGCCGGGTTGGCCGGGCCGGTCGCCGCGCCGGCGGCCGAAGCCGCTTGTGCGGGCGTGTCGGCGGCGGGGCTGGCCGCCGCGCCGGCCGCTGCGTTCGGAATGGCTGCTGTGGCGTCCGGCGCCGCGCCGGACGGCGGCCGGGGCGCGCCGGGCAAGGGCGCGTCCTGCGACGCCAGCGCGCCATAGCTGGCCGCCGCCGTGGCGGAATTGCCCGGCGCCGCGCCGCTTTCGCTATACAGCAGCGTGGCCAGATCGCCGGCGCCGCCGCTGCCGAACTGGAAGGTGGGACGCGGACTGGCGGCGATGACGGTCAGCGGCACTTCGCTGCCGACGGCCACGCCGGGCGGCAGCATCAGGCGTACGTTGAGGCCGGCGATCTTGACCAGCGAGCTGCCGTCGGTGAAGTTGGACAGCACCTCGGCCGGCAAGGACTGGCCGACCAGGCCGGCGAGCGCGCCCTGCAAGGCGGCCTGGCGCGCGTCGCCGCCGGGCGCCATGGCGCCGCCGCTGGCCGGCGATAGCGTCACCGGCCCCGTGTCGATGCGCGGCATCATGGCGCGCGCCTAACGCTAGACGCTGCCGTAGGCGTTAATCAGGCGCCGTTCGGTTTTGGTGTTGTGGATCAGGGCGGACAGATGGCTCATCCACGGCATCGTCAAGTCGCGGATCTGCCGGTCGGCCATCAGGATCTGGCGTATCAGCTCGATCTTGCGCTCGCGCGGCTCGCCGCGCAGCGGTTCGGCCGGCTCATGCGCCTTGAGGGTGCGGGTGTGGGTGGCGCAGCGCTGTTCGAGCCGTACGAACTCGTCCCAGTCGCCGGCGGTGGCGGCGGCCACCATCATCTCGCTCAACTTTGCCATTGCGCTATACAGCTTCAACACTTCTTGGGTCGTCATCATGGATTAGGCGCTCACGAGTTTGGGTATCGGGGGGGGGGATGGCGCCGCGTTTTGGCCGGTGACGGCGGGCGCGTCGGCGATGGCGTTCCAGGCGTCGCGCAGCTCGGTGAGCAGGCGTTGCACCTCCAGCAGCAGCACCGCGTCGTTCTTCAGGTTGGCCGCCACCAGACGCTCGCCCATATACTGGTACAGCGCGTCGAGGCCCTCGGCGATTTCGCCGCCGGCTTTCTTGTCGAGCGCGGCGCGCAGGCCGCTGTCGATGATCAGGCTGGCGTGCGAAATCGATTTGCCCTTCAGCGTGAGGTCGCCGCTGCGCATGCCGGCCAGGCCGTTGGCCACCGCCTGCAGCGCGCCGTCGAACAGCATGACGATCAGTTTGTGGGGGCTGGCCGCCGCGACACCGGTCTCCATGCCGATATTCGCGTAGGCGCTGGCGCCGCTTTGCCTGGATCCGAACATTGTGTGCTCCTGTAGTAAAGCTGTAAGTACTGTGAATGAGCGCCGCGTCGCCACGCGCCGCCGCGGATGCTAAAAACCGACCTAGCCCTTCGCCATGCTGGCAAACTGCTGGGTCAGGAAGTCCTGGGTACTGGTCATGCTGGCCACCGACGCGCTCAAGGCGTTGAACTGGGCGTTGTAGTTGGCTTGCACGTCGTCGAGGTGGGCCTGGAAAGCCTTCTTCTGCGCGGCGATGTCGGCCACCGTCGCGTTCAAACCGGTGGTCTGGGTGGCGATGTAGCCGCTGCTGCCCAGGTAGTTGGCGGCCAGGTTGTTGAGCTGGTAGGCATAACCCTGCGAAAAACCGATGGTGCCGCGCGCGCCCGTCGTCGTGCCCTGCACCAGCAGTTTCAGGCCCGAGGCCGGCGCGCCGGGATTGGCCGTCAGGCTCTGGCCGTTGCCGGTCGACGAGTATCCGCCGATGGTGCCGGCGACGTCGACGCCCACTGTCGGCGTGGCACTGCCGAAGATGCTGGCGTTGGGCGTGCCGCTGTCGTCGACGATGGAAATATTCGACTTCGAACCATACAGCGTCGAGTTCAGCGTCAGCGTGCCGTCCTTGCCGACGGTGGCGCTGACGGTCGAGCCGGCGCCGGAAAAGGCGCTCACGCCGTTGATCGACGATTGCAACAGCGCCGCCAGCTGGGTCGGCGTGTAGGTGCCCGGCTGCAGCGTCACGTTGGCGCTGTCGGCCAGCGTGCCGGTGCCGTCGTCGTTCAGGTGGACGGTCCAGATGGTGCCGGGCGCGATGGTGGTGGTGGCCGGCAGCGCCGCGGCGCTGGTCAGCGTGCCCTGCGAGGCCAACGCGGTGATGTCGACGGCGTAGTCGCCGGCCTGGGTCAGCGTGCTGGAGCTGGTGAAGCTGACGTCCGGGTCGGTGCCGCGGCCGACGGCCGCGAACAGGCCGGCGATGTCGCCGAAGTTGTTGGTGATGGCCGTGTTCAGCTTGGAGGTGTCCAGCGTCATGACGCCGGTCTTGTCGAAGGAAATGCCGAGCTGGCCCAGGTTGGTCAGCGTGGTGTTGTTCGACTGCAGGCCGGTGATCGACGCCGACAGCGTCTTTTGCAGCTGGGCCTGCAGGTTGTTGATGGTCGGGTTGCCCAGCAGCGGGCCGCCGGTGTTGGTGCTGGCCGTGTAGCCGCTCAGTTGGGTGATCTGGCTGGCCAGCGCGTTGTAGGCCGACACGAAGCCGGTCACGGCGGTCGTCAGCGAGGAGCTGTCCTGGGCCACCGTCACCGTCGTCGTGCCCGGCTTGACCACCGACACCGACACGCCCGGCACGGCGCCGGTGATGCTGGTGCTGCTCGATGACACGGCGATGCCGTTGATGTTGGCCAGCGTGTCCTGGGCCGAGATGTTCTGGCTCAGGTTTTGCGTGCCGCCCGGATCGTAGGCCAGCAGGCTGACCAGCGCCGGGTCGGGCGCCGCGCCGTTGGCGCCGGTCAGCGAGATTTGCGCCGTCGACGAGGCGCCGGTGGCGCTCGAGGTCAGCACCAGGTGGTAGGGCGAGGTGGCGCTGCCGTCCGAGACGATGGAGGCGGTGACGCCGAAACCGCCCTTGTTGATGGCCGTGACGATGCCTTGCAGCGAGTTGTTGGTGCTGTCGATGACGATATTGCCGCTGGTGCGGGTGGCGTCCTGGGTGAAGCTGGCGCCCAGGTAGCTGCCGGCCGTGCCGGCGGTCAGGCCGGCCACGCCGGGCGCCGTGCCGCCGACGGTGATCTGGCTGGCGTCGGCCGAGGCCAGCGAGATCGAGCTGGCGTAGGTGGTGCTGGCGCCCAGGTTGGCCGTGGCCGTGGTGTTGCCGATGCCGCCGCCGACGCTGCCGCTGACGTCTTCCGTGATGGCGATGTTGTTGCCGTCGGCGTCGGTGAACTGCAGCGTGCCGTCGCTGGCCTTGCCGCTGACGGTGATGTTGGCGTTGGCCAGCGCGCGCGCCACCGAGGTGTTGCCGGTCAGCACGGCGTCGAGCGAGGCGGCCGTCACGCCGCCGCTGCCGCCGGCGGCCACGCCGCTGGCTTGGGCGGCGATCTGCACGCCGCCGATCGACAGCGAATAGCTGCCGCCGGCGCTGGTGTCGACGGCGCCGAAGCTGCTGGCGCCGCCACTGCCGAACTCGGTGGCCGGGGTGGTGGTGGCGGCGGTGCTGGCGGACACGCCGGTGGTGCTGCTCTGGGCGTTGATCGCGTCGGCCAGCGCGCGCGCGCTGCGGGTGCTGCCGTCGGTGGCGATGGTGGTGCCATTGATGGTCAGGCCGCCCGGGGTCAGGCCGCTGCTGGTGATATTGCTGCCGAGCTGGGTGCCGGTGACGCCGAAGGTGCCGCCGGTGACATTGCCGAGCGCAAAGTTGATCGTCGTGCTGCTGCCCACGCCGATGGCCGCCGTCCTGCTGGCGTAGCCGGCCGACGACAGCGACTGGGCCTGCGCGACCTGGCTGACGGTGACGCGGTAGCTGCCGGGCGAAGCCGTGCTGTCGGCATTGGCGGACAGGATGGAGGTGTCGCCCGGCGTGGCGCTGAGCGACTGGAAGCTCGACAGCGAGGTCAGGCCGGACAGCGAGCTCTGGAAGGAGCCCAGCGCGCCCGACAGGCTGCCGAAGGCCGTCACCTGGCCCAGCACGCTGGCGGTCTGGGTGTCGTAGTCGTTGAGCGGTATCGACTCGGCAGCCATCAGCTTGCTGACGATGGACGTCACGTCGATGTTGGTACCGATGCCGGGGGATGAAAGGGCTGCCACGTTGCGCTCCTAAGTAAAGCAATAATATAAGACATTATCGGCAGAATCAAACCCGACTTGAGAAGGGGAAAGACCGGCTTGTTTGGCGCACAGCGGCGCGCAGCGCAGCGCAGGGCCGGCTGGATGATGGCATGGCGCGGGCAAGGGCGGCGCGCCGCTGGCGCGGCGGCGCAAGGAAAACCCCCGGCGGTGCGGGCAAGGGCGCCGGACGGCAGTGGCGACGGGCGGCTATAAAATAATGCGCGGCGATGCGCGGCAACGCAGCACGGCGCGGCATCAAAAAAAACGGCGCGCGCGGCGCGCCGGTTCAGGCGGTCTGCTGGATCAGCAAACCCTTGCTGGTGGTGTCGAGCGCGTCGGCGATGGCCAGCGCCTCCTTCGACGGGATCTGGCGCAGCACTTCCTTGGTGTTCTGGTCGACCAGCTTGACGACGGTGCGCTTGCTGTCCGGGTCGATGGAAAACTCCAGGCCCTGGGCGCTGGCCTGCGGCGACTTGTTGAGCTTGTCGACGGCCTGGTCGAGCGCCGAGGCGGCCGCCGTGCCCTTGACGGCGTCGACGGTGTCGGTGGCGATGGCCGGCGCGCGCGGCGTGCCGGCGGCCGTGGCGTCGCCGCTGGCGCCGACGTTGCTGCGGTCGGGCGCGCGCGGGGGGCTGACGGCGCCGCTGGAAGCGATGGAATCGATAGTCATGATGTTTCCTTTGCGAAAAATCCCCGGCTGCGCTAAGCAGCCGGGGACCGGTCAAAACCGATGGTCGCCCATCACTAATCCAGGATTAGCCGCGCAGCAGGGACAACACGCCGTTCGGCAGCGAGTTGGCCTGGGCCAGGATCGCGGTACCGGCTTGTTGCAGGATCTGGCCGCGCGTCAGGTTGGCCGTTTCCGCCGCGAAGTCGGTATCTTGAATCCGGCTTTGCGATGCCGACAAGTTCTCGCCGGTCGTTTGCAGGTTCGAGATGGTCGAGGCGAAACGGTTCTGGATCGCACCGAGCGAAGCGCGGTTGCTGTTGATCTGGTTCAGCGCCGCGTCGATGGTGGCCAGGGCCGCGTTCGAACCGGCGACGGTGCTGACGTCGATCTTGGACACCGATTGCAGGCTGGAACCGTTGTTGCCGGAAGCGATCACCGAGTTGTCGCCGCCGCTGACCGAGAAACCGCTGTCGGAAGTGAAGTCGACATGGCCGCCGACGACCAGGTCGGCATTGGCCACGGCGACGTTGGCGCCGGGGGTGGCCGGCGTGTTGCCGATGGCGACGGTGGTATCGGCGCCGCGCAGCTGGGCGGTGGCCAGGCCGGCGCTGCCGGAGTCTTGCAGCTGGATGTCGTCGCCGGTGCTGTCGGTCAGTTTCAGCTCCTTGGTGCCGTCGGCGGCGGTCTGGACGCTGGCGGCGATATTGGTGGTACCGGTTTGCGCATTGACGGCCTGGGCCAGGGCCGACAGGTCGCCGCCCGTGACGGCGGCGGAAATCGTCACCGGTTGCGAGTTGGCGTCGCTGGCGATCGAGTTGGCGCCGCGCAGCGTGAACTGGACCGCGCCGTCGGTGATGCCCGACAAGGTGGCGGTGGTGCTGGCGCTGGCCGTCACGCCGCTTTGCTCGCTCTGGTTGTTGACGCTGGCGGCGATCTGCTTGGCGCTGTCGCCCTGGTTGATGACCACTGGCGTGGTCACGCCGGCGCCGGAGGTGATGCTCAGCGTCTGGGCGGTGACGGTGTTGCCGTTGAAGGCGGCGGCGCCGGTGGTGGCGTTGGCTGGCACGGCGACGGCGACGGCGGCTTGAGCGATGGTGCTGGTCAGGCCCGAGCTCAGCGTGTTGTTGCCGATGTCGGCCGCCTTGGCGCTCTGGATGCCGATGTTGATGGTCTGGTTGGCGTTGGCGCCGACCTGGAACTGGGTCGACGTCAGGCTACCGTCGAGCACGTTCTGGCCGTTGAACTGGGTGCTGGTGGCGACGCGGTCCAGCTCGGCCGACAGGGAGGACACCTCGTTCTGGATCGACTGGCGGTCGGAATCGGAGTTGGATCCGTTGGCGGACTGGACGGCCAGCACGCGGATGCGCTGCAGCAGGTCGCCGGAGGTGGCCAAGCCGCCCTCAGCCGTTTGCGCCAGGGAGATGCCGTCGTTGGCGTTTTGCGAAGCACGGGCGTCGCCCGAAATTTGTGCCTGGAAGCGTTGCGAAATGGCCAGGCCGGCCGCATCGTCTTTCGCGCTGTTGATCCGCAGGCCGGAGGACAAGCGTTGCAGCGAGGTTTGCAGCGAACCTTGCGATTTGCTCAAGTTGTTCTGCGCATCCAGCGAGGCGATGTTGGTATTGATGGTTAAGGGCATGATATTTCTCCGGACTAGGTTGGGCTACGTGCTCATTTCACTTTGGTCTGTCTCCGCGTTCCGAGACATTCAAACCGCTGTTATTTCTGGTAACGGTTGCCCCATGGGAAAATTGAGCGCCGCCAGGGAGATAAATTTTATTTTTCAGGGCTAAATTTCGGCCGCCGGCCGCGCTAAACGACAAGGAAAAGCGAATCTTTAGGGCGAAAATAATTATTTTTTAAGCTAAATTTCTTGCCGGCGGCGGCAAAAAAACCGCCTGACGCCCGTGCCTGGACAGATCGGCGGCATGAAAAGCGGGCAGGGCAAGCGCGCCGGCGCAGCGCCGGGCCAAGAAAAATGGCCGCCCGGTTCTGGTGAACAGGGCGGCCACTGCGGGGAGGGGAGGGGCTCAGTCGCCGGCGACGACGACGCGGTTCTTGCCGGTTTGCTTGGCCTGGTACATGGCCTTGTCGGCGCGCTTGACCAGCTCGCCCTGGTCTTCATTGGGCTTGCGCAGCGCCACGCCGGCCGAGAAGGTGATCAAGACTTTCTCGTTGTCGTGCAGGAAGAAGTGCTTGGTCAGCTCGCGCTGCAAGCGTGTCATCGTCTGCGTGGCCGCCTCGACCGTCGTTTCCGGCAGCAGGATCAGGAATTCCTCGCCGCCGAAGCGGGCGATGACGTCCATCGAGCGCAGCGTGTCCTTGACGATCTTGACCAGGTGCTTGAGCGCCGCGTCGCCGGCGATGTGGCCGTAGGTGTCGTTGAGTTTCTTGAAATCGTCGAGGTCCAGCATGGCGATGCACAGCGGCGTGCCGCGGCGGTCGGAACGGGCGGTCTCGCGCTCGAACACGTCGTCCAGGCCGCGGCGGTTGAGGCTGCCCGTCAGCTGGTCTTCGCGCACCAGCTCGCTCATATGCTGCAGTTTCGCCTCCAGCGTGTGGATGCGGCTTTCCGCGTCCTGCACTTCCTGGCGCGCCAGCACCATCTTGTCGCGCGCCTTCAGCGCCTCGTTCTGGACCACGCGGGTTTCGCGCAGCACCTCGTCGAGGATTTCGTTGAGTTCGCTGATATTGTCGGCCTTGCTGATCTTTTCCGAATAGCCGCCTATCTTTTCGTGGAAGTCGCCGGTCGACGCGGCCACCTGGCCGAGGCGGTCGATAAAGGTCATCATCATGTTCTTGACGGTCAGCTTGACGTCGCTGATGCTGTGCTTGAGCTGGCCCTGCTTGTAGATCACTTCCTTCAGGCTGCGCGTGGCTTCCTCCAGCGCGCGCGAGTCGATCGGGCCGGTGATGAGGTTTTGCACGGCCTCGATCTGGCCGCGCAGCCAGCTGTCGTCGTCGAGCAGCTCGCTGACGTTTTCCAGCAGCAGCTTGAACAGGCGCAGCAACAGTTCCTGCTGCTCGCCGGTGTCGCCGCTTTTCAGTTCGATCTGGTAGCACAGCTGTTTCAGGCGCACGGCGATCTCGGCCAGCGCCTCCTCGCTGTGGGCCAGCCTGGTGGCCACGCCCAGCGATTCGGCCTCGGCCACCAGCGTTGGCGAGCCCGACAGCAGCGAGGCGACGGCGAAGGTCAGCGTGCGGCTGAGCAGATCGCGCAGCTGGCGGCTTTGCTCGCTGTCCGGCGCGGCGGCCGTTTCGATGCCGCCCTTTTTGATGAAGTGCTTGTCGACCAGCTGCGACAGGGCGCGCGCATAGCCGTCCCAGTCGCGCGCCTGGACGGCGCGGTTGAAGCGGCGGCCGAACTCGGTCAGGTCGCCCGGCGTGTCGCTCAGGCGTGTGGCGAAGTCGCTCAGCACGGTTTCCGGGCCGCGCTCGGCGGCGCTGGCCGTGCCGATCTGCGCGGCCGGCGCCGGCGGGTTGACGATGCCGGCGATCTCGTTATAAATGTCGCGGTAGGCTTCCGGCGTCGGCGCGATGCGCCGGGTCGCCAGACGGCGGAAGGCTTCGCGCGCGATATCGGCCGGGTTCTGCGACTCGCCGGGTGAGGAGGGTGGTTTGCTGGACATAGTGACGCGCGGCCTTATATTCGGTGACTTATTACCTTAATGATAGGCCAGGCGCGCTCCGGTCATAGTGTGAATTAACGCGGCTAAGCGGCCTTACTTTGATGCATGCATTGTCGATCAGACAGGAAAGTTTCTTTTTGGTTACTTCAGTAGTGACTATTAAAAGCTCAGTCACTGTCGTGCGATCGGCTACTCGATCAGCTGGTTCTTGATCGCGTAATGGGTCAGCTCGGCGCTGTTTTTCAGCTTCATCTTGACCAGCAGCCGGGCCCGGTACTCGCTGACCGTCTTGACCGACAGCGACAACTCCTTGGCGATCGCGCCCACCGTCTTGCCCGAGGCGATCATCGTCAGCGTCTGGTACTCGCGGTCCGACAGGCTGTCGTGCGGCGGCGCCTCGTGGTCCTCGCCGACGTGGTTGGCCAGCTCCTGGGCCAGCGCCGCGCTGATGTATTTCAAGCCGCCGGCCACCTGGCGGATCGCCGTCACCAGCTCGCGCGGCGCGCTCTGCTTGGTCAGGTAGCCGGCCGCGCCGGCCTTCAGCGAACGGATCGCGTACTGGTCTTCGCGGTGCATCGACAGCATCAGCACGGCCAGCTCGGGTTTCTCCTTTTTGACTTGTTTGAGCACTTCTATGCCGCTGCGGTCGGGCAGCGAAATATCGAGCAACATCACCTGGCAGTCGGCCTTGCGGAACAGCTGGATGGCATCGACGCCGTTTTCGGCCTCGCCGGCGACGACGATGTCGCGCGTCTCGGCGAGGATTTGCTTCAGGCCGGCGCGCACGATGGCGTGGTCGTCGGCGATAAAGACCTTGATGATGGCTTTTTCTGTCATGGGGTGCGGTCTATTTCGGTGTTGCCAGAGTGGCCTGCGCTATTGTAGCGCCGATCGCACCGGCTTCGGCGGCCGCCGCGATCAGCGCCGCGCGCGGCGAGTCGACTTGTATCTTGATGGCGACGACGGTGCCGCCGCCGGGCGCGTGGCTCAGCGTCAGCGTGCCGCCGAGCGCGTGGGCGCGCTCGGTCATGCCGCGGATGCCGAAGGACTGCGGCTTGGCGCGGTCGGCCTGCCAGATGCCGCCGCCGTTGTCGCTGATTTTCAGGCTGACGTGGTGGCGCGTGCGCGCCAGCTTGACGGTGACGCGGCTGGCGTGGGCGTGCTTGGCGATATTGGTCAGCGCCTCCTGGAAAATGCGGAACAGCGCCGTCGCGTGGTCCAGGCCCAGCTCGATCTCCTTCTGGTTGGCGCTGAAGGTGCAGCGGATGCCGGCCTGCTTTTCAAATTCCTTGCTCTGCCATTCCAGCGCGGCGACGATGCCCAGGTCCAGCATGGCCGGGCGCAGGTCGAGCGAGATGCGGTGCACCGCGTCGATGGTGCGGTCGACCAGCGCGTCGACGTAGCCGGCCTTGTCGTGCAGGTGCTGCGACGCCTGGTCCGCCGGCAGGCGCGCGGCCAGCATCGCCAGCGCCATCTTGATGGCCGTCAGGTTGCCGCCCAGTTCGTCGTGGATTTCGCGCGCGATGCGGGTGCGCTCCTGCTCCTTGACCTTCTCGATGTGGGCGGTCAGCTCGGCCAGCCGGGCGCGCGAGTGGCGCACCTCCAGCTGTTCCAGCTTGCTCTCGGTGATATTGGTCATGATGCCTTCCCACTGCACGGCACCGCCGGGCAGCGTGTGCGGCGTCGAGCGCAGGTTGATCCACTTGACGTCCTTCCAGGCGTCGACCCAGATGCGGCCTTCCCAGTTCCAGCTCCACAGCGCGGCGGCCGAGGCCTGCATCGAGTCGAGGTAGGCCTTGCGGTCGTCGGCCAGGATCAGGTTCAGGAAGCGTGCCGGCTCGGCCGCCAGGTCGGCGGCGGTCAGGCCCAGCAGCGCCTGGCAGCCGTCGCTGAGATAGGGGAAGCTGACACGGCCGTCGGCGTGCAGCACGAACTGGTACACCAGCCCCGGCGTGTTCGAGACGATGGCGTCGAAACGCGAGCGCACCTGTTCCAGCTCGGCGGCCAGGCCGGAAGGATCGCGTTGCAGGACGGGTTGGGGCTTGCTGCTCATGAAAGGAGATAAACTATTTATAATATTTTAATGTTGCCGACTGATATAAAAGAGTAGGCGGCCGGAAGCGCATGATTCTTTAATCGCGCCGCGCCCGCCACAGCGCGGCGAGGCGGCGCAGCACGCGGCGCAGGCGCGGCGCCGCGCGGCTGTGCGGATGCCGGGCTGGCCAGCGGGTCTGCCCAGGTCCTTGCCAGCGGCGCCAGCCGCGTCGCAGCGCCGCCGTCAGATGGCGCAGCCGGCGCCAAGCCGGCGTCGCCTGCAGTCTGGCGATGGCGCGTTCCTTGAGCGCCAAAAACCACGTTTCCAGCCGCGCGAACCAGGCCATCGTCAGCAGCGCCGGCCGGGTCAGCACGTAGATGCGCGCGACGATGGCCGCGCTGCACAGCTTGGCCAGCACGATGACGGCCAGCCCGGCCAGCGCGTGGCCGCAAGCCATCGCGTACAGCGCCGCCAGCTTGACCGGCAACAGCAGCAGCACCGGCAGCAGGAACAGCGCCAGCGCCGCGCCGGGCGGCAGCATGGCTATGCGGCGTTCCAGCCGCCGCAAGCCCTGCCAGCGCGCCAGCCCCGCCGTCAGGCGCACGCCGCAGTCCCACAGCCAGTCTTCCAGCAGCAGGAACAGGGCGGCCAGGTAGACCAGGGGCGCCAGCAGCCGGCGCCGGAGCGTGTGCCATCGTGTCATCGTGGACGGCCACGCATGGCCGGGCAGGTTCTGATGCGTGGATGATACGTGAAAAAACTCCGCTTGCGCCGCAAACTGGCGCGCCAGCGGGACGGGCAGCCGCTACAATGGGCGCATGAACAAAGCATTCGTAAAAGAGTCGGACGGCGACGACGACGAGGAAGCGGCGGCGCTGGCGCTGGCGATTCCGGCCGGCTCGAAGAACTACATCACGCCGGCCGGCTACCAGCGCATCAAGGACGAGCTGCTGGAACTGATCGACGTGGCGCGGCCGGAAGTGGTGCGCATCGTCCACTGGGCCGCGTCCAACGGCGACCGCTCCGAGAACGGCGACTATATCTACGGCAAGCGGCGGCTGCGTGAGATCGACCGGCGCATCCGTTTCCTCACCAAGCGCATGGACCTGGCCGCCATCGTCGACCCCAGCGTGCACCACGGCTCGGACCAGGTCTACTTCGGCGCCACCGTCACCTATAGCAACCAGCATGGCGAAGAGCGGCGCATCACCATCGTCGGCATCGACGAGCTCGATCCGCTGAACGGCAAGATCAGCTGGGTGGCGCCGGTGGCGCGCGCGCTGACCAAGGCGCGCGAGGGCGACCTGATCACCTTCCAGGCGCCGCACGGCGTCGAGGAGCTGGAGATCCTTGAGGTGACTTATCCGGCGCCCGTCGCCGAGTAAACGGCCGCCGGGCGCGGTCCGCGATGGCGCCGTGACGGACGGCGCCATCACGCATGGGGCGCCGCGTGCGCTGTGGCGTCCAGCCTTGCCGCCGGGCGCATGGCCGAGATTGCGCCTGGTGTTGCTGTGCGCCTCCGTGCTGCTGTGCCGGCCGGCGCCGGCCGGACCACACGCCATGCTCAAGGCTCCCCCCGTCGACGTCTACACGATAGACCTCAATTCCAGCAAGAGCGCCTACAGCCAGCACCACATCGACACCCTGCTGACGGCGGCGCTGGACGCATCGGTCGACAAGTACGGCGCCTACCGCTTGCAGACCTCGCCGATCCGCATGGAGCGCGACCGCCTGCTGACCGAGATGCGGCAAGGCGCGCTGGTCAACCTCAGCGCGCAAGTGACGTCGGCCGAGTGGGAGCGCGTACTGCTGCCCATCCGCATCCCCATCGACAAGGGCATCTCCGGTTACCGCATTGCGCTGATCGACGGGCGCCGCCAGGCCGACTTCAGCGCGCTGCGCAGCCTCGGGCAATGGCAGGCGATGCCGATGGGCGCGGGACGCCAGTGGAGTTCGACGCTGGTGTTCCAGCAAGCGGGATTCAATGTGGTGCCGGGTAATTCGACGGCCGGCCTGCACGGCATGCTGGCGGCCGGGCGCTTTCGCTATTTTCCGCGCAGCGTGGACGAGGCCGTGTTTGAGCGGGACGCTTTCGTGGCGGCGTTTCCGGCGCTGGCCATCGAAACCGGCACGGCCATGTATTTTCCGCTGCCGCGCTATTTTTTCATCGCGCCCGGCCAGCCGCTGCTGGCGCAGCGGCTCGAATACGGCTTGAACCGGCTGATCGCCGACGGCCGCTTCGACCAGATCTTCCACCGCTTTTACGACGGCGTGATCGAGCGGACCGGCTTGCGGCGCCGCCGCGTGTTCAGCATCGCCAACCCGACGCTGTCGCCGGCCACGCCGCTGGAGCACAAATCCTACTGGTACAAGCCGGAGTAAAAAAGAGGCGACGGCGCGCGGCCGGCCCGGTTAGTTGCGTTCGCGCAGGATGCGGTTGACGCCGGCCACGCGCCGCACATTGCGCAGCAGCCCGGCCAGGTGCACGCGGTCCTTCACCTGGATGGTGAAGCGCAGCTGGTGCAGCACGTGTTCCTTGTCCTCGTCCATGCCGACGTAGGTGATGTTGGCGTCCGACTCGCCGATCTCGGCGGCGACACGCGCGAGTATGCCTTTTTCATTGTTGATCAACAGCTTGATGCGGCTGTCGAAACGGCGGTTGACGTCGGCCCCCCATTTGACGGCGATCCAGCGGTCCGGTTCCTTGGCCTTCTGGCGTTTGGCCAGCGTGCAGTCGCTGGTATGCACCAGCAGGCCCTGGTCGCGGCGCAGCTGGCCGAGGATCTGGTCGCCGGGGATAGGCAGGCAGCACTGGCCCAGCTGCACCGACACGCCCTCGCTGCCGCAGATGGTCACCGGGTCGAGCTCGGCCGCGCTGTTGTGGTCGATCGGCGCGCTGGCCGACTCGCCGCCAATCAGGCCGAAGATGTGGCGCGCCACCAGCGCCGCCATGCGCTTGCCGATGCCGATGTCGGCATACAGTTCGTCGAGCGACTTGGCGCTCGATTCGTTGAGCAGGCGCTCGGTCAGCGGCTCGTCGAGCTGCGGCGCCAGGCCCAGCATGACCAGCGCCTGCGACAGCAGCTGCTGGCCCAGCGTGATCGATTCGGGCAGGTTGATGGTGCGCAGGTGGTGGCGGATCGCCGAACGCGCCTTGCCGGTGCGCACGAACGACAGCCACGTCGGACTCGGCCGCGACAAGGGGTCGGTGACCACTTCGACGATGTCGCCGTTGCGCAGTTCGGTGCGCAGCGAGGCCGGCTCGTTGTTGATGTTGACCGACACCGTGTGGTCGCCGATGCCGGTGTGGATCGAGTAGGCGAAGTCGATCGCCGTGGCGCCGCGCGGCAGGGCGATGATCTTGGACTTCGGCGTGAACACGTAGACGGAGTCGGGGAACAGGTCGACCTTGACGTGTTCGAGGAACTCGGCCGAGTCGCCGGTCTGCTGCTGGATGTCGAGCAGCGACTGCAGCCAGGCGTGGGTGCGCTGCTGCAGGTCGCTCAGATTCGAGTCGCCGTTTTTATACAGCCAGTGCGCCGCCACGCCGGATTCGGCGGTGCGGTGCATGTCCTGGGTGCGGATCTGGAACTCGACCGGCGTGCCGTAGGGGCCGATCAGCGTGGTGTGCAGCGACTGGTAGCCGTTCAGTTTGCGGATCGCGATGTAATCCTTGAACTTGCCCGGCATCGGCTTGTACAGCGAATGCAAGGTGCCCAGCGCCACATAGCAATTCGGGAAGCTGTCGACGACGACGCGGAAACCGTAGACGTCGAGCACCTGCGAGAACGACAGGTGTTTCATGCGCATCTTGCGGTAGATGCCGTACAGCGTCTTTTCGCGGCCGTAGACTTCGGCCTCGATCTCGGCCATGGCCAGCGTGCCCTTGACCGATTCGAGGATCTTCTTGACCACTTCGCGGCGGTTGCCGCGCGCCGCCTTGACGGCCTTGGCCAGCGTGCGGTAGCGCATCGGGTACAGGTGCGAGAACGACAGGTCCTGCAGCTCGCGGTAGATATTGTTCAGGCCGAGCCGGTGGGCGATCGGCACATACACTTCCATGGTCTCGCCGGCGATGCGGGCCTTCTTGGCCGGCGCCATCACTTCCAGCGTGCGCATATTGTGCAGGCGGTCGGCCAGCTTGATCAGGATGACGCGCACGTCGGACGCCATGGCCAGCAGCATCTTGCGGAAGTTTTCCGCCTGCGCCTCGATCTGGCTCTGGAATTCGATCTTTTCCAGCTTGGACAGACCGTCGACCAGGCTGGCGACGGGGGCGCCGAAGCGCTCGATCAGCTCGTCCTTCTTGACGTCCTGGTCTTCCATCACGTCGTGCAGCAGCGCGGCCATGATGGCTTGCGCGTCCAGCTTCCAGTCGGCGCAGATCTCGGCCACGGCGATCGGGTGCGAGATATACGGCTCGCCCGACTTGCGCACCTGGCCCAGGTGCATCTCGTCCGAGAAGCGGTAGGCTTCCTTGACCTTTTTCAGGTCGGCCGGACTCATGTACTCGGCCAGTTTTTCCATCAGGTGGGTGACGGAGGCGACGCCGGCGGTCAGCGTCGGCGTGGCCAGGGGCGAGGAGGAGATGACCACGGGTACGGGCGGGATGGCCGCGGTGGTGGCCGGCGCGCCGGAGGGCGTGCTTGCGCTAGTCCCCACAGCCGTGCCGACAGCGGCGCCGGACGTGACTGTACCCGGCGCGCTGGCCGGGTTCTTGTCCCGCTGGGCGGGCTTGCCGGAAATCGCTGGGTCGGCAGGAGTCAAATTCATACTGGGTGCGGTCCGTCGCAGTGGGAATGGGAAAATACTACCAGAGGGCCTGAATTACTGCTATCCGCGCCATTCGCACCGCAAGGAACGCCGATCCCAACTTACATTGGAACCTTTTTCAACATTTCAATGCCGACCTTGCCGGCGGCGATTTCGCGCAGCGCGACGACGGTCGGCTTGTCCTTGGCGTCGACTTTCGGCGTGTGGCCTTGCAGCAGCTGGCGCGCGCGATAGGTCGCCGCCAGCGTCAGCTGGAAACGGTTAGGGATATTTTTCAGACAATCTTCAATCGTGATACGGGCCATCTTAACTCCTGGAATCGGGTGGTGTGACTGGTGAGGCGGTGAATTTTTTTATTCGGCGTGGAGGCCGAGCTGGGCGAAGAGGGCCGCGTTGCGGGCCGCTTGTTGCGAGAACCGGCAACGGGCCGCTCGGACGATCGCGCTCAGTTCCGACAGGGCGACCGAAAATTCTTCGTTGATGATAGCATACTCGAACTCCGGCGCGTGGGCGATTTCGCCGCCGGCCGCCAGCAGACGCCGCGTGATCACATGCGGTTCGTCGGTGGCGCGCTTGTTCAGGCGCTCTTCCAGCGCGGCGATCGACGGCGGCAGAATGAAGATGCCGGCCGCCTGCGGGAACTGTTTCTTCACCTGGCGGGCGCCCTGCCAGTCGATTTCCAGCAGGATGTCGGTGCCGGTCTTCATCTGCTGCTCGACCATGATGCGCGAGGTGCCGTAGTAATTACCGTGCACCTCGGCCCATTCGAGGAATTCGCCGGCCGCCGCGCGCGTCTTGAAATCGTCGGCCGTCGTGAAATAGTATTGCTGGCCGTGGGTCTCGCCCGGGCGCGGCGCGCGCGTGGTGGTCGAAATCGACAGCTTGAGCGTCGGCTCCTGCGCCAGCAGCGCGTTGACCAGCGTCGATTTGCCGGCGCCGGACGGCGCCACTACCATGAACAGGCTGCCGGAGAAGGCGTTCGCGAGTGTCATACAATCTTTCCAATTCGAGTGTGCAGAGGGCATTTTACCAAACAAGCCTGGCCGGCGGCCAGCTAGGCCGGCGCGGCGCCGCCGCGGCGCCCTAGGTTTCGGCCCACATGCGCAACAGTTTGTGCTAGTGGCCGGTCAGCGACAGCACTTCCTCGGCGTCGCCGACGCGGGCGCGCAGGCGCTGGATGGTCTGGTCGAGCTCGAACAACTGGCTCAGTACTTCATCTAAGCGAGTATCGTTATCATTCGTTTACTTAGTGTTTAATCCACCATCAATGAAGCGTGCTGGGCGGGAACGAAAAAAGGGCGGCCACCGAAGTGTCCGCCCTGTAAAAGGCAACGGCGTGATTTGTCGCCGCCGCCCCAACCGGCGCGAACGCCGGTCAGGTCAAGAGGTCATGCTGTCGCTGATCAGAACGCGTAGTTCGCTCCCATCGAGAAGAAACGGCCCACGGCGCCGGCCTGGTGCAGGCTGGCGTTGTACGAGGTCAGGCTGTTGGCGTTGCCGTAGGTGGCGACGTCGATCGGCGGTTGCTTGTTGAAGGCGTTCAGGATCGAGAACTTCAGCTGCAAGTTCTTGCTGGCCTGGAAGGTCGCGTTCAAGTCCAGCGTCAGGAACGATGGAATATGGCAGTAGCCGGCCGGCGTGTTGGTGCCGAAAAAGTAGGTACGGCCGGACACGCCCGCGGTGATGTTCTTGCAGTCGGTGACATCGACCGAAGGATCGAGGCCCGAGTAGTCGCCCACCCAGTTGACCGTGCCGGTGACGGTGACAGCGCCTTTTTCCCAGCCCAGTTTGTACTGCGCGCGGTTTTTCGGATTGCCGGTGTCGCCCGAGATGACGGACGGACCGTGGGTGCCGGCCAGTTCGTACTGGACGCCGTTCGAGTCGAGCTCGTAGCTGATCATGTGATTCAGCGACAGCTCGGACTTGACGGTGCCGTAGTCGCCGAAGCGCTGCTTGTACAGGAAGGTCAGCTCGACGCCGCTGGTGGTGGTGCCGCCCGAGTTGACGTAGCCCGAGGTGGCGTAGGCGACGGTACCGACCGTTGGCACGCCCGGCGTGGTGCCGCCCTTGCCGTCGGCGATGTCAACGGTCGACGGCGCGTTGCGGACATAGGTAGGCACAAAGCCCGGCAGGCCGGCGGCGGTGTTGATCTGGTTCGATACGGCGATGTGGTAGTAGTCGAACGTCGAGCTGAACGCGTGCGTCGGCTCGATGATCAGGCCGAAGGTGTAGGACTTCGATTTTTCCGGCGACACATCCTTGGTGGTTTCCTGGACGAAGGCGGGCGTGAAGCCGCAAGCGGCCGGGACGTTGCCCTTGGTCTTGGGATTGCCGT
>Ga0209848_1000405_pt1 | contig 18490 bp, 12 predicted proteins | sample OrgsoiDNA_201062_FD_185810 | JGI IMG/M metagenome (GOLD analysis project Ga0209848, IMG submission 185810) | Permafrost soil microbial communities from the Arctic, to analyse light accelerated degradation of dissolved organic matter (DOM) -... | ecosystem: Environmental > Terrestrial > Soil >...
GAGGATATGGGCATAGAGGGATTTTTCGTCCACGGCGGCAGCTCATCAGGTTAATAAATATACCCCTAATATTGCCTCAGCCACCACAACAGGGGAAGACCCTCAGAAAACCAGTGATATACTTAGAGGAGAGCATCAAGGTGCAGTGACAGGCCACAAAATAGGTCGCACCGAAGAAGATATAAAACAGACCAAACCCGGGTTTGATAGATCTGAAACATTGAACTTTAGGCAGAAGCTCGAAGATTTAAGAAAAGAGCAGAAAAATGCCTCGTAATACCTAAATAAAAGAGAGGGGATATGAATACGCTAAGCACGGCTGATATTAACGCTGATGTGTCCATGTTGATGGGAAGTTTCGGCTCGAAAGAAAAAGCAATCCCATCTTCTACTTCACTATTTAAAATTAGTGTAGTGGTACCCTCTATTGCAATATTACTAAGCATATTGAGCAATATTCTTGGGTATATATCTTTATATAAAAGTGATTCCTCATTTAGCGGCTTTTACGATGATTTTCTGAGTGATGGTTGGGCGGTATTACTTCCTACTGTGATTGTTGGTGTGGTTTTCTCGTTTATGACATACAACAATCTCATGATGTATATGGCTGTACCTGAGGATGCAAGGCGTAAATCAATCCTTCTCAGCCACCTTAAAAAAATCGCGCAGCGCACCGTGATGATTTTTTTAACACTGATGGTAATAGCCACCGTATGTTCAAGCGTTATTAACTGGCTCGCTTTCGGCATTCCCCTACTTCTGTTTATTTTGCTGTTTGCAGTTAACCTGGTGGTCGGGGCTGAAATTAATCGTCTTGGCGCAGGCATTGCGCTTGAGAAAATCTCTAAGCTCATCAATAAAATTTAAGTTAATCCTCTCTTCTGCCGATAACCCGTCCGTCATTCTGATGGACGGGATCACCCCTCTCTGATTTCAGGTTATAACCGAGCGCCCCGGTGCGCTATTTTTCGTATTACGACAAGGAAACTTCAATTGAAAAACCGCAATTTATTTGTGGCGACCGTGGTCGCCTCATGCATCGTTCTTTCCGGCTGCAGCGCGATGGGAACGGCAATCAAAAAGCGTAATCTTGATGTGAAAACCCAAATGAGTCAGACCGTCTGGCTAGAGCCGTCGAGCGAGAAGACGGTTTACATTCAGGTGCGCAATACCTCGGATAAAGACATGAGCGACCTGCAAACTCTGCTGTCTCAAGACCTGCGTGCTAAGGGCTACACCGTGACGTCATCACCAGATGCAGCGTACTACTGGATCCAGGCTAACGTCTTAAAAGCGGAGAAAATGGACCTGCGCCAGGCTCAAGGCCTTCTTTCTACCGGTTACGAAGGTGCCGCAGCCGGTGCCGCACTGGGCGCGGGTATTACCGCCTATAACGGCAACTCCGGTGGCGCAATTCTGGGCGTTGGGCTGGCGGCAGGTTTAGCGGGAATGGCAGCAGACGCATTGGTCGAGGATGTGAACTTCACGATGGTGACCGATCTGCAGATCTCCGAGCGCAGCAAAGCAACGGTGACCACGGATAACGTCGCCGCGCTGCGTCAGGGGAATTCTGGTGTGAAAGTGCAGACCAGCAGCGAAGAGGGCAACCGTATGAAGTACCAGACACGCGTTGTGTCCAATGCCAACAAGGTGAACCTTAAGTTTGAAGAGGCGAAGCCGGTACTGGAAGCGCAGCTGGCCAAGTCGGTCGCAGGCATCATGTAATACCGCTGTCAGCGAGGCGCAAGGCTTCGCTGACAACAACCCCGATGGCATACCGCGTATGCCATTTATGCCCGTTTTACCCAGTATAAAACCCGTGCGTGCTCTGTCGTAGCTCAGAGTGGCCGTGCAACCTGTTCCTTTGTCTCTATGACGCTTCCTCTCCCAGACGCGATAAACGCGACTGGGCTGCGGCGAGCGTTGCGGTTTAACAACTCAATCTTTTTATTCCTCTTGCTGCCCCTGTGGGCGGCGTTTGCCTGCGTGCTATCCGGAGTCATCACATGAGTTTCACCCCTAAAAACTTAACGCAGGGCGGCCAGATGACGGCGTACCGCCTGCGCATGTTTGCACAGGTAAACCAGTGGATTTTTCACTGGATATTGCTGGCGTTCTTTATTGCGACGGCCCTCCTGTTCTGGGCAGTCACGCCGGTTGACGCCCTGCGCAACGGTTTATGGTACTGGGCGGCCCGCATGAGTTCGGGTTTTTTACCCCTGATGAACCCCAACAGCCCCGCCACGTGGGACGTGGTCTGGCACTGCGGCAACGGCTTGCAGATATGCACCACCAAAATGACCCTCGGGCAGGTGTTGTCCGACCCGTGGATGCAGATGCAGGGTGGCCAGCTGGTCGCCAATCTCAAACTCTGTGCCGCAGGGTGCGGCATCGTCGGCATGCTGCTGTTTTGCACCATTGTCTGGTACGTAGGCCGGATTGGACGCAAAGAAAGCGAGGATAAATACATTTCGGGCATGACGCTGACGGACGACCTGAAAATAGTCAACCTTCAGCTAAAGAAGGCGAAGCAAAAATCAGACCTGCAGATTGGCGGGCTGCACATGGTGAAGAACGCCGAGGTGATGAATTTCCTTATCCACGGCACGATCGGGGTGGGCAAATCGACGCTCATCCGCTGGCTGCTCGACTACATCCGCAAGCGCGGTGACCGCGCCATTATTTACGATTCTGGCGGCACCTTTACCGAAACGCACTACGACGAACGCATCGATAAAATATTGAACGCTCACGATAAGCGCTGTGAGAACTGGGTGTTGTGGCGCGAAGCGCGGGAGGTGGTCGATTATGAAAACCTGACGTCGTCGCTTATTCCGGTGGAAGGCGAGTCCGACCCGTTTTGGGTGTCATCTTCCCGCACTATCTTCAGCGATACCGCCATGCGCTTTGCGTCAGATCCTGAACGCAGCATTAAGAAGTTCCTGACGGCGCTGCTGTCCATAGACCTTAAGAGCCTGCGCGAATTTCTCAAAAACACCCCCTCTGCCAACCTGGTCGAAGAGAAAATCGAGAAGACGGCTATCTCGATCCGCTCGGTCGTCACCAACTACGCCAAGGCGCTGCGTTATCTGCAGGGGCTGGACAGCGAGGGCAAGCCGGCGTTTAGCATCCGGGAGTGGATGACCGACGCGCAGTACGACAAAAGCTGGCTGTTTATCTCCACCACGGCGCGGCACCGCAAGTCTGTGCGCCCGCTGATATCGATGTGGCTCTCACTGGCCACGATTTACCTGCAAAGTATGGGCGAAAACGCCGACCGGCGCGTCTGGTTCATCATCGATGAGAAAACCAGCCTGCAAAAAATCCCCGAGTTCAGCGAGACGCTGGCGGAGGCCCGTAAATACGGTGGCTGTTTCGTTATCGGTATTCAGAACATGCCGCAGCTTATCAACGTGTACGGCCGCGAGGTCGCCAAGTCCATCTTCGACCTGCTCAACACCCGCGCCTACGGGCGTTCGCCGAGCGCTGAGGTGGCGAAAATCGTTGAAGAAGAGCTGGGACACCAGCGCCGGCGTGAAGCGCGCGAGCAGAACAGTTTTGGCCTTGACCAAATCCGTGACGGTATTTCCATCAGTCGCGACAAGGTGAAAGAGCCGATCGTGGACTATGACAACATCATGTCGATGCCGAACCTGCGCTTTTACTTAAGGCTGCCGGGAGAGTATCCGGTTGTGAAGCTTGACCTGAAATACCGTAAGCAGAAGAAGTACCACAAGGCTTTGATTGAGCGAGATTTCCACGACGCACTCAGCCCCGACCTCGAGCAACTCATCCAGAGCAATGAACGGGATATGCGCGGTGCCGGCATCGCGTTTCCAACCGGTGACGAAATACTGGAAAAACGTTCTGGTGAGGAAGAGTCAGAGCCGCAGCCGTCCCCTATACCGCATGCGGAAAATAAGGCTCCGGCCGTAAAACCTGAGCCTGAGAAACCCCGTGAAAAAGTGGTTGCGCCAACACCACCAACACCAACACCAACACCGGTGAATAACGCTAAGTCTGAAATCCCCCCTGAAACCAAGCCCGCACCGGCAGTGACGTCCGCCACGCCGTCAAAAGCGCCTTATCCGCCGCTCGATGACGCCTGGCCTGCTGCCATACCTGAGGTTAGCAAAGCGGCATCTAACGTGCGCGCTTTCCCTGATCGTCAGGCGAGTAAGCCGGTCTCCGGTTTACCGGAGACTCACGTGCTGTCACCGCTCGACCGCCTGCGCCGTATTCAGGACAAAAAAGCCGGTAATGAAGACGAGGGGAACGGCGAAGAGAGTCAGGCGGCCGCCGAGGCGCAGGGCGAAGCCCTCACGCTTGAGATGGACTACGAGGTGGATGAGTGGGGCGAGATCACCTTTAAAACGGCCGGTGCGCATAAAGAACGGCCGGAAAGCCTTGATGACGCCCTGGCCACCGACCACGGGGCGGCTAACCGGTCAATGGCCGATGACGAACAGAATATTTTGCGTCACCACCAGGACTACGACGCGTATGAACAGATGCATGATCACCATGATTCAGGAGGTTTTGAGCGATGATGACCGTTGCCCCGGTAGCCTCAGCCGCGGACGCTGCGAGCTACTACAGCAGTAAAGACAACTACTATTTTTTAGACGACCTGCAAAGCCAGTGGCTGGGCGAAGGGGCGCGTGAACTGGGGCTGACAGGGGAGGTAGACCTTGACGCGTTCACCAACGTGCTGCACGGCCGCCTGCCCAACGGCGTAGAGCTGGGCAAAGAGGTGCTCGGTAACCACGTTCACCGCCCTGGCCATGACCTGACGTTCTCGGCGCCAAAAAGTATCTCGATGCTGATTTTGGCCGGTGGCGATAAGCGTCTTTTGCAGGCGCACCACGAAGCCGTTAAGGACGCGATGTCGGTCATCGAGCAGATGATCTCTGCGCGCGACACCAAAGAAGGGGTAACGTCCATTGTGCCGACCGGCAAGATGGTGGCCGCGCTGTTTACCCACGATACGTCCCGCAACCTTGACCCTGCCATCCACACGCACGCGGTCATTGCTAACGTCACGGAGCTGGAAGGGAAGTGGAAGGCGCTGGCCACCGACTACATTCACGGCGCGGGCTTCATCGAAACTATGTATCGCCACCAGGTGAGCCTCGGGAAAATTTACCGCAACTCCCTGCAGTCTAAGGTTGAGGGGCTGGGGTATGAGACGGAACTCACCGGTGGCAAGCACGGCCTGTGGGAAGTGAAAGGCTTCCCGGAGGCGGTGCTGGAAGAGTTTTCTTCGCGCCACCGCGAGATCTACGCACAGGTCGGTGATGAGGCCTCGCTGAAAAGCCGCGACGTGGCGGCGCTGGATACGCGCCAGAAAAAAGTGGATATCAGCCGTTTTGGTCTCGATACGCCAGCGATGAAAGAGCCGCTTGGCGATGCGACGCAGAGCGAGAAGATCCAGTCGGTGCGCGACGCCCTGCAGGAACATCAGGCCTCCTTGCAGGACGCACCTTCGTTACAACATCCCGATATAGAACGCACCGTGGTTGCCGACGTGCCGGAAAAAGCGCCGTCTGCGGACAGCGTGCCGCAAAAGCGCGGCGCTGAGTTACAGATTAACGCACCGGCACAGCGTCCTGATATGACGCAGTCGGTCGCCGCCGATGCCCCGGAAAGCGTCGTACCTGAAATAGCGTCTAAACCCGAGGGGAAGGTGCTTCCTGAAGCACCGATTGCCAAGCCCGAGACGCAGGCCGGTCGCAATCGCCTGCAGGCGAGATGGGACCAGCAGATGGCGGACCTGAATTTTAATATTCAGGAGGTGATCAGTCAGGCGCACGAGCGGGATATGCAGCCTCACCGCCAGCCTGAGCGTGAACTGCCACCGGATGCGATGCAGGCGGTGAAAACCGCCATCTCCGTGCTGAGTGATAACAAAACGCGCTTCACCTATGGCGATTTGCTGCTCACGGCCCACGAGGCGGGCCGTGAGCAGCAATCCATTCCGGACCTGCGCATGGCGATAGACAAGGCCATCGGCGATAACCTGCTGGCACCGCTCGACAGTGATAAAGGGGTGTTTACCTCGCACATTCATTTGCTCGACGAACTGTCCGTGCAGGCGCTGGCCGCTGACGTGGTTAAGGAGGGGAAAGTGGTGAGTTTCGCAATGCCCAAACATGACACGCCGGCGCACCTGCAGTCGGTCGAGTTTACCCCCATCGTCATTCTCAACGCGCCCGCGTCCATCGGCCGACTGCGTGAGGTGACCGAAGAAATAGTGACAATGTCACGCGAGCACGGGCGTGACGTAAAGGTGTTAGCCAGCTCTGCCGAGCGTGGCATGAGTCTGGGCAAGTCTTCGCTGCTCAAAGATGACATGCTGCAGCGCAGCCGCGTGCTGGACAAAGCGTTTGCCCTCTCGCCGCAAAGTACGCTGGTTGTGGAGGGGGCGGAGCGCCTCGGGCTGAAAGAGATGCTGGTCCTGACCGGCGAGGCCAAAGAGAAAAATGCGCAGCTTATCTTTCTCGATAGCGCCGGTCGCCAGTCCAACGCCAACGCGCTGTCCGTGTTGTCCGCCGCGGGCGTGAGCCGCCACGGGCTGACCGAGCCTGCGCCAGGCCTTGAAGCCCGCGTGGTCAGCATCGGCGACAAGCGCGACCGCTATCGGGCACTGGCCGAACGGTATGCGGATTTAAGTTCGCCGGACACGCCGGTTACTGCGTCCGTGGTGGGCGCCCGCGAACAGCAGCAGCTGACGGGGATCGTTCGCGACGCCCTGCAAAATGCCGGGAAACTCGGGCGTGACGCCATGACGATAGAGGCCCGCACGCCGGTGTTCGTCAGTGCGAAAGCGCAGCGCCTGCCGGCGACCTACCGTGACGGCATGGTGCTGGAAGACCGGAGCGACAAAAAAGAGACCCGGCACTACGTGATTGACCGCGTGCATGAGGAAACCCGGATGCTGTCGCTGGTCGATAGCGACGGCGTGCTGAGCCGCGTAAAACTCAGCGAACTGAGCAGTGACTGGCGTCTTTATAACAGTGAGCAGCTGAGCATCGCCGAGGGGGAGCAGCTTTTTGCGCTGGCGGGCGATAAGGCCAGCGGGCTAAAAGCACGCGACCGACTGACGGTCACGGCGATAGAAAACGGGACGCTCACGCTGCAGCGAGAGGGGCAGAAGAAGCCTTTGCAGCTGGGTACTGACCGGCCGCTCTATGTGACCCACGGTTACGTCAGCGCGCCGGGAAGTCGCGACAACGAGCGCGGGGTGGTGCTGGCGAGCCTCAACGCCCGTGACCTTACCGCCAACATGATGAATGCGCTGGCGCAGTCAGGCAACGAGGCGGAGATCTTCACCGGCGAGGCGCAAAACCGCGCTGAAGACAAGCTGGGCCGTATGCGCACGACGAGTTCTCCCCTGTCGCTGGTCAGGCAGGCGAGTGGCAAAGAATCGCCGGATGACGCGCTGTCCGCGCTGAAAAGCGGGCTGTCGTCTGAGGCGCAAAAGGCGGTGCGACGCGCCATCGGGCAGATGAGCGAGGTGGCCTTTAACGAGGTCAAACTGCTCGAGCAGGCGGGGAGTTTTTATAACAATCATGATGAGCTGCGGGCCGAGGTGGCAAGGCAGGTCAAGGAGGGCGATTTGATACCGGTGCCGCTTTCCGGTAATCAAAGCTTCGTCAGCCGCGCCACCTGGGAGATGGAAAAGGCCATTATTAGTGACGTCGAAGCCGGTAAAAACGCCGTGACGCCGCTGATGCGCAGCGTCGATCCAGTTCTGCTTAACGGGCTGACGCCCGGACAGCGAGCCGCGACAACGCTTATTCTGCAAAGCCCCGACCGCTTTACCGCCGTGCAGGGGTACGCGGGCGTGGGCAAGACCACCCAGCTGGGCGCGGTCAAGAGCGCCATCGATACGCTGAAAGAGGACGAACGGCCGATGATTATCGGTCTTGCACCGACCCACCGCGCGGTCAAAGAGATGCGGGCCATCGGCATCGAGGCGCAAACCCTGAAATCCTTCGTGATGGACTGGCAGCAGCGCACCGCCGCCGGTGAGACCGTGCGCTATGACAAAACCCTGTTTGTTATCGACGAATCGTCGATGCTGGGGAACCAGGATACGGCCGCCGCCTACCGTGCCATCACGCAGGGAAACGGACGCGCCGTGCCGGTGGGGGACATCGCCCAACTGGAATCGCCGGAAAGCGGTGCCCCCTTCAGGCTGATTCAGGAGCGCAGTCCGATAGACGTTGCGGTCATGAAAGAGATTGTGCGCCAGCGTAATGATGACCTGAAATCGGCCGTCTACAGCGTGATTGAGAACAAAGCGGGGGCGGCGTTAGAGAAGATCCAACGGGTATCGCCAGAGGCCGTGCCGCGTCAGGTGGGCTGGACGCCGCCGACGAACTCGGTCATTGAAACCGACACCCCCGTCGATTCGATAGTCTCTGACTACATGAGCCGCACGCTGGCCGCCCGCGACAAAACCATGATTGTGGCGCAGCTGCACGAGGACCGCCGCGCCATCAACAGCGGAATTCACGCCGCGATGCTCAACAACAACGAGTTGGGCGAGAAAGCGGTCAACGTCACGGTGCTTGACCGCGTGACCGGCGGGCGGCATGACTTTAACCGCATCGCCGACTGGGAGTCCGGGCAGGTGGTGCTTCTCAACGAGCGTTATCTCAACGTCACCGCCGTGGATGCTAAAACTGACCGCGTCATTTTGCATGACGAAGAGGGCCGCAAGCACTACTACTCGCCGGCGGAACTCAACGCCACCGAGATGGAGGTTTTCGAGCGCAGGGAGATAGAGCTGCGCGAAGGTGATCTTGTTCGCACCAGCAAAACGCAAAAGCAGGCAGGTCACGCGGCGCACGAGCAGTACCGCGTCGAGCAGCTGAAGGACAACGGGGAAATCGTCCTGAAAAATCAGGACGGGGAAAAAATCGTTGACCCGGCCCGCGTGCGGGCCGACCAGCATCTCGACTATGCCTGGGCGGTCACCGGCTACGGCGCACAGGGGGCAAGTGAGAACTATGTGATCTCACTTGAGGGTACCGAGGGGGCAAGGGAGCGGATGAGCGGCATGCGCGCGTTCTACATCAGCATTTCGCGCGCCCGTGACCACGTGCAGGTGTATACCGACGGCCTGAAGGACTGGGTCAACACGCTTCGCCCGAAAGACAACGGTGCCCGCACCGCCCACGACGTGTTAAAGCCGGAAGCCGAACGCGCCCAGGCCCGCAGTATCTGGGCGATGGGGCAGCCGGTGGGTAAAACCGCGATTGGCCGGACGTTCCTGCGCGAGCAGGGGCTGAAAGACAGTCCGGTCAAGGCGCGGATCATCCCTCCGACCAAAAAATACCCCGAGCCGCATCTGGCGCTTCCGGTGTATGACGACAACGGCAAGGCTGCGGGCTTGACGCTGGTGCCTCTTCGCTCGGACAGCGGGCATATAGAAACGGGGCCAGCGCGGCAGCTCATCACGGACAACGCGCAGGCGGCGATACTGCTGAAGAGTCAAAACGGCGAAACTCTGGTGGTGAATACCTTGCAAGAGGGGCTTACGGCGGCCAGAGAGCACCCAAAATATGGGGTGATGATCATGGCCAAAGACGTCGAGCCATCTGCTCAGCTGATGAAGGTCTCGGGCGGTAAGATCGCGGTGTCCGAGGGCATTATCAACATTGCCGTTCAGACCGAGCGGGCAACTGAAAGCGTGGTGGTTCCGGTCGAGAAGACGGGTGGACAGGATATACCGGAGATGCCGGACAGTCTGGTTCGCTCGCTGGTCGATGACTACGCTCGCTATGCCGATGTCGATAGGGTGCATGATGATGCTTATGCCAAGTCCCGTGACCCTGGCGAGGATAAACTGGCCCATACGCTGATAGCGGATAATCCAGAGCCGCCCGTGCCTGTCATACCGGTGCCGAAAGCCGAGCCGGTACTTAGCGATGAGGCCCTGCTACAGCGCGCAGCGGCGCTTAATGCAGAAGGTAGTCTGCCGCAAGACACGTCTGAAAAGGGGAGGGACGCCGCGCTCGAGGTCTATGCGGATCAGCGCCTCGCCGACAAGCTTAACAGTATCTCGGTGGACGAAAGGAGTCTCGCCAATACCGTTCGGACCGAGCCGCAGCGCGAACAGCGAGACATCGAACGCCCGGACCTGACGCCAGAACACGTCAAAAACATCCAAAAAGAACGCTAACCCTCATCTACCGGCCTTCGCCGGACATTAAGAGAACACTTCATGAAAAATCGTTTTAAACAGGCGGCGATCTCGCTCGCCCTCAGCATGGCCGTTGTGGCTTTCCACTCGACGGCCGCCACCTCGGACAGCCCGATGCAACCCGTGTCCGATACGTTTAACTCTGCTCAGGAGGCCGCCATTGGCCGCATCGCCGCCGACTATCTGGTTGACCATCCGGAGGTGCTGTTAGAGGTCAGCAAGAAGCTGCAGGCGCGTCAGGCCGAGCAGAAGAGTCAGGCAATGAATACGGCGGTGCTGCACGGTCGCAGCCTGCTGATGCAGCTCGACGGCGTGCCTGTGAAAGGGCCGGCTGACGCCAAAGTGATAGTGACCGAGTTCTTTGATTACGAATGTATCGCCTGCTCGATGATGGCGCCGAACATGGAGCAGGTGATGGCCAAGAACCCGAACGTGCGCTTTGCGTTTCGCGACTGGACCATTTTTGCCCCGCGCTATCCGGAGTCCACGCAGGCATCGCGCCGCGGCTTAGATATCTGGCATCAGAAGGGCGCGGATGCCTACATGGCCTATCACAACGGGATTTACCGCACCGGCCACAACGAGGGCAAGCTGACCGCTGACGACATTGAAAGCGTGGCAAAAAGCGCCGGAGCCAGTCCGGAGAACCTGGAGGCGCGGCCTCAGTATGACAGCCTGATTGAGGGTAACGACACGCTTGCCGGCGTGCTGGGCCTGACCGGTACGCCAGGGATAGTCGTCATGCCAGCGGAGAATGCGACGATGGATAGCATTACGGTATTTGCCGGCGTTGCGACCCCCGAAATGATGCAGCAGGCGATCGATAAGGCCATGCGGTAGCGGATGGGGGTCACCATGTTTCACGGTAAACCCGTTGTTATTACCTTTCACAGGCTGCATGCCTTTACGTTTTGCTCCTCCGTAACTCACTACCAGCGCGTCTGCTTTACCACGCGGCCCGGACTGCGGCACGAGCTGCTCAGGGCCGCCATCGGTCGGCTGGTCGGCAGCCTGCCGGAAAACCTGACGTGGGACAGTGACAGCGGCGAGGGATCGTTTTGCCACCAAAAAGACAAGGTAAGGGCGGGCATGCACGAACTGCCCTATCACATTTAAAGAGACTGAGATGAAAAGAACCGTATTACGCCCCGTTTTACTGGGTTTGTTGCTGGCAACCATGGGGAATGCTATGGCAGCCCCGAACGTTCAGACCGGTTTTTCACCGGAGGGCAGCGCCTTGAAACTGGTGCTGCAGACCGTGCGCGAGGCGCAGCAGAGCATTCGACTCATGGGGTACTTATTTACCTCGCCGGAGGTGACCGGCGCGCTGGTGCAGGCGAAACGCAACGGCGTTGACGTTCGCGTGGTGCTTGATGAGCGAGACAATCGCGCTCCCGCCAGCGTGGCCGCCATGAATGCGTTAGTGAACGCGGGCATACCGGTGCGCACCGTCAGCCAGTTTAAGATCATGCATGACAAAGTCATCGTGGTGGATGGCCAGACGGTGGAAACGGGATCGTTTAACTACGTGCGACACGTATACGCTTAACAGCGTAACTGTCTGATTTATCATTGTTAGAATCAGGCTCCAAACAAGGAAACTGATAGTTAACCAGTCGTGCGACCGACTGTAGCCTACAGGGACAGGCAATGCTGGTAACGGAATTGTCTGAAGCTCCCTCGACAATGTACTCCCCATAAGGGTGCTCCGCGATCGTGAGATCCGAAGCAGACGCTCCCAGCCGAAAGGGGGCCAAGAGGCTAGGCTGACCGGTATGGATAACGAGAGTGAATTGCTAATAAATGTCGTCAACGATGTAAATGCCAAAGCGGCTGACAGGCATTAACCAAAAGGTAAAGGAGGCTGGATGTTTCACTGTAGTTTTGGAACACGTCGCCACAACAGCCCCCGGCAGATAGGCAAATCCTAACCCGGTCGTGTGATAAATCAGAAACGTGGTAAGCCCGTACCGCTGCCCTCGGGCAGGCAAATCGTAAGAAATGCTGTTGGTGGTGCGGGTACAGGAGGATGGAAAAAGCGAAGGCATGACTGTAATGGCCATGATAAGGGTTCAGACTTTGCCCTGATGCGAAAGCATGCCCACTTCCATCGGGTCTTTCATTGCAAAACAACTGACTAACTTCTCAAATAGTGGGAGAGCAGCATGGTAGTGTCCGGTGTAACAAACGGATCTGCGCTTTCCGATATTCCTCACGATTGGCACTCCATTAACTGGAGACGGGTAGTGAAGAACGTCAGAAGGATGCAGATTAGAATTGCAAAGGCAACACAGGCCAGCGACTGGCGCAGAGTTAAATCTCTGCAACGATCACTGACCCGCTCTTTCTGCGCCAGAGCAATGGCGGTGAGGCGAGTGACTGAAAACCAGGGTAAACGCACATCTGGCGTTGACCATGTTCTCTGGGATACCCATGAAAGCCGTTTCTGGGCTATCGGACAACTGAATATCAGAGGTTACAAATCGAAGCCGCTGAGGCGCATTTATATCCCTAAATCTAACGGGAAAAAACGCCCTCTGGGGATCCCGACCATGAAAGACAGAGCCATGCAGGCGCTGTATCACATGGCGCTGGATCCCGTAGCCGAATCGACCAGTGATGCGAACTCTTATGGATTTCGTCTGAATCGTTCGACGGCTGATGCTGAAGAACAAATATTCACTTGTTTAGCCCCAAAACGCTCCGCGAAATGGGTGCTGGAAGCCGATATAGCAGGATGTTTCGATAATATCAGCCATGACTGGCTCCTTCAGAACATCCCTGTCGATAAACGCGCGCTCAATACCTGGCTTAAAGCGGGGATTGTATTCAATGGCGAATTTCAGGAGACAACCGCAGGAACGCCACAGGGAGGAATAATCTCTCCCACGCTGGCAAATATGGCACTGAACGGGCTGGAATCTGACCTACGCGTGTATCTGAAAATGACGCTCGGGGTTCGCAACACAATCCTTCAGAAAATCAATGTAGTGCGTTATGCCGATGATTTCATCATCACCGGGAAAACCAGTGAAATACTGAGTTCCGTGGTCAGACCATGGATTGAGCAGTTTCTTCGGGAACGGGGGCTGACTCTTTCAGAGGAAAAGACACGCATCACATACATTGATGATGGTTTTGATTTTCTGGGCTGGAACTTCCGCAAATATGCCGGAAAATTGCTCGTTAAACCGAGCGCCGACAATATGAAACGGTTTTACCAAAACATAAGAGAAACTGTCAAAAATAACATGACGACTGAGCAAACATCACTCATATATGCACTTAATTCAAAGTTGCGTGGTTGGGGGAAATATCATCAGCATGTTGTTTCGAAAGCCATTTTCTATCGCATGGAGCACCAGATTTTCCAGTTGCTTTGGCGATGGGCCAGAAGGCGTCACCCAAACAAAGCGGTAACATGGGTTAAACGAAGATATTTTCATGCGGTGGGTAACAGAAGCTGGGTATTTGCAGCGAAAGTTAAAAGGGAAAAAGGTGTCTACCTGCATCTGCTACAGCAGATGTCAGAGGCTCCGATAAAACGGCATGTCAAAACAAAGTCTGATTATCATCCCTACTCATCAGCATGGGAGCTTTACGGAGAAAATCTGAGGCAAAAACGGATGCTAAACGATATAGGGCATCGCCGTGAATGGGCAAAATTATACCATTCACAACAAGGTCGGTGCGCCATGTGTAGCGAAGTTTTAACCAAAGAAACAGGCTGGCATGATCACCATATTGTCTATCGACAACACGGTGGCAGCGACGCACTGGCAAACAGGGTTCTCCTGCATCCAGTATGTCACCAGAAACTCCATACCAATGGTTTAACAGTGGTAAAGCCGGCCTTTTTAAACAGGTTTTGAAAGGCTTGAGCCGTGTGCGGGGAAACTCGCACGCACGGTTCTTAGGGGAGGATGCGGTGGTAACACCATGTCCTTACCCGACACGCGAGCTGCTGCACGCTCGAATTCCGAAAACGCGGTGGTGCTCCGCGAGGTTCCTGAGGTAGCCCAGCAGTATCTGAAGCACTGGCAGTCCCGCTGGGACATGGGCCACGACTGGCGCTCAACGTACTAAATTTTCCATATTTATTTTTTGATATTTAAAGAGTTTCAGTATTTATGCGGCAATATAGATGCTGGACGTCACCTTTTATTTAACATTTACACCTGAATGCCATAATTTGTAGTAACCTTCCCGAATAACCCTTTAGTTTTATAAATGGGATGCGGGATGTCACAGGTAGTAAATAAAGAAGCTTCTCCTGAGAAAAAAAAACGGCCCTACAGGAAGGGTAATCCTCTTACTCTCGCGGAAAGACAACAAGCGGCATTGGCGCGAAAGCGCGTTACACATAAAGAAGTGCGTATATTTGTGCGTAATGATCTGAAAGCTCGTTTGCAAGAAATCTGTGAAGAGAGAGGCTTAACTCAGGCAGAAATGATCGAATACTGGATTTCGCATGATAGCTTTGGAAAGTAGCGACATCACTTTCTTGATGCTTCAGTCATTGAGTGCTAGATTACAGGTCTCGTAGAGATAGTTGGCTGGCCACGCCGAAAGGTGGCAGGAAAAGGGTGTTTAAAGCAAGTATGAAACCCCTAAAAAGCAAAAACCCCGTTAACCTCTTTTCAAACTTGCCGGGATGAAAAGGCCAACGGGGTCCACTAAAAACTGTATAGAGTTGTTGCTCTATGCAGGGAGTATAGATTTATGCCTTTTAAAGGTCAACTCCTCCTGTGCAACATATGTGCAGGGACTCGTGTCTGAAAATATCATCAATCTTTCGTCCTCAGCGTTAAGCGCTGCGGAGTATCAACCTTCCCGCCGTGGCGAATCTAATCGCCTGCGTAAGGGACAGCCCAAAAAACACCGAAATCACGAGCCAATGTTCACGGGAAATACCCCGCGAGGCATGGCCGCAAAAGTAGTCGCGTGTTTCCGCCGTCATGACTGGCGGCGCAATACGGATCTGATTGAGCTTCGCCGCGAGGGCTATACGCCCTATACGCGCGCGTCCGATCCGACGTTCAAACCTAAACCCATGCGCATTACCCCTCGCTCAGAAAGCCGCGAAGCGCTGACGTCATTGTCTTTAGCGCTTGCGGCGAACTGCGATTACAGCCCCGAGAGCGATTATCTGTTTGAGGTCATGCTGCCGGTCGAGGAGATCGCCCGCCGCATGAACGTACTGCACGTTTACCAGAACGGCCGTAAAGCCTATGACGTGCTTCTCCACGCGCTGCGCGTCATGGAGCAGCTGGACTACGTAGTGATCCATCGCGACCGCGACGTCGAATCTGGCCAGAACAAGCCGATGCGTATTTTCCTCACCGAGAAGTGCTTTACCTCCCGCGGCTTTACCGTTGAAAGCATCCGCGAATCCCTGCATAAGTACCGCCAGTGGGCCATGGCCAGCGGCCTTGCGGAGTCTATGCAGGAGAAGTACCAGCGTCATCTTCTTAAAATGGCGCGTCTAGGTATCAGCATCGAGCGCCAGCATTCTTTAAAGAATCGCCTGCGCCAGATCAAACGCTGGGTCGTCAGCCCGGAGCTGCGCGCAGAGAAGGCGCAAACCGAGGCCGACTTAGGCGCTTTACTGGATGAACAGGCGCGCAAGGTGCGGCAGCTGCGTCCCGCGACGTCCTCAGCACGCTATGAGAACGCATGGCGCCGTTACGTTGCCGGTGGCAGCCTGACGATGGCCATGCAAATGCGGCTTGAGGGCGGCGTGAAAACCGAACAGCCGTCACTCTATCTCAGCGATAAAGAGGCGTACTACCGCACGCTGCTGGAGCGCGCCGGCGTCCCTCTGAAGTAGCGTCACCCTTCTTTTCCACCCTGACATATTCCCGCCTTTGACGGGCTTTATGCTGGCATTTTTTCGTCTGACGAATGCCCGGCAGGCTTCCCCACGGCCTTTTTTCAGCGATCCTCACGGCGGCAGCGCCGTGCCAGGAATGCGCGCGGAAATCCCACAGTAAGATGCTTACTAAATAAGCGATTAATTTCGAAGGGAATATTGGTGGCCATAAGAATCTTCATTAACTTCGAAAGGGGTGACTTCAATATCATTAATTTCGAACGTTAATTCTGAACAAAACAAGCTTTCTAAAGAAAGAGTACTCCTGAGCCAGCCTACGGCATGGCATCTGGAGTAGCTCCCTTCGCTTTGCTCAGGGCATTTCCCCATGCAGGCCACTGAGTGACTGGAAAAAATACGACTTGAAGTAGCTCCCCGGACAAGTCCGGGGCATAAGTGAGTCCAAACTAGTAGTTACAACATACATAAGTTTAAGAAATCATCAGATGCCACCCAAACACCGCATCAAAACTCAGCATCCCCGCGCACCTGAAAAGCCGCCCCGCCCGGGCCAAAGGCCCGAACAGAGTGGCTTTTAGATGGATGTTGTAACTAGGAAACTGAGTGGCGGTGAGAAACGTTGCTGTGAGCTCTAATGACACGCCCGTAAGCGCCCTACGGTCGCTAACGCGGAGATACGCTCTGGCTTCGCCAGACCCACTCCGACGGCGCAATAAGGTTAATGAATGGCTGTTAGTGGGTTTGGCTTAGCAGGGCGAGGGGTGGGTGCGGTAAAACCTATCAATGCGGGGCGGCTGCGCCGCGTTACCGGCGACGTTCGGGTACGGCGTTCTCTTTGGCCACGTTTGTCGCCTCCATGCGCGTTGCGCATTTACTCACCGTCATCGAATGTTTAGGTCAGTTGAACATGAAGATCAGATTCTGAAGATAATAATGGGGCCTCTATGACATATGCCAATCAGTTATGGATCAGTTGACCGATCCAGTGGCTATGTAAAAATCCGGAAATGCTCGGCTATTGCAAGGCTGTTATGACAACGCGGATGCATTCAAACGAGTTATGGACCGCGCATCAAAAGTCCAGATGGATTACATCTGCCTGCAATATCCGAGGTATTTCAGCTTTGCGATATGGATGGAACGTTTGGCACAGGGTATTGCTGATAGCGTCATTGAGGTTCCCAAAGATCGCTAAAAAGACCAAGACGGAAATTACAAAGGCATTGAAGCTCAGACCCGGATATCGCCAGTGGCCTGACAGCACATTTTGTTGAACGGGTATAATACCTTTCAGAGCAGCAATGAAATTATTGACCTAGGGGTCCGCTTGGAAAACGGAAAATATCCTACGCTAAGCCTGTTTCGTTAGCAGGGGCAACGTTGAGCGGAAGCTGGAAACTGATCATAGGGGTCTGATGCTCAGTCGAACGAAAACTCACGTTAGGCGAGAAAAATCGTCTGAAAAATCGATTAATAGACAGTGGTGTCCGTTAAGTGCCATTTACCGATTAAAAACACACCGTTTTAGGCGCATTTTTCACTGTCCACAATGTTTTGATTTATCGGACAAAAAGCCCTTAACGTGTGAAACCGTTCCGTTGAGCGTCAAACCCCTTATACCTTTATCAGTGGAGGAAAAGAGCTCGATCTTGACGCGATGATTGACGGACTGACACTGTCCCAGCCTGAAAGCAAACGACCCCAAATTTTGGCGGATCCCCGCTTACACAGTCCATCCGATTTTTCTAAAACATAATCACAGGGGGCCCTATGTGGTACTTACTGGCTACATCTCTACTCATACTTCAGTTCAATAAAAAACTATCCGTAGCCCTGCTAATGGTTACCGTCGTTGTTGGAGGATATACCCAGGTCCTTGACTGGCGTGCTCTCGCGTTTTTGGCTGTGTTAGCCATCATAGCCGGTGTTTACTACAAATTTAGTGACAAAGCACTGCGCACCATGCTGGAGATCCTACTGCTGCTGGCATCAGTTGGGTTGATGCTGCATCTGATACCTGGTTTCCATAACCTCAGAGTGTTGGACGGCGTCAGGATGGGCCCAGAAAGCGCTCCATTCACGATGTATTACAACTTTGATAAAGCGCTGGTGCCGTTTGTATTGCTTATCTGTCTGAAGTCTCTGTTCACCACTGATGCCCGTCCACATACTAAGCCCTTGTACTGGCTGATGTTAGTCGTTGCCGTACCGGTATTGCTGATGGTGGCAGTGGTGCTTGGTGGGTTGAAGATAGAACTTCACCATCCAGAATGGTTGTTCCAGTTCGTGCTGGCCAATATATTCTTCGTGTCACTGGCGGAAGAGGCGCTTTTCCGGGGTTACCTTCAGCAGCGTTTGTCTTCTGTGATGCATCCCGTGCTGGCACTCATTATCGCTTCGCTACTGTTTGGTGGGCTGCATTACGCTGGAGGTAGTTTGAT
>Ga0209848_1000407_pt1 | contig 18306 bp, 21 predicted proteins | sample OrgsoiDNA_201062_FD_185810 | JGI IMG/M metagenome (GOLD analysis project Ga0209848, IMG submission 185810) | Permafrost soil microbial communities from the Arctic, to analyse light accelerated degradation of dissolved organic matter (DOM) -... | ecosystem: Environmental > Terrestrial > Soil >...
CGGCGGGCGATGATGTATGTATAATGCTGCACACTTAGGAAGCGTGGCCGAGTGGTTGAAGGCACCAGTCTTGAAAACTGGCGACGGGTTAAACCGTTCGTGAGTTCGAATCTCACCGCTTCCGCCAAAAATTGATTCCATGCAATGCCGTGAAGTACCGAAACCCGCGTTTCTCCCAGTGAGTACGCGGGTTTTTCGTTCCTGGGCGTCCCAACAAGTGCGTTGACAGCCCAGCTTTTTGGGGGCATGGTTGGGGGCATGAACCATGCCCCCAAAAAAACGTGCCCCCAAAATGCCTAAACTGATATCCCCGCTCACCGACATCCAGCTCCGCAACGCCAAGCCGACCGACAAATCCTACAAACTGTCCGATGGCGGTGGTCTCTATATCGAGGTCATGCCCAGCGGCACGAAGTTCTGGCGCATGAAGGTGCGCCAGGCCAATGGCAAGGAGTCGCGGTTGACCTTTGGCAGCTATCCCGAGGTCACGTTGGCAGGTGCTCGCGCTGAGCGTGGCAAAGTTAAGCAACTACACTCCGCTGGCATCGACCCGGCTCAAAGCAAGCGCATCGAGAAGCTGCAAAGGAAAACGGCCGCCGTCAACACGTTTGAGGTGCTGGCCCGTGAGTGGCATGCAAACAAAGCGGAAACCTGGAAGGAAAATACTGCCAAGGAGGCGATTGCGCGCTTGGAGAGCGACGTGTTTCCCCATATTGGCAATCGACCCATCACGGAAGTGGACGCACCCCTGATGCTGGATGTGCTGCGCCTGATCGAAAAGCGTGGTGCGGTCAACATGGCGACCCGTGTAGCTGCGCATTGCAGTGCGGTTTTTCGGTTCGCCATCGCCAAAGGCGTGGTGAAATACAACCCGGTTCCTGATTTGCGTGGCGCGCTCAAGCCGAGGATCAAAGGGCATCATGCGGCAATCAGTACCGATGAGTTGCCTGAGTTCCTGGCAGCGCTTGCCAGCGTCGAGGCCGGCATGTTTCTGCCGACCCGGATCATGATGCGGCTAATGCTGCTGGTATTCGTTCGGACCAGCGAACTGATTGAAACACCGTGGAGTGAAATTGACCTGGACAGTGAGACTTGGGTAATTCCTTGGCATCGTATGAAGATGGGCAAAAAAATGGTGAACCCGCGCAAGCTGGATCATCACGTGCATTTGCCACGCCAGGGCTGGGCCTTGTTGCGCGAGTTGCATAGGTTGACCGGGCGCGGCGTGTACTTGTTCCCGAACCGTACCGATCACGAGAAGCCTGCATCCAACGGCGCCATTTTGATGGCATTGCGTCGCATGGGGTATCAGGGGCGGCATACAGGGCACGGCTTCCGCTCGTTGGCGATGGGCGTCATCAAGGCGCGGCTGGGCTACAGGCACGAGGTCGTGAATCGGCAGCTGGCGCATGGATCGAATGACGAGTACGGCGAGGCTTACGACCGCGAGCAATTCCAAGAGGAACGCAAGGTGATGATGCAGGCATACGCGGACTACATCGACATGATCGAGAGCGGTGGCAACGTTATCCCGGTCAGTTTCAAACGGGCGTAAATCGCCCAAAAACCCGCATGGGACCGTGCTTTGCACGGTTTTTTTCGACCAAAATCGTTAGCGCAAAATGGAAAACGGTAAAAAATTTGCCGGGACAGCCGGGACAACTAAAAGGCATAATCTAAGTCATTGATTCTTATATCTTTATTTGTCCCGGTAAATATATATATTTGCCGGGACAAAGCCGGGACAACACCGGGACAACTGTTTCATGTTGAAGTTTTGAAGTTACATTTAATGGGCCGCTGAGTGGCTTCGCTTGCCGCTTGCCTGCTCTCCTGGAATTGTGCGCGAAGGGGTTTTTCTTGCGCCGCCCCCGCCGCCTGCCAACCGTGCAGACGTCTGCACTTGAGGTTATACGGTCGAATCGTGTAGTGCCGCATTTGTTCGGGCTTGGCCGTTCCCCTGATGCGGCGATCCATCGGGCCTGTGCAGAGCGTTGGCGGTGGCGTGCTTCAACTGGCGTGTGTTGTTGCCAACGGCCGGTGCTGGCTTGGTGCCGTCACGGCGGTGCTCGATGTGGTGGCCATAGCTGGCCGTTCGTGCCTGGCTGCGTCCCCGGTGCAGCAACGTGAATGTGCATGGTGTGCCGGATGGATTTGCACAACTTGCGCACTGGTTATTGAAGGCCCTGTATTGACGGGCGGTCGTTGGACTGAGTTTAGAGGGCTACATTGCCACAGGCGATGAACCCGCTTATACCTCGTCGGCGTCAAGAGGTGCATAATTCTGTAGGGCGCCGGAACCTAGGCCACGATTTGACAAATGGAATGACTATGACTGCTGCGCAGGATAAAGCTCGGAGTGAGCGCGAAATATTCGAGCTGCTTGCGCCGCTGGCCGGACTCATCGTGGTTCCAGGTTCGATCAAGCAAAATGATCCACCAGCTCCCGATATTGAGTGTCAAATCCGAGATTTCGGCCCGCTTGCGGTAGAACTCGTTGCGCTCGATGCTGTAGCAACACGGACGCGGCTCCAAAATATGAATGGGACTGGCGATGCCTGGAATCGCGCACTAAGGAAATGGTCGACTGAACAGCAGGAGCAGTTGCGCCTAAAATCTGCGAATGTGTTTCTAGTGTTGAACAATGGGAACGAAACGGGGCAGCGCGGGCGAACCGAATTGATGAGGTTGGTACAGGAGCAACTCTTGGTGAAGTCGATCAACTTCATTGGTGAATTGAGCGAGTGCTCGGGAATCGAGGTGATTCGTGGTCCCGATATAAAAAATGGTCCAGAATTCAATGTGCCATCAAGTGGTGACTGGTTAATGCCACAAATTTCGAAGCTTGAAGAAAAATTGACCGTCAAGACCTACCGCACTTCGGCACCTCTTGAACTCTTTGCATATTGTCTGCACGACGATATCGATGCACACGTGGACAGCCTTAGGCTGTTAGATGAATGTGTCGGAAAGCATCAGCCAGGCTCTAACTTTCAGTGCGTGCGGGTGTTTGATCTATCCGCGAAAAAAGAGAGGTATCGATTTCCCCCTCTGTGAATGTTGTTCGCCCAGGCTGTGGGCAGCCCTATAGTGGTCCGAATAGCCTGAGTTACTTGAAATGGGTTGAATCTGGAACTATGCTCTTCATGCTGTAGTTCCAGTTGTCATCGTCCCTGTCGCTATTGCTGCGGCAGCGGAAAAGAAGGTTGTACTGTTGGTTTAACCAGAGATTCTGGATCTCGTTGTCGCAATCAAGGCTCTTTGCGCGCCACGCATCGTTATCCTCTGACTCAGCATCAAGTTGCCAGCGTCTTATTGTGAGGTTTCGTTGCTCCCAAAAAGAACTTTCGGAGGCGCTGGCGGAGCACCACAGTATTAGGTAGTCCTCCTGTCTCGCAAGTTGCCTTTTTAGGTCTTCTCCTGTCACGTATTGTTGGAATAACTGCGCGGAGAAATGAGCTAACGCATAAAACATTAGAGTTGAACCCCAGCCGAATGCTTTCTGATCGAACCACCAATTCAGTAGAGAGCCTACAACGAATACACACCCGATAATCCATATTGTTCTTTCTCGGGAAAGATAGTTTTTTTTCTTGGTAAGGTTGTCCAGGTCTGGCCATAAACGCATGGCCGCTTCGCGTACGGCATCAGCGTTGTCACGCCGCCGCCGAAAATCAACCTGTATGCAGTCCGGCTCCGAGTGCACCAGTTGATGGAGGTGACGTTCCTTGGTTTCAAACGCAGTTAGTCTGGTGTTCATAGGCCCAGCCTTAGGTGATCGATTATTAGTTCGGAAATTTCCGTTAAGTTGCATCATACCTGGCTGGTGAGCGTCTTCAGTCGTTTGGGGCGATGTGCTGGCGATAGTTGCGCGTTCGTGCCTGGCCGCCTCCCTGGTGCGGTATCTGGGCGGCGGATCGGTGCGGTCTATCATCGGCGCGCAGCCGGCGTGCTCCCGCTGGTCGTCGCTGTTGCCATTGAGCGGTGCTGACCTAGTGCTACTGTGGCCGTGCTCACTCAATGTGGTGGCCAGCGCTGGCCGGTGGGCGTCTCCAGTCGCTGGCCTGGTATAGCTGCGCGTCAGTGCGCGGCCGCACCCCTGGTGCAGTATCTGAGCGGTGATCGATGCGGTGTATCGTCGGCTCGCTGCCGGCGTGTTCCCGCTGGTCGTTGCTGTTGGCATCGGCCGGTGCTGACCTGGTGTCGCCGTGCCCGTGCTCGATGTGGTGGGCAGCGCTGAAATGTTTCTTACTGATACCCGTCAGCGCGGGCTTTCGCCACGCATTCATCAAATCTAGACTTCCCGAGCGAAGAGGAAAACAAGCCCGTGCCTACTTGCTTGCACGTTATTTCCCCACCGTTCGCATTTTTAAGGGTCTGGTCTTGGACGGGCACTAAGGCACATCCGCCAAGTACAAGCGCAAACACTCCGAAGAAGCCGATATTTTTCATTGTTCTACCTCCCCAAAACCAAACCGCCGCCAAAGTTAGCGGTGGAGAATACGGTAACACGAAAAGGAACTGAGTATCGCCGGCAAGTTGCACATGGGATTCTTGCCTGTGGGAGAATCGGCGGGACGGAAACGCCAGCTCGCTTGATGTTGGCGCTCAAGGACAAATTGATGCGCTGGCCTTGTGTTTTGGAGTAAGACGCACGGACAGCGCCCGTCATGGTCGACCAACGATAGGAATCGATATGGCTGCGAACGACATCCACCACTTTGTCCCTGCGTTTCTCCTAAGAGCATGGCGATCACCCGATGACGGCTTGCTAACGACATTTAAACGTGTTCGTGATGGCAAAGTCGTCTCAGAACGCTATTCGCCCAAAGGCGTTGCCCGCGAAAAAGGCCTATATGCAATAAACGGCTTGGCTGACAAAAACACCCTTGAAACCAGATTCTTTACTAAGGAGCTCGATGAGCCAAGTTCCAGCGTCTATCATGCACTATGCAAACGTCCAACAGAGGAATTGAGCGAAGAGCAAACGTTGGTATGGTCCCAATTCCTCGTCGCCTTAGGGATACGAGGCCCGGATACGGTTGCTAGTGCCCGCAACGATGGAGAAAGCGTGGTCACGCAACTCACGGAAACAGACAAAGAGCGCGCACTCGCGTCAGGCTCGCGTCAAATTTCTTTAGAAGAATTCAAATCGCTTCATCCTCATGCTCTTCGTGATATGGGACCTTGGGCGGTAGCGAAGGCGGCAACATCGCCGCGGCTTAATGGGCCGGTTTTCGAAGCAAATTGGATGTTGCGGAACACACAAGAAGCGTCCGTTGACCTTCTTATCGGCGACAAGCCAATTATTTACACTGGCTCGATGCTCGAAAAATTTACAATCGCGCTACCGTTGTCTCCTACCCTGGTGTTCTTCGCAAGCAATATCGACGGGTTCACACAAGCGATTGGTCAATATTCGGCATCGCAGCTGGTAAAGGACCTCAACAAGAATATGGTCGCTCAAGCGATGCGTTATGTCTATGCAACGAGCGTACGCCAGAAGCCGCTCGTTGAGCGGTACTTGCAACCCCCGCTACAGGGATAATTTAGCAACCAAGGCGAATAGGCGACAACTTAGCTGTGCGTCCGTGCCTAGCCGCGTCCCTGGTGCGGTATCTGGGCATTTGGCCAATGCGCTGCATCGGTAGTGCGCTGCCGACATGCTCCCATCGGTCGTTGCTGTTGCCATCGGCTGATGCTGACCTGATGCCGGCGTGACCGGGTTCGATGTGGTGGCCAGCGATGGCCGGTGAACGTCTTCAATCGCGTGGGCCGGTATGCTGGCCATAGCCCCTCGCGTTCGTGCGTGTTCGCGTCCCTGGTGCGGCGTATCGGCGGGGGGGCAGTTGGTATGCTCTCGCGGGTCGTCGCTGCTGCTATCTGCCGGCACTGACCTGGTGCTGCCGTGGCCGTTCTCGATGTGGTGGTCAGCGCTGCCGGTAGGCGTCTCCGGTCGCGTGGACTGGTGTGCTGGCCATCGCTGCGCATTCGTGCCTGGCCGCGTCCCTGGTGCGGTAACGGGGCGTCGGGTCGGCGCGGTGCATCGATGGTGCGCTGCCAGCGTGCTCCCGCTGATCGTTGCTGTTGTCATCGGCCAATGCTGACCTGGTGCCGCCGTGCACGTGCTCTATGTGGTGGACAGCACTGGCCGGTAGGCGTCTCCAGTCGCGTGGGCCGGTGTGCTGGCCATCATTGCGTTTTCATGCCTAGCCGGGTCCATGGTGCAGTAACGGGGCGTTGGGGCAGTGCAGTACATCGGTGGCGCGCTGTCGGTGCGATCCCGTTGGTCGCTGCTGTTGGCATCGGGCGGTGCTGAATGGTGCCACCGTGGCCGTGCTCGATGTGGGGCCAGCGCTGGCCGGTGGGTGTCTCTGGTCGCTGTGGTATAGCTGTGCTTTCGTGCGTGGCCGCATCCCTGGCGCGGTATCTGGGCGGTGATTGGTGCGGTGTAACGTAGGCGCGCTGCCGGCGTGCTTCCGCTGGTCGTTGCTGTTGCCATCGGCCTGTGCTGGCCTGGTGCCGCTGTGCACGTGCTCTATGTGGTGGACGGCACTGGCCGGTGGGTGTCTCCAGTCGCGTGGGCCGGTGTGCAGGCCATCGCTGCGCGTTCATGTTTAGTCGCGTCCCTGGTGCAGTATATGCGCGCTGGGCCGGTTCGGTGCATCGGCGGCATGTCGCCGGCGTGTCTCCGTTGGTCACTGCTGCTATCGGCCGACTCGGACCTGGTGCCGCCGTGGCTGTGCTCGATGGGCTGGCTAGTACGGATCGCGGTGCGGTGCGGCGCGGTGCTTCTCTACCACGTCACCTACGTGATTCATAAGGCTTCTATTCAACGCTTGTAGGTTCGCTGATAGAATTCGTCCCGCCAAGCCTAGAGTGGCCACTTGAAAGCCGGATACCTTCGCCGGTGGCTTGGCACTAATCTGAAGGGCTATCGAAGGATATGCATGAAAATTGTCCCCGCGCCATGGGTCGTTGCGGAAGTGACGCGCCTTTTCAATCTTGCCGAAGCTTCCGAGCATGGCGGCGACGATCTCGAACATGATTGCGCACGGCGACTTGTTTCTGACCTTCGCATGAGGGATGTATATGAGAGCAGCTATCTGGACAGGATGCTACTGCCTGGCGGCGGTTGGCGTCATTGGTTCGATATAGCTAAAAGCACGCTGCCGGCAGATATTAAGCAGGCCCGTCAGAAACTTAAAGACCATGCAAAGGCTATAGATGAGCTTTCTGCCCATCTGGAAAGCGCTCTCGGTCTTTTACTGGAAATCGATAACATCGCGGCTGGAGAATTTGGTAAGCCTTTGGCAATGCGCAGTCCGCTTGCGCTGATCGATACTGCAATCGAGCAGATATCTGACGGCCGCCAGACTGATGGCAGCCGGAGCGATCTACCTGTTTTATTTCGGACGCATGTTAAACCTAGGCTTGATGCGTTACGTGAGTTTCGCGTCGGAAAATACATGCCGACGGTACTGCAATTAGTCGATGCATTGTCTCTTACGGTATCGAATTACAGTCATGATCTTGCACTCAACGGCGCCCAAAGTCAGGATTCAGAAATCGCTGCTGCTTTGGTCTCTCGCCAACATTCACCATTGCCGGAATACGTCCGATCGTTTGACGATGCGATGAAGGGGTTGCCTGGGCATCGGAAATTTTTGATGCCACCGGATCTCATGGCGATTCAGGCCGCTGTGGCACTTAAACTCGATATTGTCGATCCGAAGCAAGTTAGATCAGCGCGGCTTATCTCGTTGCAAAAGTAGGTATACCCCATAGGAAAACTCACGTCAGAAGTGCGGTTGTGTTTTCCATTACCACAGCTTCGTCATCTTCTTAAAATCGCTCCTGTAGTAATTGTGTAGTGCCACCCAAGCCCGGGTGGAAACACTTATAAACAGGAGTGCACCTTTGTCACAAATCACCGCAACATCCCGCCTTCTCAGGCTCCCATCTGTCCTTAATCGCGTTCCAGTGTCGAAGACGGAGTGGTACCGCCGCATTAAAAAAGGCAACGCACCGGCACCGATCTCGCTATCGGCTCGCGCCGTAGCTTGGCTGGAATCCGACATCGACGCTTACATCGCCAAGTTGGCCCAAGGCACCTAATGGCCTCGCGTTGGAAGCGAATTGCTACTCGTTCCCTGCACTGTTTCATCCCCGTACCCGTAATCAACAACGCGACTGCTGCACCAATTAAGACCAACACGTCGACGCGCATGAAGGCGTGGCGTTTCCAAGAACCAAGCGCATTAATTGTGACGAAAATCAACACAACGAAATAAAATTATGCTGACCTATACAACTGTTCAAGACAATCAATTTTTGCCTGGCATCCAGGCGCTGCAATATGTACCGGACGGCTTGATCGCCGGAAATCAGAAACTCGTTACCGGTACGGTGACAATCGGTGCCGGTGTCCTCCCGCGCGGCACAGTGCTGGGCCAGCAGAGCGCCGCGCCAGTCACGGCCGCCGCTGCCGGCAACGTAGGAAACGGCGCCATCGGCGCCATCAGCAAAGGTCCGGCTGCGCTGATCGGTACTTACTATTTGCGCGCGACCGGCCCGACCACGTTCACCGTGGTGGCGCCGACCGAGGATGATTTGCCAGATGCGACGGTCGGCACGCCGTACATCAGTGCGGGGATCAACTTCACCCTTACGGCGGGCGCCACGCCGTTCGCGGCTGGCGACACCTTCACGTTCACCAATGCCGCAGCCAACTATGTGCTATCGGTGGCCACGGCCGTCGATGGTAGCCAGTTCCCGACCGCCATTCTCGCGGACTACGCGGATGCGAGCGGCGGCCCCGTGACCGCTCCGGTTTACTTCCAAGGCCAATTCAGCGCGTCCGCAATAACGATTGATGCCAGCTGGACGGCTTTGGCCGTCACGCCATTGCTCCGTCTCGTCGGCATCACTTTGAAAGCAATGAGCGCCGCGATGAGCTCTGCCGATCCACTCTAAGAAAATTAAAAATATGAAAAACGTAAAATCCCTCATCAAAAAAGCCTCCGCCCACTCGGCGCAAATCGCGCTGTTGAACGGCGAACTCGTACGCTGCGAAACAGTGTCACGCGCCGCTCAGCATGAAGATCATCACATCGAAACGTTGAAGAAGCAGCGCGGCGAAGAGGTCGCTAACGCCTTCATCGAACGCCGCGTGGCGGATACCGCTGCTGTTGATGTCGCTATCTTTGACGCGGAAAAGGCCAGCGAAAAGGCGCTGGCAGAAGGTGAAGCGGCTCGCATGGCAGTACCTGTAATCAACGCCCGCATCGCATCTGAGAGCGAGCAGTTCAAGGCCGTTAGTCACGACATTGTGGACGCTGTGACGGTGGAAATCCTGGCGCAGCACGACACTGCACAAGAGCGCTATTTCGCCGCGATTGAGACGATGCGTTTGGCAGCGGAAGAGATGGTCGCCAGCGAAAAAACGTGGCGCCATGTGCTGCGTCCAGCCCCAGCGGCTCAGTTCCCTGGACACGGGGCCAAGGTGCTGGACGACATCCGCAGCAACGGCCTGCGCGTGCGCTGGGACCACTCGCAGCTGCGTGATTCGAACGTTTCCGCTCAGTACCTGCCCGGCTTCGAAAATACGTATTTCATCCCCTGGTGGGCGGATGAGCGCAACACTGCGTTCGCGGAAACGCAATTTGCCAACAATGTCCGCGAATTCCAGTCCATCGGTTACGACTGCCCACCGTACCGCCAACCCGTTATTGAAATCAAAGAAAAGACCGTAGTTGTTCAGATGGTGCGCGGAACGGCGGAGCAGTCCGACATCAAAATCAACGCCGCTACCGGAGCGAAGGTGACAGTCAGCCGTAAGACGTTTGGCCCTGGGGATACCATCGTCTTGTCGGAATCCGAAGCCGCGCAATTCGTCATCGGTGGCATGGCGAAATACATCGATGGCCGCACCAAAGAAAGCGCCTTCCGCTTCCTGCACCCATCGAAAGAATTGCCAGCGGCGGTTACACAAACTGAGCAACAAAGCGATGGTGCGGAAGAGGTACAAGTCACCATTCAGTACGACGGTTACGCAGCGGGCGAAGCGCCAGGCGCTGTCTTCATTTCCAGCCCCGGACTGGCGAACGTCAGCAATCGCTAGACGTTAGCCTATCGGATAAATCGCCCGCGCTAGTCTGCGGGCGAAAAGTCAATTGAGAGAAAAAATGTTCGCTATAAAACCATGTGGTTCCGAAATTTTCGGCCACGATAATGACAAGATGGAGGTCGTATTTAACAAGGAGTTCATTGAGGAATTGACGTACTTTGCTGTACATCGCTCTGAGGTTCGCCGCTTCATGCCAACGGCAGATTTCTTCCCGCTCTTTTTCGAACTGATCGACGCCGCCAAGACATTTTATGCAGGGCTCCCGCGCCAACAGCGCACGGCGTTGAAGCATATCCCGTTTCGCTATTTCGGACGCAACTGGTTTCTCCGTGCCCAGTTTGTGCGAGTAGGTCGCCCTAACGAAGTGCACCTCAGCATTTGCCAAGTAAAACCGAAAACACCGTTGGTGACGGTACCCGTTTTGATCGCCGAATCCTGGGATATGCCATGAAGCGTGACGAAATGAGCGGCCGTCGGATGCATGCTGTTGCTCGCGTTGTGCAGACGTCTGCACAGCTGATAGCCAGCCAGCAGGGCGCAAGCATCAAGCCGGTTTTGCGCCGTGTTCCGGCCATATCGTTCTGGGCGTGCCAGGCAATGCTGACCGTTACCGTACAGCGCTATCGAATGATACTTGCACATCGACGGCGAACGGCATATGATTCGTTTGTCCCCGAGAAAAAGGGGAACAGGCTTGGTCGCCTGAATACTCAAAGCGCACAGACCGCGCCATGCGGTTTTTTTTCGTGCGTATGCCTTCGTACGTCTCCTATGAGCGGCGGTGGCGGGGAAGCTTTCGGGCTTGCTGGTTTCTTTGGGTACCAGTCGACCAACCCTGTCATTTGCCGCTCACCCCGTTTGGTCGCGGGGCGCGGTGTAACCGCTACCCAAGGAGGCACACATGCCTAATCGTCCCCGCACGCCCGTATCCCCTGTCGCATCTGCCCGCAAGCCCAACAACTCCGCATCGTCCAAGGTCCAAGATTTGCAGGAGGCCTATGTCATGGGCCGTCAACATTCCGAGAGCTGGACGCAGTTTGATGCAGCCGAGGCGCAATTGCGCCCGCGTGCAGCATGGCGCGCCATCGGCCTCGCTGATGCGGTCTTTTCGTTCGAGCACAACCCATTGTTCGCGGAACTGATCCAAGAGTGGGAAAAAGGATTTGAGGCGGCGTTTGATTCGGTTTCGCCAGCGGAAAGCACTGCGCCAGCAAAAGAAAGCCAGGTAGATGCTGGCGCCAATCCCTACTACAGCAATCACGATCGTGCGCCGTATGAACTGGGCCATTTGCTGCAACAGTTGCCGGCCGATTTTGGCCTGGCTCCTGCCGTGGAATTGAAGCATGTACAAATGGCGTCGGCAGCGGAAGCGCATGCACACGTCGCTGGCGATACGGTCCTTAGCGGCATTGAAGCCATCGGCCATTTGATGGAGGCAGCCGGCACGAGTGGCGAGGAGAGCATGCAGGCGCATACGCTGTTCTGCCTGGGGGGCCTGCTGCGACACTTGGCCGTGGAGGGGCAGTATCTGCGCGGCGTGGGTGACAGCCTGGCGCATGCGGTTGCGCTGTATGGCAAGCGGGACGCGGCAATTTGCCGTAAGGAGGTGCGTCATGCGTAATGCCTTCTCCTTCAACGCCCTGTTGCCCAACCTGGGCGATGTACATTTGTCGTCAGTCGCCTTGTCCGTGCCTGGTGAATTTCAATTCTGTGTCGATGCTGGCGTCAGCGCAGCGGCATGCTTCTTTGATGCGATGACGGCGGTTGGCCTGCATGACCACATCGCGGTGTCGATGCAGGCATTTTTGCAATCCTTGGACAGCGCCATCGCGCATGGAACTGGTGTGAACCGGCAGTGGCTCATTGAGCGCAAGCAGCACTGCGTGGATGCGTTCGGCGCTGGCTATTTGGGCCGCATCCAGCAGGAGCTGCGCTTGTTTCATGATGTGTCTACAACGATGGCCAGCGTGGGCGTTGCCCACGGTGCTGGCCTGGTCAATTAAGGCGCGCCATGACAAATAAAACTAATCGAACAGTACGGCCAAAGATGGTTAGCAGCGGAATCGACGCGCCGATTTTAAGTGAATCGGAAATTGCGATGGTACTCGCAATGCGTAGTCTGCCGGCGAGCATCAGTAAGGCTCTAATTGCCACGACATTTAGCCAGGCAGATCACTATCGCCAGGAGAGCCGCCCACGATTCCAGGTTATCAACGGCGGTCAACGTCTCCGCTGCGAGGGGATGTCATGAGCCAGCGAAAGCAAAACAGTGCTCCATTGGGTGTCATCGAGACCGATCACGCGGGAATCAGCCTGACGGTGCATGCCAGTGCGATAGATCACTGCAACATGCGTGCTGCGCAACTGGCGGCGCTGCTGCACCTTATTAGCGCCAATGGCGTCGATACCTTCCTGCGGGAGGATCGCGCAACCAAGGACGGCTTACTGTGGCTCGCGTCTTCGTTGGCGGATGAAGTGCAGCGCATGCTGCCGCTGGTTGAGGTTGAAGCGTCACGCCAGCCTCGCCAGTCAGTGAATGCCGACAACCTGGATGCACCGAAATAAAGCGCCAAGAATCAGCAACGCTGCCAAGTGAACTCAGCGCGTTCCCGCTTGAAGAAAGTGAGTCATTTCTTAACGCTAGTGAGCGGCGTGTTCCTGGCATTCAGGGCGTTGCCACTTGGCGCACCGAATAACTTTGTGCTGCGGCACACAGCGGCATTGTGCAACGTAGCAGTGCCATCGCAGACCGCGCCTAGCGCCGGTCAAGAAAAGGAATATTGAATGACAAATAAAGCATTTCCGGTCAGTGAGGGGGCCGCCCGCGCCGCGCTCACGTTCATTCCTTCGGATGATCGTGACCTGTGGTGGCGTATGGGCATGGCGCTGAAATCGGAGTTCGGAGAGGGCGGATTCGACTTGTTCCATGATTGGAGCGAGCGCGGCGCGAGCTATGACGCTAAGGCCGTGAAATCGACCTGGCTCAGTTTCAAGCCAGGTGGCAAGGTGACGATCGGTACGTTGATCGCGGAAGCCAAGCGCGGCGGCTTCAATCCCAAGGACTTTGCGCCAGCGGTGCCGCTGTCGGCTGCCGACATGGAGCGTATCCGTAAGGAGCGCTTGATGCGGGACATGGCTGCGGCCGATGAACTGGCCAGGAAGCATGAGGCTGCGGCAGTCGAAGCTAGCCAGGACTGGGCGGCTGCATCGGAGACGGGAGCGAGCCCATATCTGGAGCGCAAAGGCGTGCAGGCGTATGGCTTGCGTTACCTGCCTGGCGACGTGCTGCTAGTGCCGCTGCGCGATGGTAACGGCAAGCTGTGGAATGTTCAGCGCATTTTCGCCAAGGGTGACAAGCGCTTTCCTGCTGGTGGCCGCGTGTCGGGCTGCTTCCATGTGATTGGCGATGTGAAGGCTTCGGCCTGGCTGCTGATCGCGGAAGGCTACGCGACGGCTGCCACGCTGCATGCGGCGACTGGCCATGCGGTGGTGGTCGCTTTCAATGAGGGCAATGTGCGGCATGTGGCGGCGGCCGTGCGCCAGTTGCGGCCTGACGCCAAGCTGATGCTGTGCGCCGACGACGACAAGGCGACGGAAGAGAGGACCGACAAGAACCCCGGCATTGTAGCGGCAACTGCCGCTGCTGCGGCTGTCGGTGGTTACTGGTGCAAGCCGCAAGGATTGTCGGCTGGCGCGACGGACTTTAACGATCTGTCGATGACGGTGGGCGTTGATGCCGTGCGCGCGCAACTGGCGACGGCGATTACGGAAGCGGCCGGCGTGGCTGCGAGCGCTGAACCGCATGCCGTTGCGGCCGATGCCATGGTGCTGGATGCGCCAGTCGAGGACGCACCTGCCGCGTCAGGTAAAAAAAACGGCAACGCTGAGGTTAAGAAAGCGCCCGCATCGAAGGCGAAGGCGGGCGGCAAGGGGGCGGGTCAGACTACGCGGCCGTTCTTCCATGTCGATGACGCCGGCGTATGGTTCCATGGCTTCAGCCAGCAAGGCGATCCGTTGCCCGCGCAGTGGATCTGTAGCGAGTTGCACATTTCGGCTCAGTCGCGCGGGGACTCCAACGAGGATTGGGGCTATCTGCTGGAATTCCAAGACGGCGACGGCAATGCCAAGCGCTGGGCCATGCCCGCTAGTATGCTCGCAGGCGACGGCACGCAGTATCGCGCCACGTTGCTGTCAATGGGGCTGCGCATCGGCGCGGGGACGGCGGCCAAGAATCATCTGAGCGTCTACATTCAGACCCAACAGACCGATGTGCGCGTGCGTTGTACGGATCGTATCGGCTGGCATGAGAACGTCTATGTGCTGCCGGATCGCACCATTGGCGAAGGCAGTGAGCGCGTGATGTTTCAGGCGGCGGGTGGAGTGGTATCGCAGTTTAAGCAGCGTGGCACGCTGGATGACTGGCGCGCGAACGTATCGCTGCATTGCCGGGGCAATTCCCGCATGTTGTTTTGCGTATCCGCCGCGTTCGCCGCGCCGCTGCTGCACTTGGCCCGCGTCCCGTCCGGTGGCTTTCACATTTGGGGCGATAGCTCCAGCGGCAAGAGTACCGCTTTCAAGGTGGCAGGGTCTGTCTACGGAGGCAAGGACTATCCGCGCAACTGGCGCATGACCGACAACGCGCTGGAGACCGTGGCCGTGCAGCATAGCGATACCTTGTTGCTGTTGGATGAAATCGCGCAGGTTGATCCCAAGGTGGTGGCCGATATTGTCTACATGCTTGGCAATGAAACCGGCAAAGGACGGGCGACGCAAACGGCGCAGGCCCGCAAGGTGGCAACCTGGCGCTCGCTGTTCCTTTCCGATGGCGAAGTCAGTTTAGCGAATCACATGGAGCAAGCGGGGAAGGGGGCCAAGGCGGGCCTGGACGTGCGCATGGCCCACATCGCCGCCGATGCTGGCCACGGGCTGGGCTTGTATGAAACCCTGAACGGTTTCCCAAACGGCGCGGCGCTGTCCGACCACTTGGTCAGCAAGGCCCACCAGCACTACGGCACGGCGGGTATGGCCTTTATTGAGTACGCGGTGGCGAATGCGGCCATGCTGAGCGAGATGTTGCAATCAAACGTGGCACTACTGGCCAGGGATATGTGTCCGGTCGATTCGCATGGCCAGGTGGCGCGGGTGGCCACGCGCTTTGCGCTGGTGGGGACGGCAGGCGAACTGGCCACGACCGCCGGTATCACGGGCTGGCCGGTGGGCGAGGCGATGAGCGCGGCGCGTACCTGCTTTGCGGCTTGGTTGGAGGGACGTGGCGGCGCGGGCAACGTCGAGCACGTATCGATACTGCGCCAGGTGAGCGGCTTCTTTCAGGCGCATGGTGAGGCGCGCTTTGTGTGGTGGCACCGAGCGACCGATGACCACAAGCCGAACACGATCAACCGCGCAGGCTTCAAGCGTTTGCTGACGCGGGATGGCACGGCCATCAATTCCAATGCCGACCATCACAAGGCGTATGGCGACAAGATGCATCCAGCGGAGGCGGAAGAGGCCCGCCAGGAGTATTTCGTGCTGAGCGAGGTGTTCAGGGACGAGATATGCAAGGGCTTCAATCCGAAGACCGTCACACGCCTACTGATCGAGCGCGACCTGTTGGTGACGGACAGCGACGGCGGCGCGACCCGTAAAGAGCGCCTGCCAGGTATCGGGGCTGCACGGGTCTATCGTTTTAAACCTGAAATCGCCGGGGTTGACGCCTGAAATCGCCGCCGCCGGGGCGGTGGGCGGTGCGGGGAGACCCCATTTGCGCGAGAAAAATGGGCGTTCGTTGTTGGAATGCCAGGAAAAGCCGGTGCAAAGCCGGCTTTTTTGTTTTCATATGAATAATATTTAACAATTGAAGAAATATTTCATATTTGCAATGGTTAGTATTCACGCGGGTTTCAAGAGTATTTTGCATCTTTGATACTGGTTTGTCCCGGCTGTCCCGGCTTGTCCCGGCTGGCGATATACCATTTACCGGGACAACTTTCCTATTTAAAAACAATGACTTGCAAGTGTATTTAACAGTTGTCCCGGTGTCCCGGTAAAAAAAGTGGTGCTTCCGAGACCGGTATGCCACGCCACAGCCGAGGACGGCGTTGGCTATTTGGTGGCCGGTGCTTCGGCTGCGCACAGTCCTACTTGCGGTCAGCGGGCCTGCCGTGGACCTGTACCGTGTTCGTAGTGGTCGCCGTGCCAATGCTGCCGTTGCGCGGCTGGGATGGAGGGGGGGCTTTGCGATCTTCAACCCACGGGCATTTCGCGCCACGGTCTCTACTCCGGGAATCGTAAGGGGGGTATATGCTAGACCTGGCAAAGCTCAAAGTTAGCGGCTGGAGTGGAGCGGGTCCCTCCTGGGGGATTTGAACCCGAGGGCATTGCGCGCCCCGGTCTCGTTCTACTCCAGGAATTTTCCCTAGGGGGTTGTGTGGTAAGGCTATCTGATATGACTGGTTGCGCAGCAATTCAGTCGAATGAAAGAAGAAAGCGGCTGGGAGCCGCGTTCGTTCTTAGAAGTCCTTGAATTCGTTACGGCTGATGTCATCCTTTGCTGTCGCGATCAGCTCCGCGACAATATCCGTGCCCGTCGCTTTGCCGGCGTCCACGGTATCCATAGACGCCGTATAGATCGGGCCGGTGCCGAAACCACCGGTATTGACATAGATGCGATATTCGCCAGTTTCGGAAACTTGACAAACTAACAATTCGTAAGTTTTGCCATGAGCAATATGCTGATCTTTGCCGACGGGCTGCATATGAGTGAACATTATTGTTGCCTTTTCTTTAGCGGCAATCCGGCCGCACCCGGTGGCAACGTATCGTTGCCTTTTGTGCAGCTTGTGGTTGAATTGATGAATGCAATAGGGCTAAGAAATCTTTTTTGGGGGCATGTTTTGGGGCATGATTGGAAAAATTCCATCAAGAATCTAGTATTAATGCGGGTTGTGGCTGCTTGTTCGGCTCGCACCGCTGCCAAGAAAACGTAAAAACCGCCCACTGGGCGGTTTTTGCATTTTCGGACGGAAGCGGTGAGATTCGAAGGGCTGGGCTTGCAAGCCCAGCCCTCTCCGAATCGCCCAACTGCTGCCGCAGCGCGGCAGCTTCGCGCGCCGAGGGCGCGCTTTTCTGACCATTTTCAAATCCCGCGGATCAGCACAAAACCACTTTTTTACTGCTCAGTGCCTGTCCGAATGTCGCCCCCCCGCGCCATTGCCAGCAACTGGTCGGGGCAAACTTCCCTCCCATATGGCCGAGGTTCCGTCGATGGATAAATTCACCAGCAACGGAAGGCTTGTTGTCGATCCCTCAAAATGTCCCATCGCAAACCGAATAGCCGCTTCAAGACGTTGTTGTTGGTCCTGAGTAGGTAAATTTACTATCCGGTATTCAACAAGCGCAGCTGCATCGCTCTTTCCCCAACTGATCAAAACTGAGGTCTGTTCGGCTTCTAAACGCGCGTTAACTAAGCATTTTCCGTGTTTATTCGTGACCCAGTTAAATTGCATATAAGTCCTGGTAATATTTTTCCCGTTAGTTTGGCACGCATGCGACAAGATATCTTGGTTTGTGTTAGCGTATCAGATCGGGAATTCCAATCGCCGAAAAATCTGATCATAAAAATGCAAAGGGAATGGTATGGTTACTATGCAAATTGACGGCTATGAAGTCGAATATTCTGGCGAAATGCTGGAGTCATCGAGCGAGTGGGGCGCTTATGTGGCATTGTTTCTCCCATCATCGAATCCCATGCATATGAATAATATATTTCCAAAGCAACGAGTTTCGGTTAATTTGACTTTTCCTGATGAGATTTCAGCCGAGCAGGCAGCATATAAGGTTGCGTTTGAAATGGTGAAATCTCCGATCAGTAGAATTCCTGAACAATCCTGAATCTGCGGCAAGGCGGGAATTAGATGGGGAACGGGCAACTCAAGTGTGAACGGAAAATAATCAAGCCGCTTCGGTGCACCATATCAGCTTAAACTCAATCGCGTCCCGATTATGTTGTTTCGATAGTTGGCGCGTCCTCAGTCCGGCTGTTCCTGATATCGGCGTTGTTGCATAAATCCTGCGGCAGCCAGGGCTGACGTTTACGTACAACAGCTGGTGCCGCAGGGCTGTTAACTTTCGACGAACTTGCGTAGATTCTGGTCTTTTGCCTGAAACGATGCGCAAGG
>Ga0209848_1000409_pt1 | contig 18279 bp, 21 predicted proteins | sample OrgsoiDNA_201062_FD_185810 | JGI IMG/M metagenome (GOLD analysis project Ga0209848, IMG submission 185810) | Permafrost soil microbial communities from the Arctic, to analyse light accelerated degradation of dissolved organic matter (DOM) -... | ecosystem: Environmental > Terrestrial > Soil >...
CGTAGCGGTCGGCCGCGTAGCCGGTCAGCGGCAGCAGCAACAGCTGGGGGCCGAACTGCAGCGACATGACGATGCCGACCGAGGTCGCGTTGTGGTGCGTCAGCTGGGTCAGCACCAGCCAGTCCTGTGCCGTGCGCTGCATCCACGTGCCGATGTTGGAGACGATGGCGCCGGACGCCCACACGCGGTAGTTGTAGATACGGAGCGAGCGGAAAGTGCCGGTCATTGCATGCCTCGTGTCGTCGTCGTGTCGTCGATAAGCGCTCAGGCGCGCTGGTCGAGCAGCGCGATGACGTCCTGCGCCGCGCCGGTTTCGCCCAGGCGCGGGAAGATGCGCATGATGCTGTTGTGGTGCGCGTCCGGGTTCAAGTCGGCCATCGCGTCGATGGCCAGCGTGACGTGGAAGCCCGCTTCCTGCGCCTGGCGCGCGGTCGATTCGACGCCGATGCTGGTGGCGACGCCGGCCAGCACCACCTGCGTCACGCCGAGCGATTTCAGATGCTGTTCCAGGCCGGTGCCGGTGAAGGCGCCCCAGGTGCGCTTGGTCACCACATGGTCCTGCGGCTGCTGGTTCACTTCCGGCACCAGCTCGGCCCAGTCGGCCGGCAGCCCGCTCATATTGCGCGGCGCCTGCTCGTTGCGCCCCGGCGCGGCGCCGGCGACGTTGACCAGCACCACCGGCAGTTCGCGCGCGCGGAAGGCGTCGGCCAGGGCGCGCGAGTGCGACAGCACGCCATCGAGCGGCGGCAGGCCGGGCAAGGCAAGGATGCCTTTTTGCAGATCGATGATGATCAACGCGGTGTTTTTATCCAAAGTAGTGATAGCCATGATGCGTCCTTTGATGGTGGGTGATTTGAAGAAGCGGATATCGCGGCAAACGCCGTATCGGTATTAGCCCGCCACGCGCTTGAGCAGTTCGACGGCGTGCGCCAGTTCGCCCTGCTCTTTCAGCGTCAGCTTCGATTGAATCGTGCGGAACAGCCAGTCCTCGTGGGCGGCACGGCCGGCGAGTACCTTCTTGCGGCAGGCGGCGGTCAGCGACAAGATCGTCTGCCGGCCGTCATTCGGATCGGGCGAGCCGCTGACCATGCCGGCCGCCTCCAGCGCCGCCACGGTGGCGCCCATCGACTGCGAACGCACGCCTTCGGCCCGTGCCAGCGCGGTGACTGTGGCCGGGCCATCTTCGCCGATCCGGCGCAGCACCGCGACCTGCGACGGCGTAAAGTCGCCCAGCGTCGCCTCTGCCCGCAGGCGGCGTTTCAACTGGCCGATCAGGATCCGCAAATCGCTTGCCATGGCCAGCGCGCGCATTGTTTCGGCATCAATCTTGTGTACTTTCATACGACTCCTGATCGCTTGACGATGCGTACACTGTAGCAGACAGGAAGGCAAACTACAAAGCCTACCTTCGTATTTTTTTGTATCAATCATTCGCCTCCTCAAATGCAAGAAGCCCGGCGAGCTTGCGGCGCCGGGCTTGCATCCATCACGGATCGATCAGGTATTTTGCGAGAACAGCGCCTTGCGGGTTTCCTCGTCAAAGTCGGCCTTCAAGGCCAATCTGGTTTTCAAGTCATGCGTGCGGATGGCGGCCGGACGGGCCGAAATTTCCTCCACCAGTCGCTTCACGTTCGGATAAGCGCTAAGTCCCGCGTCGCCCAGGATGTAGCCGGCAAAGCTGGCCCAGCCCCACAGCGCCATGTCGGCGATGGTGTAGTTGGAGCCGGCCAGGTACGGCGACTGGGCGAGGCGTCCGTCAAGGATGCGATAGTGGCGTTCAACCTCCTTCAGGTAGCGCGTGCGGGCATACGGCAGCGCTTCCGGTGCGTGCTGCAGGAAGTGCACGGCCTGGCCCGAGAATGGCGACAGGCCGGTGGCGATGAACTGCAACCACGACAGCATGGCCGCGTTTTCAGCCGGCGCCGTGGCGACGAACTTGCCGTGTTTCGCGCCCAGGTACAGCAGGATGGCGTGCGAATCGAAGACCGCGATGCCGTCGTCGACGATGGCCGGCACCTTGCCGTTCGGGTTGATCTTCAAGAATTCCGGCTGGTGCTGCTGGCCTTTGAAGGTGTCGACGGCGACCAGCTCGAACGGCGTTTGCAGTTCTTCCAGCAGCAGCGCTGCCTTCATCGGATTTGGCGAAGGGTGGAAATAAAATTGCAGCATGGCGTGTCCTTTGGATGATGAGTTATCGGCGCAGCCGGCGATGGTGCCGTCTGCGTATGTAAGCATCATAAACAGCGCCCTAGGCCTTGACGTACAATGAAATCGACAAACTCGTTCGACAGGATGGAACATGTTAACGGATGAAGAATTGGCGTTATTGGAGGCGATACGCGACAGCGGCAGCCTGTCGCGCGCGGCCGCCCGCCTGGGCCGCGCGACATCGACGGTGTCGCACGCGGCGCGCCAGCTTGAGGCACGCTTCGACGCGCTGCTGTTCGACCGCCGCAACTACCGGCTGCAACTGACGCCGGCCGGCCAGCTGCTGGCGTCCGAGGCCGCGCGGCTGATGCTGGACGTGTCGCGCATGACGCAGCGGGTGCGCCAGGTCGCCAACGGCTGGGAGGACCGGCTGTGGATCGTCACCGATGAATTGATCGAGTTCGACTTGCTGCTGCCGGCCATCGACGCCTTCGACGCGCTCGGTTCCGGCGTCAACCTGCGCTTCACCCACGAAGTATTGGGCGGAACGTGGGAGGCATTGCGCAACGGCCGCGCCAACCTGATCGTCGGCGCCACCAACGAGCCGCCCGCCATCGCCGGCCTGCGCTGGTTTGAACTGGGCGTGATGGACTGGGTGTTCGCGGTGGCGCCGCGCCATCCGCTGGCCGCCGTCCAGGGGCCGCTGAGGCGCGCGCAGATCGCCGAGCATCGCGCGGTGGTGGTGGCCGATTCGGCGCGCGCCAACAGCGCCGGCCGCGTTTATGGCATGGTCGGCGGCCAGGGCGCGCTGGCGGTACCGAGCATGCGCGCCAAGATCGCCGCGCAGCGCCAGGGATTGGGCGTCGGCTGGCTGCCGCGCCAGCGCGTCGCCTCGCTGCTCAAGCGCGGCGAGCTGATAGAAAAAACCACCGCCGACCAGCGCGAGCCGAACACGCTGTATGTCGCCTGGCACAGCGAGCACGCAGGCCGCGCGCTTGAATGGTGGATAGCCAAGCTGCGCCAGCCGCGCCTGTCGAAGAAGCTGATGCACGGACTGGACTTGTTTGCGTAACTGTCAACATTGCGGTCCCGCCCGACGCGTGCGACGGCTTTTGCGCTAAAATCCCCCCCATGATGATCGATACAATACTTTACAAGATGGGAACGACACGATGAAATGGGCCGTGGTCTGCATATATCTACTGGGCCTGTGCCACATTCATCTGCGCGGCCGCGCGCGCCTGCCGCTGGGCCGGCAGATGTTCGATCACTCGACCTTCATGGCGCCGCTGAACATGTTCCTGCACTATTTTTCCAAGGTGCCGGCCACGCCGTATCTGAAGACCAGCGACTTCGCCGACCTAGCGCCGCTGCAGCAGAACTGGCAGGTGATCCGCGAGGAGGCCGAGAATTTGCTCAAGCTGCAAAAGATCAAGGCCGCCGAACAGAATAACGACGCCGGTTTCAATTCCTTCTTCAAGACCGGCTGGAAGCGTTTTTATCTGCAGTGGTACGGCGCCAGCCATCCGTCGGCCGAGCAGCTGTGCCCCCGCACCGTGGCCCTGCTGCGCGCGATTCCGTCGGTGAAGGCGGCCATGTTCGCCGAGCTGCCGCCGGGCGCCAAGCTCAATCCGCACCGCGACCCGTTTGCCGGTTCGCTGCGCTACCACCTCGGCCTGGCCACGCCGAACGACGACCGCTGCTTCATCGAAGTCGACGGCGAGCGTTATAGCTGGCGCGATGGCGAGGCCGTGATGTTCGACGAGACCTATCTGCACTGGGCCGCCAACGAAAGCGACGGCGACCGCGTGATCCTGTTCTGCGACATCGAGCGCCCGATGCGCTTCCGCTGGGCGCAGGCGATCAACCGCTGGCTGGGCAAGAACATGATGGCCGCCGCCAGCTCGCCCAACGAGACCGGCGACCAGACCGGCATGATCAGCAAATTGTTCCAGGTCTCCTGGGTGATGGGTAATTATCGCCGCCGCTACAAGGCCTGGAACAGAAACGCCTACAAGGCCACCAAGTATGGCTTGATCGTGGCCGTGGTGGCCCTGATTATCTGGGCCTGATCGGCGCCTGTCGATAAGCCGGATCGCGCCCTTGCGTGACGAGGGATCAGTCCTCGTTCGCGCGCGGCGCTTGCAGCTGCGCCAGCAGCAGCTTCACCGCCGGCCATTCATCGTCGAGTATCGCGAAGTACACCATGTCACGCGCGCGGCCGCTGTCGGCCAGCAGATGGCGCCTGAATATCCCCTCCTCCACCGCTCCGATGCGCGCCAGCGCGGCGCGCGACTGCGTGTTCAGCGCCTCGGTCTTGAAGACGATGCGCTGCGCACCCAACACTTCGAATGCATGCGTCAACAGCAGGCGCTTGGCGTCCGTATTGGCGCCGCTACGCTGCCGGCCCGGATAGAGCCAGGTGGCGCCGATCTCCAACCGCCGGTGCGCCGGCGCGATGTCCATATAGCGCGTGCTGCCGATCACCTGTCCGCTATCGCGTTCGACGATCGCGAAGGGCAGCGACACACCGCGCTCCTCGTCGTCCAGCGCGGCCTGCACGTAGGCGCGCATCTCGTCGACGCTACCGATGACCTTCGGCTGCAAGCGCCACAATTCTGGCGCCAGGCCGACACGCGCCAGCGCATCGACGTGCGCCAGCGACAGGGGTTCCAGCCGCACCACCGCGCCCTCCAGCACCAGCGGTTCCGGCTTCATGTGCGCGGGCGTCATCGCATGGCGGCCGCGCAGGCCATCGCATCGTCGAGGCGATCATCGCCCCAGAACATCTCGGCGCCGGCGAAGAAGGTCGGCGCGCCGAAGATGCCGCGCCGCTGCGCCGCCTCGGTTTGCGCGCGCAGCAGCGGCCTGTTGTCGGCGTCGTTGGCGCGCGCGATCCAGTCGTCGGGATGGTCGACCGCTTGCGCCAGCGCGCCGCGCACGTGGGCCGGGTCGCCGATATCGAGATCGTCGACAAAATTCTGCCGCATCACCGCGCGGCAGAACGCGCCTATCCACGGCTGGTCGGCGCCCAGCACGGCCAGCCGCATCGGCCGCACCGCGTTGCGCGGAAAGACCGATGGCTGGCGGAACGGCAGGCCGTGCTTGCGCGCCTGGCGCGCCAGGTCGGTCCACATATAACGTCCCTTCGCTTCCTGCGCCACGAACGGCGAGGTGTTCAAGCCCTGCGCGCCGAACACGGGACCGAGCAGGAACGGGCGCCAGACCACGCCCACCCGCGCACGCTCGGCCAGCGCCTCGATCCGCATCACGCTCAAATAACTGTAGGTGCTGCCGAACTCGAACCAGAATTCCAGCGTCGGCCAGCCGGCCGCTTCCCGCATGGCGGCCATCTCAGTCGGCCCAGTAATCAAACACCAGTATCTGCGCCAGATGCGGCTTGAGAATCTCGACGAAGGCCAGGTGGTCGGGATGGGTCAGATAGATGTCGCGCCCCGCCGCGTCGTCGAAATCGAGGCGGAAGCAGTGCGTATACCCCTGAGCCAGGTTTTCAGGACTGACGTTGGCGCCGCCTTCAACCAGGCGCACCTGCGGGATCAGCGCCTGCAATCCGGCGAATCCGGCGGCGATCGACGCCTGCTGCGCCGCCGTCGTGCCCTCTTTGTACGCGCACAGCACCAGGTGCCGCAAGGTCTTCCGCATAATATCCTCCCCAGATGTCGATAGCCGCACCATGACATTCATCATCGCCGCCGTCAACCGTGGCCACGCTGGCGCCACGCCAAAAATGTGGTTAGAATGTGGCGCAACGTATAATGCCGACGTAGGCAGCACCTTACGCTAATCAGCCGCAACGGCCCTGCACAGACTCCATGCAAAAAACGAATAACATCGGCAATTTCATCTATCGCAGCAAGCGCTATGCGCAGCTTGTGATTTTTGCCGTGCTGTTCGCGTTCGTGGTGCAGCTGATGGGCGCCAATTCGCACCATCACACCATCACCGACAACGGCGCCGATTGCGCCGCCTGCCAGTTTGCGCATCACCAGCCCAGCGGCCTGCCGCCGGTGGCCGCCGTGGTCGAGCCGACGCCGCTGCTGGTCAGCTATGTGCTGGCCGCGTTCAGCGTCCATGTCTTCCTCGCGCAGCCCAGCCACCTGATCCCGCTGTCCCAGGCGCCGCCGCGCGCCGCATCCATCGTCTGACCAGCAGCCAGCTGCGACCTCGCCTGCCCGTGATATCGGGCCGACCGTCGGCGCGCCGGCACCGTCCTGACCCAGGTTGATCTACCGCAGCGCACCGCCGTGCGCGCGCCGCCATGGAATGTGCGGCACGCCCGGCCGGCGCCAGCGATAACAGCGTCCCGACGCCCATGCTTTATACACCGCACCACACGCGCCCACGGCCTAGTCGCCACGGGCTGATGCCTGCCACCCGCCACCATTCGCCGTGGCGCGTGCTGACGGCGCTCGTCACCACGCTGGCCTTCGCGCTGATGCTGGTGGTGGCGGCCAGCCATCACCACACCACGGCGCTCGACGCCGACTCCTGCCTGGCCTGCGGCGTGGCCAGCCACCAGATCAACGTCGAGCCGCCGCCGATGACGGTGGCGCCGGTGCTGGTGCTGCTGCCTTACCGCGTGCTGGTGGCGGCCTACCGCGTCTGCCTGTACGCGATGCCGCAGTTGCTGCCGCCGTGCTGCGGCCCGCCCTCTTCGAAATGAGCCCGTGTGCAGCGCCGCACGACAAACAACACGAGGCGCCCCAGTATCAGGGCACGCTTCCTTACGCACCACTTGTACCATTTTAGAACGAGGCTTTACATGCAACGCACCCCCACACTCCGTACCCTGCCGCTGATTTTGGCCGGCCTGTTCGCCGTCTCCGCAGGCGCTTCCGCCGCGGACAAGGCGCCCGCCGCGCCAGCGTCCACCGACAGCGCCGCCGTCGCCGATACCGGCACCACCGCCGCCACCGACGCAGCCACCGATGCGGCGCCGCCCACGGCCGCCATCGACCCGAACGCGCCTATCCAGCAGGTTGAAGTCAGCGCCGCCCATTTGAAGAGCGCCCGCACCGAGCTGTCGCCCAAGGTCGGCACCACCGTCTACACCATCGACAAGCACATGGTCGAAACGCTGGGCCAGGGCGACGACACGCCGTTCAACGAAGTGCTGCTGCGCCTGCCCGGCGTGGCGCAGGATTCGAAGGCCTCCGGCTCTATCCACGTGCGCGACGACCATGGCAACGTCCAGTACCGCATCAACGGCGTGCAGCTCCCCGAGAGCATCAGCGGCTTCGGCCAGTCGATCGACACGCGCCTGGTCGATTCGATCGACTTCATCACCGGCGCGCTGCCGGCACAATTCGGCCTGCGCACGTCCGGCATCGTCGACGTGCAAACCAAGGAAGGCGGCAAATCGGGCGGCCGCGTCGGCGTGCTGGTGGGCGGTAACGACTACGTCGAACCGAGCGCGGAACTGTTCGGCCATAACGGCGCCTTCAACTACTACCTGTCGGCCAGCCATTTGTCGAATGACCTCGGCATCGAGAACCCGCAGCCGACCCGCAGCGCGCTGCACGACAGCACCAGCCAGAATAAAACCTTCGGCACGCTGTCCTACTACCTCGACGACAACACCCGCCTGGGCCTGATGTTCGGTTCCTACCAGGGTCACTTCGAGATTCCCAACAATCCGGACCAGACGCCCGGCTTCTCGCTGGCCGGCGTCAGCGACGCCGCCGCCGGCACCAGCACCGTGGCTTCGTCGCAGCTCAACGAGCAGCAGTACGAGACCAACCGCTTCGTCGTGGCGTCGCTGCAAAAGAGCATCGGCGATTTCAATTTCCAGGTCTCCGGCTTCCACCAGTACTCCGAACTGCACTACCTGCCGGACGCGCTGGGCGACCTGGTCTTCAACGGCGTCGCCTCCAACACGCTGCGCTCGAACACCGCCAACGGCGTGCAGTTCGACGCCGGCTACAAGATCAACGACAGCCACACCGTGCGCACCGGCCTGGCCTACACGCGCCAGACCAGCCGCAGCGACAACAGCGTCGGCGTGTTCGCCACCGACATCGACGGCAACCAGCTGACCAACACGCCGGAGACGGTGGTCGACAACACCAGCAAGGTCGGTCGCCTGGCCAGCGTGTACGTGCAGGACGAGTGGCACATCAGCGCGCCGCTGACGCTGAACTACGGCCTGCGCTTCGACAAGGTCTCGGCCTACGTCGACGAGCAGCAAGTGAGCCCGCGTCTGAACCTGGCCTATAAAGTCGATGCCGCCACCGCGCTGCACGCCGGCTACTCGCGCTACTTCACGCCGCCGCCGCAGGAACTGGCGGCGCAATCGAGCATCAACCTGTACGCCAACACCACCAACGCGCCGCAGGTGGCGACGTCGGACAACGTCAAGTCCGAGCGCACGCATTACTTCGACGCGGGCCTGGGCCACAACTTCGGCGACCACTGGACCACCACCGCCGACATCTACTACAAGCGCATCGCCAACCTGCTCGACGAAGGCCAGTTCGGCCAGGCGCTGATCCTGTCGCCGTTCAACTACGAGAAGGGTTACGCCAAGGGCATCGAACTGGCGGCGACCTACAACGACACCCACTGGGGCGGCTTCCTCAACCTGACCACGCAAAAGGCGCAGGGCGAGAACATCGTTTCCGGCCAGGCGCTGTTCGCGCCGGCCGAACTGGCCTACATCGCCAACCACTACACCTTCGTCGACCATAACCAGACCTACACGGTGTCGGGCGGCGTCCACTACCACTTCGGCGATACGCAGGTCAGCAGCGACTTCCTGTACGGTAGCGGCTTGCGCAACACGCCGGAAGGCGCGGCGCCCAATTCGGGCACGCTGAACAACTACACCACCGTCAACCTGTCGCTCACGCACACGTGGAAGACGCAGTTCGGCAAGGTCGACGGCCGCCTGGCGCTGATGAACCTCTTCGACAAATCCTATCTGCTGCGCGACGGTTCCGGCGTCGGCGTCGGCGCGCCGCAGTACGGCCCGCGCCGCACCATGTTCGCGGGGCTGTCGACCAGCTTCTAAGCGCATCCGACCAGCATCCGACCTGAAGCCGGCCCGTGAAAACGGGCCGGCTTTTTTCGTTTGCGCCTTATCCCGACAGCGGATGCCCCGGCACCGGTAAATAGCTTGATAGCAAGCTATCAGCGTGCCACAATGATCCGCGCGGCACCGCCAAAATCGCCGCCCCACCGACCTGAGTCCTTTCTGGAGTCAACATGTCATCGTCAACCATCCCTCCCCTGACGCCGTTCGCCGCCGCGCTGGAATACTGGACCGACGCCTGGCAGCGCAGCGTGCTGACCATCGACGTGCTGCGCGAACGCGGCAACCTGTATGCGGAACACGAGGCGTCCGGCAAGCCGCCGGTGCTGGTGTTCAACTACGAGATCATCGTCGATGCGCGCAAGCTGCAACGGCCGGCCAACTACGCGCTGGCCGCCATCAAGCCGCCGGCCGATTGCGTGCCCACCGATCCACACAAACGTCCCTTCGTCGTCATCGACCCGCGCGCCGGCCACGGCCCCGGCATCGGCGGCTCCAAGATCGACAGCGAAATCGGCATCGCGCTGAAGCAGGGCCACCCCTGCTACTTCGTGATGTTCTATCCGCAGCCGGAGCCCGGCCAGACCATCGAATGCGTGACCGAGGCCGAACGCGTCTTCCTCGCCAAGGTCAACGAACTGCATCCCAACGACGCCGGCAAGCCTTTCGTGATCGGCAACTGCCAGGGCGGCTGGGCGCTGATGATACTGGCGGCGCTGTCGCCGGAACTGGTCGGCCCCATCCTGCTGGCCGGCTCGCCGATCTCCTACTGGTCCGGCGTGGAAGGCAAATACCCGATGCGCTACAGCGGCGGCTTGATGGGCGGGACCTGGGCCGCGTCGTTCGCCGGCGACCTTGGCAACGGCAAATTCGACGGCGCCTACCTGGTCAACAATTTTGAAAAGCTCGACCCGGCCAACACCTTGTGGAACAAACCCTATTCGCTGTATTCCAAGGTCGACACCGAGCGCCAGCGCTTCCTCGACTTCGAGCGCTGGTGGGGCGGCCACTTCCTGCTCAACAAGGAAGAGATGGAGTGGATCAGCCAGAATCTGTTCGTCGGCAACCGCCTCGCCGCCGGCGAGATTGAACACGACGACGGCCAGCGGCAAGTCCAGATCAACCTGCGCAATATCCGTTCGCCCATCATCGTCTTCGCCTCGTGGGGCGACAACATCACGCCGCCGCAGCAGGCGCTGAACTGGATACCGGACGTCTACGCGGACGCCGACGAGATCCGCGAAAACGAACAGACCATCGTCTACTTCCTGCACGAGCATATCGGCCACCTCGGCATCTTCGTCTCGGCCGGCGTGGCCAACCGCGAGCACACGGAGCTGGCCTGCGCGCTCGATTTGATCGACGTGCTGCCACCGGGCCTGTATGAAGCCATCATCACCGACACCTATCCCGACATGCCGGGCCTGGAATTCGCCAGCGGCCGTTACGTGATCCGCTTCGAGCCGCGCGAAGTGGCCGACATCCTCGCGCTCGACGGCGGCCGCCAGGACGAGCGCGCCTTCGAGGTGGTGCGCCGCGTGGCGCAGGTCAACCAGTCGCTGTACGACACTTTCGTCTCGCCGATGGTGCGCGCGGCGGCGACCGAAAACAGCGCGGCGATGATACGCAATCTGAATTCGGCGCGGCTGGACCGGCATCTGGTATCGGACAATAATCCGCTGATCAAGGCCATCGCGCCGCTGGCCGCGCAGGTGCGCGCGCAGCGCAAGCAGGTCGCGCCGGACAATCCGTTTTTAAAGATGGAGCAGCAGGCCAGCGCCATGATCGCGCAATCGCTGGACCGCTACCGCGACCTGCGCGACGCCGCCAGCGAGATGATGTTCAAGGCGATCTACGAGTCGCCGCTGACGGCGGCGATGGTCGGCCTGAAGCCGGTGGCAGAAGCGGGCAAGCCGCGCGGCCGCACGCGCGAGCAGGACGAGCTGCGGGCGCTGAAACGGGCCGAGCGCGATACCTGGTATGAACGCGGCAGCCAGGAATCGGGCTTTCTGCGGCTGCTGATTTTTGTCGCCAGCGGCGTCGGCGTGGTCGACAAGCGGCCCTTCGACGGCATCCGCCAACTGATGCGCGAACGGGGGCTGGACAAGACCATCACGCTGGCGCAGCTCAAGCACGCCGTCAACCTGCAAACCTATCTGGTGCGGCACGACGAACAGCGCGCGCTGGATGGCCTGCGCATGCTGCTGCCGGAGGCCAAGCAGCGCAAGCTGGCGCTGGACCTGGCGCACCAGTTGCTGGCGATGGGCGGTCCGATCAAGGACGAGAAGCTGCAGCGCCTGGAGCGCGTGGCGCAGATACTGCAGGTGAAGCAAGCGTTGCGCGCGGTCCGCTGATCGGCGTGGCGGCCGGCACGCTGGCCGAGCCGCCGTTGTCCGTACCGTCGATGATCATGTGCGGCACCGACGCCGACGTGCTCACGCCCATGTCCTCCAGCCGCTTCATCATCGCCAGCAGGACGGCCTGCTGGCTGTCCATGAATTTCACATAGCCGGCGTCCAGCACATGGTAGACGACTTCATATTCCAGCCAGTCGGGGTCCAGGGTTTTCAGGTGGGCCCGGTCGAAGCTGACGTCGGCCTGGCCGGAGACGACTTCCTTGAGCATCTCGGGCACGCTGGCCGCCGCGTCGGGCGCGGTGGCGGCGTTGATCTTCAGCGCAAACTGCACCCGTCGCTGCTGCATGCGCTTGAAATTGCGCACCGTGTTTTTCAGCATGTCCGAATTCGACATGATCACCTGCTCGCCGCTGTCGGCGCGAATGCGGGTGGTCTTCAGGCCGACCCTTTCGACGGTGCCGGAGACGGTGTTGACGGTGATCGCGTCGCCGACCTCGAACGGCTTGTCGATGGCGATGGCCATCGACGCCACCAGATCGCCGAGTATATTTTGCACCGCCAGCGCCACCGCGATACCACCGATGCCCAGGCTGGCCACGAAGGTGGTGACGTTGATGCCGAGGTTGGACAGCAGCGCCAGCACAAACACGATCCACACCAGCGCCTTCATCAGCCACACGATCAGGCTGTGCGCCACGCTGTCCGGCGCGTCCGGCAACGGCGACTGGCGCTGGAAGTAGCGCCGGGTGCTGAGCACGGCGATGCTGTCGGCGTACAGCGCCAGTTGCAGGCCGACGGCGATGAACCACAGTTGATGCGTGCGCTGCTCCCAGGCCGGCGGCAGGTCGACCATGCCCAGCCCGATCAGCAGGCAGATGACGATGACGGCCAGGTTGCTGGTGCGCGACAGCGTCTGTTCAATCAGCACCGCAGCGGTGGTGCGGCCGTCCTCGGGATGCATGCGGCCGAGCCGCTTGCACAGCAGCCGCAGCACGCCGTGGATGACGGCAAAGCTCAACAGCCCGGCGGCGGTGCCGATGACCAGCTGTTCAAAGTCCAGCTGCGGCAGCGGGTAGGTATGGTGCAGGAAATTCAAACGCTGGTCCTTAATTGGCGCCGCGCGCGGCAACGGTATCCGCGCTGGCCGCGCTGCTTCGGTTCACTGTGTAGGCTACGTTATCACAAGCCGACAGCGGCGTGTCGAAATGGACCACGCAGGCGGCGGCCGGCGCATTCAGCGCCTGCGCGTGCAGCGCGCCGCTGACGGCCAGCGCGGCCACGGTGGATACGACAAACGACAACATGACAAACAGTGGACGGTTCATGGCGAGCCTCTGGTTTTGATTTTTGCAGCGTTGGTGGATGATATGGATGGCTTAGCGAGTTTTGATGATGCCGCGCCGCTAGCGGAGCTGCTATCGGATCGCTTCGGCAGCGCGTGTAGGATCAGGCCGACAATGCCCTTGCACGTTTCAACCGCGCGCGCCCACATCGGCGATTTCACGTAAGGTAGCCATGCCGCGCGGCCTTGCGCGGATTTCAGGAGACAGTCCAGTCATGGAAAATTTGCACAGCGAATACCGCATCATCGTCCACACCGAAAGCGAAACATCCATCCCCTGGCCGGACGGCGTACCGCCGCCGCTGGTGGGCGACACGGTGATCTTCCGCGCCGGGCCGGATGCCTTTGGCCTGCTCGTCAAGAACCGCATGTGGGACGTGGCGCTCGACGACCGCCTGGGCCGCCAGACGGCGGTGCTGGTCATTTCGGGCGAGTCGCAGGCGGTGCCGCAGGAACGCCGCGCCGGCGTGCGTCCGCTGCCGATCTGAGATGTTATTTAAGCGCGCGGCTGGCGCGTCAGGTCGTGCGAGCTGGCGCTGGCGCGGGCGTCCTTGGTGCGGAAGGGCGCGCTGACGTCCAGCCGTAGCCGGGCCTCGTCGTTCAGTATGCGCTGATGGCGCTCTCGCTCCAGCTCGCGTTCGAGGCGCTGGTTATCGGATTTGTTTTCGGTACGGATGGACATGCTGCGCTCCAGGAGGGGTTTTAAAATAGATTAACGCTTGCGCATATCGAGCTGGCGCAGTTCGCGTTTGCGCAGGTCGAGTTTCATGCCATCGCGCTGCAAGGCGCCGAAGGTCGAGAAGTAGCTGGCGGCGATGGCGCTCAACACCAGCGCCACGGCGGCCCAGATGACGGCGTCGGGGGCGGCGAAATCGAGCGGCAAGGCGCTCAGTCCGGCCATCGTGGCATGCGCGCCCTGCTGCGGCAGCGCAGCGGCCGTGGCGGCGCCGGAGCCCAGCACGTCGCTGAAGATGGCGCGGGCGCCGTCGCTGATCGTCATCACCGTCATCAGCGCCGCCGCGCCCCACACCAGCGTCACATTGGAACGCTCGCTGGCATGTTGCGCATCATCGGAAGCGCCGCGGCTGCGATGGCCGAAACGCCCGACCAGATAGCCGCCGACGGCGCACACCAGCAACTGGATGCAGATCAGCCAGAAGACCGACATCGCGCCCATCGTCTCGTCCTGCCCGGTCACGTGCGGGAAGGGCGACATGCCGAACACCGTGCCCAGCGTCGTCAGGCTGGCGTAAAGAACGCCGGTGACGATGGTCGCATACAGCACCACGTGCGAGCGCTTCTGCTTCTGCTGCACCGCCATGCCGGTATCGTCGTTTGTTGAGCGCTGCTGGGCGATAGTGCTTGTATTCATGGGATTCTCCGGTGGCGGTTGGTTGGCTGGTGGCGCCGCAGCTGATGGTGGTGCTGTAGTGCCTTATCTCTAGCCATCAGGATCTCAAAAAATCCCGTCGACGTCTGTACGGAAACGCACCCTTCGCGCTGGGCGAGCGCTGGTCGGTGGCCGGCGCGACGTTGTATTTTGCGCGCGCCATGCACCACGACCGTGCATACGCGCGTAGATGTTCGCAGGGCATCACATGAGGTGCTGAGTTCAATATCGATACTAAGCCGATGAATCTAAAAGACTGTTTGGACGCGTGCGCCGGCCGCCGACGATGCGCCGCAGCCTGTGCGGAAAAGCGGAATTTATTTTTATTTTATTTTTCCATGCCAGCTATTTTCTTCTCGCGCCGGCGGTGCTATCTTGGATTCGTCAGTCCATCGAATTTCACTTGAAAGAGGATGCACATGGAACCGATACGCCACGACCCCCAAGCAATGCTGCAACTGCTGCGTGAATGCCCGCTGCCGGGTATGGCGCCGCTGGAAATCCACGGCGCCAAGGCGCTGGGCTACGAACCGCAGGACGATTACCTCTTCCAGGGCCACAAATACGTGCTCGACGCCGAACGCGATGTGCTGGTGCGCGAGGACGTCAACAGCTGGATCATTTCGCGCCGCAAAAAAGTCGAACTGGCCAATTAGTGCCTCATCGCGCCCGGCCGCGCATCCCTTATCGTCGCAACAGGCAGCGGCCGGACTTCCCGGCCCTGGTCTTTTTACGCGGCCACCCTTGATGAACCGTATAAACGATATATATTATTTATATCGTTAAACCGCACCGGCGCGCAAGCGCGGGCTGATCCCGGCTTCACTCAGGCTTCACTCAGGCTTAACTCAGGCTTAATTGTATCGGCCACATGAAATCTATACCTTTTGATACTATCTGTCGTGCGCCGGCGCTAGTATGCTGGGCGCAGCGCTGATATGACGGCCGCCGCGCCGTCGCAGCCAGGCAGCCCGCCGCCAGCCGTCCAGCGGCGCGGTCCGGTCATGACTCCACTGATGAAGGATAGACGATGCGCTTGCCCCTGATTGCCCCGAAAGACCTGACTGCCGAACAACAGCCCCTGTACGAAGACATGCGCAAGGGTATCGCCAGCAATTTCAACGCGTTCAAGGTGGAACGCGAGGACGGTGCGCTGATGGGCCCCTGGAATCCGTGGTTGCACGAACCAGGCATCGGCAAGGCGATCTGGGACCTGACCTTGGCCATGACGGCCAACGCCAGCCTGGAAGACCGTGTGCGCCAGATCGTCATACTGGTGGTGGGCGCGCGCTTCAACGCGGCCTACGAAATGTACGCCCACATCGCCGTCGCCGAGCGCGAAGGCATGACGGCCGAGCGTCTGGCGACGCTGGTGGCCAATCTGAAGCCCACCGATTTCGCCGCCGACGAAAGCGTGGCCTTCGATGTATCCTATGCGCTGGTGCGCGGCGGCGTGCTGCCGGAGCCGCTGTACCGGCTCAGCGTGGCCACCTTCGGCCAGCACGGCACCAATGAACTGATCTACCTGGTCGGCCTGTACGCTATGGTCTCGACCACCCTCAACGGATTCAACGTCCCGGTACCGGAACGCGAATAAGCCCTCCCCTCCCACTCACACTGGAAAGCACACCATGAACCTGCAAAACAAAGTCGCCGTCATCACCGGCGCGGCCAGCGGCATCGGCAAGGACATCGCCAAGGTCTTCCTGGCCAACGGCGCCAAGATCGTCATCGCCGACTTGAACATGGCGGCCGCCCAGGCCACCGCCGACGAATTCGACGCGACCGGCGAACGCGCCATGGCCGTGGCGATGGACGTCACCAGCGAAAGCGAAGTCGACGCCGGCATCGCGGCGGCGGCGGCACGCTTCGGCGGCATCGACATCCTGGTCTCCAACGCCGGCATCCAGATCGTCGCGCCGGTCGACAGCTACGACTTCGGCAACTGGAAGAAAATGCTGGCCATCCACCTCGACGGCGCCTTCCTGACCACGCGCGCCTGCCTCAAGCTGATGTACGCGCAAAAGCGCGGCGGCAGCGTCATTTATATGGGCTCGGTGCACTCGAAGGAAGCGTCGGTGCTGAAGGCGCCGTACGTCGCGGCCAAGCACGGCCTGATCGGCCTGTGCAAGGTCGTCGCCAAGGAAGGCGCGGCGCACGGCGTGCGCGCCAACGTGATCTGCCCCGGCTTCGTGCGCACGCCGCTGGTGGAAAAGCAGATTCCGGAACAGGCCCAGGCGCTCGGCATCAGCGAGGAGGACGTGGTCAAGAAGGTGATGTTGAAGGAAACCGTCGACGGCGAGTTCACCACCGTCGATGACGTGGCGCAGACCGCGCTGTTCCTGGCCGGCTTCCCGAGCAATGCGCTGACCGGACAGTCGATCGTGGTCAGCCACGGCTGGTTCATGCAGTAAGTTTCAGCGCCACCCCGCGCGGCGCCATGCCGCGCGGGAACGGGTTCGCATCCTCCGCGAACCCGCCTAAACTCCCCAAGCAGTCCAGCATCAACAACGCTATAAACGATTTATATCGTTGATCACTTTCCGTGCCGTCGATGTCCACCCTGCGTTTTTTGCAAGGGAAGCACGGCGGCTATATGCGGCGACAATAAAAAGCGGCCGGCGATGCACGCACGTCGGCCGCTTCAACAAGGTGACCGGCAAGCCGATCGCCACACGCCGATCCTAGCGCCGCGGCAAGCCAAAGAAGAGTTGCGGCTGACGCAGCATATCGGGCTTGCTATCGTTGATGCCGCTGAATTGCGGCACCGCGCCGCTCGCGTCGTAGTGCCGCAGCGCTGCCGCCATCGCCATCGCCGGCTGCATGGCGGTTTGCGCCGTTGGCGTCAGCGTCCGCACATCCGCCCCCGGACGTCATCCCTTGCGCCGAAGTCGCGCAGTGCCCCAGTCAGCAGGCCGACTTTTTGCGACAGGCTGGTCGGCACCGCCGTGGCCGACGCAACCGACGCGGTTGGCGAACCGGGCGTCGGCGCGCCGGTCTGGAACCACACATCGGCACTGGCGTGCGCGCTGCCGTCGGTGCTGGTGTAGCTCGACGTCAGGCCGATACGGTTGCCGTTCTGCTGCGCGTTGCTGGCCGTGGCCGTGGTGCTGATCGAAGCGATGTTCAGCGAGGCCAGCGTGTGCAGCTCGCCCGCTGCGCTGATGCCGTCGCCGTTGGCGTCGACCCACACCCGCAAAGCGCTATAGACGGCGTCAGCGCTGTCCATCTTGCCGTCGCCGTTGCTGTCGAGCGCGGCCAGCGCGGCGTAGCCGTTGGGCGCCTTGCTGCCGTCGGCCAAGGTGGTGGCGGTGCCGAACAGTTCCTGGCCGCCGTCGATGCTGCCGTTGCCGTTGCGGTCCAGCGCCAGCAAGCCGTCCGTCTCCGACAGCCAGCCGGTTTTCTGGGCCTGGCCAGTGCCGTTGATGTCGAAGCTGACGCCGCCGTTCAGGCCGACCGTGCTGATGCCGTCGCCGTTCAGGTCCAGCACGATGGGCGAGGCGTAACGTGGCGAGCCGTGGTTCAAGGCCATGGTCTGGGCCTTGCTCAGCGCGGCGATCTGGGCGTTGGTGAAGCCGCTGATCTGGTCCACGCTGAGCGCGGCCAGCTGCGCCGTGCCCATGCTGCGTACCTGGTCGGTGCCGAGGGCGCCGATCTGGTCGGTGCTGAGCGCGCCGATGGCGTTGCTTTTGAGCGCGTCGAGATCGACTATCGACAGCGCCGCGATTTGCGTCGTCGTCAGCGCCACCACTTGCTGCGTGCTCAGGCTGGTCGCTTGCAGCGTGCTCAAGCCCGCGATTTGCCGGGTGCCCAGCTGCGCGAGCTGGTCCGTTGTCAGCGCCTGGACCTGCGCCACCTTCAGCGCCGTCAGCTCGACCGCCGTCAGCGCGTTGAGCTGGTCGCTGCCGAGGACGGCGATCTGCTGGGTGCCGAGCGCGATGATTTGCATCGTGGTCAGCGCGGCGATCTGGCCGGTGCCCAGCGCCGTGAC
>Ga0209848_1000411_pt1 | contig 18178 bp, 15 predicted proteins | sample OrgsoiDNA_201062_FD_185810 | JGI IMG/M metagenome (GOLD analysis project Ga0209848, IMG submission 185810) | Permafrost soil microbial communities from the Arctic, to analyse light accelerated degradation of dissolved organic matter (DOM) -... | ecosystem: Environmental > Terrestrial > Soil >...
CGACTTGCATGTGTTAGGCCTGCCGCCAGCGTTCAATCTGAGCCATGATCAAACTCTTCAATTAAAAGTTCGATTTGCTTCAACTCGTGAAGCGGTGCTCAAAAATTAACTTTCGTAATAATTCACTAAATGAATTACTGCTTGGTCACTCTTTAAGACTTGATATTTTTTGCCACCGAGGTGGCTGATATCGTCTTGTGAGTGCCCACACAGATTGTCTGATAAATTGTTAAAGAGCAGTGAGTTACGCGCTTTCGCTTGGCAACTCGAGGTGGCGTATATTACGCTTTCCTCTTTCAGTGTCAACCGTTTATTTCATTCGGTTGCCGCTGTTTTTAATCTTTCCGACCCGGTTACTTCGTGATGTTGTTCACGTTGTTCCCTGTCGATGGAGCGGCATTATAGGGAGTTCTCAGCAGGCCGCAAGGGCTAATTTTAGGAAAAATCACTGTTTGCTGCATTCCACAGCAAATGCACTGCTTATACCGTGTTTTACACAAACTTATCCACAGACGACCAGGAATCTCAAATTTTACGAGCGCCGCGCAATCGTTTTCGCTACAATTTCGCGCGTCAGTTTTCCTCACCCTTAATGGGGGGCGAATGAAAAATGAGTGTTCAAAGGACCGTTATCTGAACTCATTCCCGCGTTTTTCTGAAAATTGCTCTATATAAAGAGAGGAAAGCGGTCATTAAATTCAGATAACGCTCTTTATTGCGACTCCAAAGCCAAGGATATAACCACCATGCAAGAATCTCGTCCAATCCGCCGCGCCCTGCTCAGCGTTTCTGACAAGACCGGTATCGTAGAATTCGCCCAAGCATTAACTCAACGTGGCGTGGAATTACTCTCTACAGGAGGAACCGCGCGTCTGATAGCTGATGCAGGTCTGTCTGTGACCGAAGTTTCCGACTACACCGGATTCCCCGAAATGATGGATGGACGCGTCAAAACTCTGCACCCAAAAGTGCATGGCGGGATTTTAGGTCGTCGCGGTAAAGACGATGCAATTATGGCGCAGCATGCCATTGCACCTATCGATATGGTGGTCGTTAATCTTTATCCCTTCGCGCAAACAGTCGCACGCCCGGATTGTTCGTTGGAAGATGCCGTAGAGAACATTGATATCGGCGGCCCAACCATGGTGCGCTCGGCGGCGAAGAACCACAAAGACGTGGCTATCGTGGTCAAGAATGGAGACTTTGCTTCTATTATTGAAGAGATGGATAACAATAACGGTTCGCTGACGTTAGAAACCCGCTTCAACCTGGCGATTAAAGCGTTTGAGCACACTGCGGCTTACGACGGCATGATTGCTAACTACTTCGGTACGATGGTTCCGGCCTATCATGGCGAAACGGATAAACCTTCTGGCCAGTTCCCCCGTACGTTGAATCTCAGCTATATAAAGAAGCAAGATATGCGCTATGGCGAAAACAGCCATCAGAACGCGGCCTTCTATATAGAAGAGAATGTCAGTGAAGCTTCTGTTGCCACTTCGACTCAACTGCAGGGTAAAGCGCTCTCATATAACAACATCGCCGATACCGACGCGGCGCTGGAGTGCGTGAAAGAATTTGCTGAGCCTGCCTGTGTGATCGTCAAGCACGCTAACCCTTGTGGTGTCGCTATCGGTGATTCAATCTTTGCCGCTTATGAGCGCGCGTATAAAACCGACCCGACTTCCGCCTTTGGCGGCATTATCGCTTTCAACCGCGAGTTGGATGCCGACACCGCGAAAACCATCATCAGTCGCCAGTTCGTGGAAGTAATTATTGCCCCATCTGTCACTAAAGAAGCCCTGGCACTGACGGCCACCAAACAAAATGTGCGTGTTCTGACCTGTGGTCAGTGGCAGGCTCGTGAAAAGGCCATGGACTTTAAACGTGTGAATGGCGGTTTACTGGTACAGGACCGTGATCTGGGCATGGTCGAAGCAGCAGATCTGCGCGTCGTTTCTGAGCGCCAGCCCACTGAGCAGGAACTTACAGATGCGTTATTCTGCTGGAAAGTGGCGAAATTCGTGAAATCCAATGCCATCGTTTATGCACGTGACAAAATGACTATCGGCATTGGCGCAGGCCAAATGAGCCGTGTGTACTCCGCGAAAATCGCAGGTATTAAAGCTGCTGATGAAGGCCTGGAAGTCGCAGGTTCGGTGATGGCCTCTGACGCTTTCTTCCCGTTCCGTGACGGCATTGATGCTGCGGCCGCTGTTGGCATCACCTGCGTGATCCAACCAGGCGGGTCTATTCGCGACGATGAAGTGATCGCCGCCGCCAACGAACACGGCATTGCGATGCTGTTTACCGATATGCGTCATTTCCGCCATTAATAGAAACTGACTAATTCTTTCAGCGGGTGCCATGCGCCCGCTCACCCGGAGTCTTCGAATGAATATTTTAATTATCGGCAATGGTGGTCGTGAACACGCGCTGGCATGGAAAGCCTCTCAATCGCCACTGGCGGATAAAGTGTATGTCGCACCGGGTAATGCGGGCACTGCACTAGAGCCGTTGTTGGAAAATGTCGACATCGCCGCAACTGACATTATCGGCTTGCTGGCTTTCGCCAAAAGTCATGATATCGGCCTGACTATTGTCGGTCCTGAAGCACCGCTGGTGATAGGTGTGGTTGATGCATTCCGTGCCGCTGGCCTGAAGATTTTTGGCCCGACGCAAGAAGCCGCGCAGTTGGAAGGTTCAAAAGCCTTCACCAAAGATTTTCTCGCCCGCCATCATATCCCAAGTGCGGATTACCAGAACTTCACTGAGGTAGAACCTGCGCTGGCATATCTGCGCAGCAAAGGCGCCCCGATTGTGATCAAGGCTGATGGTCTGGCCGCCGGTAAAGGCGTGATCGTGGCGATGACGCTGAAAGAAGCTGAAGACGCCGTAACTGACATGCTGGCAGACAATGCCTTTGGCGATGCAGGACACCGTATCGTTATTGAGGAGTTCCTCGATGGCGAAGAAGCCAGTTTCATCGTGATGGTGGATGGTGAACACGTGTTACCGATGGCCACCAGCCAGGATCATAAACGCGTCGGTGATGCCGATACTGGCCCAAACACCGGCGGCATGGGTGCCTATTCTCCTGCACCCGTCGTGACCGATGAGATCCACCAGCGCGTCATGGACCAGGTAATTTGGCCAACCGTGCGCGGCATGGCGGCTGAAAATAATACCTATACCGGTTTCCTGTATGCCGGTTTGATGATTTCTGCCGACGGCCAGCCAAAGGTGATTGAATTCAACTGCCGCTTTGGTGACCCGGAAACCCAGCCTATTATGCTGCGCATGCGTTCTGATCTGGTTGAACTTTGCCTCGCCGGTGCAGAAGGCCGCCTGGATGAAGTCACTTCCGAATGGGATCCTCGCCCTTCTCTGGGCGTCGTGCTGGCAGCGGGAGGCTACCCGGGAGATTACACCAACGGTGAAGTTATCCACGGCCTGCCACTGGAAGAAGTGCCTGACGGTAAAGTGTTCCATGCCGGGACCCGCTTGCAGAATGAGCGTGTGGTGACCCACGGTGGGCGCGTTCTTTGTGTCACAGCGCTGGGTAAAACCGTGGCCGCAGCACAGCTACGCGCTTATCAGTTAGCGAAAGATATTCACTGGGAAGGCAGTTTCTGCCGCAAAGATATCGGTTACCGCGCAATAGCCCGCGAACAGGAAAAATGATCCTGCTCCAGACCGCAAAAAGGCACGCTTCGGCGTGCCTTTCTTTTTTCTATTCGGTATGGGATAAACACCGCGTTAGAGATCTGACTCTTTAGGTTCCCACTTACAGAAATCTTCATTGGCCACTAACAGCAATTCGTCGCCCTCCGGCGCGGTAAGCCACGCAAGCCCGAGGTGGTCATTCGATCGCGAAGCGCGTTTTGCCAGCCAAACCTGCGAACGAACACTGAGTGAAGGCGTAACAGGTTGACCTGCGCAAGAAGTGATCACGCCTTGCTTCCATTGCCCCTGTACTAATTCAACGTTACCTGCACGCAGCGTATTGCTCAGGTTCAGTAATTTACTAGCCTGATATTTATACAGCTCGATATCGTCAGAGGAGAGCTTTTCACGTTTTTCGGGCAGTTGCCGCTGCATAAAACTGACATTACCTTCGTTGTCAAAACGCAGCATGACGCCTAAGTCAGTTTTCGTGGCATGAGTTTGTCTCATCAGGTGCAACTGGCCCTGCTGATATTCATAACGGGTGATCACCGTGTCACCACCGTGATAGGGGCTATACACGTTGACGATAGTCTGGGGTTGATGCTGGGCATCGTCGAGTCGCCACAGGCGATTAATGCCCTGGTCGGCTACGTAGCCCGTTGCGGTAAAACGTGGGGTGCCGTCATGGGAGCTGCAACCCACCAGACTGAGCACCAGCAAAGCAGCCGCCAGTCTGGGGGGGATAAACATAAGGGGCTTATTCGCTGCCCCTTCGCTTATTCTTTTCACTGCAAGCAATTACTTAACAGCGTCTTTCAGAGCTTTACCAGAAACGAACGCAGGCACGTTGGCAGCTGCGATTTTGATTTCTTTACCAGTCTGTGGGTTACGACCAGTACGCTCGTTACGATGATTTACCTTGAAAGTCCCGAAACCAACCAATTGTACAGCATCACCTTCTTTCAGAGACTCGGTAATAGCAGACAGAGTAGATTCAAGAGCAACTTTGGCCTGTGCTTTGGAAAGATCAGCTTTGTCCGCAATTACATCAATCAGTTGAGTCTTGTTCATAAGTTATCCTTTACAGTGTGTTTATCGTTTGCAAAGCATCGAGTGCGACGGATATGCCGATTGACAGCACCCTCCTGCATACACGCACCGATAGCCACTTTTTTTACGCACCCCAAATGTAGACCAGACAGGGTGCGGATGTGAAGCCTTAAGGCACGACAAATCAGGCGTTAAATCACGTTTTCTTGCCTTATTGCGTTAAATTTATGCCGATGTTACTGACAGCGGCTTCACGCAGGTCAGAACGTAACCCTTTTATCAAATCAAGGTCACGCTCTTCACAGTCAGCCAACAGGCGAAAAATCTCCCATTGGATGTCCCATTCTTCCTCTATAGCAGGAATAACCTTAAGTTCTTCGTCGGTCATTTCCTTGCCAGCCTGAGTCATCTCCAGCATGGCAACGGTACGAATTGATGCTTCACTAACGGCAATCGCGTGCGATAACGTTTCACCGCTCAGGCGTGAATGAATCAGTTCGCCTAATGCGATACAGGCATCAATGGCCGGGTAAACCCCGTAAATATCGTAGTCATCAGAGGAAGGGATCGCTTCCTCAAGTTTCTCAAGCTGAGAGTCAAAGTTGACCTTGGCGTCTTTGACCACCAGGGTTTCCCAAACCAAATCCAGAATACGGCGGTACAGTTGTGCCTCACCGAACCCGGATTGCAGACAAAACATCTGGTAGTTGGGATACATGCGTTCACAAAGACTCGCCATGAACGTCAGATGTTGCCAACTTTCCAGCTTTTCAAGACGTAAATGTATGGGATTACGTAACATGGTTGGTTCTCTTTAACTTTTTCTGCGCCGGAGTTTACCTGAAATAGATCAATATCCCTATTCCTTGATTCCTAAATATGCCCGCTCAAGTGCTGCCAGCGCTGAAAAGCGGCACGATTTGACGCAACGGCATCGGCCCAACGGGTTGGCTCTGGCAAACGATATCCACGCATGCATTGCTCGACCCAGAAAAAGGCCGACTCAAGGCTGATACGGTTTCCCGGAGAGATAAACAATGGATTACACCGTAGTTTACTGCGCCATACCCAACCAATCTGTTCATCGCGGTCATACAAGGATTGCTTATTGAACAGGGCGTCATCCAGCGGTAAGTGCTTGCCACACAAACGACTTTTGGCAACGCCGATGGTCGGTACATCAATCATTAAACCGAAGTGGCTGGCGACACCCAATCGACGCGGATGCGCGATGCCCTGGCCGTCCACCAGCACCAGGTCTGGGCGCTGGTGCAATTGCTGCCAGGCCTGCATGAGCGCTGGCAGCTCACGAAATGAGAGGAAGCCGGGGATATAAGGCATGGTGGTCGGGATACGGGCAATCTGGTAGTCAACAAGTTCCAGTGACGGATAGCGTAATACCACGACTGCCGCCCGTGTCACCTCACCGCCCTGCTCGAAACCGACATCAGCGCCAGCGATAAACTTCGGCGTTTGGAAATCATCAGGATCCTGCAAAACAATGTGATCAGCCAGAACGCGCTGCTCTTCTCGTAAAACCCGTATATCAATCATTCCATTACCTTAGCGATAATCCTTATTCGTGATAACGACGCGACAAACTGTGTACAGCCTCCACAAACGCCCCTGCATTTTCAGGTGGAACGTCCAGATGAATACCATGCCCCAGATTAAAGACGTGACCATTGCCTTTGCCGAAGCCAGACAGAATCGTCTCGACTTCCTGCTCAATTCTCACCGGCGCAGCGTAAAGCATAGACGGATCCATATTTCCCTGCAGAGCAACTTTATCCCCGACGCGGCGGCGCGCATCCGCGATGTCAATCGTCCAGTCCAGACCGAGTGCATCACAACCTGTCGCGGCCATCGCTTCAAGCCACTGGCCGCCCCCTTTAGTAAACAAGGTGACCGGTACACGGCGACCGTCATTTTCGCGGATCAATCCATCAACGATCTTATGCATATAGTTGAGCGAGAATTCACGATAGTCGCGCGGAGTCAGAACGCCACCCCAGGTATCAAACACCATCACCGATTGTGCCCCGGCTTTGATTTGCGCATTCAGATACAAAATCACGCTGTCAGCCAGTTTATCCAGCAGAAGATGCAGTGTTGCCGGTTCGGCATACATCATCTTTTTGATTTTGGTGAAAGCCTTACTGCTTCCCCCTTCCACCATATAGGTCGCCAGCGTCCACGGACTGCCGGAGAAGCCAATCAGCGGTACTTCGCCCTTCAGGTTTTTACGGATAGTCCGCACGGCGTTCATCACGTAACCCAGTTCCATCTCTGGATCGGGAACCGGCAGTTTTTCGACGTCAGCGCGGCAGGTCAGCGGCGAGGAGAAACACGGGCCTTCGCCGTTTTCGAAGTAGAGGCCTAACCCCATGGCATCAGGAATGGTCAGGATGTCAGAGAACAAAATGGCGGCGTCCAGCGGAAAACGGCGCAGTGGCTGAAGCGTCACTTCACAGGCCAGCTCCGCGTTCTTGCACAGAGACATAAAGTCACCGGCCTGTGCGCGGGTCTGTTTATACTCAGGCAAATAACGTCCTGCCTGGCGCATCATCCACACTGGCGTGACATCTACCGGCTGGCGCAACAAAGCGCGCAGGTAGCGATCATTCTTCAACTCATTCATTGGGGCTTCCTTCATCATCTGCTGACCCGAAATAATCGGGCCGTATTATATCTCACTATCCTGCTCGGCGCGGCACAGAACCACAGTGTCTTCGATCAGACGCCGGGCGATAGTGCCAGGCGGTGGTAACTGGGGCAGCGCATCAAACCGGTACCAGCCAGCATTGAGTAGCTCTTTCGGATCATGTTTGATCTCGCCGCTGTCGTAGTCGGCCATAAACGCCATCATCAGGGAGTTCGGGAAAGGCCATGGCTGAGAACTAACATAACGGACATTTTTGACCCGCACATTACTCTCTTCCATTACCTCACGGGCGACGGTTTCTTCCAGCGTCTCACCAACCTCGACAAAACCCGCCAGCACGGTGTGGATCCCGTTACGGTGGCGAACATGCTGAGCCAGTAAAATCTCTTCGCCTTTGCGGATAGCCACAATGATGCAAGGCGCAATTTGCGGGTAATAACGCTCTCGGCAATGCCCGCATAATGCGGCCCATTCGGTCTTGCTGACATGCATCTCGTGACCACAGTATCCGCAGAATTTATGCGAACGGTAGAACTCGGCCAGTTGGACACCTCGCCCCACCAGCTGGAACAAACCCTTTTCCTGATCAAGCAGTTGCCGGGCGGAGACCATATGGCTATCCATCGACTTGCGCACCAGCCAGACTGGCGATCCTTCCCATTCGCCAATCTGTCTCCCGGTTTTACCGGTGAGCTGAAAGTCAGTCGAGGAGCCAAAAGGCAGCTCCCCCTCGGGCAGCCAAAGCTTGCCTTCGTGGCTGATGACCCACCAGCCGTTATGTTGGTCTGTTATCTGTAATTCCATATTGTTGTTGCATAACCTCGACGGGACTGACAATCTGGTTTTCGGAAGTTAAATATTAGTAACCTTTAACGTTTTGGTTACTTTTCTCTTGCTCACGGAGTCAACCATGCTAAATCGTCTGGAAAGACTGACCCAACGCGTTGGTGGCAGTAATGAGTTTATCGACCAGTGGCTACACGCACGCAAAGAGTTGTTAGTTTCATATTGCACCCTGGTAGGCCTCAAGCCGAAGAAAGAAAAGCATACCCCGCTCAACGAAAAAGCGCTGGATAACTTTTGCCATAACCTGGTGGACTACCTTTCCGCTGGCCACTTTCATCTGTACCAGCGCATCATTGATGAAGTCGCAGGCATCAACAGTCCGAAAAGAGTGATCGCCTCGAAAATCTATCCGGCCCTCGAGCTAAATACCGAAGCTATCATGGCTTTCCATGACAGTTATACCGAAAATGATATCGATGATGAGAATGCCTTTGCTTTTCACTATGCGCTGTCAGACATCGGTGAAGCGCTGGATGCACGTTTTATTCTCGAAGATCAGTTGATTACGCTGGCTTTTGACCAGGTGGATGACGTATTGCCGCCGGTTGCCAATCAAGCGGCGATTGTGCGCCCGGCATAGTTGCCAACAAAAAAGCAGTTAACATAAAATCCCCCAATGACGTCCAAAGTAATTCGCGTTGCCGCCTTGCGGCAGCTCGAAGTATGAAGGACGGGGTTGTAGTTTTTCTATCAGCCTCATATATTGGGGCTTCTTGTCGGAGTGCCTAGCGCATGACGTTCCTCACGGACGTTACGCCAGGCTGAGACCGTTAATTCGGGATCCGCGGAACCTGATCGGGTTAGTACCCGCGAAGGGAACAAGAGTAATGTCATGCGTTTAGCCTCTTTACGGCCCTGCTCAGCCACGGCCCTGACCCGCTAAACCGACCGTTTTTACTCCTGCCGTAAACCTCCAGACAAGCAATTTTCCATCACGTTCACAACGAGGAATTTGCTATGTCGAGTATTCAATCCAACACGTCTAAAAAACCCGTCAACCGTCGCGAACAGCGCGCCGAGGCCCAGCAATTTATCGACAGCCTTCAGGGCGTTGCCTTCCCTAATTCCCGACGCATTTATTTGCAGGGCGAACGCGCTGACGTGCAAGTACCCATGCGGGAAATCCAGCTCAGCCCGACCTTAATCAGCGGCAGTAAAGACACCCCGCAGTATCAAGAGAACGAAGCAATTCCGGTGTATGACACTGCAGGCCCCTATGGTGATCCGGCAGCCACTATCGATGTTCACTCCGGGCTGAAAAAGCTGCGATCTGACTGGATCCTGGCGCGCGGTGATACTGAAGCCCTGCCTCAGGTTAGCTCTGGTTTCACTCAGCAACGGCTGGCCGATGAAGGCCTCGACCATCTGCGTTTTGATCATCTCCCTCACCCGCGAAAAGCATCTGCTGGCAAAAATGTCACCCAGTTGCACTATGCCCGTAAAGGCATCATCACGCCGGAAATGGAATTCATCGCCCTGCGTGAAAATATGGGCCGTGAGCGGATTCGTGGTGAGGTGTTACTCCAGCAGCATCCTGGCGAAAGTTTCGGCGCCCATCTGCCCGCTAACATCACTCCTGAATTTGTCCGCCAGGAAGTCGCCGCCGGTCGTGCGATTATTCCTGCCAATATCAATCACCCTGAATCTGAACCGATGATCATCGGGCGAAATTTCCTGGTGAAAGTGAACGCCAACATTGGTAATTCGGCGGTGACGTCCTCTATCGAAGAGGAAGTTGAAAAATTGGTATGGTCGACTCGCTGGGGCGCGGATACCGTAATGGATCTCTCCACCGGTCGCTATATACACGAAACACGTGAATGGATCCTGCGTAACAGCCCGGTACCCATCGGCACCGTGCCAATCTATCAGGCGCTGGAAAAAGTGAATGGCATCGCTGAAGACCTGAACTGGGAGATGTTCCGCGACACGCTGCTGGAGCAGGCTGAGCAAGGTGTTGATTACTTCACTATCCACGCTGGTGTGCTACTGCGTTACGTGCCGATGACCGCCAAACGCCTGACTGGCATTGTTTCGCGCGGCGGTTCTATCATGGCGAAATGGTGTCTATCACATCACCGTGAGAGCTTCCTGTTCGAGCATTTCCGCGAGATTTGTGAAATCTGCGCCGCCTATGACGTGGCGCTGTCGCTGGGCGACGGCCTGCGCCCGGGTTCAATTCAGGACGCCAACGACGAAGCACAGTTTGCAGAACTGCACACGCTGGGCGAGCTGACCAAAATCGCCTGGGAATATGACGTTCAGGTCATGATCGAAGGGCCGGGGCATGTGCCGATGCAGATGATCCGCCGCAACATGACTGAAGAACTGGAGCACTGCCATGAAGCGCCTTTCTATACGCTGGGGCCGCTAACCACCGATATCGCACCGGGCTATGACCATTTCACCTCAGGCATCGGTGCAGCGATGATCGGCTGGTTTGGTTGCGCGATGCTGTGTTACGTCACGCCAAAAGAGCACCTTGGCCTGCCCAATAAAGAAGACGTTAAACAAGGTTTGATCACCTATAAAATTGCGGCCCACGCGGCGGATCTGGCAAAGGGTCATCCTGGCGCGCAGATCCGCGACAATGCAATGTCAAAAGCCCGCTTTGAATTCCGCTGGGAAGATCAGTTCAATCTGGCACTCGATCCTGCCACCGCTCGCGCCTACCACGATGAAACCCTGCCGCAGGAGTCCGGCAAAGTCGCCCATTTCTGTTCAATGTGCGGCCCGAAATTCTGCTCGATGAAAATAACCCAGGAAGTCCGCGATTACGCCGCCACGCTGGAAGCCAAAGCCCAGCCGATTGAGATTGCCGAAACTGGCATGGCACAGATGTCTGCCGAGTTCCGTTCGCGCGGCAGTGAGCTTTACCATCCAGCGGGCAGCTTCAGCCCGGAGGCAGGTAAATAATGCCAATACTCAATACATTTCCTGCGGTGCCTTTTCATCTTGGGCTCTATCCGGTGGTCGATACCGTCGAATGGATAGCCCGGCTACTGGACGCAGGCGTTAAAACTATCCAGCTACGGGTGAAAGATCTGCCCGATGACCAGGTTGAACCAGCGATCATCGAAGCCATTAAGCTCGGCCACCAGTATCAGGCATGTCTTTTCATCAATGATTACTGGCATCTGGCGGTTAAGCATCAGGCTTACGGCGTGCATCTGGGTCAGGAAGACCTTGATACCGCCGATTTACAGGCGATTCATCAGGCAGGTTTACGGCTGGGCGTTTCCACACACGATGATGCAGAAATGGCGCGCGCCGTGGCGGTAAAACCTTCGTATATCGCTCTGGGGCATATCTTCCCGACGCAAACCAAAGAGATGCCATCAGCCCCACAGGGTCTGGAAGAGCTGGCCCGTCATATCAAACAGTTGAATGGCCGTTTTCCGACGGTGGCCATCGGTGGCATCAGCCTTGAGCGGGCGCCGTCCGTACTGGCGACCGGTGTTGGCAGCATTGCCGTAGTAAGTGCGATAACGCTCGCCGCTGACTGGCGTGCGGCAACCGCCGAACTGCTGGCACTCTGCGAGACTGGGGGGGCGGGCAATGCTTAATGATCAGGCCTTTATGCGCTACAGCCGCCAGTTGTTACTGGAGGAGTTTGGCCCTGGCGGGCAGGAAAAAATTCAGGCGGCGAAAGTGTTGATTGTAGGTCTTGGTGGTCTTGGCTCACCGGCGGCGCTGTATCTTGCCGCAGCGGGTGTCGGCCAGCTAACGCTGGCGGATGACGATACGCTGCACATCACTAATCTTCAGCGGCAAATCTTATACCGCACGGCCGATTTGGATCAGCCCAAAGCGCGGCTGGCAAAGCGGGAACTACTACGGCTAAACCCGCTGTGTGAGGTTTCTGCTATCACTGAACGGCTGGCCGGCCATGCACTGACAGCCGCCGTGGCAGCCGCCGATCTGGTCCTCGACTGCAGCGACAATATGACCACCCGCCACGCGGTGAACAAAGCCTGTATTGAAGCAAAAAAAACGCTGGTCAGCGGCAGCGCCGTCGGGTTCAGCGGTCAATTGTTCGTACTCGAACCACCTTACGGACAGGGCTGTTACGCCTGTCTTTATCCCGACCATGACACGCCTGCGCGTAACTGTCGCACATCGGGCGTACTCGGGCCGGTGGTCGGCGTGATCGGGACTTTACAGGCGCTGGAGGCACTGAAGATCATCGCAGGGATGGGCAGCGCATTGAGCGGTAAGCTCAGGTTATTCGACGGTAAACAGCAGAGTTGGTGCACCGTTCAGTTAACGCGCTCCGAGGTTTGCGCCATCTGTGGAGACCGGCCGTGAACCTGATCATCAATGATGTATCTCACCTTTTTGATCAAGCACTGACATTGTCTCAATTACTCGAAAAAATGAATCTTGAGCAGCCCGGCAGCGCGCTGGCGGTCAATCAGGTGATTATTCCACGCCATCATTGGCCCGCACACTGGCTTAAAGATGGCGACAATATTTTACTGTTTCAGGCCATCGCCGGAGGATGACATGTTAAAGATTGCTGATACGACCTTTACCTCACACCTGTTAACTGGAACAGGGAAATTTTCCAGCGCTGCGCTGATGCAGCAGGCGCTGGCCGCTTCCGGTTCGCAATTAGTGACCATGGCCATGAAACGCATCGATCTACGCCGTGGCGGTGACAATATCCTCGCCCCGTTGCAGGCGCTTGGCGTACGGTTGCTGCCCAATACCTCCGGGGCGAAAACCGCCGAAGAGGCCATTTTTGCCGCACAACTGGCCCGTGAAGCGCTGGGAACATCGTGGATCAAGCTGGAGATTCATCCCGACGTGAAATACCTGCTGCCCGATGCGGTAGAAACGTTGAAAGCTGCTGAGATATTGGTCAAGCAGGGATTTATCGTTCTGCCTTATTGCAGCGCCGATCCGGTGTTGTGTAAACGGCTGGAAGAGGCGGGATGCGCCGCTGTAATGCCCCTCGGTGCGCCGATTGGCTCCAATCAGGGCTTACTGACCCGGGATTTTCTGCAGATCATCATCGAACAGGCGCGAGTGCCGGTGATTGTCGATGCAGGTATCGGCGCACCAAGCCAGGCCGCCGAAGCCATCGAAATGGGCGCCGATGCGGTTTTAGTCAATACGGCTATCGCAGTGGCCGGTGATCCGGTGGCTATGGCGCAGGCATTCAGCCTGGCAGTAGAAGCCGGGTTGCTGGCGCGGCAAAGCGGTCTCGGCGGGAAACGGCGTGAAGCTTCGGCATCAAGTCCGCTAACCAGGTTCCTCAATGCACCGGCGGAGAACATGATGCAATGAGCGATTTCACTCAGGTTTGGCAAACGCTCGACTGGGATGACCTGTCGATGCGCATTAACAGTAAAACGGCCAGTGACGTGGAGAGTGCACTTAGCCAAGCCAAGATCAGTCGCGATGATTTTATGGCACTGATCTCCCCGGCAGCCCTTCCTTACCTCGAACGGATGGCGCAAAAAGCGCAAACCCTGACACGGCAGCGATTCGGCAATACGGTGAATTTTTTTGCGCCGCTCTATCTGTCTAATTTGTGCGCCAATGAATGTACCTATTGTGGTTTCTCGATGAGTAATCGCATTAAGCGGAAAACCCTGGATGAAGATGAGATTCGCCGCGAATGTGATGCGCTGAATGCATTAGGCTTCAAACACCTGCTGCTGGTCACTGGCGAACATAAGGCTAAAGTCGGGATGGACTATTTTCGTCAGCACTTGCCGACGATCCGTCGCCAGTTTGATTCGTTGATGATCGAAGTCCAGCCATTGGCACAGGAAGAGTACCGTGAACTGAAAACGCTCGGACTGGATGGGGTGCTGGTGTATCAGGAAACCTATCATGCCCCGACCTATGCCCTGCACCATCTGCGTGGACAGAAGCAGGATTTCTTCTGGCGACTGGAGACGCCGGATCGTTTGGGCCGGGTGGGTATTGATAAAATCGGTCTCGGGGCGCTTTTAGGGCTCTCCAGCAACTGGCGAACGGACAGCTACATGGTGGCTGAACACCTTTTTTATCTGCAGCAGACCTACTGGCAAAGCCGCTACTCGGTAGCTTTTCCACGTTTGCGACCTTGCGCCGGTGGCATTGAACCTGCGTCGATCCTTGAGGAAAAGCAGCTGGTACAGTTGATCTGCGCATTCCGCCTGTTTGCGCCGGATGTAGAGCTTTCACTGTCGACCAGAGAATCACCCTACTTTCGCGATCACGTGGTTCCGCTGGCGATCAATACGGTGAGCGCCGGATCCAAAACCCAGCCCGGCGGCTATGCCGATGATGATCACCCTGAGCTGGAACAATTTGCACCGCATGATAATCGCTCTGTGCAACAGGTTTCAAATGCGCTAACCCAAGCTGGGCTACAACCGGTATGGAAAGACTGGGACAGTTTTCTTGGGCGCGCCTCGCATTAAAATGGGCAAAAACTGAGAGAGTAAATTCTTATCTGAATGTAGATCGGCAGCCTGATATAAGCCACTCGTCTCTTTAAGCAGGAGTCGATAATGTGCTTTTGCCGCTGCACTTTCGTAAGTGGCCGGAGCCGCTGATCCTGGCTCCGCTTCCAAAAAGCCGCCATTTACTGGACTCATCCCTGGTTTATGACGGCACCTCTTCGATTAACTCAATGGATAGACTACGGGCAAAAAAAAACCGCTCTCCAGGGAGAGCGGTTTTATGCGTTTCGACAGAAGGCGATTAATCGTCTTTGCTGTTACCGAAACCTGCGTTCAGCAATTCAGCCAGGTTAGCCGTTGCTTCGTCCGCGCTAACTTGCGGTACAACTGGCACTTCGCCCTGAGCTTTACGGCGTGCACGTTCCTGATGATAAGCGTAACCAGTACCGGCTGGGATCAGACGGCCAACGATGACGTTTTCTTTCAGGCCGCGCAGTTCATCACGTTTACCCGCAACAGCGGCTTCAGTAAGAACGCGCGTCGTTTCCTGGAACGATGCAGCTGAGATGAAGGATTCGGTGGCCAAAGAAGCTTTGGTGATACCGAGCAGGTCACGACTAAAGGTTGCCGTGATTTTGCCTTCAGCTTCCAGCTTACGGTTAGCGATTTTAACGCGAGACATTTCTGCCTGCTCGCCTTCCAGGAAGTCGGTGCCACCCGCGCTAACGATGGTGCCTTTACGCAACATCTGACGAACGATAACTTCGATGTGTTTATCGTTAATCTTAACGCCTTGCAGACGGTAAACTTCCTGCACTTCGTTGGTGATGTAGCGAGTAACCGCATGAACACCACGAAGACGCAGAATGTCGTGCGGAGACTCTGGGCCATCGGATACGACGTCACCACGTTCCACAATTTCGCCTTCGAACACGTTCAGCTGGCGCCATTTAGGGATCATTTCTTCGTAAGCATCGCTGCCATCCAACGGAGAAATTACCAGACGACGTTTGCCTTTGGTTTCTTTACCGAAGGAGATGATCCCGCTGATTTCAGCAAGGATTGCAGGCTCTTTCGGACGGCGTGCTTCGAACAAGTCAGCAACGCGTGGCAGACCACCGGTGATGTCCTTGGTACCGCCGGATTCCTGAGGAATACGCGCCAAGGTGTCACCAGAGTGGATCTGAGTACCATCTTCCAGCTGTACAATCGCTTTACCTGGCAGGAAGTATTGAGCAGGCATATCTGTGCCTGGAATCAATACGTCATCACCTTTGGCATCAACGATTTTCAGTGCCGGACGCAGATCTTTACCACTACCGGTACGCTCTGCAGAATCCAGAACAACCAGTGAAGACAAACCGGTTAAATCATCGGTCTGACGGGTAATGGTCTGGGTATCCACGATGTCAGCAAAGCGGATGAAACCACTCACTTCACTGATAACTGGCATGATGTGTGGATCCCAGTTAGCAACGGTCTCGCCGCCGTTAACAGGTTGGCCATCACCTTTGCCCATTACAGAGCCGTAAGGCACTTTATAACGTTCTTTGGTACGACCGAATTCGTCGATCAGTTTCAGTTCGGTATTACGAGAAGTGATAACCAGTTTGCCGTTCGCATTGGTAACGTGCTTGTGGTTGCTCAGTTTAATCGTACCGGTGTTCTTAACCTGAATGCTCGATTCCGCTGCCGCACGAGATGCCGCACCACCGATGTGGAACGTACGCATCGTCAGCTGGGTACCCGGCTCACCGATGGACTGTGCTGCGATAACACCAACTGCTTCACCTTTGTTGATGATGTGACCACGTGCCAGGTCGCGACCGTAGCAGTTTGCACACACACCAAAATCGGTTTCACAGCTTACGACTGAACGGACTTTCACGCTGTCGACAGAGTTCTCTTCTAACAGATCACACGTCTTTTCGTGAAGCAGGGTGTTACGTGGAACCAGAATATCAGCCGTACCCGGCTTGATGATATCTTCAGCAGTTACACGACCCAGAACGCGTTCGCGCAGTGGTTCTTTAACGTCGCCACCTTCGATGACCGGAGTCATCATGATGCCTTCGTGCGTACCACAGTCGTCTTCGGTTACTACCAGATCCTGTGCCACGTCAACCAGACGACGGGTCAGATAACCGGAGTTTGCCGTTTTCAATGCGGTATCCGCCAAACCTTTACGCGCACCGTGAGTAGAGATGAAGTACTGGAGTACGTTCAGACCTTCACGGAAGTTCGCGGTGATTGGCGTTTCAATGATGGAACCATCCGGTTTGGCCATCAGGCCACGCATACCGGCCAGCTGACGAATCTGTGCAGCGGAACCACGCGCACCGGAGTCGGCCATCATAAAGATACTGTTGAAGGAAACTTGCTGTTCAACCACACCGTCACGGTTGACGACGTCTTCAACAGACAGGTTTTCCATCATTGCCTTAGCAACACGTTCGTTAGCTGCGGCCCAGATATCGATAACTTTGTTATAGCGTTCGCCCGCTGTTACCAGACCAGACTGGAACTGCTGCTGGATCTCTGCAACTTCGGTTTCGGCTTCTTCGATAATCTCTGCTTTCTTAGCAGGGATAACCATGTCATCGATACCTACTGACGCGCCTGAACGGGCAGCGTAAGCAAAACCGGTGTACATGATCTGGTCAGCAAAAATAACGGTCGGCTTCAGGCCCAAGATGCGGTAACAAGTGTTAAGCATTTTGGAGATAGCTTTTTTACCCAACGGCTGGTTAACGATAGAGAACGGCAGGCCTTTAGGTACGATCATCCATAAGATCGCACGACCTACTGTGGTATCGATAATTGTCGTCTGGTGAATTGACTCACCTTCAGTGTTCTTGATCTCTTCTGTAATACGCACTTTGACACGCGCATGCAGAGAAGCAAGACCGCCGCGGTAAATTCGCTCAGCTTCTTTAGGACCTGTCAGAACCATGCCTTCGCCTTTGGCGTTAACACAGTCACGGGTCATGTAGTACAGACCCAAGACAACGTCCTGAGAAGGAACGATGATTGGCTCGCCGTTCGCAGGTGACAGAATGTTGTTGGTAGACATCATCAACGCACGCGCTTCCAGCTGAGCTTCCAGCGTCAACGGTACGTGAACAGCCATCTGGTCACCATCGAAGTCGGCGTTGTATGCCGCACAAACCAGCGGATGCAGCTGGATGGCTTTACCTTCGATCAGAACAGGTTCAAACGCCTGGATGCCCAAACGGTGCAGGGTTGGTGCACGGTTCAGCAGTACCGGGTGTTCGCGGATAACTTCGTCCAGGATATCCCAAACAACAGCTTCTTCGCGCTCAACCATTTTCTTAGCGGCTTTAATGGTGGTCGCGAGGCCACGCAGTTCCAGCTTGCCATAGATGAACGGTTTGAACAGTTCCAGAGCCATTTTCTTCGGCAAACCACACTGGTGCAGACGCAGGTATGGACCTACGGTGATAACGGAACGACCAGAGTAGTCGACACGTTTACCCAGCAAGTTCTGACGGAAACGACCCTGTTTACCTTTAATCATGTCTGCCAG
>Ga0209848_1000417_pt1 | contig 18009 bp, 14 predicted proteins | sample OrgsoiDNA_201062_FD_185810 | JGI IMG/M metagenome (GOLD analysis project Ga0209848, IMG submission 185810) | Permafrost soil microbial communities from the Arctic, to analyse light accelerated degradation of dissolved organic matter (DOM) -... | ecosystem: Environmental > Terrestrial > Soil >...
GGCCAACAAGGCGGCGCTGCTGGAGCTGGTGCGCAACGTGATTCCGAAGAACGTCAACTGCATCTACATCCGCCAGTCGGCGCCGCTGGGCCTCGGTCACGCGGTGCTGTGCGCGCGTCCGGTGGTCGGCAACGAGCCGTTCGCCGTGCTGCTGGCCGACGACTTCATGGACACCGACGTCGGCGTCAAGCCGGTGCTGGCGCAGATGGCCGAGCTGTATGATTACGAGCGTTGCAGCATCCTCGGCGTGCAGGATGTGCCGCGCGCCGAGACCAAGCAATACGGCATCGTCAGCGCCACCGCCTACCAGAAGAACCTGGAGCTGGTGCACGGCATTGTCGAGAAGCCGGCGCCGGATGTCGCGCCGTCGACGCTGGCCGTGGTGGGCCGCTACGTGCTGTCGGGCCGCATCTTCGATTATCTGGAAAACATCGGCGCTGGCACCGGCGGCGAAATCCAGCTCACTGACGGCATCGCCGCGCTGATGAAGGACGAACGCGTGCTGGCCTACCGTTATGAAGGCCAGCGTTACGACTGCGGCTCCAAGCTCGGTTATCTGAAGGCGATGACGGCGATGGGCATGAAGCACCCGGAGACCGGCGTCGAGTTCCGCGCCTTCCTCGAACAGATCCAGTGCCAGCAAGGAGCGCTGAAATGACGGTGCGCGAAATCCTCAAGATGGGCGACCCGCGGCTGCTGCGCGTGGCCGAGCCGGTGACCGAATTCGGCACGCCGGAAATGGACCAGCTGATCGCCGACATGTTCGACACCATGCACGCGGCCAATGGCGCCGGCCTGGCCGCGCCGCAGATCGGCGTCAACCTGCAGCTGGTGATCTACGGTTTCAAGCAGAACGCGCGCTATCCCGACGCGCCGCAGGTGCCGGAGACGGTGCTGATCAACCCCGTGCTGACGCCCTTGTCGGACGAGACGGAGGAGGCGTTCGAGGGTTGTTTGTCGGTGCCCGGCCTGCGTGGCAGCGTGCCGCGCTGGACCCGTTTGCGCTACGAGGGCGTCGACCAGTTCCAGCAGCCGATCAGCCGCGACGTCGACGGCTTCCACGCGCGCGTGGTGCAGCACGAGGTCGACCACCTGCTCGGCATCCTGTACCCGATGCGCATCACCGATTTCTCGCAGTTCGGTTTCACCGAAGTGATGTTCCCCGACCTCGACCCCAACGACGACGACTGAGCCGCCGATGAACGTAGCGCCCAACGACCCCGATCATCCGAACGAAGACCAGACGGACAAGCCGATGCGGCCCAAGGTGGGGCGCGTGCGCGGCGCCTTCCAGCTGGGGAATTCGAACATCAAGCGCATCGGCGTCGGCCGCTGGCACTGGAGCGATTCCTACCACTGGATGCTGACGCTGTCGTGGCCGCGTTTCTTCGCGCTGATCGGCGCGATGTACTTCGTCATCAACCTGGTCTTCGCCGCCGCGTTCTACCTGGCGCCCGATTCGGTCGCCAACGCGCGCCCCGGTTCGCTGCTCGATGTGGTGTTCTTCTCGATCGAGACGCTGGCCACCGTCGGTTACGGCTATATGCATCCGAACACCACGTATGGCCATGTGATGGCGTCGGCCGAAATCCTGATCGGCATGATCGCCGTCGCCGGCTTCACCGGCCTGTTGTTCGCGCGCTTTTCGCGGCCGACGTCGCGCATCATGTTCTCCGACCTGGCGGTGGTCACCCGCTTCAATGGCATGCAGACGCTGATGGTGCGGGCCGGGAATGAACGCAGCAACCTGATACTGGAAGCGTCGGTGCGCGCGGCGCTGGTGCGGCGCGAGACCACCAGCGAAGGCCAGATGTTCACCCGTTTTTACGACCTGAAACTGGAACGCCACCAGACCGGCGTATTCGCGTTGAGCTGGTCCATCATGCATCACATCGACGAGCATAGCCCCTTGTACGGCAAGACGCGCGAGGACTTGCACAACGAGGGCGCCACGCTGACCTTCGCCGTCTCCGGCACCGACGACACGCTCAACGATTTCGTGCACGCGCGCCAAAGCTACGCGGCCGAGCATATCTACTTCAACCACCATTTTGTTGATATTCTGTCCGACAAGGCCGAGGACAACACGCGCATCCTCGACTTCGGCAAATTCCACGACATCGTCGCCGACGGCAGCGGCGCCGGCGAAATGCCGGGTGACGCCATCGCGCATCCGGGTTGACGTATCGGGCTGGTAAATTCGGGCTGGCAAATTCGGGCTGGCGAATCAGGATGAAAGATCGCGCTGACAAATCGGGGTGCCAATGAAACGCAGACTATTCCTCCAAACCGGCGTCGCATGGTCCGCCTGGCCGCTGATCGGTCGCGCGGACCCGCTCGCGCAAGGGCCTGTGCTGGCCGGCACGCTGCATCGCCTGACGACGCCCGGCGCCGAGGATAACCGCGCGACCTTCATGCCGGACGGCCGGACGATATTATTCGCCTCCAAGCGCTCCGGCAAATCGCAGATCTGGGCGATGAATCCGGATGGCGCCAACGCGCGGCGTCTGCACGTAAGCAGCGCCAACGATTCTGGCCGCGTCGCGCCGAATGCCGACGGCACGCGGCTGTGTTTCAGCTCCGACCGGAGCGGACAAAACGGCATCCATGTGCTGGAACTTGTCAGCGGTCGGGTAACGCAAGTGTCGGACCCCGCGTTCTGGAGCTTCGGGCCGACGTGGTCCTCGCGCGACCTGATCGCCTACTTTTCGCGCAAGGGCGGCAACGCCATCAACGCGTGGACCGTGCGTCCGGACGGTTCGCAGGCGCGCCAGATCACCAACCAGGCCGGCGAAAGCCGCCAGCCGTGGTGGTCGCCCGATGGCCGTACGCTGGCCCTGTCGGCCGACCATGGCACGGGCAGTTTTCAGGTGTGGCTGATGAACGAGGACGGCTCGGACGGCCGCGCGATCACAAAGGCGGGCAGCTGCGAACAGCCGTTCTGGAGTCCCGATGGACAACGCATCGCCATGTCGGCGCAGCTCGACCAGCCGCACCGCCGCATCTATGTCATGCAAAAAGACGGCAGCGATGTCCGGGCCATCGCGCAGCCCGATGGCGTCGACAACGTCCACCCGGCGTGGTCGCCGGACGGCCGCAGCATCGTGTTCACGTCGGGCGGCGGCGCCGATACGGTGCTGCTGCGCTGCGACCTGGCCTGAAGCGAGCGTTCTTCATGGCTGGACACTGGCCTGTCGCAGGCGCGCTTGCAGCAGCGCCAGCACCGCCGCTTCCTCCGGTCGCAGCGCGTGGATGTCATCGGCCAGCGTTAGTCCCGCACGCGCCTGCAAGACCGGCGTCGCCGGCCCTTCCAGATAGGCTACGATGACGGCCGGGTGCACATAGCACTTGCGGCAGATGGTCGGCGTGTTGCCGAGTTTTTTGGCGACCGCCTCGATCGCGCGCACGATGTTTTTCTTGGCCTGCGCCTCGCTGTCGACATGTTCGAACTCGCGCAGCGCGGCCGCCGCCAGCACCGTGCCTGACCAGGTGCGGAAATCCTTGGCGGTGTAATCCTCGCCGGTGATGGAGCGCAGATAGTCGTTGACGTCGGCCGAGCCGACCGTGTGCGGCTGGCCGTCGTCGTCCACATATTGGAACAGCTCCTGTCCCGGCAGCTCGCGCGTGCGGGCGATGATACGTGCCAGCCGCCGGTCGTGCACCTCGACTTCGTGCTGCACGCCGCTCTTGCCGCGAAAACGGAATCGCACCGCGCTGCCGTCGATGCGCACATGGCGGTCGCGCAGCGTGGTCAGGCCGAAGGACTGGTTCTCGCGCGCGTATTCCTCGTTCCCGATGCGCATCATCGTCGCCTCCAGCAGATAGACGATGGTGGCCAGCACCTTCTCGCGCGGCAGGCCGTGCTGCCGCAGCGCGGCGTCGACGTGGCGGCGGATCGCCGGCAGCGCCTGGCCGAAACTGAGCATACGCTCGTATTTCGCCTCGTCGCGCTGCGCGCGCCAGCGCGGGTGGTAGCGATACTGCTTGCGGCCGCGCGCATCGCGGCCGGTGGCTTGCAGGTGGCCGCGTTCTTGCGTGCAGATCCAGACGTCGGTCCACGCCGGCGGAATCGCCAGCGAGTCGATGCGTTTCAGGATGGCCGCGTCGCGCACCGGCACGCCGTCGGCGTCGACATAGCGGAAGCGCTTGACGCCACCTTTGCGGGCGATGCCGGGCATGCCATCGTCGACGTAGCGCAGGCCGGCCGATCTGGCGGCGGCCGGCGCGTCGTCGGCGATGTCCGCGGAAGACGCAGCGGCGGCAGAAGTGGCAGAATTGGCAGAAGTGGCAGAACCGGCGCTGGCGGGAACGGAGGCAGTTGGCGGCAGGTCGCGTTTCATGATGGATCTCGTTCGGTGATGTTGGGGCTCATGCCGTTGCGGTGCGGCCGCTTTGCGCCACGTCGGCCAGCGGCGAGATACCCATCCGCGCGCGCAAATGATCGGCCACGCGCAGCGCGTTGGCGATCACCGTCAGCGACGGATTGACGGCGCCGGCCGAGACGAAGAAGCTGGCGTCGACCACGTACAGGTTGTCGACATCGTGCGCCTTGCAGTTCACGTCCAGCGCCGAGGTGGCGGGATCGCGGCCGAAGCGTATCGTGCCGTTTTGATGCGCGGTGCCGCCGATGGGCGTGTCCTGGCCCAGGTACAGGCTGCGTTCCATCAGGTGCGGGTGGCAGTCGACCTTGTCGAGCATCGCTTCGAGCTTGTCGCGCAGGCGGTGGTGGCCTTCCATATTGTTCGGATGGAGCGCCAGCACGATGCCGCCGTTGGCGTCGAGCGTGACGCGGTTTTCGGGATCGGGCAAATCCTCCGACGTCAGCCAGAAATCGATGGAGTGGTGCGCCACTTCGTTGAGCAGAAAGTCCGGCTTGAACGGCAGCCAGCCCGGCAGCTCGCCCTTGATGGTGCCGCCGTGCGACTTGCCCAGCATCTGGATGTGGCCGAGCGGGTAGTCCCAGTCCGGCGCGCGCGCGTAGTAGTCGTTGATGGCCAGCGTCTTCTGGAACACGGTGTCGTTGCGCGCGCGGCTGATGGCCATGAAGGCCGAATTATTATGGCGCATATAGTGGCGGCCGACGACGCCGGAACTGTTGGCCAGTCCGTCCGGATGCTGCGGCGAGGCGGAGCGCAGCAGCAGCGCGGCCGAGTTGATGGCGCCGCAGGAGACCACCACGATGTCGGCGCTGTACTCTTCGCGCGCCGTGCCGCGCAGCACCTGCACGCGGTCGACGCGGTGCCCGCCGGCGTCGGTGTCGAGTCGTTCGACGTAGGCCTTGGTCAGCAGCGTGACGTTGGCATGCTTGAGCGCCGGCTCGACGCAGATGACGTGGGCGTCGGCCTTGGCGCCGACCATGCAGGGATAGCCGTCGAAGGCGTCGCAGCGGATGCAGGGGCTGTCGCGCGTCGGTTGGCCGGCGGCGTCCTGATCGAGCAGTATCCCCAGCGGCAGCGGAAACGGATGCAGGCCTTCGCCTTCCAGCGCGGCGGCCAGCGCGGCGATGCGCGGCTCGTGCGCCACCGGCGGATACGGATATGGCTGCGAGGCATAGGGCTCGGTCGGATCGCTGCCGCGCGCGCCGTGCACGTGGTATAGCGCCTCGGCTTTGCAGTAGTAGGGTTCCAGTTCCGCGTAGCTGATCGGCCACGCCGGCGAGACGCCGCCGTGATGCCGGATCTCGCCGAAATCGGCCTCGCGCAAACGCAGCAGCGCGGCGCCATAAAACTTGGTGTTGCCGCCGACGTAGTAGTGTATGCCGGGATGGAAGGCTTTGCCGTGCTGGTCGTGCCAGGTTTCCCTGGCTTGATACTTGGCCTGCACGAAGACGGCTTGCGGATTCCAGTTGTCCTGCTCGCGCCGCAGGAAGTCGCCGCGCTCGATCAGCAGGATGCGCTTGCCGCTGGCCGCCAGGCTGTGCGCCAGCGTGCCGCCGCCGGCGCCGCTGCCGATGATGATGATGTCGAAATGGCGTAGGCTTGCAGTGTTTTCATTCATGGCGTGGCGTGGTCCGGTGAGCGGTGGGGAGGCAGGTGGCGCAGCAGGCTGGGAACGTGGATGCCGTGCGCGGCGAAGCGGCAGTTGAACGGGCAGGGCGCGTCGCTGTCGTGATTGAGTTTGGCGCAGGCGACGATGCCCGACGCGCTGATGCGGCGATACACGGCGGCGGCCAGCATCATGCCGGCCAGCGGCGCGGTGAAGTACAGCCAGGCGTCGGTCCAGACCCCGGACGGCAGCGCCGATGCGACGGTGCGCGCCGGGTTCATGCTCATGCCGGAGAACGGTGCTTCGAACGTCACGAAAGCGGCGATCAGCAGGCCGCAAAACAGGCCGGTGTAGCGCATCAGCTTGACCCGGTTGCTGCAATACAGCGTGGCTGTCATCAAGATGAAGGATATCGCCGTTTCCATCAGCGCCGCCAGCGGCACGCCGGACACGCCCGGCACGGTGACGATGCAGCGCACCGGCGGCTGCGCGAACGCGGTACCGAGCAGCGCGAGCGTCAGCAGCACGCCGATCGCACCGCCGATGAACTGCGCCAGCACGTACATGGCCGCGTCGGCGGCGCTGATTTTATGCAGCGCGGCGAAGGTCAGCGTCAACGCCGGATTGAAATGGGCGCCGGAGCGCGCGCCCCACGGCGAGTAGATCAGGCAGATGGCTGTGCCGCCCATCACGAGGCCCATCAGGAAGCGCCGCAGCAGCGCGTCGCCGATCAGCTGGTGCAGCGCCGATCCGGGCGCTTCGAGCAGCGTGCCGGCCACGCCGGCGGCCAGCATGAACACGCCGAGGCCCGCCGCTTCGATCAGGTAGAGCGGAAAGTGCTGGCGCAAGGTGGGTGCTGCTGCTGTCATGGGCGGTCCGCTACGCTGCCGTCGGTGGCAGCCAGGGCCAATGTACGCCCGCAGTTACAAGGCCTCTGTACGCTAACGCACATCAGGGCGGCAGTCCCGGTGCTACAGTGGGTCATCCAAGCCACCGAGTACCAGCCATCATGACTATGCAATTAACCTCCGATTTAAATGGCGCCAGCGTGCCGCTGCACCACCCTTGGCGCCAGTGCGTCGGCAGCTGCCACGCGACGACGGCATTGCGCGCGGACTGGCAGGCGCAGATGCGCCAGGCCGCCGGCGAACTGGGCTTCCGCCACGTGCGCTTCCACGGCCTGCTCGACGACGACATGGGCACGCTGATCTGCCAGAGCAATGAGTTTATTTATTCGTTCTTCAATATCGACCAGATCTTCGATTTCCTGCTGTCGATCGGCGTGCGGCCCATCGTCGAACTGTCGTTCATGCCGTCGACGCTGTCGTCCGGCGGCGACACCGTGTTCCACTATCGCGGCAACATCACGCCGCCGCGCGACTATGCGCAGTGGGGCGAGTTGATGCGCCGCCTGGCCGTGCACTGGGTCGAGCGCTATGGCATCGAGGAGGTGTCGCAGTGGTACTTCGAAGTGTGGAACGAGCCGAATCTGACGGCCTTCTGGACCGGCGGCCAGGATGCTTATTTCAAGCTGTATGAAACGACGGTCAAGGCTTTCAAGGGCGTCAGCCAGCGCCTGAAGGTGGGCGGCCCGGCGACCGCCGGCAATGCGTGGATACCGGAGTTCCTGGCGTTCTGCAAAGAGCGCGATTTGTCGGTGGATTTCGTCAGCACCCACTATTATCCGACCGACGCCTTCGGCCAGATCGGCGCCGACACCGAGACGCAGTTGGAGCACGCGCCCATCGACGTGATGCGCCAGCGCGCGCTGGAAGCGCAGTCGCAATCGGAAGGCCGGCCGCTGCTCTACACCGAATGGAACATCACCTCGAATCCGCGCGACCCGATGCACGACACCGCGTTCGCGGCCGGCCTGGCGCTGCGCGTGGCGATGAGCGTGGACGATGTCGTCGATGCTTATAGCTACTGGACCTTCAGCGATATTTTCGAGGAAAACTACTTCCCCAGCGTGCCGTTCCACGGCGGCTTTGGCCTGCTCAACCTGCACGGCATCAAGAAGCCGATCTACAGCGCCTTCGAGATGCTGCGCGCGCTCGGCCATCACCATTATCCGGTCGATCAGCCCGACGGCAACGTGCTGCTGTGGGTCGGCGAAAAGAGCGACAACCGCTTCCGCACCCACGTCCTGTGCATCAATCAGGCGCTGCCCCGGCACCCGGTGCAGGCCGAGGATATCGAACTGCTGCTGCGCCAGCGGCCCGGCCAGCGCGCGCGCTCGATGACGATTTCGCGCATCGACGCCGACAGCGCCAATCCGGTCGCGCTGTGGCAGCAAATGGGCTCGCCCGATCATCTGTCGGAGACGCAGGTGGTGCAGCTCAAGGTCGCCGCCGCGCCCACCATCAGCGCGCTCGACGTCGAGACGCAGCAGGGCCGGACGCTGCTGCGTTTCCGCGCGGCGCCGCAGTCGGTCAACCTGGTGCGCATCGAATGGGAGCGTGTGTAATGGACGGCGTGAACGAAGTTACCGGCAAGCCTGCGCATCCGCGCGCGATCAACCTGCAAAGCCTGCAGCGCGATTCCTTCGACTATTTCATCCACGAGGTCAACGAGGTCAATGGCCTGATCCGCGACAAGACGCTGGAGGGCTGGCCGGCCAGCATCGCCGCCGTCGGCATGGCGCTGACGGTCTACACCATAGGCGTGGAACGGGGCTTCATGACGCGCGAGGCGGCCGTCAAGCGCACCTTGACGACGCTGAAATTTTTCGCCGGCTGCGAGCAGAGCGAGAGCAAGGACGCCACCGGCTACAAGGGTTTCTACTATCACTTCCTGGATATGGAGACCGGCAAGCGCGTGTGGGATTGCGAGCTGTCGAGCATCGACACGGCGCTGCTGATCGCCGGCATGCGCTCGTCGCACTCCTACTTCACCAGCGGCTCGCCGGAAGAAAACCAGATCCGCGAACTGGCCGAGATGCTGTACCTCCGCGTCGACTGGCAGTGGATGCTGGCCGACTCGAAGCTGATTTGCCACGGCTGGAATCCCGAGCAGGGCTTCCTGCAATATCACTGGGAAGGCTACGACGAGGCGCTGATCCTGTACGTGCTGGCGCTGGGTTCCCCGACTTTCCCTATCCCGGCCGAGTGCTATCTGGAGTGGACCGCGACCTATGAATGGAAGACCGTCTACGGCATCGACTACCTGTATGCGGGACCGCTGTTCATCCACCAGATGTCGCACCTGTGGCTGGATTTCCGCGGCATCCAGGACACGTATATGCGCGAGCATTACAGCGATTATTTCGAGAACAGCCGCCGCGCCACGCAAGTGCAGCAGAAGTACGCGATCCACAATCCGATGGGCTTCGAGCAGTATGGCGAATTGTGCTGGGGTGTGACGGCCAGCGATGGTCCCGGCAATATCGTCAAGAAGATCAAGGGTGTCGACCGCCAGTTCTACGACTACATCGCGCGCGGCGCGCCCTACGGCCCGGACGACGGCACGCTGGCGCCGTGGGCGGTGGCGGCCTGCCTGCCGTTCGCGCCGGAGATCGTGCTGCCGACGATAGAGCACTTCCAGCGCCTGCGCCTGCACGAGGTCAATCCCTATGGCTTCAAGGCCTCGTTCTCGCCGACCTTCCACGCCTGCCCCCAGGACCGGCACAAATCAGGCTGGGTCTCGCAGCACCATTTCGGCATCAACGAAGGGCCGACCGTCATCATGATCGACAATCATCTGCACGATTTTTTGTGGGCCTTGATGCGCCAGTGTCCTTATCTGCAAAACGGCCTGCGACGCGCGGGCTTCGCCGGCGGCTGGCTCGATGCCGTCGCTGCCACCGAAACAGCATCCACCGAAAGCAAAACATGAAGATCGCATTGAACGGCAAGGTCGCACTGGTGACCGGCGCCACCTCCGGCATCGGCCAGGCCATCGCGCAGACGCTGGCCGCCTGCGGCGCCAGCGTGGCGGTGGTCTGCGTGGCGAATGTGGAGCAGGGCGCGGCGACGGTGCAGGCGATCAGCGCCGCCGGCGGCCGCGCGCTGCCGGTGCAGTGCGACGTGTCCGATCCGGCCGCCGTGCAGGCGGCGTTCGCGCAGGCCGAGCAGGCGCTCGGTCCGATCGACATCCTGGTCAACTGCGCCGGCATCGATGGCGCTGCGGCGTTGAGCTGGGAGGCCGATACTGCGGCATGGCGCAAGGTGGTCGAGGTCAATCTGTTCGGCGCGTTCTACTGCGCGCAGCAGGCCTTGCGCGGCATGACGGCGCGCCGCTCCGGCGTCATCGTCAATATCACCTCGGTGCACGAGGCGATCGCCTGGACCGGCTACAGCGCCTACACGTCGAGCAAGGCGGCATTGGCCATGCTGACCAAGACGCTGGCGCAGGAGGCGGCGCCGTTCGGCGTGCGCGTGCTGGCGGTGGCGCCGGGCGCGATCCAGACCGACATCAACAAGGCCGTGTGGAGCGACCCGGCCGCGATGGCCGACCTGGCGAGCAAGATCCCGCTGGCGCGCATGGGCCAGACGCGCGAGATCGCCGAACTGGTGGCGGTGCTGGCGTCCGACGTCGGCTCCTACGTCACCGGCACCACCATCTTTGCCGATGGCGGCATGACCGATTATCCCGCGTTCGAGCACGGCGGCTAGGAGGGCGCCGGCGGCATCGGGCAATCAATAGCCCTTGTTGCGGCCCGTGTTGAGTTTATCGAGCAGGCGCGCCAGCTCTTCGTGCATCTGCGGCGACAGGTTGACGAACTGGCAGCCGATCTGCACCTGCTCGCCGAGCAGGAAGGAGCGGAAGGTGCGTGACAGGCGCACGTCGAGGTCGGCGATCAGCACCTGATCCGGCCCCAGTTCCAGCCGCACCCGCTGCAAACGCCGGCCCACGTGCAGGCCGACCGCGTCACGCGGCGCGGCGCGCATGCCGACGCCGCCGGCCGAGAAGTCATACAACTGCAATTCATAGGGCTTGCCGTTCAGGACGAAGGAGGCCATGTAGTACACGCCCAGCGGCGTTTCCAGCCGCTGCGTGGCGCGCCGGTTGAGGATCTGGCACTTGAGCGGAAACTCCACCTCGACCAGCGTCGGCTGCTCCGGTTTGGCCGACCAGCTGGTCGACGTCTGCTTGAACTGCAGCTTGGCGCTGCGCAGCCAGGCGACGAAGGTGCATTCGCCGGGCGGGATGAATTCGCCTTCGTTGAGTTCCAGCGTGAAAAAGGGGTCTTCGGGATGAACCGAGCGGATCCGCGCCATCACGACGCTGGTGCTGCTGCTCGGGTAAATCGACACCGGGTCGCCGGTTTCGGACAACAGAGTCAGCGCTTCGGCGATGTCATCGATATTCGTCATATCGTGCGGCTTGGAGCCGGACGGGATCGGCTCTACCGCGTCGGATAGACGAGGCGGGCCGCGGCGAAATTCGTTGGGGAGTGGATCGTTCACGACGGCGTATCTCTTTGATAATGACTGCTAAAGTCGGAGTCTGGTACAAATAGTTTACATTCTATTTGCTCCGCTGGCTTGCAAAAAGGCAAGAATTTTTCAGGAATGTGGGCCGCGCTCAACGGATCAAGGCGACATTCTTGATATTTTCTTAAAATTGCTCATCCGGCCGCAGGTAGCGCCACTGGCCGACCGGCAAATCGCCGAGCTTGACCTTGCCGATGCGCACCCGTTTCAAACCCACCACTTTCAGGCCGACCATGTCGCACATGCGGCGGATCTGGCGCTTCTTGCCCTCGCGCAGCGTGAAGCTGAGCTGGTCCTCGTTTTGCCAGCGCACCTTGGCCGGCAGCAGCGGCTTGCCGTCCATCCACAGGCCATGGTTGAGTTTTTTCAGGTCGGCCTCGGACAGCGTGCCGGGGCCGTGGTATTCGACGCGCACCAGGTATTCCTTGTCGACGTCGGTGTCGTGGCCGATCAGGTGCTTGGCCACGCGGCCATCCTGGGTCAGCACCAGCAGGCCGACGGAATCGATGTCGAGGCGGCCGGCCGGCACCAGGCTGCGCAGCTGGGTCGGGTGGAACTGTTCCGGCGACGGGTCGTCCGGCCAGCGGTTCTCGGGCTTGATCAAGGCCACGGCCGGCTGGTAGCCGTCCTCGGCCTGGCCGCTGACGTAGCCCATGGGCTTGTTGATCAGCACGGTGACGCGCTTGGACTGTTCGGCGGCGGCCTGGCGCTCGACGGTGACGTGCTGGCTGGGGTAGACCTTGCTGCCCAGCTCGGACACTACCTTGCCGTCGACGCGCACCCAGCCGCGTGCGATCCATTCATCGGCTTCGCGGCGCGAGCACAGTCCCAGTTCGGACATTCGTTTGGACAAGCGTAATAATTCTTCGGTCATGGTGCTGTTTCTAAGTGGTGGGTGGTGCGCTAGAGGGCGCCGTTCTGGCCGCACGGATATGCGGCGCGGCCGTGCGGCTCGATCCAGCGTTCAAATCGTTAAACTTTCAGGGCGTCGAGCAAATCCGTTTCGAGCTGCAGCTGGAGGCGTCCGTTGTTGAGCGCGGCGCCGTCGACCAGGAACACGTCCTCGACCCGCTCGCCCAGGGTCATCACCTTGGCCGTGTGCAGGTTGATTTTATACCGGGTCAGCACGTTGGCGATCGAATACAGCAGGCCGGTGCGGTCGCTGGCGGCCACCGACAGCAGATAATACTGGCCGCGCTCGTCGGGCCGCAGGTCCACCGTCGGCTGGATAGGGAAGCTGCGCGACAGCCGCGACAAGCGCCCGCGGGCCGGCGACGGCAGGGCGGCTTCGCTGCTCAGCAGCTGGCACAGCTCGTGCTCGACCAGGTTGATGATGTCGCGGTAGCTGTTGGCGAAACTCTGCTCGGTGACGAGGAAGGTATCGAGCGCGTAACCGTGGCGCGTGGTGTGGATCTTGGCGTCGAGGATGCTGAAGTTCTTGCGGTCGAAATAGCTGCAGATGCGCGCGAACAGGTCCGGCTGGTCCTTCATGTAGACGGCGATCTGCAAGCCCTCGCCGATGGTCGCCAGACGGCATTTGATGACCGGCTTGTCGCTGTTGAGGCGGTCGTACAGCGCGCGCGTCTGCCAGGCGATGTCGGAGGCGTCGTGGCGCAGGAAATAAGCCACGTCGAGCTGCTTCCACAAGGCCTCGTGGGCGTGCGGCTCCAGGCCGTACAGGCGCAGCGAGGCCAGCGCCTCCTGCTGGCGGTTCTTCAGTTCGCGGTCGGCCGACGGCGCCTCGCCGCCCAGCACGCGCAGCGTGATGCGGTACAAATCTTCGAGCAGCTTGGCCTTCCACGCGTTCCACACCTTCGGGCTGGTGCCGCGGATGTCGGCCACCGTCAGCAGGTACAGCGCGGTCAGGTGGCGTTCGTCCTTGACGACCTGGGCGAAGGCCGCCACGACGTCGGGGTCCGACAAGTCCTGTTTCTGCGCGACCTGCGACATCAGCAAATGGTTCTCGACCAGGAACACCACCAGCTCGGTGTCCTGCGCGCTGACGCCGTGCTCCAGGCAGAACTGTTCGGCGTCGACCGTGCCCAGTTTTGAATGGTCGCCGCCGCGGCCCTTGGCGATGTCGTGGAACAGCGCACCCACGTACAGCAGCCAGGGTTGCGCGAAGTTGGCCATCAGCTGGCTGCAGAAGGGATATTCGTGCGCGTGCTCGCTCATCGTGAAGCGGCGCATATTGCGCACCACCATCAGGATGTGCTGGTCGACCGTGTAGACGTGGAACAGGTCGTGCTGCATCTGGCCGACGATCTTGCGGAAGTTGGGCAGGTAGCGGCCGAGGATGGAGAAGTCGTTCATGCGCCGCAGCGCGTGGATGATGCCCACCGGCGCCTGCAGGATGCGCAGGAACAGCGCGCGGTTGACCGGGTCCTGGCGGAACGCGGCGTCGATCAGGTTGCGGTCGTGCCACAGCGCCCGCGTGGCGCGCGCCGTCATGCCCTTGAGCTCGGGACGCTCGGTCATCAGCACGAAAATTTCCAGCATCGCCGACGGGGTCTGCTCGAAGATGTCGTCGGCGCTGATGTCGATCAGGCCGTTGAGCTCGTTGAAGCGCGGGTTGATCGGCACGGCCACGCCGGACTGCGGGAACAGCCGTGCTTCGATATTCAGCAGCAGCAGCGTGTTGAGCTGGGTGACGGTCTTGGCGGCCCAGTAGTAGCGCTGCATCAGGAACTCGCTGGCGCGGCGCATGTTCGGGCCGTCGCCGCTGGCCTGCAGGCCGAGCGACTCGGCGATCGCGGTCTGCACGTCGAACACCAGGCGGTCTTCGCGGCGGCCGGCGTGCAGGTGCAGGCGCACGCGGATGTCCTTGAAGGCGCGCTCCTTTTCCATCAGCTGCTTGGCCTCGGTCTGCGTGATCAGGCCGCCGGTGGCCAGCGTGCGCCACGACGTCGCCAGGGCGGCCGCCTTGGCCACCCACAAGATCACTTGCAGGTCGCGCAGGCCGCCGGGGCTTTCCTTGCAGTTCGGCTCCAGGCTGAAGGCCGTGTCCTCATACTTGACATGGCGCTGGCGCATTTCCAGCACCTTGGCCTGGAAGAAGGCTTGCGGGTCCATCGCCGCCTGGTAGCGCTCCTGCAGCTGCGCGAACAGCGCGGCGTCGCCGAACACCAGGCGCGCTTCGAGCAGGCTGGTCTGCACCGTGATGTCGGCCTTCGACTCGCTCATGCACTCGTCGACGGTGCGGATGCTGTGGCCGATTTCAAGGCCGAGGTCCCACAGCAGCTGCACCAGCTCCTCCAGCCTGGCCTGGGTGGCGGCGTCGGGCGTGCGCGCCAGCAGGATCAGCAGGTCGATGTCGGAATACGGGAACAGCTCGCCGCGGCCGTAGCCGCCGACGCCGATCAGCGCCGTGTCGGGCGGCAGCGCGGCGGCCTGCCAGGCCACCGTCAACACCGCGTCGACGCTCTGGCGCAGGCTGCGCAACAGCTTCTCGGGTTTGCCATCCTGGCGGAAGGCGCCGATGACGATCTGGCGATCGGCCTTCAGCTGGCGTTTCAGTTGTTCGCGCAACTCTTTCTTGATCGCGGCAGCGGGCATGCGTGACCTAAGGTGAGGTGATCAGGCCGCGACGGCGGCGGCGGCCAGCGCGGCGCTGGCGGCCACGGCAGCGGCGTGCTCGGCCGGCATCAGCGCGGCCGGCGGCGGCGGCGTGCCGGCCGACATGGTCAGCACCTCGTAGCCGGTTTCCGTGACCAGGATGGTATGTTCCCACTGCGCCGACAGGCTGCGGTCCTTGGTTTTGATGGTCCAGCCGTCGTTCATTTCGCGGATGTCGCGGCGGCCGGCGTTGATCATCGGTTCGATGGTGAAGATCATGCCGGCCTTCAGTTCTTCCAGCGTGCCGGGGCGGCCGTAGTGCAGCACCTGCGGTTCCTCGTGGAAGATCTTGCCGATGCCGTGGCCGCAGAATTCGCGCACCACGCTGTAGCCGGCTTTTTCGGCGTGCTGCTGGATCACGTGGCCGATGTCGCCCAGGTGGGCGCCCGGTTTGACTTTGGAGATGCCCAGCCACATGCATTCATAGGTCACCTCGGACAGGCGCTTGGCCAGGATGGACGGTTCGCCGACGAAGAACATGCGGCTGTTGTCGCCGTGGTAGCCGTCCTTGATGACGGTGATGTCGAGGTTGACCACGTCGCCGTTCTTGAGCACCTTGTCGCCCGGGATGCCGTGGCAGATGACGTCGTTGACCGAGGTGCAGATTGCCTTCGGATACGGGGTGTAGCCGGGCGGGCAGTAGTTCAGCGGCGCCGGGATGGTGCCCTGCACATTGACCATGTATTCGTGGCACAGGCGGTCCAGTTCGCCGGTCGTCACGCCCGGTTTGACGTAGGGGGTGATGTAGTCCAGCACTTCGGCGCCCAGGCGTCCGGCGATGCGCATGCCGGCGATATCTTCGGCGGTTTTGATGGAGGTAGACATAGTGGATCGCAATCAGCAGAGTAAACGGTGGAGGGCGGCGTCGCGGCCACGGCGGCACGCGCGCTATCATGGGCAGCCATGATACGCCGCATATTTATGCCGAAATTATAAACGAGGACGGGGCATTGCTGTCACCGTGCGCCGGGGTGGCGGTATAAATGATGGCGGCGAGGCTCAAAAGGATGGATATATGGTCATTTATTGGTTTTATTTGCATTTATTTTGACGTGGAAGCAACATTGCAAGGGCAAGGCGTCTGCCAATCATGCGCGGGACTTGATCGCGAGCTGGTTTATGGGGTAGAATCTTGGGTTGCTTGAATTCGGTTTTGAGCAATGTTGTAAATTGAGTTGCACATCATTTTAAAAACGCGAATCCGGTCGACAAGGGTGCCCATGTGGTGACTGATCGGATTCCAGACCCAACCCTGGAGTTAATTATGTCCGTAACAATGCGCGAAATGCTGGAAGCCGGTGTCCACTTCGGTCACCAAACCCGTTTCTGGAACCCAAAGATGGCACCGTTCATCTTCGGTCACCGTAACAAGATCCATATCATCAACTTGGAAAAGACGATGGGTATGTATCAAGAAGCGATGGCTCACGTCAAGCAAGTGGCGGCCAGCCGCGGCACCATCCTGATGGTCGGCACCAAGCGTCAAGCACGCGAAATCATCGCCGCTGAAGCAGCGCGCGCTGGTGTGCCTTTCGTTGATCAGCGTTGGTTGGGCGGCATGCTGACCAACTTCAAAACCATCAAAACCTCGATCAAGCGCCTGAAAGACATGGAAGCGATGATCGAAGATGGTTCGATCGAGAAGCTGTCGAAAAAAGAAGCGCTGATGTTCGAACGCGAAATGATCAAGCTGCAAAAATCGATCGGCGGCATCAAGGACATGGGCGGCGTTCCTGACGCCATCTTCGTCGTTGACGTTGGCTACCATAAAGGTGCGATCACCGAAGCCGCTAAACTGGGTATCCCGGTCATCGGCGTGGTCGATACCAATCACTCGCCAGAAGGCGTGCAGTACGTGATTCCAGGTAACGATGACTCCTCGAAAGCCATCATGTTGTACGCTCGCGGCGTGGCTGATGCCATCCTCGAAGGCCGTGCAGCTGCCGGTAACGAAGTCGTTGAAATGATCAAGGCCGGCGCCGGCGACGAATTCGTCGAAGTCAGCGAACAGGCTTAATACCGTTACTATCGCAAGATAGGACACAGTGGAAAAAGGGGTGGCAGCAGCTCCCCCTTTTTTTTAACGCAAACGGATGGGCGTTGCTGGCTAGCTACATCGAGCCGCCCCATGCCGACACATACACACCGAATTAGGAGAAACACATGGCAGCGATTACAGCAGCGATGGTAGGCGAACTGCGCGGCAAGACCGACGCACCGATGATGGAATGCAAAAAAGCACTGACCGAAGCCGAAGGCGACATGGCCCGTGCGGAAGAGATCCTGCGCGTCAAGCTGGGCGGCAAGGCCTCGAAAGCTTCGGCCCGCATCACCGCTGAAGGCGTGGTCGCGACCTTCATCGCCAACGGCGTCGGCGCCCTGGTCGAAGTGAACTCGGAAACCGACTTCGTCGCCAAAAACGACGACTTCCTGGCCCTGGCGAACAACGCCGCGCGCCTGGTCGCTGAACACAACCCAGCCGACGTCGCCGCCTTGCTGGCGCTGCCGCTGGATGGCAAGACCCTGGACGAAGTGCGCGCAGCACTGATCGGCAAAATCGGCGAAAACATGTCGATCCGCCGCTTCCAGCGTTTCGAAACCACCGGCAAGCTGGCTTCCTACCTGCACGGCGCCCGTATCGGCGTCATCGTCGACTTCGACGGTGCGGACGAGCAAGTGGGCAAAGACGTGGCCATGCACATCGCCGCCATGAAGCCGGTGTCGCTGTCGGCTGACCAGGTGCCTGCCGAACTGATCGAAAAAGAGCGCTCGGTCGCCAAGCTGAAAGCTGAAGAAGACGCAGCCAAGGCCGTCGCCGAAGGCAAGCCGGCGCAATCGGCTGAAATCCTGGCCAAGCGCCTGGAAGGCTCGGTACAGAAGTACCTGAAGGAAGTGTCGCTGCTGAACCAGGCTTTCGTCAAGAACGACAAGCAATCGATCGAGCAGATGCTTAAAGAAAAAGCCACCACCGAGA
>Ga0209848_1000419_pt1 | contig 17977 bp, 19 predicted proteins | sample OrgsoiDNA_201062_FD_185810 | JGI IMG/M metagenome (GOLD analysis project Ga0209848, IMG submission 185810) | Permafrost soil microbial communities from the Arctic, to analyse light accelerated degradation of dissolved organic matter (DOM) -... | ecosystem: Environmental > Terrestrial > Soil >...
GGCGCGGCCGGTCCGGGTCCATGCCGCGCGCGGCCGACAGCTTGGCCGCCATCACGTAGAAGGCCTGGATCGCGACGATGGGATCGAGGTCCGGCGTGGCCGCCGTCGGCAAGGTCAAATCGCGCGTGGACACATCGGCCGGCGCGGCGAGGATCACGCGCGCGCCACGGCCGCGCATTTCTTCGGCCAGTTGCAGCAGGCTCGCCTGGGTCGGGCCGCGCGTGGCGAAGATCATCAGCGGATAACCTTCTTCGATCAGTGCCATCGGACCGTGCTTGATTTCCGCGCCGCTGAAGGCTTCCGCCTGCAGCGCCGAGGTTTCCTTGAATTTCAGGCCGGCTTCCAGCGCGATCGGGAAGCTGATGCCGCGTCCGACCACCATGATGTTCTTGGCCGGCGCCAGCACGTCGATGGCCGGGGACCAGTCCTCCTGGCCGGCGAGCGCCAGCGATTCCGGCAGCGCTTCGAGACCGGCCAGCAGCTCGGGATCGTTCTGCCATTGCGCGACCAGGCGCGCACCGGCCACCAGGCTGGTGATGAAGCTCTTGGTGGCGGCCACCGATTGTTCCTTACCGGCGTGCAGCGGCATCGCCCATTCGGCGGCGTGGGCCAGCGGCGAATCGATGTCGTTGACCAGCGCGATGGTGGTGGCGCCGCCGTCGCGGAAGTAGCGGATCGGCTCGACCACGTCCGGGCTCTGGCCCGATTGCGAGATCGAGATGGCCAGCGTGTCGCGCGTCATCAGCGGCGATTTGTTCAGCGTGACCAGCGACATCGGCAGCGAGGCGACCACGCGGCCGAGGCGCGCCATGATCAGGTAGGCGGCATAGGCCGACGCGTGGTCCGAGCTGCCGCGCGCGATCGTCAGCGCGGTGGAGAAGGAGGTGCTCCTCAATTTGCGGCCCAGGTCCGCGTAGCGGTCCTTGTCGCTGGCCAGTTGCAGGGCGACGCATTCGGCGGCGGACAGGGCTTCTTTCAACATCATTGAGGTCACAGCAGTTCTCCTTCGATATACACAGCTTTGATTTTCAGATCGCGATCCAGCACCACCATGTCGGCGTAGGCGCCGGGCGCCAGACGGCCGCGTTCCTGCATGCCGAGATAATCGGCCGCATAGGTCGACACGCGCGCCGACGCGTCGGCCAGATCCAGCCCGAGGCCGACTAGGTTGCGCAGCGCCTGGTCCATGGTGAGGGTGCTGCCGGCCAGCGTGCCGTCGGGCAGGCGCACGCCGCCCATGCATTTGTGGACGGTGTGCCGGCCCAGCATGTACTCGCCGTCCGGCATGCCGGTGGCGGCGGTGGAATCGGTGACGCAATACAGCTTCGGTATCGCGCGCATGGCGGCCTTGATCGCGCCCGGATGCACGTGCAGCAGGTCGGGGATGACCTCGGCGTAGTTGGCGTGCGCCAGCGCGGCGCCGACCATGCCGGGTTCGCGGTGATGCAGGCCGCTCATGGCGTTGAATAAGTGCGTGAAGCCGGCCGCGCCGTGTTCGAGCGCGGCGACGCCGTCTTCATAAGAGCCGAGTGTATGGCCGATCTGGACGCGCATGCCGGCGTCCGTCAGCTCGCGCACCAGGTTCAGGTGGCCGGCGATTTCCGGCGCGACGGTGATCAGTTTGAGCGGCGCGAACGTGGCCAGGCGCTCAACGTCGGCCAGCTTGGCGGCGCGCGCGAAGTTCGGCTGCGCCCCCAGTTTTCCGGAGTTGATGTACGGACCTTCGAGGTGGGCGCCGAGCACGCGCGCGCCGCCGCTGCGGCGGTTGTTGGCCGCCTCGCCGATGGCCTTCAAGGCATGGTCGATGTCCTCGGGCGGCGCCGTCATCGTCGTCGCCAGCATGCTGGTGGTGCCGTGGCGCGCGTGGATGGCGGCGATGGCGTGGACGGCGTCGCCGCCCTCCATGATGTCCTTGCCGGCGCCGCCGTGCACGTGCAGGTCGATGAAGCCGGGGATGATGTAGTCGTCGTCGTTGAGCAGCGGATCGACGGACGCGCCGTGGATCGCGGCGATGCGCTCGTCGAAGTTGATCTCACCGCGAACCCAGCCCGCCGATGTCAGGATATTGCCTTTGATTGCATCGCTCATCTGCGCGACTCCGCTACGAATTCATAATAATCACTGCGGCAATACGAGTGGGTCAGTTCCACCGCTGCGCCGTTGTCGAGATAACTGACGCGGGTGATGTGCAGCATCGCGGCACCCGCAGGGATATTGGCCAGGCGCGCCTGCTCTTCGTTGGCGTTGACGGCGCGGATGTGCTGCAAGGCCCGCATCGGGATGGTGCCGTTCGCCTCCAGGTAGCCGTACAGCGAATCGGTGACCTGGTTGGGGTTCGGCATATACAGGGCCGGTATGGTCGTGGTCTCTATCGCCATGACGACGTCGTCGGCGGTGCGCAGGCGTTTCAGGCGCGCCACCGGCATATTTGGCGACAGGCCCAGCGACAGCAGTTCCAGCGGCGCGGCGATGCCGATGTCGCGCTGTATCCAGCGCGAGCCGGCCGTGAAGCCGCGCTGGCTCAGCTCCTCGGAAAAGCTGGTCAGGCGCGACAGGGGCTGTTCCAGTTTCGGCGTGATATACGTGCCCGAGCCGCGCTTGCGGGTCAGCATGCCGCGCTCGCACAGCATGTCGATGGCCTTGCGCGCCGTGACGCGCGAGATCGTCAGCATCTCCGACAGCACGCGCTCGGACGGCAGCGCCTCGTTGGCGCGCCAGTCGCCGCTGGCGATGCCGTCGGACAGCTGGTTGGCCAGCTGCATGTACAAAGGCGTGTCGCTGGCGGGGTCGGGCCTGAAGTCACTCAACTGGGCTAGCACGGGCTACTCCTGAAGTTGTTGTTGGATCAGCCGCAGCGCGCCGGCGGCGGAATCGCCTTGCGGCGGGACGACGCGTTGCAACAGCTGCGCCGGCAGATAGGGCCGCAAGGGTTCGCCCAGGCCGCCGCACAGCGCGATGGGCAGCGTGCCGCTGGCGTCGAGCGCCAGACCGATCAGGCCGACCTGGCGGCCGGCCTCGCTCAAAATGGCGTTGGCGGCCGGATTGTCGGCGTGTTGCAGTACCAGTCGGGCCAATTGCGCGTATTTGGTCTGGTTGGCGCCGGCCAGCCAGTTCTGGATCGCGTCACGGTGGCCGCCGCAGGCGTCGATGACGGCGCTGGCGAAGGTGCTGGCCGGGGCGCGGCCGTCGACCACGTGCTGGATGTGGTTGATGGCGCGCATGCCTATCCACGCGCCGCCGGCCTCGTCGCCGGCCGGGAAGCCCCAGCCGCCGACTTCCTTGCGGCTGCCGTCGGCGCGCAGGATTTCGCCGACGCTGCCGGTGCCGATGGCGATGATGGCGCCGGGCGCGCCGGCGTGGGCGCCGAGCACGGTGGTGGTGGCGTCGCTGACCAGCGCGACCGAGGCATAGCCGGGATTGCTGTGCACGAAGCTGTCCGCCCACTGCTTGTTGTGGACGCCGGCCAGGCCCAGGCCGATGGCGATGGCTTTCCTGGCCGGGAATTCCAGATTGGCGGCGTGGAAGGCCTTGCCGGCGGCATCCTCGACGGCGGCCCAGGCGCGCGTGACGCCGTGCAGCAAGCCCGATGGGCCGCTGTCGCCTTCCGCCAGTGGCGTGCCGTCGCGGCGCGCCAGTCTCACCCTGGTGCCGCTGCCGCCGCCGTCAACGCCGATTAAAAATTCGATCATGGTTTTCTGAATACGCTAAACGCTGATTTCTCCGACCCGCCGCGTCAGTCTTGCGCTGAATACTGTTGGGAGCTGTGGGGCACTATATGTTTGCCCAACCAGCTTGTCAACAGGTATTTAACTGGTATTGTTAAATATTGAATTGGACTTGCGTTATCACGCTGACATTTATTGATAACTAATTGATTGTATTGAATATTATGATGGTATGTGATGCCGCCGCGGGCGTGTCGCGGGAAGGCCACTTTGGTCTGGTTTTGGTAAGTCGGCGCGGTCCGGAGTACACTGGCGCTTTACCGACGCAGGGAAGTGAATAGTATGAACAAGGCTGTTGCGAACGATTACTGGGACGACTGGCAGCGCGAAGCGCTGGCGGCGGGCGTAAAGGCGCCGTTGGCCAAGCTGGGCATGGAGGTGATGCGCGCCCACCGCAAGAACCGTTGGCCCAAGCATTTTATCGGCCGCATGGAAGATGGTCCGGTGATGCTGGCCATGTGTCTGGAGGAGCCCGATGAAAGCGAACTGCTGTTCATCGAAAACCTGCATCCCTACGATGCCAAGCTGATCGCCGCCACCAAGAAGCGGCTGTGCTTCGATTAAGCGTGTACGTCGCTTAGCGCGGCCTGCCTGAAACAAGAACGCCCGGTCTAAGCCGGGCGTTGGTCTTTGCGGGGCGCGCTGATGCGCGCCCCTTATTCGTTGTGCGTACCGGCGCGGTCGATGGTGACGACGTGGCTGCGGTCTGTGTGGCCGGCCTTGCTGGTCGTATCGAGCGTGCCCTGCACGTTGACGACGGCGCTGGCGCTGCCGCGCACCGCCACTTCGGCGTGGCCGGTCAACAACTGGCGCGCGTCGAGGTCGCCGGAGCCGCTGATCTCGGCGACCAGGCTGTCGGTCTTGCCGTCCAGCCGGACTTGGCCGGGGCCGCTCATCGTCAGCTTGACGGTCTTGCCGCCGGGCGAGGCGCTGAAGTCGCCCGAGCCGCGCACTTCCGCTTCCAGCGCGTCGCTGACCTTGCTCAGCGTGATGTTGCCCGATCCCTTGCCGCGCATGACGGCGCGCGCCACTTGCAGGTTTTTCGCGTCCAGGTCGCCCGAGCCGCTCACTTCGGCGTTGAGCGCGGCGCTGCTGCCGCTCAAGGTGAGGTTGCCGGAGCTGCTCATTTGCACGCGTGCGTTCTGGGTTTGCAGGCCGCGCGCCGTCAGGTCGCCCGAGCCATGGATTTCGGCGTCGAATTTCTTGATGTTGCCGGCCACGCAGGCGTTGCCGGCGCCGCGCAGCAGCATGGACACGCTGTCGGCCGACAGCGCGCACGCTTCGAGGTCGCCGGAGCCGCTCACTTCGGCGCGCAGCTCCTGGCTGCTGCCGGACAGCGTGACGCCGCCGGCGCCGTGCATCAGCGTGGCGACGTGGACGGCGCGCAGTTCGCCGGCGTCGAAGTCGCCCGAGCCGCCCAGGTCGGCGTTCAGCTCGCGGGTGATGCCGCTGGCCTTGACGTTGCCGGCGCCGTCGAGTTGCAAATTCAGGCTGGCCGTTTTCAGCTGGCGCAGGTCGGTGTCGCCGCTGCCGGCGACGTGCAGTTTGACCAGCTGCGACTGGCCGGCCGCGCGCAAATTGCCGGCGCCGCTGAGGTTCAGTTCCAGTTGCTCGCCCTGGTAGCGCTCGATCGCCACGTCGCCGCTGCCGGCCGCCTTGACACTGCTTAGGGCGGGCAGGGTGATGTGGATCAAGGTTTGCGGCGGACGCTTGCCGAAATGAAAGCTGAAGTGGCTATGCTGGCGCGAGCGCACGATCAGGGTGTCGCCGACGACGCTGGTGTCGATGTTGGCGAAGTCCTTGCGCGGCCCGGACAGGACCACGGCGGGCGCGCCCTGGGCGGTCACGGTGATGTCGTAGGGCACGTCGAGCTCGATCTTGCTGAAACTGGTGACGGGCCGCGCTTCGCTGCCGATGCTGTTGTCGGTCGTCGCAGGGGGCGTTGCTGCGCTGCCCGCGCCGGCGGCCAGCAGCAGCGTGGCCAGGGCGGTGCGTTGGATCAGATGCTTCATGGTGGGATTCCAGGGGGGATCGTCGATGTGTGGACGATATGTCAAAACGGCGGGCGCCGCGATGGCCGCGAGACGGACGCGCAAAAAAACGGCACCAACTGCGCGATTGGCGGTGTGAACGGAAAGCATGGCGTGAGATCGGGCTCAGCTTTACGGGATTGCTACCGATATAGTGGATAGGACGTCCGGCGTCGCGCACGGCCGGGGTAGGTGTTTTTCCGGCGTGATGTCATAATGTTTGCGTATGCGGCGCCGTGAGGGGCAATGAGCCGGCCGAAGGAGTGGAAATGATCAGATATGTGGGGACCAAGAAAACGGATGAGGGCGGCGTGCTGTATATCTTTTTGATTAATGGCTTGCAGAAGGAAATCCGCGAAGCTTCCCTGAAACAATATCCGGGATGCTATGAGGCCTTGCCGGCGACGGCCAAGGCCCGGATCAGTGCGAACCGGGCATGGATGTCGAAGCTGTAGCGCCTGCGCGGCGTGCGTCGCGCGCGGCGTACGCGCGCGCCTGGCTGGCAGCCCTGTGCTGGCTGCTGCCGGCGTCGGCGGCGGCACAAACCGTGCCGACCACCTTCGGCACCCTGATCGGCAACAGCCTGCTGTGCCGCGATGACATCGACAACACCTATTATTACCGTTATCTGGCGGCCGCTTTCGGCGCGCCGTACAAGCACGACGGCGGCGCCTACTGGTTCAAGACCGACAGCGCCAACCTGTGGGGCGTGCCCGTCAGCGAAGTGATGATCAGCGACGATAGCAGCGCGCTGGTGTTCATCGGCGCCGTGGCCGACGTTACGGCCGAAGAGCTCGACAAAGCCATCGTCACCCAGGTCGGCGTCCATTATGCGAAAATCGACAACTCGGCCTATCCGGTGCGGGAAGCGTCGCCGGGCAGCCGCATCGTTTATTTCGACCTCAAATCCAAGATTTACTGCGCCAAGTTCAAGCCGCTGCCGCCCGGTTTGCGCTAGGGCGGCCACTTCAGGGTCTTATGTACACGCAATTTTTCAATCTGAAACAATCGCCGTTTTCCATCGCGCCCGATCCCCGTTACCTGTACATGAGCGAACGCCACCGCGAAGCCCTGGCGCACTTGCTGTACGGCGTGGGCAGCGGCGGCGGCTTCGTGCTGCTGACCGGTGAAATCGGCGCCGGCAAGACCACCGTGTGCCGCTGTTTCATGGAGCAGATACCGGACAATTGCAAGCTGGCCTATATCTTCAATCCCAAGCTGTCGGTGGAGGAATTGCTGCTGTCGATCTGCGACGAATTCGGCATTGCGCCGGCGCCGGCCGTTGCGGGTGGCGCGGCCAGCGTCAAAAGCTATGTCGACGCAATCAACGGCTATCTGTTGGAGAGCCACGCGCGCTCGCAGAACAATGTGCTGATCATCGACGAGGCGCAAAACCTGTCGGCCGAGGTGCTCGAACAGCTGCGCCTGCTGACCAACCTGGAGACCAGCGAGCGCAAGCTGCTGCAGATTATCCTGATCGGCCAGCCCGAGCTGCGCGCCATGCTGGCCCGGCCGGAGCTGGAGCAATTGGCGCAACGCGTGATCGCGCGCTACCACCTCGGTTCGCTGACGCCGGCCGAGACTGGCGCCTACATCGCGCATCGACTGGCGGTGGCGGGCGCGACGGCGATGGCGCCGTTTCCACCGCGTCTGATCGCCCAGGTGCATCAGCTGACCAAGGGCGTGCCGCGGCGTATCAATTTGCTGTGCGACCGCGCGTTGCTGGGTGCCTATGTGGAAAACTCGCCCGTCGTCACGCGCACCATCCTGCGCCGCGCGGCGGCCGAAGTGTTTGTCGGGCAGGGCGCGTTGACGCCGGCGCTCAAGCGGCAGTGGCCGTATGCGCTGCTGGGATTGCTGGCCGGCGTGGCGATCACGGGAGCGCTGGGCTGGCGTCTGATGCCGCACGGCGTGGCGACAGCGGCTGTCGGTCAGCGCGGCCAGACGGTATTGCCGTCGGCGGCGCGTGGCGCGACGCCTGTCGGCGTGGCTGGTCCATCGGTGGCCGCCGGAGCATCGATTTCCCCGGTGGGTGTCGCCGGAACACCGGCCGGCGTATCGGCGCAAGCGCCTTTGCCGCCGACGCTGTCTGCTGCTGCGTCTGCTGCGATATCGGCTGTCACACCCGCTGCAACTCCGGCTGTGCCGCCCGGCGCTGCCGCAGCAGTACCGCCGTCCGCCAGCGGCGACATGGCACCGGCTACCTCCGCCCGCAGCGACGCCGCCCTGCGCCAGTTGGCCGTCTTGTGGGGCCAGTCGCTGCCGGACGGCGACGCTTGCACCGCCGCCGCCAAGCTCAATCTGCGCTGCCTGCAAAGCAAGGGCGGCATCGATGACCTGCGTCAGCTCGACCGTCCGGCCGTGCTGCTGTTGCATGACGATCCGGCCGTGCCGACCTACGCGGTGCTGACCGCGCTCGACGCCGGCGGCGCGACGCTGGACATCGCCGGCAAGCGCCAGAGTATCAGCCTGGCCGCGCTGGCCGCGCGCTTCGACGGCGAATTCACCACCTTCTGGCGTGCGCCGCGTAGCTGGCGCGACGAGGTGGCCGCAGGCGATCGCGGGCCGGACGTGGATTGGCTGGCCAGGCGGCTGGCGCAAATCGACGGCCTGAAAAAGCCGGCCGACAACCAGGCCCTCGACGTGTCGTTGCAACGCCGCTTGCGCGTGTTCCAGCTCAGCCAGAAACTCAAGGCCGACGGCGTCGCCGGCCCCAAAACGTTTATCCGACTCAATCAGCTGGGCGGCGTGCAGGAACCGCGCCTGCAGCACGACGGCAAGGAAATCGCCACCGTGGCGGGAAAATAATATGTCCTACATACTGGAAGCCCTGAAAAAAGCCCAGGCGGAGCGCCAGATCGGCGCCTTGCCGACGATACACGCGCCGACCCTCCACGGCGGCGATGATGCCGGCACCGGCGTCAAGCTGAAGAAGCCGCTGTGGCTGGCGCTGACGGCGATGGCGCTGGTGATCGTCGCGCTGCTGGCGCTGGTGTGGCGCCAGGCCGGAACGGCGGTGTCGCCGGGAGCGCCGGCTGCTGCGCCGGCGTTGACGAGCGCCAGCACATTGCCGGCGCCGGCGCTATCGACGCCGCCGTTGCCAGCCCAGCCGCCCGCGCCAGTCGCCGTGCTTGCCGCAGCCGTTCCCGCTGTTGCTCCCGCTCCCGAGCTTGCCCCTTCGGCTGGCGTGGCACCGGCGGTGGTGCCGTTTGTCGCGGTGCCGCCCGCATCGCGTCTTGCAGCGGCGTCCGCATCGCCCGCAGCGGCGCCGTCCGCTCCAGCGGCAGTGATGTCGTCGGCCCGGCCTGTCGTCGGCCGCGCTGCGCCGGTTCAGCCGGCGGGACAGGCGGCATCTGCCTCGTCCGTGCCGGGTGACGCCATCGCCGCAACCGCGCCCGTGGATGGCGGCCATGTTGCCGCACCGGCCGAGCCGCCGGTGCAGGCATTGCGCGATTTGCCGGAACCGATACAGCGCGCCATTCCTCCCATCACCGTTGGCGGCTATATCTATTCCAAGAATCCGGCCGACAGGCTGTTGCTGATCGATAAGGTGCTGCGCCATGAAGGCGAAGAGCTGGCGCCCGGTTTCGTGCTGGAAAAGCTGTTGCCCCGCGCCGCCATCTTCAATTACAAAGGTTATCGCTACCGCGTCGGGTATTGACGTCTTCGTCCCGGCGACCCGCCGCTGGCGTCGATTGTTGCTGCGTATAATGGCGGCTCGACAATGGCGGCGAGGTTAGTTCTATGCAGCAAGTAACATCCGCGCAGGCGGGCACGGTGTTGGGCGTGATCGGCCCGTCCGGCAGCGGCAAAACGACGCTGCTGGAATTTCTGGTGACGGAGTTGGCCGCGCGGGGTTTGCGCGTCAACGTCATCAAGCACAGCCATCACGACCTGGAACTGGAACCGCCGCGCAAGGACAGCGCGCGTTTCCGCCAGGCCGGCGCGGCCGATGTGATGGTCGCGTCGCCGTTCCGCTACGCCATCGTGCATGAATTGCGCGGCGCGCCCGAGCCGACGCTGGCCGAGCAAATGGCGCGTCTGTCGCCGGCCGATCTGACGCTGGTGGAAGGATTCAAAGCCGATCCCATCGCCAAGCTGGAAGTCTACCGCGCCGCATTGGGCAAGCCGGGGCTGTTTCGTCACGACAGCCACATCGTCGCCGTCGCCTCGGACCAGGGCGCGCCGGACGATCTGCCGCCTGGCCTGGCCTGGCTGGACTTGAACGCGCCGGCCGAGGTGTTGGCGTGGTTGCTGAGTCGTTTAGAAAAAAATCTCACGCAAGGCTAAAGAACGTCGCAAATCTGTCGTCAATAAGGGATACGCCTTATTGGAGAATGACATGGACACTTCCGTCTCAGGTATTGCACAGCTGGCCACGACGATTGCCGACACCGGCACCAAGCAGGCGGTCGGCATTGCCGTGCAAAAGAAGGCCGAGGATCTCCAGGCATCGAGCGCCTCAGCCCTGGTCGAGGCGATTCCGCCGGTGTCATCGACGCCGAACCTGCCCTCGCATCTCGGCAACAGCATCAATACCACCGCTTGATATTACGCGTAGCCGATAGCGTGCGCCACGCCGGCCCCGGCGTTCGCGCCGCTATGGCGTGCGCCACCCCCATGCAACGCTCGTTGCGTCGATTTCCTTCCTGAATTAATTCCTGTGTCAACACATCGTCCGTGCCGGCGTTATAGCCTTGCGCCCGTCGCTGCCGGCTGACTTGCCGGTGCGCGCCTTATGCGGATAGCGTATATTCATTGCTGTTTTTTGATGATGTTTTCAGTAGAATCGCTGGAGTTGTTCCGGGTTGAAATACCCATCAAGAAAAAAATAAAAAACTTGTAAGGCTGGACCGTTACCGGACGACTATCGTGCAGTTGCAGACGATGGCGTCGCACTACTCTTTGCTTTTTCTTATACTCTTTAGGAGACTTACCATGAACAAACGTCAAGCCCTGATCGCCGCAGCCCTGGCCACCGTCAGCATCGCCACCGCCAGCACCGCCTTCGCGGAACCCGCCAAAGCTGGCGCCGACAAGGAAAAGTGCTTCGGTATCGCCAAGGCCGGCCAGAACGATTGCGCTTCGCCTAACGGCGCGCACTCCTGCGCAGGCCAGTCGAAAGTCGACAACGGCGCCGGCGAGTGGAAATTCGTTGCCAAGGGTACCTGCGAAAAAGCCGGCGGCAAGCTGGTAGCGAAGTAATCGGCTAACGGTAGCGGAGCCATGTCGACCTTGTCTTGGACCCCGGCAGCGGCCGGGCTGGGCGTGGGAATCGGGTTGCGGGCTCCGCACTACCGGCAGTTTCTTGAGCAGCGGCCGCGCGCCGGCTGGCTCGAAGTGCATACCGAGAATTATCTGGATCAAGCCGGCTGGGATTTTCATGTGCTGCAACAGTTGCGGCAGGATTATCCGATCAGCCTGCACGGCGTGGGCCTGGGCTTGGGATCGGCGCGCGGATTTTCCGCAGCGCATCTCGACCGGGTACGCGGCCTGGTGCGGCGAGTCGAGCCGGCGCTGGTGTCCGAACATTTGTGCTGGGGCGCCGTCGGCGACCGCCAGCTTAACGATTTATTGCCATTGAGCCTGGATCACGCGGCCCTCAATCTGCTGTCCGAGCGCGTCGCGCGCGTGCAAGACGCGCTGCAACGGCCGATTTTGCTGGAAAATGTCTCCACTTACGTGCGGTTCCGCGACGATGCGATGAGCGAGGCCGAGTTTCTGGCGGCGCTGGCGGCCCGCACCGGTTGCGGCCTGCTGTTGGACATCAACAATCTTTATGTGAATCAATGCAATCACGGCGAGGACGCGCTGGCCGCGATCGCTGCGATCGCCGTCGGCAGCGTGGGCGAAATGCATCTGGCCGGCCATCTGGTCACGCCGCAGGCGCTGATCGACCATCACGGCGATATCGTCGCCGAGTCGGTGTGGCGGCTGTACGAAGCCGCGCTGCGACGCTTCGGCCCGGTGCCGACGCTGATCGAATGGGATACCGATATACCCGCGCTGGACGTGTTGCTGGGCGAGGCCGACAAGGCGCGCAGCTATGCCGACGCCTGCCGTGGCAGCGTGATCGTGGCATCGCCAACGGCGCCGGCGTGGCGCGATGGCGGCGCGCGAGACGATGCCACGCTGGCCGCGCAACAACAAGAATTCGCCGGGGGCCTGTTCGATCTCGCCGCCGTGCCGCCGGTGTTGCAGCGCATCAAGGGCGAGCATATCGAGCACCGCTACGCCTTGTATCGCGGCAACCTCAGCGCGACGTTTGACAAAACCCTGTCCAACGCCTATCCCGTGATACGGATGCTGGTCGGGGATGAATTTTTCGGCGGACTGAGCAAGGCTTACGGCCACGCCCATCCGTCCGACAGCGGTGACCTGAACCGCTTCGGCGCGCATTTCGCCGATTTTCTGGCCGGTTTTCCGCATGTGGCCGCTTATCCCTATCTGCCCGACATGGCGCGGCTGGAATGGGCCTTGCACCGCGCCCACTACGCGCCCGGCGCCGTCGCCATCGCAGCCGATGCGCTGGCCGCGCTGACGCCCGAGCAGGTCGAGACGGCGCGTCTGCGCCTGCATCCGGCCTGCCAGCTGCTGGCGTCGGACTGGGCCACGCTGCCCTTGTGGCTGGCGCACCAGCCCGATAGTGGACTAGCATTTCCGGATGATATGGCAGGCCCGAGCTACGGACTGGTCTTGCGGCCGCGCTGGAAGGCGCAGGTGCAGCCTTTGACGGCCGCCGCGCACGCGGCGCTCAGTGTGCTGGCCGGCGGCGGCGCGTTCGGCCCGGCGCTGGACGCGGCCTTCGATCTGGATGACGATTTCGACGTCGCCGGCCAGTTGCGGCAGTGGCTGGATCTCGGGCTGATCGTCGCCATCGAGCTCTGATTTTCTGCGCGGTACCGGCGGCGTCGCCAGCGTCGCATTCTATAACCTTGTCCAACTAAAAGAAAAACCATGAAAACTCTACTCGGCCTGCACCAGCAAATATCGCGCTTCGACGGCGTCCTGACGGAATGGGGCGGTTCTTTGATGAGCCTGGTTTTGCGCTGCTATGTCGGCTGGCAGTTTTTCAAGGCCGGCATGATCAAGGTCAGCGACTGGAGCGCGACGCTGGCCTTGTTTCACGATGAATACAAGGTGCCGGTGTTGCCGCCGGATCTGGCCGCCTACATGGGCGCGGGCGGCGAGTTGACGTTTCCCATCCTGTTGTTTGTCGGCCTGATTTCGCGGCCGGCCGCCGTGGGCTTGTTGTTCGTCAACGCGATGGCGGTGATTTCATATCCCCAACTGTTCACCTTCGATTGCCCGGCCGCCATCAATGACCATTTTTACTGGTGCGCGATGTTGCTGGTGCTGATAGCTTTCGGCCCGGGCAAGTTCTCGCTCGACGCGCTGCTGGCGCGCAAGGCGGCCGCGGAATAAGGGCGTGCCGAAGGGTGGGGGCAGGCGTCAGTGGAAGGCGCGCATCAGGCGGGCTTCGCCGGTGCGGTCGTTGTGAAGTTGGTTGGCGGCATGCGTGGCGGCGATCATGCGTGTCAGCTGGGCATCTTCGAAACGGGCCAGCTCCTCGGTGGCCGCGTGCAGCGCCTGGGACAGCTTGGCCCGCGCATGCTGGTACAGGGCGCCGTTGTACTGGTCGGTGTTCTTGAGCAGCTCCTCGGCGTTTTCTATCACCTGGCGCAAGTCGCCTATCAGGCGTTCCTGGGTGTGTATGCTGTGTTCAGGGCCGTCCACGATGCTCCCCTTCGGCTGGCTAAATTAAAGTCTGCGACTACCGCGTTCCAATATAGCGACGGTGAGCTGGCGCGGTTTGCGTCAGCTCAAATGCGTCTGTGACTGCCTTCAGCTTACTGCGTTGTTGCTCAATTGCAAGGTCGAATTTATACCGCCGCGACGTCGATCTGGATGTCGCTGACGGTGACGCGCTGTCCGGCGCGGATTTTAGCGGTCTTGCGCAATTCTTTTTTACCGTCGACCTTGACCACGCCGCTGGCCACCATGACCTTGCCGGCGCCGCCGCTGTCGCACAGTCCCACCAGTTTGAGCAGCTGGTTCAGCTCCACAAACTCGCTTGTCAATTCAAAACTTACTCTCTGCATTTTATCCCCAGTTGCCATAATGTGAAGACACGTTTGACTCCACAGTAGTTAGTGTAGCGGCATTCCGACAGCCTTGCTAACGTCAGCCTGCCGACGATCAGCCGCGTGCGTTCGGCTGCGTCATCGCCAGCGGCACGATCCACTGCTCGAACTGCTCTTCGGTGACGAAGCCGAGCGCCAGCGCCGCCTGTTTCAAGGTCGTTCCCTCGTGCTGCGCCTTCTTGGCGATCTGGGCCGCGCGGTCGTAGCCTATGTGCGGCGCCAGCGCCGTCACCAGCATCAGCGAGCGTTCCATCAGCTCGGCGATGCGGCCGTGGTTGGCTTCGATGCCGTGGGCGCAATGCTCGTCGAAGCTGCGCATGCCGTCGCCCAGCAGGCGCGCGCTTTGCAGGAAGTTGTGTGCAATCAAAGGCTTGAACACGTTCAGCTCGAAATTGCCGGAGGCGCCGCCGATGGTGATGGCGACGTCATTGCCGAACACCTGGCAGCACAACATGGTCAAGGCCTCGCACTGGGTCGGATTGACCTTGCCGGGCATGATGGAGCTGCCCGGCTCGTTTTCCGGTATCGTGATTTCGCCCAGGCCGGAGCGCGGGCCGGAGGCCATCCAGCGCACGTCGTTGGCGATTTTCATCAGCGCCGTGGCCAGCGTTTTCAGTGCGCCGTGAGCGGCCACCAGCGCGTCGTGGCCGGCCAGCGCGGCGAATTTATTGTCGGCCGTGCGGAAGGGCAGGCCGAGCTGGTGCTCCAGTTCGGCCGCGATGCGCACCGCGTATTCGGGATGCGCGTTCAGGCCGGTGCCCACGGCCGTGCCGCCGGCGGCCAGCTGCAACACGCCGGGCAGGGCGGCGGTGATGATGTGTTCGGCGAAATCGAGCTGGGCGACGTAGCCGGAAAATTCCTGGCCCAGGGTCAGCGGCGTGGCGTCCTGCAAGTGGGTGCGGCCGATCTTGACGATGGCGGCGAAGGCCTCGGACTTGGCGTGCAGCGTGGCGCGCAGCTGGCGTAGCGCCGGCAGCACGGTGTTGGCCAGCGCCTGCGCGGCGGCGACGTGGATGGCGGTGGGGAAGATGTCGTTCGACGACTGGCCGAGGTTGACGTCGTCGTTCGGGTGCAGCAAACGCTGTTCGCCGCGCACGCCGCCCATCAGCTCGGAGCCGCGGTTGGCCAGCACTTCGTTCATATTCATGTTCGACTGCGTGCCGGAGCCGGTTTGCCACACGGCCAGGGGAAATTCGCCGGTGTGCTGGTCGGCCAGCACCTCGTCGGCGGCGCGCGTGATGGCGAGCGCTTTCGGGCCGTCGAGCAGGCCCAGGTCCAGGTTGACCTTGGCGGCGCCGCGCTTGACGCGGGCCAGCGCGTGGATCAGCTCGGGCGGCATGCGCTCGGTGGAGATGTGGAAGTGCTCCAGCGAGCGCTGGGTCTGCGCGCCCCACAGCTGCCCATCCGGCACATCGATGGGGCCAAAACTGTCACGTTCGGTTCTGCTGCTCATGGCTGTCCCTAGCTTTTAACGGTGTGACGAGTGTAGCGCAATCGCTGAATATTGACAGAGGGCTACAAAACCGGGAATTTCAGCCGTTATAGCTGATACACTTCCTAATACGCCGCCAAGAATATCCATAACATGCAGCGCAGATTCCTTTCCCCGTTGACCTTGCGCGCAGGCGCCCTCGCATGCGCGGCCTTGCTGGCGTCGCCGGTGACGGCGGCCGAGCTGGGCGAGGTGGCGGTGCGTTCCTTCGTCGGCCAGCAATTGGCGGCCGACGTCGAGCTGCTTGGGCTGGCGCCGGACGAAATGAATGGCTTGGCGGTGCGCCTGGCGTCGTCCGACGTCTACAGCGGCGCCAATCTGACGCCCGACCCGGTGCTGTCCAGCCTGCATCTGAGCGTGGTCAAGCGCGACCAGCGCTGGTTCCTGCATATGGTCACGCTGCGCCCGGTCGATGTCAATCATCTGTATTTGTATCTTGAGCTCGGCAGCGGCGAGCATCAGGTGGTGCGCGAAGCGACGGTCTGGCTGGCGCCCGATCCGCATCCGGCACCACCGCCGGTGATGATGGCCGCCCCGGAGTTGCCAGAGCAAGCCGTGCCGGCCGTAGCGCCGAAACACGCAGCGAAAATTACGCCGAAGATTGCGTCCGCAACTAGCCCGGCCACGCCGTCGAAAGCCTTGCCCTCGATGTCGTCGGAGGCGCCACCGAAGGCGTCGCCTGCGGTTCCGCCGGATGTCGCGCCGAAAGCGGCATCCGGCGCGACCGGGCCCGATGCCGCGCTGATCGCCGCCATCGCGCGCGCGCGTCACCCGCCAGCACCGGTCCGCGCCGCAGTGGCCGAGCCGGGCATCGATGGAGAAGGCCCGACCGGCGATCCGCATGAACCGAAAGCGGCCCAAGCCGGCGCCGGCGACGGTATGCAAGGGAAGCTACCGGCAACGAAGGCCGCCGCGCCGCGCATGGCCGGCGCCGCCAAACCGCCGACAGCCCATGAGGCGACGAAATCGTCTGCCTTGCCGGCCGGCTTGGCCGAGGTCGTGCCGGCATCGTGCCCGGTCAAGCCGCAGCGCATGGCCGCCAAGGAATGTATCGTGCTCGATTCCCACAGCGTCGCCATCGCCAGCAAGATTGATGAGCTGGAAGATAAGGTGCGCGTGCTGCAAACCGCGCTGCAAGTTACGTCACCCGTGCCGAAGGCCGCGCCGCTTGCGGACGCGGCAGCGGCCCGCGCGGCCGGCCACGCCGGCCTGCCCAAGCTGAAATACCGCGACAAGAAGGACAAGCCCGTCGAGCACGGCATGAACACGTCGACGCTGCTGGCCGGCGGCGGCGTTGCTGCGCTGGCGCTGGTGGCCGGCGTGCTGCTGTGGCTGCGCAAGCGCAAGGCGAAAAAGGGTGGTGGTCCGTTGAAAATCTGGCAAGGCTGGCGCAAGAGAGGTGGCATAGCGCCCGAAGCAGGCTTGCCGGAAGCGAAGCCGGAAGAGTTCATAGAGCCGCAGTAATATTGCGCAACCATTCATTTAGCTAGTTTTCTAGCAACATTGTGATTTCTCGGCTATACTCATTGCGTGGCCTCAAAATCACAGTAAAAAACGGTCCATGTTCCGGCGCAGCCACCAACGATGGTGTGGCGCGGCAAGCGGAATGAGCGTTGAAGAAACGACTTGGGTTGGAAGCGGTTTGCGATGCCGACGATGTGCTCGCGAACGCCGGAGGCAACCGGCAAGAGGCGACGCCAGGAGATACCTGGCGCTCGCTCTCCAGAATTGAGCAATATGGTAAGTAATCAATCAGCAGCACGATCAGCAGCAAAAGAAAAAGCGCCCGCAGGCGCTTTTTTTTCGTCCGTCGCCTCGCTAACTATTATTGGCGCACGGAAGGGCTCAGGCCCGGGGTTTGGTTCATCCACGGCTCGGTGACGTCGCGGATGGCGCGGTCGTTGGCCAGGATTTGTTTCAGCAGGTCGATCTTGCGCAGGCGCGGCGCATCGCTCAGGGCGGGCACGCTGCCGGCGACGGTAGGGCTGGCGGCCACGGCGCACTGTTTTTCCAGCTTGCTCAAACCATCCCAGTCGCTCATGCGTGCGGCCACCACCATCTGATTGCTCAGACCGGCAATATTTTCGTACATCGAGAGGACTTCGTTGGAGGTCATGGGACACCCTGGCTAAAATGGAAAAGGATTACCGCTTGTCCAGATTAACGTCCTGTGTTTGGGAAACTTTAGGGCTTTTTTAAAATATGTTGAAAATATTTTGAGCGGGCTGGAAACCGCCGCCGCAGAGGAGGGCGCAATGCAGGACCGGAAACACGGCCGCCGCGCTGACTAAGGCGCGGCGGCTGGTCCAACAGTGGTAAGGCTGTTAAAAAATCAACGCACCAGGTCTTCCAGGCCGGCGCTCAGCTCGTCCGGCGACGGCATTTTGTCGATCAGCACGTTATCTTCCAGGCCCAGCGCGTCGGCCAGCTCGGTTGGATAGCAGGAGGCGATTTCCTCGGCGCTGAACTTGTTTTGCTCGACGCGCGCGCGCCAGGCGGCCAGCGCGATGACGATGGCCAGGTTGTTGTCCGATTCGTGATGCAACGGATCGGGGAGGGCGCTGATGGTCTCGGCGAAGGCGTCCG
>Ga0209848_1000430_pt1 | contig 17590 bp, 17 predicted proteins | sample OrgsoiDNA_201062_FD_185810 | JGI IMG/M metagenome (GOLD analysis project Ga0209848, IMG submission 185810) | Permafrost soil microbial communities from the Arctic, to analyse light accelerated degradation of dissolved organic matter (DOM) -... | ecosystem: Environmental > Terrestrial > Soil >...
ACTCATTGCCGAGGCGGTATTTCGAGGTCACGCCGCCCAGGCCGTAGCAGCTTTGCGGGCCGTGGGTCGAGCTGACGCCGGCGCCGGCGCGCAGGTAGCCGTGGAAGCCGTCGGTATCGTTGTATGGATCGGCGTGGGCGACACCCACTGTCAGTGCCAAGGCCAAGGCGGCTGGAAGAGTTTTGAGGACGGTATATTTCACTGCGTTGTCTCCTTTAGGAATAATTTATGATTTACTGCAGTTTCAGGCCTTTGCCTCTGCGGGCAAGTCGGCCGGATCTCGGGCGCCCGTCATGACGGCGACGGTGTCGGACATGCTGATATGTTTGGGATCGACGACGGCCACGCGCTTGCCGAGGCGCTGGATGTGGATGCGGTCGGCGATCTCGAACACGTGCGGCATATTGTGGCTGATGAGGATGACCGGCAAGCCACGGTCGCGCACGTTGCGTATCAGTTCCAGCACCATATTGCCTTCCTTGACGCCGAGCGCCGCCGTCGGCTCGTCGAGGATCACCACATGGCGCGCGAACGCCGTGCTGCGCGCCACCGCCACCCCTTGGCGCTGGCCGCCCGACAGCGTACCGACCGCCTGCTTCATCGAGCGGATGCCGATTTTTAAGTCGCGCATGTGGCCGGACGCTTCTTCCAGCATGCGTTTTTTGTCGATGATACGCAGCCATTTTCCCAGCAGGCCGGGCCTTAATAGTTCGCGGCCGAGAAACAGATTTTCGGCGATGGTCATGGCGGGGGCGACGGCCAAGTCTTGATAAACGGTTTCGATGCCGTGGCGGCGCGCGTCGATCGGCGACTTGAAGCGCACGACTTCGCCGTCGAGACGCAGTTCGCCCGAATCGGGCACTACCGCACCGGACAGCGCTTTGATCAGAGACGATTTGCCGGCGCCGTTGTCGCCTATCACGGCCAGGATTTCTCCTGCACGCAGGTCGAAGTCGGTGCCGTCGAGTGCGGTGACGCCGCCGTAGCGTTTCACCAGTCCGCGCGCCTGGAAGATCGTGGCGGCGACGATGGAAGTGGGAGCGTTCATGGTCAGCCTTTCTTGTGCGTCAATTGGTCGGTCGCCACGGCCAGAATCACGAGCACGCCGGTGACCAGGATTTGATAGACCGATGGCACGCCCATCAGTGTCAGGCCGTTGCGGAACACGCCGACGATCAGCACGCCGACCAGCGTGCCGCCGATCGAGCCGCGTCCGCCAAACAGGCTGGTGCCGCCCAGCACGACGGCGGTGATGCTGTCGAGATTGTCGGTCTGGCCGCCCTGCGGATCGCCGACGCCCATGCGCGCCACCGAGAGCATGGCGGCTATGCCGTACAGCAGGCCGGCGGCCATATAGACGCCCACCAGAACGCGACCGGTGGCGATGCCGGTCAGTCGTGCCGCTTCCGGATTGTTGCCTACCGCGTAGACGTGGCGACCTGGCGCCGTCTCCCTCAGGAACAGCCACGTCAGCAGGTACAGTGCCAGCATCAACACCGTACCGTAGGTGACGCTGGTGCTGCCGATCTGGAAGGTATTGCCGAAGAAGGTCATCGCTTCCGGCAAGCCGGTGACGGTCTGTGCTTGAGAATAAATCTGTGTGATGGCGAAGGCGATATTCATCGTCCCCAGTGTGACGATGAACGGCGGCAGCCGGATCGCCGTCACCAGTACACCGTTGACGTAGCCGATGAGGATGCAGGCGAGCATGCCGCAGGGCACGGCCAGCAGGGGGCTGAGGCCGTAGTCGACCGCGAACTTCGTGGCGACGACCGAGCCGAGGGCCATCGCCATGCCGCACGACAGGTCGATGCCGGCCGTGAGTATGATCAGCGTCTGGCCGATGGCGATGACGCCGACCACCATCACCTGCTGCAAAATCAGCGAGAAATTTTGGCCGCTTAAAAAGCGGTCCGATTGACATGCGAAAAAGATGCCGGCGGCAAGCAAGGCGAAAACCGGGCCGAGCACGGTCAGTGCCGGCAGGGCGCCTTTGAAACGGGTAGTCATGAAAGGTTATCCTTGAATTGGGCAAAAGGAGAGCGGTGCCACGCTGGTGCGGCGCCGCTCTGCCGGGGATTTATCCGGACTTATTTACCCCAGCAGGCACCGAGGCCATAGCTCGTGTCCTTGCTGTCGACGCCGGCCATGGCCTTGTCGCTGATCAGCGTGACGCCGGTGTCGACGTAGCCGCTGGCCTTCTTGCCGGTCTTGGCGTAGAGCACGCCGGCCTCGACACCCATGGCCGCCATCTTCAGCGGATATTGCTGCGAGGTGGCGGCGATGACGCCGGCCTTGACGTCGCGCACGCCATTGCAGCCGCCGTCGATCGAGACGATCATCACGCCTTTTTCCTTGCCTGCTGCCTTCAAAGCCTTGTAGGCGCCGGCGGCGGCCGGTTCATTGATGGTGTAGACCAGGTTGATGTCGGGATTTTTTTGCAGGCAGTTTTCCATCGCCGTCTGGCCCTTGCCCTGGTCGCCGTAGCTGTCGGCCATGCAGACCACGTCGGCGGTCTTGCCCAGACCCACGGTCTTGGCGTTGACACTGGTGGCGCCGAAGCCGGCCAGGAAGCCGTTGTGGCGCGCGATGCCGACCGGGTGGCCGGGGAACAGGTCGAGCGTGGCGATCTTGGCCGGCTTGCCGCCGAACGCGGCCTTGGCGTAGGCACCGATCAGTTCGCCAGCCTTGAAATTGTCCGTGGCGAACAGCGCGTCGGTGGCGTCCTGCGGATCGGCCGGGCTGTCGAGCGCGATCACCATCACGCCCTGGGCGCGGGCTTTCTTGATGGCCGGCACGATGGCCTTGGAATCGTTGGGCGTGATCATGATGGCCTTGGCGCCGGCCGAAATCATGTTTTCGATGGCCGTGACCTGGCCGGCGTTGTCGCCGTCGGCCTTGCCGGCCGCCGTCAGCAGCTTGGCGCCCTGCGCCTTGGCCGCCTGCTGCGCGCCTTCCTTCATCTTGACGAAGAAGGGATTGGTTTCGGTCTTGGTGATCAGGCCGACGATGGGCTCGTCGGCGGCGCTTGCGGCCTGGGCGGCGAGGACGAGGATAGCCAGTGCGATGCAGTGTTTCCGGTTCATGCGGGTCTCCAAAATTATTCTGGGTTGTGTGGTCGCCGGACGGTCGCCGGTCGATCCTGCGCCTGTCTTTATCTTGCGCTGACCGAAATGTAATCTGCCGCGATTAATAAATCAAGCAATTTTATTTATTATATTTGAGATAATAAAACTGCATATTCGCTTGACGCGACAGGCAACTCGGGCCTAATCTGGGCTGAGAAACTGAACTTATTGCTGACTGGAAAGCCTGTGGATTCAACGCAAATACAACAGCTCATACTCGATCCGATTTTGGCCCGGCTGGCGCTGCCGGACGCGCCGCACCGCTATATGCTGGGCCTGGCCGGCGCGCCCGGCGCCGGCAAATCGACGGTGGCACAGGTCTTGCTGGACGCCTTGCCGGGGCGCGCGGCGCTGGTGCCGATGGATGGTTTTCACCTGGCCAACGAGGAGCTGGCCCGGCTTGGCCGAGCCGACCGCAAGGGCGCCCAGGACACTTTCGACAGCGCTGGTTATGTGGCGTTGTTGCAACGATTGCGTCGTCAGCGCGCCGGCGAGGTCATCTACGCGCCGACGTTCCGGCGCGACATTGACGCGGCCGAAGCGGGCGCCATCGCGGTGCCCGAGCACATCGAGCTGATCATCACGGAAGGCAATTATTTGCTGCTCGACGAGGGGCATTGGGCCAACGTGCGTGGCCTGCTTGATGAGACTTGGTATATCGATATCGACCCGGCTTTGCGGCGCGAGCGGCTGGTCGCGCGTCACATGCGCTTCGGCCGCAGCGCCGAGGCCGCGCTGGCCTGGGTGCTCAACACAGATGAGCCAAACGCGCGTCTGATCGATGCCAGCATGGCGCGCGCCGACCACGTTTTACGTTAACTTCATCGCTAAACCCCCGCACTGATCGTCTGCGCTGGGTCTCCGCGCCGCGTCGCCATTTCCCGTTGTCACTCCGCCCGGCCGCATGTTGCGGCCGTTGACGCTGCCCAAAAATCAGGCTTTAAAATTTCCATGTGGAAAAATTAGTTTACAATGGTCACCTTATTTTATGACCAGTAGTCAAATGGTTATCATCGCCGGTGTCGCCTGCCGACCTGCGCTCACCACCAACATCGAAAGAAATTATGAAGAATTGGAAAATCGGCTCCCGGCTGACGGCAGGGTTTGGCCTGGTTTTGTTCTTGACGACCTTGATGACCGGCATTTGCATCTGGCGTCTGCAAACGGTGGCCGAAGCCACGCATTCGATGATGCAGCAGCCGCTGGCCAAGGAGCGCTTGATCAGTGACTGGTATTTGCTGATCCACACCAGCGTGCGCCGCGTGACGGCGGTTGCGAAGAGCACCGATCCGTCGCTGGGCCCGTTCTTCGCCGAAGACACCGCGTCCTCGGTGCGCGAAGTGGCCGAGCTGCAAAAGAAAATCGAGCCCTTGTTGGTCAGCGAAAAGGAAAAGTCCGAGTTCGCCGCCATGTCGGACACCCGCCTGAAATACATCGCGGCGCGCGCCAGGATCGAAAAGCTCAAGCTGGCCGGTCAGTTCGACGAGGCGAGCACCGTGCTGCAAGACGAGTTGATCCCGCTGTCCAAGCAATACCTGGGCTCGCTGAAGATGATGGTCGATGTGCAGCGCCATAGCATCGACGCCAACGCCGAGCAGATCGAGGGCATCTACCAGACCAGCCGCAACCGGCTGATCGGCATGGGTGTGCTGGTGGTGCTGTTCGGCGCGCTGTGCGCCTGGCGCTTGACGCTGGGCATCGTCCGTCCGCTGGGACGCGCCGTCGAGGTCGCGCGCACCGTGGCCGACAATGATTTGAGCAGCAAGATCGAGGTCGACAGCAGCGACGAGACCGGCCAGTTGTTGCTGGCGCTGCAGCACATGAACGACAGCCTGGCCCGCGTGGTCGGCGAAGTGCGCGAGGGCAGCGTGGCGATCGCCAGCGCGTCGAGCGAGATCGCGGCCGGCAACCTGGACTTGTCGGCGCGCACCGAACAGCAGGCCGGCTCGCTGGAAGAAACCGCCTCGTCGATGGAGGAACTGACCGCCACCGTGCGCCAGAACGCCGACCACACGCGCCGGGCCAAGCAATTGGCGCAGGCCGCCTCGTCGGTGGCCGTGCGCGGCGGCGCCGAGGTGTCGCAGGTGGTCGACACGATGGGGGCGATCAACACGTCGGCGCGCAAGATCGTCGACATCATCGCCGTCATTGACGGCATCGCTTTCCAGACCAACATCCTGGCCTTGAACGCGGCCGTCGAAGCGGCCCGGGCCGGTGAGCAGGGCAGGGGGTTCGCCGTCGTCGCCACCGAGGTGCGCAACCTGGCCCAGCGCAGCGCCGTGGCGGCCAAGGAAATCAAGGTGCTGATCGACGAGTCGGTGGCGCAGGTCGACACCGGCAGCAAGCTGGTGGAACGCGCCGGCGCGACGATGAGCGCAGTGGTCGACAGCGTGCGCAGCGTCAGCGAAATCATCGGCGAGATCAGCATCGCCAGCCAGGAGCAGAGCCACAGCATAGAGCAAGTCAACCAGGCCATCACGCATATGGACGGGGTGACGCAGCAAAACGCCGCGCTGGTCGAGCAGGCTTCGGCTGCCGCCGGCGCCTTGCAGGAGCAGGCCGCAGGCTTGAGCGAGATGGTCGGCGTGTTCAAGCTGGGCGCGCCGCAGGCCGCGGTGCGCAGCACGCGCCGTGTGGCGCCGCAGCGTCCCTTGTCAGCGCAGCGTTTGCTGGCCTGAGATGGCAGGCGCCGCCGCTGACATCGCCCAACGGCGCGGTCGACCGATTCAGCGCCGGAATAGCCAGGCCCGTCGTGACGTTCAGCCCTGTTGGGGCGTGATGGTCACGGTGGCGCTGGTCGAAGCGCTGGCGCTGCCGGACGCGTTGGTAGCCGTGGCCGCGCCGTTGTCGGATCCGCCCGACAGATGCGCCTGCTCGAAATCGTCATAGCCTTTTTCCACCAGATTGTAGCTCTGCTGGATGGCATCGGACACGCCGCCGGTCAGTGCGCCCAGCGCGCCCAGTATGCCGGCGGCCTCCTTGTAGCCTTTTTCAAACCCGGCCCTGATCGTGCTGACGAAATCGCTGACGGCGGCGTCGCCGGCCTCGCCGGGATGCTGGGCCTGGAACGCCGCGAGCAGGGCGGTCGAGCCGGCCAGGATGCGCTGGGCCGTGGCTGCGGAGGAGTTGTCGTCACTGGCGGCGTTCTGGATGGCGTTGTCGCCCAGCGTCGGTTTCAGCGCATCGTTGATGCCGTTGATGGCGGTCGAATAGAGCAGCGCGTGCGGCTGCTGTGTGGCGTTGAAGCCGGCTTGCTGCGTGGCGCCGGTTGACGCCGATTGCGCGGCCGCAGGCGTGGCGCTGGCCGGTTGGGCCGAGACCGTGCCCGTTTTCGGGTTGTAAAACGGCGAGCCGACGACAAGTGGGTTGGACATGATGATTTCCCTGAACGATCAGCGTTGAATGCCCGCGACGAAGCCGCAGGCTTTTGCCAGATACTTCTGGTAACGGTAAGGAATCGGGGAAACTGAGGAATTTCGGGCCAGCGCCGGCATGCAGGCGGCAGGTTTACCGGGCGGTATGGCGCGCCGGAATCGTCAACGGTCGTAGGGTCGATTGACCAGGCGTCAACTTAATAATCAAACTTGTTGCTGCGCGTAGCGCGCACCACAGGGCGATGCGCCGGTTCTTTCGGCTCCAGTCTTGCTGCCCGCGCGCGGCTTTCCCGCAGCGCCCGCTGTTGTTCCAGGCGCCGTTCGGCCTTCAGCCGGGTCAGCAGATATTGCAGCCCGTTGAGTTGGCGCACCAGGGCTATGGCCCACACCACACCGAAAATGAGCAGCGCGCCGATATACCAGCCCTGCCAGGAGCCATAAATCTGGTCGATCATCGGGAACAGGGGCCGTGCCAGCGCCAGCGAATTTTCGCCGAACAGTGCCAGCGACGCCGCGATCACGCCGACGGTAACGGTGCGCGCCAATTGCCATCCACACGACTTCAGTTGCTGTTGCAAAATGACTTGTGTCTCTGATGCGCTGTCCATGATTCCATCTATTAATGCGAATTAACTTTCCTGACTGTAATTCGGCACTGGAATCGTCGCCAGCGTGCAAGTCAGTACGGCGCTCATTATGTCATTTATTTTCTCGATAGGAAAGGATGTTTCCGGAAGGAATCGCTATCGCGGCCGCGCCAAATTATAGATGGCGCCGCTTTCCAGCACGCCGCCGGGACCACCGAGACGCGCCGCGTTCAGCATGGCGTCGCCCATGTTTTCCGTGCTCAGGATGGCGCGTGGCCACAGCCGGCGCAGCAGCGGCATCAGCGGCGCCATCAGCGCATACAAGACGCGGTAGGACGCCGTTTTGGAGCGCGCGCCATGCAGTGGTTCAATCGCGCCGGGCCGGAACAGATAGACCGACTTGAACGGCAGGCGCAGCAGCGCGTTCTCGGTGCGGCCCTTGACGCGCGCCCACATGCTGCGGCCTTGTTCGCTGCTGTCGGTGCCGGCGCCGGACACGTAGACCATCGTCATGCCGGGATTGAACCGGGCCAGCGGCTGGGCGGCGGCCAATGTCAGCTCGTAAGTCAGGCGTGTGTATTGCGCCTCGTTCATGCCGGCGGAGGAGACGCCGAGGCAGAAAAAGCAGGCATCGTAAGCCTGCAGCTGCGCGGTGACGGCGCTGTAGTCGAACAGATCGGCCTGCGTCAGCTGGCGCAGCTTGGCGTGCCGAAGCTCAAGGGCGGCGCGGCCGACCAGCAGCACCTGTTCCACATCCGGCGCCAACAGCGCCGCCCGCAACACGCCCTGGCCCACCATGCCGCTGGCGCCAAAAATGATCACCTTCATGCTTTTCCTTTATTTGAGTAATTACTCAATAATAATCCGCATCGCCGTGCCGGGCAAGGTATTTTGAGTGATTGCTCAATATGGCAATTTTGTGCGTAGGATAAAGATGACATTTAACAATGTTCCCAGCCTACATAAGCGCATAAGGTCCTCCTATACGGGGATTTTCCTCTGGCCGCTAAAGTAACTACATCAGCGCGGCAGCACCAGCGACCGCGCCCAGCGAATGTTCCACCCAACTAAAAGAGGCGCCTTATGTACACCACCAACGCAATTGAAGCCCGCAACGCCCAAAACGCCATGCGCACGCTCGACGTCGGCGCGCCGGCGGCCAAGGCCGCCCAGCCGGTGAGCACCCTCGGTGCGCAACAGAACGATTTGCTGCGCGCCTTGTCGCGCGAAGACTTGATGCTGCTGTTCGAACAATTGGAATTCGTCAAACTGGGCGCCGGCCAGCGTCTGTACGAATGCGGCGACCAGATCGATTACGCCTACTTCCCGACCAATGCCATCATCTCGCTGCAATATGTGATGGCCGACGGCGCCACCACCGAGATCGCCGTGGTCGGCCGTGAAGGCGTGGCCGGCCTGTCGCTGCACGCGCTGGACCGCGCCAACTGCGACGCCGTCGTGCAGGCCGCAGGCTACGGCTACCGCCTGAAAACCGAGGCGCTGCGCGCGGCCTTCAACGAAGGCGGCGCGCTGGCCCAGCAGCTGATGCGTTATAGCAGCGCCATGTTCGCCCAACTGGCGCAGAACGTCGTCGGCAGCCGCCACAGCAGCATCGAACAGAAACTGTGCCGCTGGCTGCTCGACCGCCTGGACCGCTCGATGACGAATGAATTGAAGGTCACGCAGGAAACCATCGCGCAAATGCTGGGCGTGCGCCGCGAAAGCATCACCGGCGCGGCCGGCAAGTTGCAGGAAGAGGGCATGATTGAATGCCGTCGTGGGCTGGTCGTGGTACTGGATAGGCCGCGCCTGGAAAGCTACGCCGGCACGTGCTACCGCGCCGGCCGCAGCGCCGCGTTGCAACTGAACGATTAAAGAAGCGAAGGCTACGCCATGCAGAAATACATCATCGAAGTATTTATCAAGGACGCCAGCGGCGCGCGCAAGTTCACGTGGGAAGGCGAGGCCGACAACCAGGTCAGCGCCGAAGACCTGGCCCAGGGCGCGGCGCTGGAAGACGCCAACGCCAAGGGCGTGCGCGGCGAGGCGACCGTCGAAATCATATCGGTCGCCTGATCAGACCGCGCCAGCTGGCGCCGGTCAGCCCAGATGGCGCTTGAAGAAGGCGGCCGTGCGGCCATTGGCCAGCGTCGCGGCGGCGGCATCGTAGTGATTGCCCTCCGGCCGCGCGAAAGCGTGGTTGCAGCCGGGGTAGGTATGCAGCTCGATCTGCGTATTGGCGCCCAGCTCCTTATTGATCAGCGCTTGCGCGTCCTTGCCGATGTACTCGTCCTCGCCGGCCAGATGATAGAGCAGCGGCCGTTTCACCGCGCCGGCTTCGGCCGCGTATTGCTCGGTGCTGCCGCCGTAGTAGGCGACAAAGGCATCGGCGTCGCCACGCGCGGCGGTCAGGAAGGTCATCAAGCCACCCAGGCAGTAGCCGGTCACGCCGACCTTGCCCGATGCGCCATCCATGGTGCGCGCGGCGGCGATGGTGGCCACGATGTCATGCACGCCGAGGGCGAAGTCGTAGGCCGTGTAGAGCGCGAAACCCTTGGTCCAGTCCTCCTGCTTCTTTTCCGACATAGATAACCCCGGCTCGGCGCGCCAGAACAAATCCGGCGCCACCGCGATATAGCCGGCCGCGGCATAGCCGTCGGCGATGCTGCGGATGCCGGCGTTGACGCCGAAAATCTCCTGCAGCACGATAATCACGGGCGCTGGCGCCGATATTGTTCCCATTGCAGCGGCGGGGCGGGCGACGTAGCAATCGAAGCTGCCATCGGCGGTCTGGACGGTGAGGCTGTTTTGCATGGTAATCTCCTGTGCCTGCTCGGCGTTGTGATGTTGGCTATCTTACGACGTTGCGACGATGCGGGGCATGGATCATCCTGCACAGTCGCTTTGCAACAAAGCGGCGGCGCCGCCGGTAAGCATGAGCACGCAATTCGACTGGAACGATATCCCGCTGATCCTGCCGCTGGCGCACAGCGGCAGCATGAGCGCCACCGCCCGCGCGCTCGGCATGCACCCGTCCACCGTCAGCCGCCGCGTCGCCGCCGCCGAAAAAGCGCTCAAGCTGCGCCTGTTCATCCGCGATGATACCGGAGCCCTGACTGGTCGGCGAGCACGAGGGATTGGTCCGGCTGGGGCCGACCAAGGATCGGCCGGCCGAGCTGCAGCGCGAACTGTGGCGGCTCAGCCAGCGCGACGCCGGCCCCATCGCCCCTTGCCAAGTGGTGGCCGCCTGGCTGCCGAACTGTCTTTGCGCAGCGTCGCGCAGCTGTGCAAACAGTAATATTTATTTCTTTTTGTTAAGCTTGTCACGGCTCCGTCACAAACGCTGGCTATCATCATGAGCATTCGTGCGGACCGGCTATCCCAGCCGGTCCGGCCTCGTTCATCGAAGGACCGCCGTGGAGTTCAACGCATCCCGTTTGCATCTGCCCCGCTTCCGCCAATCGGTCGCCGCCGACTTGTGCGTCGAGACGGTGTCCGTCGCCTCGGACGCCAGCAATTTCGCCGTGCTGGAACTGTTCACCGAGCGGCGCGATCTGATGAGCCTGCCCGTCATCGAGCATGAGCGGCCGATCGGCCTCATCAGCCGCAACATCTTCATGTCGCAAATGTCCAAGCCGTTTTACCACGAGGTCTACGGCAAGAAGAGCTGCATCGCCTTCATGGACAAGGAGCCGCTGATCGTCGACGCGGCCATGAGCATCGAAGACCTGACCTTCCGCGCTGTCGAATCGGGCGAAAAGGCGCTGGCCGACGGCTTCATCATCACGCGCGACGGCGGCCTGGCCGGCGTCGGCTTCGGCCTGCAGCTGATGAACGTCGTGGCCAATATGCAGGCCGAAAAAAACCGCCAGATCATGCACAGCATCGACTACGCCAGCGTGATCCAGCGCGCGCTGCTGCGCACCTCGCGCGCCGCCCTGTCGGCCACGCTGGCCGACGCCGAATTGGTCTGGCAGCCGCGCGACGTGGTCGGCGGCGACTTTTACTTCTTCGCCAAATATGCGGACGGCTGGTTCGCCGCCATCGCCGACTGCACCGGCCACGGCGTGCCGGGCGCCTTCATGACGCTGATCTCCTCGTCGACCTTGGCGCAGGCCTTGCAGCAGCTGGGTCCACGCGATCCGGCCGCGCTGATCGGGGAAGTCAGCCGCGGCGTCAAGTCCATGCTGGGACAGAGCGAGGAGCACCACGGCTCGGACCAGCAGCCCGAATCGAACGACGGCATGGACGCCGCCTTCCTCTGGTTCGACGACGCCACGCGCCAGCTCACCTTCGCCGGCGCCAAACTGTCGCTGCTGTTGCTGACCGCCGACGCCGACGCCGTGCAATCGATAGACAGCGAGCGCATGGGCGTCGGCTACGTCGACACGCCGGCCGACTTCAGCTGGGCCAACAAGACCATCGCCGTGGCGCCGGGCAGCCTGCTGTTCATCACCACCGACGGCCTGGTCGACCAGATCGGCGGCCACAAGGACATCGCCTACGGCAAGCGACGCATCCGCGACCAGCTGCTGGCGCAGCGCACCGCGCCGGCCGCGCAGGTGGCCGCCGCGCTGCTGGCCGACTTCCAGCAGTGGCAGGGCGCGCAGCCGCGCCGCGACGACCTGACCTTTTTCTGTTTCCGTCCCTGAGCATGCTAGGAGCCGCTTTGCTTTACGAAGAATTCAACGAGTTTTGGCAGGTCGCGCGCAAGCGCCACATCATCTTTTTTTACGTCGGCTATTTTTCGCAGCACGTCGTCGCCGCCATTTCGGAAACCATCAAGGCGCGCCTCGACACGGCCGGCGCGGCCGGTCCGACGCGGCGCCGCATCTTCTCGTCCTTCGTCGAAATGTCGCAGAACATCATGCACTATTCGTCCGACACGCTGACGCCCGATGAACGCGACAACCAGATGCGCCGCGGCTCCTTCTGCATCGGCATGAGCGGCGACAGCTTCTTCCTGCTGTGCGCCAATCCGGTGTCGACCGAGAACGTGGAAAAGATCCGCGCCCGCCTCGAACCGCTGCATACGATGACCATCGATGAAATCAAGAGCGCCTATAAAAAAGCGCTGCGCGAGGAAACGCCGGAAGACAGCAAGGGCGCCGGCCTGGGCTTCCTGACCATGGCGCGCGACGCCAGCGAACCGCTCGAATTCGAGTTTGTAAAAGAAGCACACGATCCAGAGACCACGGTGTTCTGCATCAAAGCCATTATCTGAAGAGACGACACGACATGGAACCATACTTCATCAACGCTTCGCCCACCTCGCCCGAAATCGACTTCCGCTTCGACCACGACACGCTGTCGATCAAGGGCGAGTCGTATCCGGAAAACGCGGCCGCCTTTTACGGCCCGGTGATCGAGAAGGTGCGCGCCTACCTGGCCGGCTGCGACAGGATAGACATCACCGTCAACGTCTCGCTGGCCTACTTCAACAGCTCCAGCACCAAGATGCTGTTCACGCTGTTCGAGGCGCTCAACGACGCCGCCCTGGCCGGCAACGCGGTGCGCCTGAACTGGTACCACGACGAGGACGACGACACCATCCTCGAATTCGGCCAGGAGCTGCACGACGATTTCGGCGCGCTCGATTTCCACGACCATCCGGTCGTCAGCAACTGAGATGATGATGCACGCCAGCGAGCCGACGCTGCACGCGCTGCCCGAGCCGGATTTGTTCGCGGCCGAAAGCGCGGCGCTGGCGCGCGCCAGGGCCACGCACGACGACGCCGATGCCGGCGCCGAGGCCACCCGCCGCGTGCTCGGCGAACTGATGGCGCACTACGAGCGCCTGATGCGCGAGACGCGCCGCCTGATCCGCCGCAGCGACCGCGCCGAGCGCGATATGAACCAGCTCAATCGCCAGCTGCATGAACTGGCCGGCCAGCTCGAATACCGCGCCACCCACGATCCGCTGACCGGCGCGCTCAATCGCGGCGCCGTCATCGAGCATGCGTCGCGCTGCCTGGAGCAGGGCGACGTGGCGCTGATCGTGCTCGACATCGACCACTTCAAGCAGGTCAACGACGACTTCGGCCACCCGGCGGGCGACGCGGTGATCCAGGCGGTGGTGGATTGTCTGAACGCGCTGTTCGGCCGCGAGGTCGCCATCGGCCGCGTCGGCGGCGAGGAGTTTTCGGTGGTGTGGCCGACCGCGTCGGCCTTTGACGCCGCCGTCGTCGGCCAGCGCATCTGCGACGCCATCGCGCGCCAGCCCTTCGCCGCGCCTATCGACCGGCCCATCACGGCCAGCGTCGGCGTCAGCTGGAACCGCTGCGGCGACAGCTTCGAACTGGCCTACGGCCGCGCCGACGAAGCGCTGTACGATGCCAAACGCGCCGGCCGCAATTGCGTGCGGCTGGCCTCGACGGAGTGACGTAGATAGCTGTTTGGACTAAAGCTGGCCTTATGCCAGTTGGCGCCGTTCAGCGCGCGCCGAATTTCGTGCCGCTGAACAGGTCGGGATATTCGCGTGGCGGCGCGCGCCAGTACGGCGGCGCGGCGGTCACGTTGGCGCCAAGCTGCGCGGCGGCGTGCCACGGCCAGCGCGGGTTGTACAGCATCGCGCGGGCCAGCGCGACGAAGTCGGACTGCCCTTCGGCGATGATGGCCTCGGCCTGCTGCGCCTCGGTGATCAGGCCGACGCCGATGGTGGTCACGCCGGTCGCCTCCTTGATTGCCTGTGCAAACGGCAACTGGTAGCCGGCGCCGATGGTGATCTTCTGCAGCGGCGAAATACCGCCCGACGACACGTCGATCCAGTCCGCGCCCAGCGCCTTGAGCTTGCGCGCGAAAACGATGGTTTGTTCGACATCCCAGCCGCCCTCGACCCAATCCGTGGCCGAAACCTTGACGCCCAGCGGCATCCCGTTCGGCAGCACGGCGCGCACGGCGTCGAACACTTCGAGCGGATAGCGCATGCGGTTTTCCAGCGTGCCGCCATATTCGTCGCTACGTTGATTGGCGATCGGCGACAGGAACTGGTGCAGCAGATAGCCGTGCGCCGCGTGCAGCTCCAGGCCATCGACGCCGAGCCGCACGGCGCGCCTGGCCGCCGCGACGAAGGCGTTGCGGATGCGGATCATGCCGGCGCGGTCCAGCGCTTGCGGCGGCGTTTCGCCGGCGATCTGCGGCAGCGCCGACGGCGCGTCGCTGATCCAGCCGCCATCGGCGACGGCGATCTGCTGGCCGCCTTCCCATGGCACGTTGCTGGAAGCCTTGCGGCCGGCATGGCCGAGCTGCATGATGACGGCGATCGGCGAGAACTGGCGCACCGCGCTCAGTACCGGTTGCAATGCCGCTTCGGTGCGGTCATCCCACAAGCCCAGGTCGCCCGGCGTGATGCGGCCATCCGCTTCGACCGCCGTCGCCTCGATGAACAGGGCGCCGGCGCCGGAGGCGGCCAGCGTGCCGTAGTGGATCAGATGCCACGGCGTGGGCGCGCCGTCGACGGCCCAGTATTGGCACATGGGGGAGATGACGATACGGTTCGGCAGCGTCAGCTTGCCGAGTTGGTGGGGCGAGAACAGGGCGCTCATTTGGGTTTCCTAAAATGGTGGAATGAAACCAGTGTAGGTCCAGGCGGGCCGAGGAAAAATAGTCTCGCGGTTCAAACATAGCGGACGTCGAGGTCCGCAATTGAGTAATCCATCGAGGCGGACATTGATTGCCGTCCCAAGCGACCGCGAATCCGAAGTCGCCGTCTTGCCTACAAAATCAGCTGCAGCCAATGCTGTGTCTACCTATCAAGCATTTCATAGTGACAATCTGTGTATTTTCCATTTGAGCAAGATGATATGCTTCATCAAGAACTGGTCAACCGCCGCAGCCAAAACCAGACATTGCCTTCATCCCATAACCGCTATATCGAACTCGTAGGATAAATAGAAGATGATGCCCCAATTTTCACATTACCCCATTGCCGACATAGTATTTACCTTGTACCTGCTGGTGTATTTTCCTTTTCATGGCATTCGACGAGGTTTTTCATCAAAATCACCCAAGCCGAAATTGCCCGTGTTGCAGAGTTATTGGAGACAAGCGCGTTTCGTTCTACTTATGTTGGCTGCGTTCATGTTGGTCAATTGGTTGGGAAATCATTCTGCCACAGAACTTGGACTCGCTCTTCCGCCAACCACCGCTGGGACTTGGGGCCTCGGGATAGTCGCGGTTCTATTGGCAACTCTACATGTTTGGGGCAAGCGAGCCGAATCTAAAATGACTTCGGAAGAGCGCGCCAAACAAGAATATAAACTTCGGGAGTTACCGTTCTCAATGCCGAGAACGCGTGTTGAGATTGTGGCCTACTTCATAACCATGGTCGGAATGACTACTGCCTGGGAAGTCCTGTTTCGAGGTTACTTATTACTCGTACTAACGCCTTTGACCGGTTTGCCGATGGCAGTCGTATTTGCGGCTGTTGCTTACGGAGCTGGGCATGGTTTCGAAAACGTTAAACAGTTCTTGGGTTCTATCGTTGCAGCATTCGCTTTCACAGTCGCATATGCCCTCACAGGAAGTTTGTGGTGGTTAATAGTGCTTCATGCGGCTGCTCCAGTAACGATGTTCTTAGCCGTTGGCAAATTGAGCAAAACGAAACCAATCGATGCTGTTGCAGTCTGAGCAGAACGGAAAGTGGCTGCAATCTTTCATCTCAGCCGAGCTGGTATAGCGTTAGCCTTTCACATCAACAAAATGCTATCTTGGCCGCCGTCGACCGGTTTCGGCAAGTGCAGTCGTTCGCGATATTCGAATTTTAATTGAAAATAAGCCATGCTAAAGATAATATCAAAAATTCAATTCCCTGTCGTTTTTTGCTTAGTGCTGGGAGGACCAATATCTCGGCAGTTGATGGATATTTTCGGATTGTTTAATTGGAAGTTTTTCGAAAAGGTTGTGCCTGGTTATGTTTGGATTTGGTGGCAAACGGGAATTTATTTTTTCGTTTATTTTTCAATTGTTCTTTGCGTAATTTCATTTATGAGAATAGTTCGCATGTCTAAAAAGGAATAGTCACTTTCGGCCAGGAGCGGTCAGTTCTATAGATTGCGATTTTTCAGATTTTTAATCTAGGATAAAATGAATAAAAATGAATTGTGTTGGTTGTTGGTGCGTGCTATGGGAGTCGGTCTGTTGTTTAATGGTCTAAGGTACGTATCGATTGTTTTTGAAAATATACTTGTTATTTCAACAGGGCCTACCGGTAACTTACTCATATCTCAGGGCTCAGGGCTGTTTGCTAGCTGGTGCTTGGAAGCGCTTATCTCGATTGCCGTTGGTGCATATTTAATTAAAAATGGAAAAATTATTTTTAAATGGCTTAGTTCTGAAATAGATAGCTAATCTCATGTCCCGGGAGGGATTCGCCAAACTCATTGTGCTGTAGGATTTTCAAAGTGGATGAGTAGAACTTCGGTTGCTTGTCAGCTCGCGGCCAGGAGCAGCCATTGAATCAACTGATTTTTAACTTATGCGAAAAAATAGCTCAATTGACGTAACCGCATTAATATTTTCGATAGTGTTTACTATTGCAATGGGTGTGGTTGTAGCTATGTGGTATGACATCCGGCCTATCAATATTATGAAAATGGGATTTTTCGGCCCTCCTACGTTTTTTGGAATGTGCGCACTTGTTTCCGGCGTCCCGATTTATTGGGGTATACAGCTTTTTCGATTGTGGAAAATTCACAGAGATAATTTAAATAATGGATTAGATAACTAAATTTTATAAAGGATTATGAATGCGGTACGTGTCAAAAAATATTCTTTCTAGAGTTATTTGCTTTGCGTTCGGAATGAGTTTAGGGATTTATCAAATTGCTCAGGGCTTTTTCACGGGACATATCGGCGTATTATTTTTCGGTATTGGAATGGTTTTGTTAGGTGTCGTTTGGTTTTTGCAACCTTTTGTTTTTGGCACTTCTTGGAATTTGATTTTGATAGCATCCCGGGAGGCGTCGCTTGCGCCCAAGGTAGTCCGTACCGTACTAGTATTCGCCGGATTGGGAGCGCTTTGGGTTGGACTTATTCTTCAATACGGGTATGGTGTGTGATAGGCGGATACCTGCCAGCAGCAGAAAAGATTTTAATATGAAAAAAGTGAAAAATATTTTTGGTTATCTAGCCATTATTAATTTTGTGTCTTTTTTGGCTAGTACCATCTATCTGGGTGGCGATGCGTTAAGTGGAAAAATAGAGAATGGACATTTCTTTCTGTCGAGCCACGGGAGGCTTACTGAAGTAAATGAGGATGTTTTTGAATATAGCAAATGCCATGGGTTATCGGTGTTTGCTTTTATCGGGTTATTTCTGATAATTCATTGTTTTGGAAAGGCTGAGGAAGTTGGAGAGCATTGACCGAGTTCGGCCGGCTCTATGCCGTTTCGTGTGGAAATTGACTTCAGGCGGCATGCAGGGTAATGCCGAAATCCAGCGGCACGGCGGCGCGCAGCGGATTGGTCGGTAGGTGTTTGAGCTTGGCCATGCGTAAATAGGC